>Ga0209517_10002180_pt1 | contig 28069 bp, 24 predicted proteins | sample PeaSoiMetSII2010_FD_187695 | JGI IMG/M metagenome (GOLD analysis project Ga0209517, IMG submission 187695) | Peat soil microbial communities from Weissenstadt, Germany - SII-2010 (SPAdes) (version 2) | ecosystem: Environmental > Terrestrial > Soil > Wetlands > Peat | place: Germany...
AGATGGAAAGTGCTCCTCTTCCGATGTTAAGCGCGACACTGGCCCTAAAACCAAGGAGATAAACAACATCGAAACTATAACAGTTTCGCGAACACCGCTTGCAGACAACTCCGGAAATGTTTCCAATCAGTGCTGTCGCATTAAAAGCTGAATATGCGGATCGGTCGGCGGCGGTGGTGGGGGCCAAGGTGGAGTGACAGAGCAGGCCTAGTACGACGTGGTTTGTCCTGAGCACGCTGGGGGAAAAGAGAACTTGCAGGAAAAGCTTGCGCGGGGTATGTTGCGCAACGAAAAGCAAGACAGTGCTGGATAAAAGCGCAGCAAGCCTCCCGTTGAGTGAAAGTTGGGTCGAGAGCTCAAAGAACGGGGAGAGGGGGTTGCGCGTCGGGACTTCCTGCGGGAGCAAGAATCTGCAGGAAATCCGAGGCCCGAGCGATTGAGAGAATGCTTGCTTCTTTTCGGCATCCGAATCAGGCTGATTCGGGGTGACCGAGAGGGAACATGAAGGAATCCAAGCGGAAACACGTCAGGGCCGACTGAGATTCTTATTCTCACCCGTGAAGGCAAGCAAGAATCCGGCAAATATCTTTAGCAAAAACAACAATTGGGGAAGTGGCTTGCGCTCTGGAGCCACGGACGGAGTCGAGGATGTCAGAAATGGAAGAACGCCGCACGGCGCGACGCTATGACTTGACGCTGCCAATCAGCATCCGGTTCGCAGCCGAAAGACTCGTCAACCGGCAAGAGGGGAAGACGAGAGACATTTCTACGCGAGGATTGTATTTCGTAATCGGGCAGGATTTGGATGCCGGATCCGAGTTGGACATCACGCTGACGCTGCCCGCGGAGATCACGCACGGCACGGATGTTTTTGTGCGCGCGCAGGGCAAAGTGGTCCGCGTGGAACGTCGCGTGGAGGATGGAGAGCCACGGATGGGAGTAGCGGCGGTGATCGAGCGCTACGACATTATTCGTGGAGAACACGCGCAAGCCTGACAAACACCGTAGATTTCAACGCTACGCAGCCGGACTAGATTGTCACCATGGAGCCGGCCGCAGCCTAGCAGTCTTCCGCTACTTCTGATTTCTCTAACTCAACTTGCCCCGCGAGCTCTCTTTGGTAGCTTGGCCATTCGAGAGAACAATCCCTTCTCGTAGTGTCTTGAAGTTTTCCCATTGTTACAGCGGGAAGAAAAGTTGAGGGGCTTTGTGGTACTAGGACTTTGCAGTGAGTGTTGTCTCCATTGTACTGAAAAAAAAGACCTTATTGCCCGGAGAGGGACTCGGAAACATGCCAGATGTGCACGGCCTTTGGCTGACGATGTGCAACGCCTTGGTATCAGAACATATGGCAGGAGAGTGTCCAACCCGGAACGCCAGTTGGGAAAGACTAGACCAAGTGCCCCCAGACCCTGTTTTGTTCGGGCGCTCGGCAGTGATGGCGGAGGTGCGCCAAAGAGCGGAGAAGATCTGCCGAACGAATGTGCCGATTCTGCTTTGTGGTGAGGGCGGCACGGGCAAAGAAGCGCTGGCACGATGGATACATGTGAATTCGGAGTACGCCACCGGAGAGTTCGTAAAGGTGAGCTGTGCGGCGATTCCCGGGACGCTGCTTGAAAGCGAGTTGTTTGGATACGAGCAGGGTGCCTTTACCGGGGCAAACGTTGCCAAGCCTGGGCGAGTGGAAATGGCGCATCGCGGCAGTCTGTTTCTGGATGAGATTGCGGAGCTGGATCCGAATCTCCAGAGCAAACTATTGCAGTTCCTGCAAGACGGCACATTCTCGCGGATCGGGGATCACTCCGAACGGCGGATTGATGCGCGTGTCATCTGCGCAACCCATAAGGACCTGGATCAGGAAACGCAAGCCGGAAGATTCCGGCAGGACTTGTTTTACCGCATACATGGATTTCGCTTAAAGGTGCCGACGCTGCGCGAGAGGCGCGAAGACATTCCGGCGCTGGCCGAGTTCTTCAGGGTCCATTTTGAAAAGCAGTTTGGGACTAAGAGAGAGATGTTTCCTCCGGAGCTGCTCCAATACATGCAAAATCTGAATTGGCCGGGGAATCTGAGAGAACTGTCGAACGGCGTTGCGCGGTACGTTCTGATCGGACCCGAGGCTGCGATTTATCAGGAGCACGCTCCGAAGAAACACAAGGCAGTGCGGTCCGCCGAAGGCAATGGGACTCCCGTGACATTAAAGCGATTGGCGAAAGAAGCCATTCGGGAGATGGAGCGCAACGTCATTCTGGAAACGCTCCGCGCGAATCAGTGGAACCGTCGAAAGACGGCGCTGGCGCTGAAGATCAGCTACCGTGCGCTGATCTACAAGATCCATGATGCGGGATTGATGACCAGAAAGGCCGCGCCGCGCGGGGAGCCCGCGACGAATCTGTCGAGTGAATCGATAGGGTAGTGCGCGGCAGATTAGCTGCTTTCCGGCGCAAAAGTGCCTATTGCATTGCAGATGAACAAGAACAATAACTGCACGCGCGGGGTCTGGCCGTTCTGGCATTTTTCTTCCCTCTACCTCCAGATTCTGAAGTCTGTGTCAGAGAAAACATTTAGGGGATGGGAGTACAAGCTGAATAGCAGTGCATACATTGAAGTGCTCTTCCAAGTGAAAGTCTAATTGGTTCACGACAAGGGGTCTGAGGACGTCACTGCCTTGTTCGAGAGTTTGCATGCCAAAAAATGGGTCCGGGAATTGAAGACAGAAGAAGACAAAGTCTTCTCGCAGGAAGCGTTCATATCGTGGGCTATCGAACAGTAATTTGGCGGGCGTTTCAGTAGTGTGTGGAATTGTTCGACAAATGCCGGTCGGCCGCGAACTCAAAACGGAGATCCCGGCTTGAGAAAGTCGGGCTTTGATAACTGTTTGCCCTTCGTGGGCAAGGAATGTTTAGAGATGAGCAAACGCTCTCGGAATCAGACTATTTGGAGCCGTTGAATCTATTGCTATAGTATTGTAAACAGAGGGTTTATATTCGTAAAAAGCTATCCATCAATTACCCGGCCTGGCCCCTTGATTGCACCATATCAAGCCGTCCCCCCGAGGAGAGAACCGTGAAAAGACACGTTATTTTGGCCTGCCTAATTGCCCTTGCCGTCCCCTATAGCGCCTTGGCCGGTGGCCTATATCATCACCACATTCGGGGCAATGAAATGGCGGCAGTGGGTTTTGGTGCGGCAGTTCTGGTTGGGGCAGTCGGCTACCTCTTGCTTCGCCGACGTAACTCGGCTTAGAGACCTTTATAGCTTGCTTTGTCTGCCAGGGCAGCGTCGGGTCGCCGGAGCGGAATGGCGTATTTGAACAACACTCCAGGCACCAGCGTTTTCTATCGCAAGATTGTTCCATTGGGGAGCTTCGAAGCTCCCCGGTTTCTTTTGCTGGCCTTAGCCCTGACGTCAGCTGCGATCGCAGCAGATCAATTCGCCGCCCCAATCCTACACTCCACTTCTCCGCTTTGGGCAACCGCCGCTTGGCTCCTGCTAGTTCTGCGGCGCGGCAAGTTGCCGCGCGTTGATGACGGCCTCCTAATCAAACTCCCTCTCTCGCCCGGGCGTCTAGCGGCCTTCTTTTTCGCTCATCTGGGGCTAATCCTGGTATCTCGAGCCATGCTCAACACGCTTCAGCCCGTCGCCGGCACGACGAGCATCGGAGGAACTCTCCTCGCGGCGTGGAAACTGTGCGTCCTAGCTCCAACGATACTTCTTCTTCCACTCTCTCGTTGGAAAGTACTCCTGAGCGCCTTTCGAGCCGAGTTTGTGGCCGCTCTTGTAGTCCTGTTCACGTTTTTCCCCAGCCGTGCGCTGGAATCGCTCTGGCCCTGGTATGGGCAGGTGCTCGGCCGGCTCGTATTTCTACTGGCAAAGCCACTCGTGCCGGGGTTGGGCTATATCAAAGACCTGACGCCGACGGTTACAGGGCCGGATTTGGATGTAACCATTATTACGGCCTGTTCGGGGATCAATGGGCTGGAGCTTTTCGATTATCTGTTTGGATTTGTCGCGCTTCTGGACTGGAATCGCCTGAGGAAGGGCCGCGTCTTGCTAGCCTATTTTTCGGGGCTTCTGGCTATGCTGCTCGGCAATACGCTACGGCTGACTATTATTGTGGTTCTCGGCAATCGTGGGTACGCCGACGTCGTGTCGCGCCTGCACATCTCAGCAGGCTGGATCTTTTTTTGCGCGGCCTTTCTGGTCTATCTATCCTTAACTTACAGTTGGATGCTCAACAAAACAGGAGTCCGCACGGAGAATTGCCCGTAACACCGCCCTAATACGCGTGGAAAAGGTCGCGGCCTCTCAAACAATACAGGAAATGTTACTGGCACCTACGAAGCATTCCCCCGAGGTACGACCTTTAAGAGGATTTCAACGATGCGCTCGGCCGAGTGGCCATCCCAGAGCGGCGGGACTCGGCCCGCTTTACCCTTCCCCGCCAGCGCATCGCGAGCTGCGGTGACGATCTTAGCAGGATCCGTTCCTACAAGCAGATTCGTCCCTTCGGAAATGGTCACCGGGCGCTCCGTGTTCTCGCGTAATGTCAGACAGGGAACGCCGAGCGCTGTCGTTTCTTCCTGAATGCCACCGGAATCGGTCAGGACCAGCGTGGCTTTGCTCATAAGACAGAGAAAATCCAGGTAGCCTACCGGAGGAATGAGACACATCTGAGGGTGAGGCTGGATGCCGCCCTGCGTCAGCCGCTGCTGGGTGCGCGGATGCACCGGGAAGATGACTGGCATTTCCGCTGCGACGGAGTCGATCGCTCCTAGGATCTGTCTAAGCTTTTCCGTGGAATCGACATTCGAAGGGCGATGGAGCGTCAGGACTGCGAAACGGCGCCAACCGGTCCCGTTCTTCAATCCCAACTCATCACCAATCCCGGATTGCTGGGCGATGGGCAGGAAGTGGCGCAACGAATCGATCATCACGTTGCCAACCATGAAAATACTGTCCCGGGGGCGGCCTTCTTTCAAGAGATGGCCGATGGCAACTTCTTCCGTAACAAAGAGGTAGTCTGCGAGCGCGTCGGTAAGGACGCGGTTGATCTCCTCCGGCATGGTGCGATCAAAACTGCGAAGACCAGCCTCTACGTGGGCCACGCGAATACCCAGTTTCACGGCGGCAAGCGAGACGGCAATGGTTGAATTGACGTCGCCAACCACTACAACCAAATCCGGCTTGTGTTCGACGAGAACAGGCTCGACGCGTTTCAAGATTTCCGCGGTTTGCGCCGCGTGAGAGCCAGAGCCTACTTCCAGATTCACCTGCGGGGAGGGAATGCCCATCTGACGGAAGAAAATATCGGAAAGCTTTTCGTCATAATGCTGGCCGGTGTGGACGAGGAGGGCATCGATCTCCGGATGGCGCTGCATCTCGCGCATCAGGGGAGCGATTTTCGGAAGGTTGGGACGCGCTCCGACGACATTCAGGATTTTCAGGCGTTGACTCATGTGGCGTTCGTTTCCGTCGTCGGGAAGAAGTATAGCATCCGGTAATCGGGCTTTTGTTGTGGCGGATCGACCATTCGCACCAAAAAAGCACTAGTTTGCCGCAGGAGCGTTCGTGCTTCGCCGCAAAGTCGCGTGAAATCAAGGTGATAGCAGAAGTTGGCTTTTGGCGTGTGATCGCCTAGGCACTGAACCAGCGGTTGGAGGTCGAACTGAGTCTGCGCGCGCACCGCATGGCGCTGGAGCGGCGGCGGTTGGAGTTGGCGCATCATTCCAACTGCGGCGTGCCACTTCTGCGAATTCCTCGAATAAATTCTTGGTCATCATTTTGGCTGCGCCATCGATCAAGAAGTCGGCTTGCGGCTGTGCGGCCACAGCGTTAGCAGGACCCGATAGACGAACACCTTTAAGAATTCCAGCAGGTCGCTGCCCGTGGACTGAATTGCAGCACTTTGCTGGTCCACACAGTCCGAAAAAGAGCTCGGGACGGCAAGCAGCGCCACCTCCACACCACGGGGCAAGAGAGATCGGCAGCACATTCTGATGCGCCGTAGGTGTGCCTCGTTGCTGATGAGCAGGGCCGATTGGACTTCCGGATTTGCGTCGAGCCAGCGCGCCAGCGAGGCCATCTCCCTGAGTGTGCCAAACCGCCGTGGCTGGACATGCTCCACGCGGCATTTTCTGCCTTGAAACAAAACAAAGAAGTGACGTTGTGGCGGCGGCACGTCTTGCGCCAGTTTCAGAAGATCCAGCTGTACCGGCAGGGCCATCTTTGAAAAGCGGCGGATTTCGAATCGGCCCACGCTGAACAGTAGCCGTTGGGCGAGCCCTTCGCGAAAAAGTTGAAGTGCGTAATGCTTGCGGCTCATTTCGCCGGCCAACACAAAGATGAGGTCAGCCGGGCGGGCGGGGTCGGCCGGCGAGAGCCAGCCATGCAGCCGGAGCAACAAAAAACGAGACGGATCGGGAATTTTCACGACGAACTTCACGATAACGTATTCGAGTCTCAAAGCGGACTGACTACGATCAAATGATCGAAAGATTCCGACGACTTCTCAACACACAGACGTCATTTTCAAAAACTGATCAACTCAATTAGTCCGCTGGAGAAAGAAAAACGCAATTCAAAAATCAGGCCGGCCCACCGAGTGATACTCAAATCCCAGAGCCTTCATTTCGGCGGGGGACAGCAGGTTGCGACCGTCGAACACTGTGGGGCGCGCCATGGAAGCGTGAATTCGTTTCCAATCGAGCTTCAGGAATTCGGGCCAGTCTGTCGCGACAACCAAGGCATCGGCCTTCTGAGCGACGTCATAAGCATCTGCGCCACAAACGATGGCTGGGAATGCAGAGTGGGCTTTGGCCATGGCTCGCGGGTCGTATGCGCGGACTTGCGCGCCAGCCGCGCTGAAATGCATGAAAAGGTCGATGGCGGGTGAGCCGCGGACGTCATCAGTACCAGCTTTGTGCGCAAGGCCGAGCAAACCGATTCGTTTGTCCTTCAGCACCCACAAGGAGTGCTGGACCTTTTCGAAGAAAAGACCGGGCCGGCCGCGATTCACTTCTTCCGCCCCCAGGAGGATTCCAGCCTCCACACCTGCTCGCTCTGCCAGACGGCAAAAGCCTCGAAGGTGATCAGGTAATTTGGAACCGCCGAAACCGATTCCTGCCTCGAGAAACTCAGTTCCGATGCGCGGGTCGAGACCAACAGCCCTGGTCACCTCTTTGACATCTGCTCCAAGGCGTTCACAAAGGTCCGCCAGCACATTGGAGTATGAGATTTTCACGGCCAAGAAGGCGTTAGAGGCGTGTTTAATCAATTCGGCGCTGTGAACACTGGTGAGAAGAAGCTCAGGAGATTTGCGTGGCGGGCATCCCCCAGGGTGTAACGGGCAGCGAAAGTCTTGTTCCAGGAGTGGTCGGTAGATCTCGCGGAGCGTTTTTTCTGAAAAAGAATCCTCTACTCCTAAGAGTATGCGGTCAGGATGGAGAAAATCCTCGACTGCGGTTCCCTCCCGGAGAAACTGGGGGTTGGCTGCAACGCTGAAGCCAGGCTCGCGTTTCCCGCTGTACACGGTCAGAATGTGCTGGAGTTGCTTTCCGGTTTGCACTGGAACGGTGCTCCGCAGTACGATGAGCCTCGGAATTTTCTCTGCTCGAGCGATCTGCCCCGCAGCAGCGTCAAGTCCCGCAAAATCTGATTCACCGTTCTCCAACGGGGGCACGCTGACGCATAGAAAGACGACCTCCGCGTCTCCGATTGCTCGCTGCGAATCCCGGGCAATCGCGAGCGTCTCTTCAACACGGCTGCGCTGAAATAGTTCGTCGAGACCATACTCATAGATGGGGAGCTGGCCTTCCACAAGTAAACCCACGCGTTCGGCGTCTTGATCAACAAGAGTCACGTGGTTCCCGATGGAAGACAGGCAAATACCTGTGACCAGGCCCACGTGACCGCAGCCGATAATCGCGATTTTCAAGGGAGTCCACTCCAGAGAGACCGCACAAGACTCTAACGTGTTTTTAGTCGGGATAGCAACAATCCAGCCGGGTTAGCAAATGTTCAAACTCAGTAACCGCAAACCCAATCACCTTTTCACCATTCGTGCGATCCATTGCTGCGGAATCGCTTGCGACATGGGGGTTCGCGGCGGGCCCGGGTACCTCGCGGCGTGGCGCTCACCACGTGCGTGCTCCCAGAACTGAATTTCGCTGCCGATGATATCAAAAGATAATGAAGATACATAAAAGTAAATAATGCATTACATAACTTAAGTCAACTCGTCAAACTTGTGCACACAGATGGGCGAGCGCAAAAAATGTACGAATGGTTGTGCCTCAAATTAAACGCGAGAGCGTGCCCCATCGCGGAAAAGAAGGGTATCAGGCTTCTGTGTAAGATACATAATCGCCCATGATGGCAAGAACCCAGAAGTCGGTGGATTCTGGAAAGATTCTCCGCGAGGGGCTCCTGACGTTCTGGCGCTGAGCTTGAACAAGATGGTGATGAATTTACCCGTCCTCGTGACGCGGGTCACGGACATCGCCAACGAGCGCAGGGGTATCACCACGTACGGGGCACTATGCTTTGCGAGATACTCGAGGGACAGCCCTGCTTTCTGGATGGATCTCCAGGGGCGCTGACATCTCGAGCCCCTTTTCCGAAAAAAGGCGGAAACGAAGAAGCAATGCAGCAAGACGGGGCTAAAAGCAAACGAAGATGGGGACCAGCGTCCTTTCTCCCTCACTTCCTGGCGAAGACGCAGTAGTTGGTCGTGAATCGCGTGTCACTGCGGCTCAGCCTGTCCAAGCGCCGCCCGATCCGGTTCACCAACGGTATGAGCAGGGAACTTGCCAACCGACGTGGCAATCCGCCGGTGAGGTACTGATCCAGGACGACCGTCACCGTGCGGCAAAGGGCAGCCAGGGAATAGCCCTCCGGGGCAATTTCCACATGCGAAAACTCTTGCAGCAATAGTTGCAGCCCCGACGGGAAAATCCTCCACCGGTCCTGCTCCGCGTGTCTGGGGAAGATGGCCGGTGAACTTAGCAGCAACCTGCCTCCGGGTTTCAGCACGCGATGGATCTCCTGCGCGACCCCGAACGGGTTGGTACAGTAACAAAGTACCTGTGTGCAGATTACGACGTCAAAGCAGGCAGCAGCAAACGGCAGCCTCTCACCCTCCGCGACCGCGTTCACGAGTTTCGTTGCCAGCGGGTCCACGGCGATATATGTTCCTAGCCGCCCCTCCAGCAGTGGGCGATAGGGCTGAATCCGGCCACCGATGTCCAACACTTGGAGGGGCTCTTTTGGAAGTGTCTCAATCCAGGCGGCCAGCAGTTTTCGCCGCTCTGTAAGGACTAGGTAATCCGGGTTTCGAAGCGTCGGGTACAGGCGCGCGACGCCCTCAGCCTTGGCGAAGGCCGTCTGCTTTTCCAGCGAGGACAGAGCGATTGGGTTTGTGGGAGGAGCCCCCTCGCCCGATATGCTTACTGCCGTGACGCCCATTGTCTCCTCTACTTCGCGCGTTTCGAATCCCGGTCGTAAATCCCGTTCAGCTCCGAGCTTTCAAGTTCGCGATGGACTCGCGCGTGGACGCGCCCAAATTCGCCAGCTCCGACGACACGGATCCTCCGCCATTGTCCCGCCGCCGGGCTCATCCTTTGTTGATTCCCGTGTTGGCGTCTTTTAGTTCCCGAACCACGAGAGGCGCAGGCGGCTCCATGGCAATCCCCGCTGGGTCCGCCAACTCCATCAATTTTGGCCGGATGTGCAGCGCAGTGCCGCCAGAATCAGCGATTCCTTCCTGTCCTTGTGGCCAAACAGGCACCTGTTCTCGACCGGTGGCGCTGTCGGCCAGCGTTACCGTTGCAGGCTCTCTCTTCAGCTCACCTCTCTCGGAACGAACGTACGAATGCGGCACGGCTGGCACACGTTTTTGTTTCTCTGGCAAAATTGAACTAGCCCACCATCAGCGGACCTCTTTCCCCAGGGCTTCGACGGCTCGGTCTCCCTCGACATCTCCCGGGTAGCTACCAAGGCGGACCGACATCTCCTTGGGCCGGACTTGCACCGACTGCGTTGATTTACCTTTCACGGCGCACTCTTGCGGATGTTGACACAGAGTTGCACGCCACGGGCGTGATGGTTATTGTAGAATTGCCCCATCAAATACTATCAGTATTCGAGGTGGCCGTAATAATCAGGCTTGAGCCGGGTACCTTCGCCGGCACAGTGTCAGTCACCGCATTGCCGTAGGGCTGGGTGAGAAAGTGGCACGGGTGCCCGTGCAGCCCAGGCTCCAAGCCACGCCTTTGTTCTGCGAATCGTTGACCACCGTCACCGTAAACTTCTGCATCTGATTGGTTTGTATCGAAGGATTGCGCGGAGCAACGGACACATGGATCGAGGCCGGTACAGGCAAGGGAGAAGGAGACTGTGTCCCGGGCTGGTCACACAACATCGCGCAGGAGACCGTCAGCAGGTCAGCCATCATCAAAAAGCAGTGGTTTTGAGAGGAAATGGGTCAGGAACCTGTGCTCCCATCGGGCGAGAGACGTGAGCCAAGAACCTCAATTGAAAACTACTTCGTGCACCCCTGGCTGAGAGACGCGAACCTAAAGCTGCCTTACCTAAGCAACAGAATCATAGCCTAGGCCCGAAAGGGAGGCCAAAGGCGGTACAGTCACTTTCCACCGGCTTGGATGCGAAACTGTACACCGCTGGTTGAGAAGCAACGGTCGCGTGCACCCCGACGAATACGGGCCTATCTGGGACCAAGTTATGGACTCGCCCGACAGAACGAGCACGAGGGAAGGCCGGGGTTGAATCAGGGCCTGTCGAGCGGGTCACTTGGTTGATACTTCCACCTTCGACGCGGACGAGTCCAGGGCGGCCGGGTGCCGGAAAAATGCAAAGCGAAGAACCAGAGCAGCGGAGATCAGGCTGAACCCGATAAGGGCAAGCCGAGCGGCCTCAGGCAAGGTAGCGAGGATAGTGAGCATCAATTCCATGGTTAAATCTATGGCATCCCACGTGCCAAAGAGGACAGAAGGCTAACTGCTTTTATATCAAGTATATGCAAAGATTCAGAAAACGAATACTGCGCATTGAAGGAAAAAGCATGGCAAAGACGTGCAGGGCTTTTCCGTTATCGAGGGTTTACAATTAGGCATCGCGGACACAACGGACGCCCAACCGGGAGCAGGCAAGTCATCTTATGGGCGCGTCCAAGAGGACGAAGGCGACCTTGGGCACGAGGCTTTCGTGCGAATTCGCATGCGGCCCCAAGGTACTCCGCGAAGTCTTGGCGAAGTCCTAAGGATTAGAAATCTTCCTGGCTGCTTGAACCGCAGCATTTGTCAATTCCGCCGCAAATTCCCTGCGGTTCCACAGAACCCGGCGGGCTTCGTAACTGTATATGCGCAGTTTCTCCGAAATAGGAATCGAAGCACGGGTTACAGACTTCAAGTTGGCACCCAGATGTAACCAGTTGTAGGGAACGACTTTGTTACGCTGCGTGGGATCGAAGAAAGCCATCACGTCGGTGCGATTCTTCATGGCGCTAGAGGCACCTTCGTGCATCCGCCGATAAAAGAAGGCATCGGGAATTTCGTAGAACTTGCCATAAAGCGACATTTCGGCAATGAGGGGGAAATCGCCGCCGTTGTAATTGCGCAGCAACCCGGTCTTGCGAAATTTCTCGGCGCGGTTCAATCCGTAGTGAAGATTCCCCAAGCGCAGATTGCGCTGGACACCCTTCCAGCGCTCGCTGGGCCTATCTTGCATTAAATGAAGGTTTTCCTCGAAGTCACCAAGGGGAGCACCGTCGCCGTCAATGAGTTTGGTGCGTGGATAAGCCACAAAGACGGAAGGGTCGTGGTCCAGTATGTCGACGGCTCGCTCAAGAAGATTTGGGCTCACAAGATCATCAGAAGGCGTCCAGCGGAAGAATTCTCCAGTGGCGAGTTCCCAACAGCGCCGGAAATTCCCCGTCGCACCCAAGTTCTGAGGGTTGGGAAAGAACTTTACGCGGGGATCCTTCGCGGCGTACTCGCGGCATATTTCGGGGCCGCGGTCGGTGGAAGCGTTGTCCGTAATTATGAGTTCAAAATCGCCATACGTCTGGCAGAGATGGGCATCGATGGAGGCAGCCACGTACTTTTCGCGATTGTAAAGGGGCATCCCAATGCTGATACGGGGCTTGGATGGTGAATTGCTCATCGGGAACCTCCCGCCAAAAGCGTTACCGCTAACTTCCTATGCACCGAGCACCAGTTTGCGAGCGAAGAAGGCCTCGGCAAATCTACCCGGTGAATTGGCCTCCATGCCGCGAATGCGCATCAAAGCCTGAAACGTGTCCTTGGTGAACCAGAGCTTATCGTGCTGGGACTTGAAACAGTCCAGAAGTATCTTGATTTTGCGATTGCAGATCTTCTGGCCAAAAGGCACGAAAAACCCGGGGGCGCTCAGATCACCATCATACTTCGGGATTTCGTATTCGAGAATCAAGTGATTGCGCCATGTGTTCCAAGTAAACTGGTTTAGCACACGGTGATCCTGGTGAAGGTCGTCGCGAGCGTGGGTGAGGATGAGATCGGGCGAAGGTCCGCTTTTGAGTTGCTCAAAGAACTCCTTTATTTCCCCGCCGCGAAACGGAAAGAAGCCGTCACGGAAATCGAGGATGGAGATCTTTCTACCCGCGGCACCTTTCAGGAATAGATTCGCGCTGCGGCGTGCCTCGACTGCACGCTCCGGCCCAGAACTGAAAACGACCCAGTGGAACTCGAGGTTGCGGTGAGCAGAGAGGAGGGTAAGAATCGTGCCGCCACAACCGATTTCAATGTCGTCGGAGTGAGCGCCAAGACATAGTATGCGGAAGGTTGCGCGGTCGTCCTTTTCGAGGGTGAGTCGAAGCATTAACAAGCACTCAGTGGCCGCTGCCGTTTCCGTTCAGCCAAACCTGCCACGGGGCCTTGCCCTTGGCATAAAGATCATCCAGATGCTGCTTGTCCTTGAAGGTGTCCATGCAGGCCCAGAAGCCCTCGTGTTGGTAGGCGAGCAACTGTTTTTCGTCGACCAAACGGCGGAACGGCTCACGGACGAGCTCTTCTCCTTCCTTGATGTAGTTAAAGATTTCCTTCTTGAATATAAAATAGCCGCCGTTAATGCGAATATTGGTTCTTTCCATTTCCTGAATATCCGCGACCAAATCTCCACCGTCCATGGAAATGAAGGTGTAGCTCAAGTTCGGACGAACGCACAGGAAGCTGGCGATCTTGTCGTTCTTGCGAAAATGGCTAATCTGCTGGGGCAATGGCAAGTCCGTCAGCCCATCACTGTAATTGGCCAAGAACACGTCTTCGCCTTCGAGGTACTTTTCAACGGCTTTCAGGCGCTGGCCGATATTGGACATGATGCCGGTGTCGGCGAACGTAATTTTCCAATCGTGAATGTCGCGGTTGATGAGGTCAATATTCTTACCACCGGCGGACAGGACGAAATCGTTGGAGATGTATTCGTCATACTTTACGAAATAATCCTTAATGCTGTCGCCACGATGACCGAGGCAAAGGATGAAGTCCTTATGGCCATAATGCGCGTAATACTTCATCACGTGCCAGAGAATCGGACGGTAGCCGATCGTCGCGAGGGGCTTGGGGATATTCTCCGCGTATTCCTTTAATCGAAGCCCTAGGCCGCCGCAAAAAAGCACCACTTTCATGGCTCACCTCTCTGTTTCGCCTTCCTGGCGTCACTGCACAACGAGAAAAAACTTCTTGTACCAATCAATAGTTCGACGCAAGCCGTCTTCCAAACTGAAAAGGGGTTTCCAGCCGAGGGTCTCGCGGGCCTTGCCAGCGCTGAGATACTGATGCCGAATCTCGTTCCTGGCGCGGTCCTGGATGATGGGTTCGAAATTCGAACCCATCAGGCCCTGAATTTGTTCGACGAGCTTGAGCACACTCACGGGATTTTCGTCGGAGAAGTTAAAAGCTTCACCCTTAAGTTGGGGGTTCTGATCCAATTGTTCAGCGGAGAGCATGTAAGCAGCGGCACCGTCTTCCACATAGACATAATCGCGCAAAAAGGTGCCGTCGGAACGAATGATCGGCCTCTCGTTGCGTAATACGGAACGTATGGTGCCCGGCACGATGCGGTTCCAATTGAGGTCTCCACCACCGTAGAAATTTCCGCAACGCGTGACGACTACGGGCAAGCCGAACGTGACAGCGTACGATTTAGCGATGAGGTCAGCGCAAGACTTGCTGACATCATACGGGTGACGCCCTTCGAGCGGAGCGTCTTCGTTGTAGGGCAGCTCGTCCTGGTCGCCGTACGCCTTGTCGGAAGAGGCCACGAGAATTCGTCTGACAGTAGGAGAGCGCCTGCAGGCTTCGAGAAGCACCCAAGTGCCCGCAATATTGGTCTCAAAAGTGGAAATGGGATTGTTGTTGGCAATGCCAACGATGGTTTGGGCGGCAAGATGAAAGACGCTTTCAATCTCGTATTCGCCCAAGATGCGTTCGAGGAGAGCCTGATCGCGCAAATCACCACGGACGATCTTCACCTGGCTCAAAAGTCCCGACTGGACGAGCTCACACTCCGGAATCCAGTCGCGAACCAGGCAAACAACGTCCGCTTGGGCTTCAACCAGACGCTTGACGAGCCAGGGACCCAAAAGCCCGGTGCCACCAGTAATGAATGTCGGACGATCTCGCCAAAAGGACACTAGGAGCCTCGCAATGTTATACGTTCACAGAAGCGTAGAAATATTGATCTTGCTCAGCACGCAATTTGTCGCACAAACGGCCCGCTGGCATCTGAACGTCATCAGAGGTAAGAGCTTGGTCCTTGGGAATGTCGCGCTTCAGGCGGCAGCCTTCGGACAGACCCATCGGGAGAAGATTTTCTTTTTGTACCACCTCGGAGTTTTCAATCACGCCATAGCAAGTGAACCCCCCAATGCCGTCGAGCGTTTCACCGGCCTTCAGGTCGCACTTTGCGAGCGTGATCACATCACAAACCGGCTTGCCAATCGGCGAGGTGGTGGGGTCCTGAAAGAGAACCGCGCGCGCGATGGTAGGAATCACCTGAATCTGCGGCAAATGAAAAGGCGTATAGAAAACATAAAACGGGCCATCGCCCATCTTGAAATAGCTGAGGAATTCCTTGTCGATGGGATCCTCGCTATGGCCGATGACGAAAGCACCGGTATGGGGCTCGGCGCCGAGGACAAAGTCCACGATGCCACCATTCAAGAGATCACTTGGCGGAAACAGATTGGAGGCCTCTTTCACGTGAGCGCACTTAGGACCGTACATACCGCGCTTGCCGACGCGCAGGCCCGTGGAATTTGCGAGAATCGTGCATTCCATCGAAAGCTTGGTGCCGTCGGCGAAAGAAGTAATCATCGGCGCAGATTGACCGATGCGCTCGGCAAAAGCACGCTGCGTTTCGGGAGTGCGATAGGGATCCAAAAGGCCTTTGAGGTTGCCGGCGGCAACGGGCTTGAGACCGATGGTTTTTACGTAGCGGAAAAGATTCATAGCCACACCGGGCTCTTCGCCGTCCGTGTAGGTGATCACAACGTTGTTGCGATCAGCGTAGGTCTTCAGGATGGGGCCAACCGTGGAATCGAGGGCCGCGTTCAGCAAGACAACATGCTTGCCATGCTCGAGGGCGCGAAGAACAACACGAGCGCCGCAGTCCATGTCGCTGGTCGCATCGATGAGGACGTCGATGTTGGAAGCGTCGCAGAGGAGCAGGGGATCTGTGGTAACGGCGACCTGGCCGCGAGCGATTACGTCCTCAAGCTGCTTTACCGAAGACACGTTGGAGACAGGCTTCGAGCCGCCTTCGTGGACGGCGTTTTCGGCCTTGGAAATGGTGCGATTGGCAATGGCAGCGAGGCGAACTCCGATGGGCGGCTTCAGGAGCTGCACGGCAATGCTGCGGCCCATGTAGCCCGCGCCAACGATGCCGACGCGAATAGGTTTGCCTTGCTTTTCAAGTTTTCCCAGCGCGGTATCAACAATAACCATGCTATCTCCATGCCGCCGAACCGGCGACAATTGCGCTACCGTTTAAAGTCGGGCCAGGATCGATCGGCCTCGGAAACTGCATCAACCGGCACAGGCCAAGTGATACGAAAGGCGGGATCATCGAAACGCACACCGCGGGCCGATTCCGGCGCGTAAAACGCAGTCGTGATGTATTCAATTTCGGTTTCATCCACGAGCGACTGACAACCGTGGGCGCAACCTTCAGGAACATAGAGCATCTTGTGATTCAAAGCAGTGAGCTCGAAGCCAGCCCACTGTTTATACGTGGGTGAATCTGGGCGCAAGTCCACAACCACATCGAAGATCGAGCCGCGCGTGCATCGAACCGTCTTGGCCTCGTCATGCGGCGCCAGTTGGTAGTGCAAACCGCGGATGCCTCCCTTTTTGGCCGTATAGCAGACGTTGATTTGAGCGATGCGAGAAGTAAGATGCTGTACCGCAAATTCTCTAGCACACCAGGAACGAGAAAAAAAACCACGGTGATCATCGCGGCGGTCGAAGTCGACAAGAAAAGAGCCTCTCACTTTGGTTTCCGTAAAGTGCATCGTATCCGAATCAAAAAACTCCCGCGCCTGGCGCGCGACCAAAGGTCGAGCGCTCGAGGAGAGCTGCGCGCTTGTACAATTTGCCGTTTAAAACCTTCTGAACTGATTCCATCATAGTTTTTTCTGGGCCAGCGCGATGGTTTGCCAGCCAAATCCGGACCGCTCCTTCAGACGGGTCAGTGTTTGTTCTGAGACGAATTTCTGAGCCAAGGAATTCAGCTTGAAGGAATTCACCCAGCGCAGAATGCCAAGCGTACCGGTGGGAAGAATCGTCGAGGCCTTTAACACTCGAAAACGAGAAGAGAGCAACTTCCGTAGCTGTTTCCGACTCAGTTCCTGTTCTATGTGCTCTGGCGGATATGGGTACCAGCCTGCGTCCCCGAGACGATCCATGACGAACTTGTTCCCCGTGGTGACTATGAGATAGCCCCCCATCCGAAGAACTTCCGCGGCTCTATCCACATACTTCGGTTGATTCTCCACGTGGGCTATCACTTCTTGTGAGACCACGATGTCAAAATAGTCTTTTTGCAGGGGAGCATCATAGACGCTTCCCGCAAGATACGGGATGTCCCGACGACGCGCACATGCGGCGGCGATGCCTTCGGACGACAGATCAATCCCGTGCGCCTCTCCCAAATCGGCCAGGCGTTCCGTGAACCAACCCATGCCACAACCAAAATCAAGGATTCGCGGGCGCTGTACCTGCAAGCTCTGGATGAGTTGCAGAATCTCAGAGGCCCGGCGTTCCGTCCAGTCATTCAGAACTCTGCGTTGCTGCCACTGCTGCCAGTGTTGATTCCAAAAGTTGCGTTGGTTATCAATCGATGGAAGTTGTTCCAGTTGTGACACTTTTTTGTCTCGCCTTCGGCTTATATTTCACCTGAGTACCGTCACTGCTCTCAAGAGTTGTTCTAAGATCCCGATTGGAAGCCCCCGATACAACTTGGGGTCTCCCATAGTCTTGGCGAACGACGACAGAATCCCAAGCACTAAGTATAGCCGCTGAACTCTAAACACACTAAGCCACAACTATAACGTAGGTTGCCACTTCGGGAAGAAGCAACACGGTCGCCAAAGCCCGGTAGTGCAGTCTGTCGTTAAGTCTTTTATATGCAATATTATACGCCGTTCCGAGGGGACCATGGCTTCCTGGGTTTTATGGGACGCATAAAGTCTTTTCCCTATTGTGGCAGAGGTTTACACAGACGCCCTAGCGGAGTTTATCGGCACGGAGGGGGCTGAAAGCCAGAACGGTAACGCCTTTATTTCACGTAATATACAGGTTTCTTGAGAGAACCGATTTTGCTTTGGGTTCAGGCTCGGAGATCAGCGGCAAGAACTCCGAGGGGGAGAAACTCGAAATCGTGAACTAAATGGCGGAGTTTTGAAGGCGTGCGGCGCAAGCCCAGATAATGGCGAACTCGAGATGATAGATTGCCCGACATGCGGGGCTGCTCAGGATCGAGCTCCCAGGGATGAATGTAAACACAAACGGGGCGATCTTCACACTGATTTAGATAACGGATTCCCCAGCGCGTATACCAATAAGGGAGAAGCCGAAAGTACGCCCCCCCCGCGAACGGTGATCTGAGGCCGGCAATTTCCAAGGTGGTCATGGGGAATTCGATGAGCATTCCACTTGGCGTCTGTACCCTGTAAGGATCACGATTCCCGCCTGGAACTCCATAGTTCGGGTGGGTTACTGGAAAGATGCTGGAATCGTAAGTAAAGCCAAGTTCGGCGAGAACTTCCAAAGCCCAAAGGGATTCTTGAATGATGGAGAAACTTGGGGCTCTGTAGCCAACTACAGGTTTGGAGCTGCAGTTTTCCAAGAGCATTTTCGCCCGAAGGGTATCTTCCCGAAATTCAGATCGGGTCATATCAAACACGCTGCGGTGCCGCAAACTGTGACAGGCGACCTCGTGGCCGCGCTCGGCAACACGCCGCACAACCTGAGGCTGCTGTTCAGCTACCCATCCCAGAGCAAAGAAGGTGGCCTTGCATCCGGCCTCATCAAGCAAATCAAGCAGCAAATCCGTGTTGCGCTCAACGCGGCTCTGCTTCGTCGACCAGTCTGCAACTGGCGTCTGTTCGCTAAACGCGCTGACATGATAGTAGTCTTCGAGGTCGATGGTGAGAGCGTTTTTCATCGGCGAAGCAAGTATGGCGAAATCCCGATTAACTCATTGCACGCAAACTGCCAGCGCGCCCGATTCTCCTTTTCAAGCTCTTGTAACATATTCATACTAAATACCTTACAATTGTCTTTAGGTGCCCCAGGGGATAGACTGCGGCTAAAATGGGCTCATGGAACGCCACTTCCTTAAGACGGCAGTTGATTAGTCACTGCGGAAGTGCCCAATACAAAGTCCGGTTTATGATTTTATGGCAGGAATAACAAAGTTCGATTTTAAGCCGGGATTATGCAGAGAAGGATAGCGCATTGCGAATTTTGACCTTTACGAGCCTTTTCCCCAATTCTTCCGATCCTAATCTTGGAATTTTTGTTTATCAACGCTCCGCGCATTTGGCCAAGCGGCCGGGAAATGAAGTCGAGGTTGTAGCACCAACTCCCTATTTTCCGCGCTGGTTGAAAACCCGCCGATGGCAAAGCGCGGGAACGCTCCCCCACCTAGAAACGATTCGGACCCTAACTGTTCATCATCCTCGCTATTTGCTGCTCCCCAAGATTTCGATGCCGTTCCACGCCCTTTCTATGTTTCTGGGATGCTTACCAGAAATTCGGAGAATCAATCGGCGAGGAAAGATTGACTGCATCGACGCACACTTCGTTTATCCCGACGGCCTGGCAGCGGTGCTATTGGGAAAGCTGCTGCGAGTTCCAGTAATCGTGTCCGCGCGCGGCACCGACATAAATGTCTACCCATCATTTCCTATGATCCGGCCCATGATCCGCTGGACCCTCAGGGAAGCCAGTGCGTTGATCGCCGTTTCGGCCGCCCTCAAGTCCGCGATGGCCGCGCTGGGCACCGATGAGAACAAGATACGAGTTGTTCCCAATGGTGTGGATTCCCAACGATTCCAGAATTCCAACCAGGAAGCGGCCCGCAGGCAATTGAACCTCCCGCCCGATGGCCAACTCATTTTGTCGGTGGGAGCGCTGATCCCTTCAAAAGGCCACCAACTTCTTATCCGAGCGTTTTCACGAATTGCCGTTGAACGTGGAAACGTCCGGCTTTGTGTTCTTGGTGAAGGCACTTTCCGAACTGAACTAGAACAACTGATAACAAGACTCGGCATGGACGGCAAAATACAACTGCCCGGTAAGCGTGCTAATGAACAGTTGCCACTGTGGTTCAACGCCGCCGACGTGAGCTGCTTGGCCAGCTCCCGCGAAGGCTGGCCAAACGTGGTGACAGAATCACTCGCTTGCGGCACTCCCGTAGTTGCCACGCGAGTTGGGGGCATCCCTGAAATCCTGCACTCGAGAGAGCTTGGAATCCTCACGGAACAGACGGAGGAGGGCCTTGCGGCAGGTCTCGAACAAGCACTCTCGAAGAAGTGGGATCGCCCGGAGATATCCAGAGTCACGCGAGAGCGCACCTGGGAAACTGTGGCTGCCGAAGTAGAAGGTATCTTTGTGGAAGAGATGGAAAAGGATCACATTTGACGCATGTAAAGAACCCTGCTCGGAATTCCTGCATGGCTACTTGCGTCTCCCCCCGCGGTGAAACGAAATTACACAACCGTAAACAACGATCTTGACATCCACTTTGAGCAGCATATGCATGCGTTGCCATCCGTGAACGTGAGTGAGTGGCTGCATTGCCTCGGATAACGTACGCTATTTTTCGCACATTTGAGGAGGAGTGGGCCTGGTTGGTAAAACAGAGGGTCTGAGGAAGGCCCGAGAGGAGGGGCGATGGGGCCCACCAACCAGGAAGACAAGCAGTCCATGGGGCGAGCAAGAGAACTGCAGGGCTTGGCGAAGCTGCGCCAGGTGATCCAGATTGATGAGGGGAAGATTCAGGAGCACCTGGGAGAAGTGGTGCGCAGCACGGTGGAAGAGGCGTTGAACGCCCTGCTGGACGCCGAAGCCGACCTTTTGTGCGGTGCCGAGCGGTACGAACGGAGCAAGGCGCGGAAAGATACGCGAGCGGGTTCTTACGAGCGGCACCTGCAGACGAAAGCAGGCGATTTCACGCTGAAGGTGCCGAAGCTGCGCACGCTGCCGTTTGAGACGGCCATCATCGAGCGCTACCGGCGGCGGGGAAGTTCGGTGGAAGAAGCGCTGGTGGAGATGTATCTTGCGGGAGTGAGCGTACGGCGAGTGGAAGACATCACGGAAGCGTTGTGGGGCACGCGGGTCAGCCCGAGCACGGTGAGCGAGCTGAACCAGAAGATCTACGCGAAGATCGAGACCTGGTGCAACCGGCCGATCGAAGGCAACCACTCGTATGTGTTTCTGGATGGTTTGTGGTTGAAGCGCAGCTGGGGCGGCGAATTGCGCAACGTGTCGCTGCTGGTAGCGATTGCCGTGAATGAAGAGGGATTTCGCGAAGTTCTGGCGGTGGCCGAAGGGTCGAAAGAAGACAAGGCCAGCTGGACAGCATTTCTGCGGCACCTGAAAGAACGCGGGCTGAAGGGCGTGCGCCTGTTTGTCTCGGACAAGTGCCTGGGGCTGGTGGAAAGCCTCGGTGAGTTTTATCCGGAAGCACTGTGGCAGCGCTGTACGGCGCACTTTTACCGCAATGTGTGGACCGCAGTACCCACAAGCAAGGTGAAAGAAGTGGCGGCGATGCTGAAGGCCATTCACGCGCAGAAAGATCGTGCGGCGGCGCGACAGAAGGCGGAACAAGTCGCCGCGAAGTTGAAAGAGATGAAGCTAGCGGATGCCGCCGCACTGATCGTCTCCGGGATCGAAGAGACGCTGTACTACTACACGTTCCCGCGTGAGCGCTGGCGGAGTCTGCGAACGAACAATCCGTTGGAGAGGTTGTTGCGGGAAGTGCGGCGAAGAACGCGGGCGGTGGGTGCCTTTCCCGATGGCAACTCGGCGTTGATGCTGGCCGCAGCAAGACTGCGCCACGCGGCCGGCACGAAGTGGGGGCACGCGGCGCTACCCGGACATGAACCGCCTAGCCCAAGCGAGCGAGGCAGCATGAACGACGACGCAAAAACTCTCGGCTCCCCCTCGGGGGAGCCGAGCACCACCAGGCTCAAGCCTCAACAAATGTGCGATAAACTCTGGACACTACCGTGCCAGCGGCGATGGATCGTCGGGCGCACGATCGGCCGGTTGGGAAACTTCTGCGCCTCGTAGTGCGCTACGATCGTACGCTTGCCATTTATCGGGCTTTCTTTCACTTTGCCTCTTTCATGATCGTTTGGCGGAGGTTTTCGCAATAGCTTCTAGAAAGCTGCAATTCAGCGGCCGGCGCAATTTTTGTGACGAGCCGCCAAAGCTCGTTAAGGTTGACTGCATCCTGATAGGCAGGACGACGGGATCGGTTGGCTGCTGATAATTAACTCATCGTACCAGACATTCGCTGCTGGGCTGCCATCCCCGGCACCGATCTTATCCGTCATGTACTGCGTGAGATGCAAATTGTTGAACGCACAAGCGGAACTACCAGACCCAGTTCCAGCCGTGTTGCAGTTGTTATCGTTGCCACCAAAATTATAGTTGGTGACAGAAATCCATTGACGCAATTGCGAGCCGTAGGGGGCAATCCACGCCTGAATGGTCGAGTTGGCACTAGTCCACGATCCTACAGAAACCTTATAGTAGATCGTGTACCATTGATTCGCTGTGAAGGTGAAGCAATTCGGGCCGTTGAACGCGCCGTTGTTGTAGGCGCACTCGTAGCCCGCGAAAGGCGAAGCCGAGAGCCAGCCTTGCTGCCAGTATTGGCCGTTGTTGTCCCATGTCGTCCCGTTCGAGCTGGTCGCAGCGAGGGCTCCGCAATCCGTATAGACGATGGGCAAGTCTTTTGCGTCGTGGTTGTGTGTCGTGATTTCCGTGAAGTCGCAGCTAGATTGCACATTGTCAAAGATTACAATTTTAGGAGCGGTATTGTCTCCATTCGGGCCGTACAAGGTCCAGTTCGTTGTTGTCCAAGTTGAGTCGGCCCGGAACGCGAACTGCACGTAAAACGTAGAGCCTACTCCCATGTTTACAAGGTTCGACCCTTGCCCGAACATGGCCCAATAGTCGCCACAAGGATTCTCGCTTGCACTGGCTGCAATTGAACAGTGCGCCGAGCCGGCCCCTGAAACCTTATTCGTCGTGTCAAGCGACCAGTTCGGTTCGTTAGCCTCTGTGAAGCCATCGGTAGGCGTGGTGGTGTTGACCGCCGTCGCGAAAATTGCCGAGGTATCGAAGCCTTGGCAGTTGAGCACGCCTGGTTGGTTACAGCGATAAGAAAAATTAGCATCTGCCGGTGTGTCAAGGCGCAATGAGTAGAAGTCCTGGGTCATCGCATTGCCGACCACTATGACGCCGAGTTGGGGGAAATATCGCATTCTGCCATAGGTGCCCTCCGTCTGCGCGGCTCCTGGGCCTCCGGCATAGGTGACGCTGGTGCAACTATCGGTATCGGGATCGTAGAAGTAAACCGTGTTCCCGCCAGGCCATTCCACGAAGTCAGCACGTGGGGGATAATATACCCAACCCGGCGCGCTGCTGCTGGCCGCGCAGCCGGTCATCGACAGAGCCGTCGCCGCATACGGCGAATTCAGACTAATCTTGTAGCCGCCTGTGCTGCCGACGCAAATGAACAATCGCCTAATAGGGTCGATTGCAGCGGTCCAGAGATTGCCTCCGCTCGACCCAGACCCGCAAACTGTCCCGCTATACGACGTGCCGAGGTTGACGATGGCGTACGTCGACGGATTAAACGAATAGAACTCCGGCAAGTTGTTGTCATACTGGTAGATGAGCTTGTTCACCGGGTCGTAGTCTGCCATCGGGAAAGGTCCACCATTGCCGCCATTCGGAAGCGTCACGTTCGTGTTCGTCCAAGTCCACGTCTCGGGCGTCAGCTGCCAGACCGACGTCGAGAATCCTCCATTACACATCTCGCTACCGGCAATGAAGAAATACTTGTCCACGTTGGGCGCGTATACTTCCCCATCGTACGTGTGACGCGACGTAGGCGTGCCATCAGGGTTCGTTTCAATGTTCCCGCCACAAGTTGCGAGATTCGCGCCGGTAGAAGCGTCTCGCAGCAACTCTGGCACAGCCGGATTGACATTGAGATTCACGCCATAAATCTCGTTGCCGTGATAATCAACGTGACCACCGCCCTGGATGATGAACAAATTCCGAGTAGGATCGGCAACGCCTCCACCCCAAGCCGCCATCACTGCGACGCACCCGCTTTGCCCTTGTATGTCAGAATACGTCGGACAAAGACTTGGTGTGCCATCGAGCGCGGTGTTTGGAATGTCATACCAGCCAAGCGTCTGAGGAATCTGTCCCCCTCCGCTCGATGCCGCTGAGGTGGTCGCCGAAGCGCTGGCTGACTGTGCCGAGGTATTTTCCGCTGCATCAAATGCTGCGACCGTGTATGTATATGTCGTCGATGCGGATAGACCACTGTCCGAATAAGACGTCGTCAGGCTCGTCGCGATAAGTGTACCGCCGCGATAAACATCGTAACCCGTCACGCCCACATTGTCTGTTGAAGCGTTCCAGGAAAGCTTGATCTGGGAGGAAGAAACGGCCACGGCAGTCAATCCTGTCGGAACGGTAGGTGGCGTGGTGTCAGCCTGTACCGTAAAGCTGACCCCGTTGCTCGCCACTCCGCCAACTGTCACAACCACGTTCCCTGTCGTCGCCCCCGCTGGCACTGGCGCTACGATGCTCGTTGCGCTCCAGCTCGTCGGCGTCGCCGTCGTCCCGTTGAACTTAACCGTGCTTGTCCCCTGCGAAGCTCCAAAGTTCGCGCCCGTGATCGTCACCGAAGTGCTCAGCACTCCGGACGTGGGATTTAGACTTGCAATGCTCGGCGCCGGCACGGTAATGGTGAAGTTCACTCCGTTGCTCGCCACTCCGCCAACTGTTACAACCACGTTCCCTGTCGTCGCTCCCGCTGGCACTGGCGCTGCGATGCTCGTCGCGCTCCAGCTCGTCGGCGTCGCCGTCGTCCCGTTGAACTTAACTGTGCTTGTCCCCTGCGAAGCTCCAAAGTTCGCGCCCGTGATCGTCACCGAAGTGCTCAGCACTCCGGACGTGGGATTTAGACTTGCAATGCTCGGCGCCGGCACGGTAATGGTGAAGTTCACTCCGTTGCTGGCCACTCCACCAACTGTTACAACCACGTTTCCTGTCGTCGCTCCCGCTGGCACTGGCGCTGCGATGCTCGTCGCGCTCCAGCTCGTCGGCGTCGCCGTCGTCCCGTTGAACTTAACTGTGCTCGTCCCTTGCGTGGCTCCAAAATTCGCGCCCGTGATCGTTACGGACGCACCGACCAATCCCGATGTCGGATTCAAGCTCGTGATGCTCGGTGCCGGAACGGTAACCGTGAAGCTGGTGCCGTTGCTCGCCACTCCACCAACTGTTACAACCACGTTTCCTGTCGTCGCTCCCGCTGGCACTGGCGCTGCGATGCTCGTCGCGCTCCAGCTCGTCGGCGTCGCCGTCGTCCCGTTGAACTTAACTGTGCTCGTCCCTTGCGTGGCTCCAAAATTCGCGCCCGTGATCGTTACGGACGCACCGACCAATCCCGATGTCGGATTCAAGCTCGTGATGCTCGGTGCCGGAACTGTAACCGTGAAGCTGGTGCCGTTGCTCGCCACTCCGCCAACTGTTACAACCACGTTTCCTGTCGTCGCTCCCGCTGGCACTGGCGCTGCGATGCTCGTCGCGCTCCAGCTTGTCGGCGTCGCCGTCGTCCCGTTGAACTTGACTGTGCTCGTCCCCTGCGTAGCTCCAAAGTTCGCGCCCGTGATCGTCACCGAAGTGCCCAGCACTCCGGAGGTCGGATTTAGACTCGTAATACTCGGTGCCGAAACGGTAACCGTGAAGCTGGTGCCGTTGCTCGCCACTCCGCCAACTGTTACAACCACGTTTCCTGTCGTCGCTCCCGCTGGCACTGGCGCTGCGATGCTCGTCGCGCTCCAACTCGTCGGCGTCGCCGCGATCCCGTTGAACTTGACGGTGCTCGTCCCTTGCGTGGCGCCAAAGTTCGCGCCCGTGATCGTCACCGAAGTGCCCAGCACTCCGGAAGTCGGATTTAGACTCGTGATGCTCGGTGCCGGAACGGTAACCGTGAAGCTGGTGCCGTTGCTCGCCACTCCCCCAACCGTTACGACAACATTTCCCGTCGTCGCTCCCGCTGGCACTGGCGCTACGATGCTCGTCGCGCTCCAGCTCGTCGGCGTCGCCGCGATCCCGTTGAACTTGACTGTGCTCGTCCCCTGCGTAGCTCCAAAGTTCGCGCCCGTGATCGTCACCGAAGTGCCCAGCACTCCGGAGGTCGGATTTAGACTCGTAATACTCGGTGCCGGAACGGTAACCGTGAAGCTGGTGCCGTTGCTCGCCACTCCACCAACTGTTACAACCACGTTTCCCGTCGTCGCTCCCGCTGGCACTGGCGCTACGATGCTCGTCGAGCTCCAGCTCGTCGGCGTCGCCGCGATCCCGTTGAACTTGACTGTGCTCGTCCCCTGCGTAGCTCCAAAGTTCGCGCCCGTGATCGTTACGGACGCACCGACCAATCCCGATGTCGGATTCAAGCTCGTAATGCTCGGCCCCGGAACCGTAATGGTGACTCTGGCAGAGGCTGTTTTCGTGGTATCCGCCTTCGAGACTGCCGAAACATTGAATGTCGCTGGGGTGGGCACGGCAGCGGGAGCCGTGTATAGCCCCCCGGTAGAAACTGTTCCGAAGGTAGGCGTGCCGCCAGTGACTCCATTGACCTGCCAAGAAACTCCTTGATTGGAGGAGTCATTGGTAACCGTGGCAGCGAATTGCTGTTGCTTCGTCACCGCGAGAGAGGCGGAAGTAGGGCTAATGGAAACGGAGATGGGCACGGGACCTGCGCTGATGGTTATGGTTGCGGGCGCTGATTTCGTGCCATCAGCGACGGAGGTGGCCGTCAGCGTGACGGTTGCGGGTGTGGGCACGGCGGCAGGTGCGGTGTAAGTGACAGAGGTGATGGTAACGCTGCTGAGAGTACCGCAAGCCGCGCCGGAGCACCCTGCTCCGGAAAGAGACCAGGTAACACCCTTGTTCTGTGAATCGTTTTGCACCGAAGCAGTGAAACTTCCCCCCGTGGAGACTTGCAAGGAAGTCGACGTGGGACTCACGGAAACAGAAATGGGAAGAGGAGCTACGGTGAAGCTGGCCCCGTTGGTCGCCACCCCGCCAACCGTCACGACAACGTTCCCCGTCGTCGCTCCCGCTGGCACAGGCGCTATGATGCTTGTCGCGCTCCAGCTTGTCGGCGCCGCCGTCGCCCCGTTGAACTTGACTGTGCTCGTCCCTTGCGTGGCTCCAAAATTCGCGCCGGTGATCACTACAGACGACCCTACCGCTCCTGAAGTGGGACTTAAGCTCGTAATGCTTGGCGTGGAGGTCCCGCCGCCGGGTTTAGTGGTGTCCGCAGACTGGACCACACCTGCGCATCCCGCCAAAGTCATGCTGACAACTGCGAGGATGCAAAACACCGCAACGCACCAGCGAGTTTTCTGCGAATCCGCTGCAGAACGAATCGTCATGAACATTTTGTTCTTTCCCGCGATGCTGACCGCTGCACCCAAGCTGCGGTCGTGCGCGTGCCCACTGCAACCAAGGCTACTGTTAGGCACTCCGGAGGGTAACTGGACATCGGGCGAAAAAGAGGGCAGGTGTGTTTATAGGACCCTTCACTGTCCTCAAGGGCAAGCAAGGGTCTAAGGTCGGCCCCCGACTCTCAATATCCAGGGTCTAACTGTTCGGAAGAAATTGAAATAACAAGAGTTACAACTGTGACGGCGAGCGGCGCCCCTCTCCTGGATTCCCTACTGTGGCACGAAAAACGAGCACTGGCGGCCCTCAAAGATGATGGACGCAATGCTCATCAGGGGCTGTCGGTTTGTGGAAGCAGCAGGAGCCGGACGAAGAGCAGGCGGAGTATGGGAGTGAGAAGAGAAGAGCAGCCCTGCCCGAGGGCAGGGCTGGCGGGCCCCGTGAAGAGACGGCGCGACAGTTAATCCGCCGGGCCAAGCATACGAGCCGCAGGAGATTTCCCGCCGGGGAAAAGATCTGGATCGTGATGGAAGAGATTCGCGCCGAGGTGTCAGTAGCCGATCTGTGTCGGCGCGAGGGGATCCATCCGACGATTTACTACAAGTGGCTAAAGGACTTCACGGAAGCGGGCAAGGGGCGCTTGCGCGATGATACCAAGCGGGCGGCGACGAGCAACGAGGTGAAGGATCTGCGGCAGGAGCATGAGCGGTTGAAACTTCTAGTAGCGGACCTGAGCCTGGAGAATCTGACACTGAAAAAAAGCTGGTATTAGGGCTGCTGGACCGGAAGCGTTGCAGCCGGAT
>Ga0209517_10002182_pt1 | contig 28056 bp, 17 predicted proteins | sample PeaSoiMetSII2010_FD_187695 | JGI IMG/M metagenome (GOLD analysis project Ga0209517, IMG submission 187695) | Peat soil microbial communities from Weissenstadt, Germany - SII-2010 (SPAdes) (version 2) | ecosystem: Environmental > Terrestrial > Soil > Wetlands > Peat | place: Germany...
ACCGTCATACACCTCCCCGAACATGAAGAAGTTCGGCCTGCCATGGGCCGCCGCAAAGGCACGGATGGCTGGACACCAGCTCTGCCAAAAATCCATCTCGACGTGCTTGACAGTATCGATCCGGAACCCGTCGAACCCAGCCTCCCCGATCCAGTACTCATAAATTTCCGTCATGCGCGCCCGCACGTAATCGCTCTGCGTATTGAAATCATCCAAGCCGCTCAGTTCTCCCAACTCGACCTGTCGGGCATCCTGGTAATTTTGGATGAGACCGTTATTGTGAAAGAGCATCGCAAGCGTCCGATTGGTCCCGTTCACATCGAAGGGCGGCGCATATTGCCGCGCTGCGTTTCGAAACCGAAGGTGATAACCCTCAGGCGGATACTTGAACCTCCCATAGCCTGGATCACCGCTGTCGATCAGGTCGCCACCATGATTCACTACCACGTCATCGATGGCCAGGATGCCACGCGAGTGCGCCGCCGCGACTAAATGCTGCAAGTCTGCCAAACTGCCCCAATGCGGATCGATCTTGTAGAAATCGCTCCCCGCGTAGCCGTGGAATTCCCCTCGCGCGTTGAGCACGATGGGTGAAATCCAAATCGCTGTTGCGCCCAGCGCTTTTATGTAATCGAGCTTTTGCTCGAGCCCTTTGAAATCGCCGCCATGGACGGAAGTGCCACGATGGCCCGCCGGGTCATAATTGCCGTCGGCGTTATTGTTCGAGGGATCCCCGTCGAAGAACCGGTCGGTAATGACTTGATAGATGCTCTGGCGCTGCCACAAATCCGGGTCAGGCTGCCCGTGCGCCAACCCCGCCAGGGTCAGGGCCAGCGCCATTCGCAAGCCAAGGCCGCGGCGCTTGTGCGCAAGCGGCGCAAGCACGCCCTTAAGGCGCCGTGGAGTTATACACATGGGGGTGCAGCACGCCCACAAATGGCAGGTTGCGATATCGCTCGGCAAAATCCAGTCCGTAGCCGACCACGAAAAAATCCGGAATTTCGAAGCCCACGTAATCAGCTTCCACCGGTTCGATCCGCCGGGACGATTTGTTGAGCAGCACGCAGGTCTTGATCCTCCGTGGTTTGAGAGGGCGCAACTTGCCTAGCACGCGCATCATGGTTTTACCCGTATCGAGAATGTCATCGACCAACAGCACGTCGCGCCCGCGCACATCCAGCCGCAATTCCTTGGTAAACACCAACTCGCCCGACTCCGTCCCCGCACCGTAGCTGGAAACACCGATGAAATCCAACCGCAAGGGCAGCGAGAGATGGCGAATGAGGTCCGCCAGGAACATGACGGTGCCGTTGAGTAGCGAGACTACCGCCAGCTCGCGTCCGGCAAAGTCTCGCTCGATTTCGCGTGACAACTCGGCCAGGCGCCGCTCGATTTGCTTATCGGTGATCAGAATCCGCTCGACTTCCTCGCGCCAACGCGCCGGCACGCGCGCAGCCACCCGACCCGGTGCCCTGGCCGCCGCTGCTTTCATAACAGTTGCCGCTCAGAATCTCTCGACATCCTCAGGGATATTAACCCTCCCTTCTCCTTTGCCCAGACAAATTCCTCAGCTCGTGCCTTCGCAATCGACCCGCACCCGCCCGCTCTTCTCTACCTTACCGCGGAAGCTTTGCACGCAGGATCTAGCGGAATGTTACTAGTGGCACCGCGGGAAATTTGGCAGCTCTTCCTTTCGAGTGCTCTACCGAGGCACCGGCCAAGTACCGCTTAGCCGCTCCGGCAGCCCGCGCTCGGGCAGCATAACTGAGATCGCCGCGAGGCTGCATACTACGAGCCATCCTGCGATGGAAGCGCCCAGCCGGCCGAGGGCGGAATGCAGCAACCCGAATAGAAGCAACCCGAGCAACAAGGGACTCCAGGCCACCAAGGCACGCCAAAATACGCGCAGACGAGAGGCGAGCCGCCCGTCGCTACGCACAAAAGTGACCCGGGCGATCAACAGCACCAGCCCGCCGCGAAACACCAAGGCCGCGAGCAAGGCCGGCAAGCACACGTAAACTATCAGCGAAAGAGCGAGCACTACAGAGATCCGCCAGGGTGGCCGCGTGAGGTCATAGTCCACGGACTTCGATTGGATCGGCTTGAGAGCCGCATCGGCGTCAGCTACTTCGGCAGGTGTTGGAGCAGGATGTTCCGAGATGCTACGCTCGGCAAACCGCCGGGCCTCCCCCTTGATTAGGGTCAAACCGAAGAAGTTTGTCCAGATGTCGCCGTTAGTAACGACGGACCGATAATGGCTGGCGATGTAAATGGCGAACTGGCGCTCCGTCGGGCTGCCGCTTTTGTTTGCCCAATAGCGCAGCGTTATCGAGCGCTGCTCCAGCACGTTATTAAGTTCGATGAGACCAGGGTTCGTGCGGTTCCAGTATTGAAGCATGCTCGTGCCAAAAACGCCGATCAAGCAGGCCATGACCGGAACCGCAGCACACCCCGCTGCCACTGCCGCCCGGCGTAGCCGGGTGATGGTCGCGGCACGCTGCACCAGCTCCCCAAGCTTCTCAATGACGGACTGCGGCTCGGCCTTCGAGCAAAGACTTTTCAGGAAGGCGCGAACCTGAAGCGGCAGCGGAACCCTTGCCTCACCAGCCGTCCGCGTTCCCCCTTTGCTTTGACCCTCCAGCGCTGCGCTCGCCACCGTGTCCAGAAACTGGTTCCAGGCCAGGTCGCCCGGCGAGGGTTGCAGCACGCTCGCGCTCGAGAGGCCGGGAGCGGAGAAGTCAAGGAGCTTAGCGCGGCCATCGCCAGTGATCCACACCCGGTCCAGCCTGAGGGCGGGCAGCGTCCCGTCGCTGGCGGCGGCGCTGATTTCCTTGGCGAGGTCGAGGAGCCAAAACCGCACTCGTTCCCACGGCTGGCGAGTCTGCACCAGCCGCAGTAGCGCGCTCCCGGTCAGGGCCTCGAACGCGTCCCAATTCTCCTCGGGCGAGCGCCGGCCAGCCAGCCAGCGCAAACGACCCACCCGCCCGAGATTGCGCAACGACGTCGAAACGGGCGCGATGCCGGACGGCAACGTTCGAATCCACACCTTGCGCAACAAACGCAGATCGTAGCCCAACAACCAGCTTGTGGTTTCGGTTTTCTCAAGCGTCTCCAGCACATGATACGGCCCAAGAGCCGGCGTCGCCACCACATCGGCGGGAGGTGCTTCGTCCAGGAAGGCTATGGGCCGAAACTGGAAACCGGCTCGGGAGATGACCCGCGTTTGGGTTAAAAAATCCTGAACCGCGGCGAAGCCGTTTCGGCGCCGCGCCGTGCAAAACATCGAGATGAGGATGAAATAAGCAGAGAATCCCAGCAGATTCTGGAGTACGGCCGAGGCGGCTGCGTAGGCGCGGGGATTCGCGCCCAAGACCAGCCAGCAAGGCGCACCTGGAACCACCACGCACACTAACGCCCTGAGTAAGGCTCGCGAGATGCCCGGCGCGCTCTTGTTGAGGCGAACCACCCGCAAGCCGAAGAGCGCCTTACCGAGCGCCGCACCCCACAAGCCTTCGAACACCGCGTAATAGAGGGTTGCGACCGCCAGCCATGTGACGGTCCAGCCCCACCACTTGGGCGACCCCTCTACGGCGAGGTTCAGGATCGCTACCGGGCTCCCAAAAATGAGCCAGCAACTGGCCAAGCTCACCAGGCTCAGCATTAGCGTGTCCACCACGCCAGCCAGAAAGCGCAGGCCCAGGGTCGCGGGCGTCGGCGCCGCCGACCCATACGGTGCCAGTACTTGCAGAAGTTCCTGGTAGTTTGAAAATCGGTCACCCGGCTGCTTTTCCAGGCAACGCAGCACCACGTTGGCCAAGCCCGGCGGAACCTCCGCCCGGAACCGTCTCGGGGACGGAGCACGTTGTTCCAGCACGGTCGCCAGCAGTTGCACCACGTTCTTCCCCTCAAAGGGAGTGTGCCCAGTTAACAGATAAAAGAGCGTCGCCCCCAGGGCATACATGTCCGACCGCACGTTGAGTTCGTCACCCCGCAGTTGTTCCGGAGAGCAAAACGCCGGCGTCCCCATGAAGGCGCCTGTGACCGTTAAGGCTGGCTCCGTCCGGATGGCTGTGGAAATGGACAGACCGAAATCGCCGATCTTGATGGTGCCGTCGGCGCTGCGAAAGCAATTGGAAGGCTTGATGTCGCGATGGAGAATGCCAATGAGATGTGCAGCCTCCAGTCCGGCCACGATCTGCAAGGTGCAATCCACCGCCTCGCTGACGGGCAAAGGACCCTGGCCCCGAACGCGCTCCTGGAGCGTGCCGCCGGTCACCAGTTCCATCGCAATCACGGGTGTGCCGCCGATCTCCTCCGTGCCGAAAACATAAACGCTGTTCGGATGGTTGATGGAAGCAGCCAGCCGCCCTTCGCGAAAAAACCGCTCCCGGGCCGCAGGCGAGTCCAACTTCTCGCTTAAGACCTTCAGCGCGACGCGGCGTCCCGTCTCCAGGTCTTCTGCGTCAAACACTGCCCCCATGCCGCCTTGGCCAAGGAGACCGCGAATCGAGTAATGCCCGAGCGTTTGGCCCGGCTGTGGCAAGCGGCTTGGGCCGCCTTCCTGCGTGGACAGCACCATAGTACCCCCAGGGCCGACGGCGAGGCCGCCCAGGCCGGCCTTCAGCAAACACTTGGGGCAGTATTCCTGGCCGCCTTGTTTTGATAACTCAGCCCCACATTGTGGGCATCGCCCTTTCGTAGAAGCATTTTTGGACTCGGCCATAATCAGTTCCACTCTCTTATTAAGGAGAATCAAGCAAAGGTAACGGGCGAGGGGTCGAGGTAATCTCGCAGAACTCAGAACTCACGAACCAAAGCTCGAAAACAAATGCTGGATCTCTTCCTCGATCTCCTCGGCCGTCGATACCGTCTGCGCGATTTCCGCCCGGAGGATTTCCCTGTAGCGCGAGCGCAGCCGGTGAACGGCCATCTTGACCGCCGCCTCGGTCAGCTTCAGTTCGGCGGCAATCTCGGCGTAGGACAAGGCCGCCTCGTCCCGCGACAAACAGTCTCGTAGGTGCTCGAACAAGCGGGCGCGGCCAGTGGAGGCATATTCCTCCTGGAGTCCCTTCATCGTCCGCTCCAGCAAGGTGCGCGCCCATTGCCTGTCAAAGAGCACGTCGGGGCTGAGTTGATCAGCGGGTTCGCGCGCGAGGCGCCTCTCGGCAGTTTCCGCATCGATGGCCACCGGGCGGACAAAGCCGCCCCGTTTCTTGGCGTGCGCGTGCTCCCATTGGTTGGCCATGTAGCGTCGGAAGGCTACCAGCAGAAACGTGCGAAACCTCCCCTTCTTACTCGTGGCGGACCTCAGGTAATCCTTTTCGACCAGTCGCGCGAAAAAGCCTTGCGTCAAGTCCTCGGCATCCGCCGGCGCCTGCCCTGAGCGCCGCGCATAGCAGTAAAGCGGATACCAATACGCGCGACAAAGGTTCTCCAGCGCCTCGACCGAGCGCGACGAATCCTTCCCCTTCGCCGCCAGCACGACCGACCAATGGGTGGTTGCGAATACGCCGTGAGGCGCCGCCACCGGCAGGGGCGAAGTCGGATCTTCGGCTTGGGTCTCGTCGTTGCTACTCAATGCGCCAAGCCTAACCAGCCCCGGACGCGGTGCAAGGTCAAGGTTTAAGCTTCGGGAACGAAGCGCGGATCCTCTCAAGTCATAGGGGCGCCTCGTCCCTTTCGATGCGCCTCAAAAGTGGAGGCGCCGCGTCAGCTCAAACCCGCGTCCATTTGCCGCTGGCCGCCGACCGCAGCACGGCCTCGCACACTTCCTGTGTCTCGAGCGCCTCGCGGAAACTTGGGCTGGCCGGTTTTCCTCGCGTCAGCGCTTCCAGAAAGTCCGCCGCCTGATGCACGAAACTGTGCTCGTAACCGATTTGCAGCCCCGGCACCCACCATTTGCCCATGTATGGATGGTCACCATCGGTTACGTGAATGCTGCGCCAGCCCCGCAGTCGGCCCTCGTCACGGTGATCGAAATATTGCAGCCGGTGCAAGTCGTGCAGATCCCAAGCGATCGAAGCGTGTTCCCCGTTGATCTCGAAGGTGTACAGGGCCTTGTGGCCGCGGGCGTAGCGCGTCGATTCGAACGTGCCCAGCGACCCATTCCGGAATCGCGCGAGAAACGCGCAGGCATCGTCGATGCCCACCTTCTCCACTTTTCCTGTCAGGTTGTGCTTGCGCTCCTTGATGAACGTCTCGGTCATCGCGCTGACTTTCTCAATCCCGCCATTGAGCCAGATCGCCGTATCGATGCAATGCGCCAGCAAGTCCCCCGTCACCCCGCTCCCCGCCACCTTCACGTCCAAACGCCACAACCCCGTCCCGCCCTGGGGCAACTCTTTCGAGATAGTCCAGTCTTGCAAAAACTTCGCCCGGTAATGGAACACGCGCCCCAGCTGGCCTTGGTCAATGATTTCCTTGGCCAATGAAACCGCTGGGACGCGCCGATAGTTGTAGGAAACCAGGTTCGGCAGGTCGTGCTTCTCCACGGCCTCTACCATCTTCCGTCCCTGGGCCGCATTCATCGCCAAAGGCTTCTCGCATAAAATCATCTTCCCGGCCTTGGCCGCGGCCACCGCAATTTCTGCATGGACTTGGTTTGGGCAGGCAATATCGACTAGATCAATGTCTTTGCGCGCCACCAGCTTGCGCCAGTCCGTTTCGTGCGTTTCATAGCCCCACTTGCTGGCGAAGGCGCTCACCTTGTCTTCGTCGCGCCCGCAAACAGCCCGCAGCACCGGCTCGTATTCCACGTCGAAAAAATTGCCCACCTGCCGCCAGGCATTCGAGTGGGTGCGGCCCATGAATCCGTAACCAATCAATCCGATGTTCAACCTTTTCATAGCGTGCGACCTTTCTGCCGGTTAGCAGACCCACTCGTCCGTCCCCTGGCAAGACCAATTGTGCTTTTCTTTCTTTGGCGACCGGCCTTGCCCGATCCCGATGATGATCTGGTTCTCGAACTGGCGGTGGCTGCCCGTTGCCGCTATATTGTGACCCACAATCTCCGGGATTTCCGGGGAGCGGAAAAGTGGGGGCTTGTGGCGGCAGCGCCGTCGGAGTTCCTTAAATTAATCGCAAAACAAGCATGAGCACCTTAAGCATCCAAATACCCGAAAGCCTCGCCGATCAACTCCGCGAATGGGCCGCCAAAGAAGGCGTGACCGTGGACCAATTGCTGTGCTCTGCGGCGGCGGAAAAGCTGAGCGCATTGATGACCGTGGAACACTTGCGCCAGCGCGCCCTCCGCGCAAAGCGAGAGGATTTCCTCGCCTTCCTGAATGCTTCCCCTGACGTTCCGCCGCTTCCCGGCGATGAGATGTAAACCTCGTAAGCAACGCCCGTCCGCTCACAAATCCCCGCCGCAAGAATATAACCCAGGGTGCCACGCTCATTCCGCCCTCCGTCCATCGTTTCGCTGGGCTTATGGACGCGAGCCCAGACTGCGTGCTTGTAGGTTATTCACCCACCCCTTCAAGCCGCCCAAAAGCCGCTTTTTAACATTTATTCACTTGCAAATGGAGCCGTGTTGAGCTTATTGTAGGCAAAAGTTATATTTGTGACGGCTAAAAGTGCCGCTATGGTTCACAGAATACTGCATGAATAAGCTTCAACCGAAGAGGGTGTCTTGAGTCGCCCTTTCTCTCGTCCTTCTCCGTCCCCCGGTTCCTTCTTTAGGGTTAATGGCAAGATCCGTGCCCGCGAAGTCCGGGTCATTGGAGCGGATGGAAAACAACTCGGAGTCATGAGCCTGGGGGATGCCCTTACCCTTGGTCGCTCCCATGGGGTCGATCTCGTCGAGATTGCTCCCAACGCGGCGCCGCCGGTTTGCCGGTTGGTCGATTACGGAAAGTTCCGTTACGAACAGTCCAAAAAGGACAAGGATTCGAAAAAACACCAGCACGCCAACCGCGTTAAAGAGGTTCAACTTAGCCCCAAAATCGATCCGCATGATCTCGCGACCAAACTCGAGCACGCGGTCGATTTCCTCTGTGAGGACATGAAGGTAAAAATCACCCTCAAGTTCCGCGGCCGTGAGATGCAACACACGGACATCGGCTTTCAAGTGGTGCAAAAGTTCCTCCAGGAACTGGCTCCGTTCGGCCACCCCGATGCCGAGGCCAAGTTAATGGGGCGCGGCCTCAACGTGATGGTCAGTCCTCTGCCACGCAACAAACGCGCCAAAAACCCACGCCAGGAGGAGGGCGCCTCAGCTCCGTCCGTCGCGGCGAACACTGCTCCGTCTAAGGCCCAAGAGAACCACCAACCCGCCGCCGAGGAACGGCCCCCCCGGCCCCAACCCAGCGCATCGCAGGTCAAGCCCACGGGTACTTTTGTTAATAATCCCTTCGAGCACCTCGAGATTCACCGCTAAGGGTTAGACCTCCGCCCTCCAACTAAGTCATTCCATCGGTGGCCATCGGGTGGCGGATAGCCGAAAGCGCAGCGCTCCGTACAGGCTCGCCACCACCAGACTTTCTACCGCCAGCAGCCAACGAAACCACCCGTCGTTCCACGCCCAAACGGCGATGCCCGACAGCGCCATGGAAATGATCATCACGCCAATCATGGTCAGCCCGCGTCCAGCCGATTTGGCCTCCTCCGTGGGCAACGACAACGGGGCCTTGCCGGCGACGCCGGGCACGAGCGCATAGACTGGTAAAGCGATGATGCCGGGCAGCAGCAGGAGCAGGCGCGAGCTGTCACTCTCTATCGCCCAAACCAGCAGCCCCGAAACCAGCAGCACCGGCACAGTCAGAAAGCATAATACCGCCCGGCGCGCCCCATGGCACAATTGCGCCGGCCCGGACAAGGGAGCCGCGCGGAAAATGTCGCTCGCCTGCCATTGCTGGGAGTAATGCAGAAGGTTCAAGGCCAGCAGCGGAATCAAGCCGAGATAACCGCCCGAGAAGGCCACGCCGAAGGCCCCACCACCAAAGCCGCCTCGGCTATGCCCCTGCAACAGCATGATCACCGGCATCACCAGGATCGGCGCCATTCCGGGATAAACCCGCAGCTTCACATCGCGGTCCCGCACGAGGTAAGCCGCCGTGAGGAGGAAGGACGCCCGCGCGACGGAATTCCTGAGCCACCAGCACAGCGGCGGCAGCGTCACCAGGACGTCCAGCCAACGTCGGCCTGCGCGTGGCCGGGCAGGGGCCGAGCGCGCTTCGTTCAGCGCTTGCAAACCACTTCCGTAGTCCCGGGCGAGCTTTCCAAAAGCCAGCCAGACGATTGCGCCAGTCACCGCCACGCCGACTGCGCCCAGTCCCAGCGATGCGGCCGCCCGGCTGCCGGCCAAGCCATCATCGATCCCTGCAAACCAGGCTGGCGGCAACAGACCAACCCACCAGGAACTGAGACTCAAACGGATCACCCCGCCAAAACGGGTCATAAGTTGGGGCACCACTTGGCCGCCTACTACCGCCGCGACGGCTACCAGCACCTGGGCCGTCGTCATCAACCCCTCGAGCCGCTCCCGCCCGAACCAGCGCAGACAAAGTTGATACACGAGCACCACGCAGCCCGTGCAAAAAAGCGCCTGCAGCGCCGTGGAAAACGCATGAACTACGGGAAACAGCCAACCGCCGTCAGTACAGCCGAGCCCAACCAGGAAGCCCACGAGGTTGAACGCCCCGGCCAGCCAAAGGGACACTTCGATCAGCACCCCGATTTTCGCCCACAACAACGCCCGCACTGTCACTGGCCGGTGCATCAGGATATCCCCCTCCTCTTTGTTAAACAGCACCTCACCCGCAGAAGCCGCGACAAACATTCCCAGGAACACGAGCGTCATGGCGTGCAGGTAAACCGACAAGGCGAATACCGGCTGACGCAAAAACGCCAGCGCAAACAGGCCCATCAACGCATACAGCGCCAAGCTGAGCGCCAATTTCGAGGCCACCGACCTCGGGGCGCTGCCTTTGCGCAGGCCGCGCGAAGAGCGTCCCCGCAGAAACAAAGTAAGAAAGAGCCGCCGCAGCACCCTGCCGGGCGGCAGCGCGGGGGTGCCCGCGGCAGCGCCAGGCGGCGGTGGCGGAGTGATCGGAGCAAGGGTCATGCTGCTCCGCCACCATCCATCATCCACGTACTCATGGCCGGAACGTCTTGGCAAAGTCCTCCGCCCGCCGTTCCAGTTCGCTACCCCCGGTCAACTGCGTGAACAGCCGTTCGAGCGTCCCCGACCCATGCGCCGACACCAATTCCGCCGGCTTCCCATCCAACAACATCCGGCCCTTATCAATGATCACCACCCGATCGCACACGCGCTCGACTACGTCCAGAATGTGCGAGCTGTAAACGATGGTCTTGCCCTCCCGGGCCAATGTCTGGATCAACGCCTTAAACCCCACCGCCGCGTTCGCGTCCAAGCCGTCCAGCGGCTCGTCAAAAAAGACCACCGGCGGGTTGTGCAGTAGCGCCGCTGTAATCACCACCTTGCGCCGCATGCCTTTCGAGTAGGCGCCCAGGAGTTTGTCGGTGAGCGTTTCGAAGCTCAGGTCAAAAAACGAAATGAACTGCCGGATGCGCGCCCGCGCCGCTTCTTGTGGAATCGCGTAGAGAGCGGCAATCATCTCCAGGTATTCCAGCCCCGTGAGCGATTCGAACACGGCGCCCGACTCGGGCACGAACCCGACGCGCCGTTTGACCTCAAGGGGCTGAGTGATCAAGTCGAAGTCGCAGATCGTGGCCGTCCCGCTGGTGGGTTCGAGCATCCCTGTCAGCATCTTCAGCGTCGTAGTTTTCCCCGCCCCATTGGGCCCGAGGAATCCGACGATCTGGCCCGCCGGCACTTCAAAGGAGAGAGCCTCGACTGCTGTCTGCGCCCCGAAGCGCTTGGTAAGCTGTCGCAGCGAAATCATTGTTCCCCTTCATGATATGCCTCAGCCGACACCTTCTGGCCACACAAAAAGTCCATTCACCATTCACGTAGCTTCGCGTCGCCGCCGACGTCAGCCGGCGCTAACTTTCCTCTCCATTCGGGGTTACTCCCTCTTCCCGGGTTGCGCAACCGCTCGGGGAGTGGGATGGTTCCTGCTGTTTATGGCCAAAGAAACCCTAGACACCAACCAGAAGGCGCTGCGCATCAACCTCGAGGCGAAGCACTACGGCACCTTCGCTGAGATCGGCGCCGGTCAGGAAGTGGCCCGCTGTTTTTTCCGGGTCGGCGGCGCCGCCGGTACGGTGGCCAAGACTATTTCCGCCTACGACATGGCCGTGAGCGATGCCATTTACGGCCCGACGGATTTGTACGTTAGCCGTCGCCGCCTCGCCGCCATGCTCGAACATGAATACGATTTGCTGCGCGCTCGTTTGGAGCGAACGCGCGGCGACAAAACCTCCTTTTTCGCCTTTGCGGATACCGTCGCCACGCGCCGCGAGGAGGGCCACGGGTGGCTGGGCATCCGCTTCCAGATCGAGCCGCGGCACGAGCCATCGGAGATTTTTATCCACGTCCGGATGCTGGACAAAGAGCCGGTTCGCCAGCAGGAAGCCCTCGGCGTCATGGGTGTCAACCTCATCTATGGCACCTTTTGCTCGCACGCGCGACCGGAGCAGCTCATCGGTTCTTTGCTTGATAACCTTGGTTGGGAACGAGTCGAAGTGGATATGATTCGCTTTGCCGGGCCGGCCTTCACCGGCCTGGACAACCGGCTTATGGCCCTGCAACTGGTCCGCCAAGGGTTGACGGAAGCGGCCATGTTCACCGCCCGGGGGGAAGCCGTGCAGTGGGCGGAAGTTCTTTACAAAAAGCCCGTGCTCGTCCAGCGCGGCAGCTTCCGCCCCGTCACCACCGCCACCCTGGACGTGCTCGAACGTGGCCTCGAACAGTTTGTCCAGGAACCCGACCTCGAGGGCGAGACCCCCGTGGTCTTGATGGAAATGACGCTGCGCCACTTGACCACGGAGGAGAAAATTGATGCCGTGGATTTTCTGCACCGTGCCGAGACGCTGAGCGCGCTAGGAAAAACCGTGCTCATCTCAAACTTCCGCCGTTTCCACCGTTTGGCTTCTTATTTGTCGCGTTACACCAAACGTCCCCTCGGGTTGGCCCTCGGGGCCACCTATCTGAAAGAGATCTTTGACCAAAGCTTCTACAACGAAAGTGAAGGCGGGCTCCTCGGCGGCTTGGGCCAACTCTTCAAAAACCCCGCCCGCCTTTACGTATATCCCGCTTTGAATCAGGGATCCGGCCAACTCGTCACCGCCCAGACCTTTGCCCCGCCACCTAATCTGAAGCATCTCTACCAGCACTTATTGGAAAACCGTTTTATTCAGGGCATTCGCAAGTACAATCCCCAGCTTCTACCCGTCCGCCGCCGAGAGGTCCTCGAGAAGATCCAAACCGGCGACCCTGCCTGGGAATCGCTGGTGCCCGCCCCGCTCGTTCAACTCATCAAACAAAACCATCTCTTCGGCTATGCCTCCGTTCAAAAGAAGGCCGACCATCTCAGTACAACACCCCAATGAGTATTAGCAGGAAGCAGGGGATCTTTGAAGGCAGGCAGCAGAAAGGCCTGGCTTATGAGAATGGCGTTTGTAGTTGGAGTTGTTGGGCTGGGGTTGTTCGCGGCGGGTTGCGCCTCGACCGGCCACTTGGCGAGAGATCGTGCCGTGGAGAATCATCTGCGGGGGGAATTGGACAGCGATAGCGAGCTGGCCCCGCAAGAGCCGGATATTCAAATCGTCGCGCGCGACGGAGCAGTGACCCTCATCGGACCGGTGTGGAGTGAACGCGACCGCGGACGGATCGTTTCGCTCGCCTATGGCGAGCCCGGGGTGTCTGCTGTGGTCGATGAGCTCCAGGTCACTCCTCCACCCACGGGAGTCGCCGCGCCTTATCCGCTCGCGCCGGCTCCAAGGACGATTCCTCCGGGCACGCCACCGGCAGCCGCGCCCGTTGTGGTGCCCGGGCCGGCGGCTGTCCCTGGCGAATACCCCACCCCTCGAGTTCGCGCCGCAACCGCCGACGATGCCCCGCTGGCTGAGCAGGTCATCAATGAGCTAAGACACGACACGGTCCCGGCCGAATGGCTTCAGAACGTCACCATCACCGTTCGCGACGGAAATGTGTACCTGCAAGGCTGGGTCCTCAGCCCCGAAGCGCACCATGCCATCTTCGACTCCGTCCATCACTGCAAAGGCGTCTTCACCGTGATCGATCAATTGGAAGATCGCTAGATCTGCCTCCGCCTGGGCCAGAAAAAGGCACCGGGGGCGCAGAACATCAGGAAAAGCCAGGACAATCCAGGACAGGATTTGCCAAATAAAAGGCTTGACATTGAGCCGAGGCTTGCTCGCAACAAGAGGCTCGGCAGGCAGGAGCCTGGTCCCCCATCATCCATCGTCCAACTTATCCCTCTGCCGCTCCGGCCAGAGCCGACGGATCGTTGAAAAGTAGCTCCAGAGCGGCCCGACCACGCCCTTCTGCCGCAGGCGCTGGACTAGCCGCCCATACGCCGCGTCCGGGTCGTCCACAATCCAGTTGGCCGATCTCCGCGCAAAATCCTGAAGTTGCGCCGACACTCCCTCCGCCGTCAAACCGGGCGCGAGATAGAAGGTGGGTTTCAGCAAGTCGTCCTCGCGCTGGATGCGCCCCTCGGCCACCGCTCGCTCGAACAGCGCCGTGCCGGGATACAGCCGCATCCCCGTCACCGCCAGGATTACCCCGCTCTCGAGGCGCTGCGAATTGGCAAACCCCTGGGCCAAGGTTCCGGACGTCTCCCCGGGCCCGCCCGCGATCAGGTAATGGCAGAAAGCCACTTTCTCCCGCTGGGCAAGTTCGCTCGAACGCAGGATGTCCTCAAACGTGAAGTCCTTTCCGTAAGCCGACAGCACCTCGTCGCAAAAGCTATCCGACCCAAATTCGATGTGCGCCAGACCCGCTCGGACCATCAAACGCATCAGCTCGGCGTTCAGACCCTGCGGACGCAGAAAACAGCCCCACGACACCTTGAGATTGCGGCGCAACACGGCCTCGCAGATTCCCGCTACATGCTCCGCGGAAGAATTGAACACCGAATCCACGACGAAGAGGTAGCGCGCCCCCAATCGGCAAAGCTGCTCGAAATCCGCCGCCACCAGTTCTGGCGGACGACGGCGCTGAGGCCGGCCTTCAATCACCGGGTAGGTACAGTAGCAGCAGCGGAAGGCACACCCGCGTTGCGTCTGCACGTTCAGCATGCCGCTGGCTCCCAGATAATAGCTGGCCAGCGCGGCCGGCCTGTCGGCCTCGCCGAACTCGTCGCCCAGCGGTCGCCTCGGTTCGTTGATCACGATCTGTCCCTCGCGCCGATGGACCAGCCCGGGGATGCTCGTCAACTCTCCGCCTTCTCTCAGCGCTTCGAGCAACGCAACCAAACCGATCTCTCCATCGCCGCAAATTCCAAAATCAGCGCCGGTCGTCGCCAACAATTCCCGCGGAAAAATGCTGAAGCCGCTGCCGCCGAGAATGATCGGGCACTTGAAGCGCCGCCGGACTTCCCGAGTCAGAGTGGTTAGGTCGTCCAGATAAGTTTCCTGCCTGCGGATCAGCACATCGTCGATGTTCCGCAACGACAGCCCGACAAAATCCGGCTGGCAGGAGCTCAGAATGGGATCGAGTTTGTCCTCCTGGGCCAGGTAATCCAACCAGGTAGGCTGATAGCCCGCGCGACGCAAGGTCGCGCTGAGACAGGCGAGCCCCAGTGGGAAAACGGGGTCCGGCATTTTGCAGCGATTGACGCTGATAAGAAGCACTCTGCCTGGCATCCAGAAGCACAAGCTAAGACGTTCCGTCCGAAGTGCCAACCCGAAAGATAGGAAACATCAGGTCCAACGGCCCGCCTCAGGGGACGGGGACGTCTCGTCCCCGAAGCTCCATCCTCCTCTGTTTCTCGTGAAGGTAGGGCGCGTCACTCCGTGCGCGCCGCACTAAATCTCACATTCCGTCGCCCGTCCACGGCCACCGCGCGCAGCAACGCCCCGACGTCGCTGAACCCTGGCTCTTCAATGCGCAATGGAAAATGCCCAATGAAACTTCCTCCCTCTCACCGAGGCCGCACGCGTTTCGGAAAAGCCGGACACAACCGGGAGCTTTGAAGCGCGCGCCTCGTCCCGGTCGCCAGGAATTCCATCGTTCCCGACTGCGAGCACAGCCAGACCTCCCGCGCCCCGGCATCGAAATAGAGAGCGACTTTCTCCCGAACTTCCGCCTCGCGGTTTCTCGGCGAGAGCACCTCGACGCAGATGTTCGGTGCGTAGGGGAAACAACCGCGGTTGCCTAGGGCACGCATGCATTGGGGAGAGGCCCACGCCACGTCGGCCGCCTTCACGCCGTCGGCAGTCGAGATGGGACACTCGGTTAGCACCGTGCCCTGGGGCAGCAGTTGGTCGAGCAGGGCGGCGATCCGCGCCTGCGTGCTTCCATGTTTGGGTGCAGGGGGTAGGCTCATGATGATTTGGCCATGCCGGTCGGTCTCGATGCGCCCCTCGAACTTGTCCAGCCGGGCACCCGCTAAGAGTTCATCCCAGCGACGCAGGTTAAAGCGCGTCTGGTCTCGTTGCGGCGGCAACTTAACGGTCAAGCCTGCCATGGCCTCACCCTATCTGCGCTCGAACCCAAGTGCAAGGAACCTTGCGGACGCCCAGGGACGGGGACGTCTCGTCCCCGAAGCTCCATCATCCCCTCTTTTCGTGAAGGTAGGGCGCGTCACTCCGTGCGCGCTGCACTAAACCCTCCCCCTTCTTTCACCCTCTATCCAAGCGCTTCTGCCTCCGCGCCCTCAGAGCGCAAAACCAAAGTCCTGGACGAGCGCAGGAACATAGCCCACTCAAGGCAACGTAGCTGGTAGTTCTTCTATTCTCTTCACCTGCACCGTGTCCGCGCACTGGGAACGTGAACTGTGGATGAGACGCTCAAGCCACTTCTGGAATTCGGCCACCGCATCATCCAGTTCAGAATCTTGGCGATTATCCAGAAAACTCAAGGTATTGAGCGTCGTTGGAATATCATAAAGGATTTCACCACCGTTGTACTGGAATGTGCGCGGATCCTTCTTTCCAGCGCTCCCCGTCTTCAGCGCATGCTTCTGGAAAAAGGGCGTGACGGCACCCTTAGCCGCCTGGCCTGGAGTCTTGGGAACGACGACCCAAAGGCATTTCGCCGGCAGCAAATCGCTGCCATTTCCCGCAAACGCTTCGTGATCCGCAATGGCGTCATGAACCCGGCAAATATACTGATGGTAGTACGTCATCGCCGACCAACGCGCCGCATCGTAAGGACTGACCGGCTCTTCCGCATACCAGGGCGGATCGGTCTCACCTTCGTAAGGCTTCGGTTCGTCAAGGAATGGCAGCCAGTACGCGCGGTAGTGGCCGTAGGCCTGAAACGTGCTGTGACCAAATTCGGGAAACCGGGGCTGCAACAGTCTGACATGTTCCTTAGCGAAACCGCTTTGCCCGGAAGACCCGGTGTCGCCCCACGCCAGCCAGTTCGCATGCGCCGCCCAGATATCCTTCACGCCAACTTCGTTTCGCACCAAGGTCGCCTGCTTGCGCTCGAAGATCGTTTTCCAATCGAAATCCTGCCTTACAATTGAGCCGCACAGAATCAACTTATCCACGCGCATGTGCGGATACGTTTTCAGCGCGTTCGCCACAATATATGTCCCGTTGCTATGCGCGACGACGGAGGGCGTGACCTCGGGGAACCGCTCTTTGATCTGATCGAATTGCCGGCAGAACCAGGTGATCTTGGACCTTCGGACGAACGGGAGCGCGAAATGGATCGCCGTGAAATATCCGTAATCCATCGGGTAATAAATCCACCCATTCTCGGACACAACCGACGCAATCTGTTTCTGCCAGGCGCCCGTCGTCCGAATGCCGTGAACCGAAATGATGATCTTGCGCTTCGATCTCAGCATGTAGCGATTATGAGCCTGACTGTGCTGGAAGGCAAATGCATCTGTGTTCTCGGTGAATTTCCCGTGTGATGCTCTCGTGGCAGCACGGTCCAACTTAATGGCAAACGAGTTGAAAACCCGCGAATGCCGATTGAAACCGTGAACCGCAAGGCGATAGCACCGACAGCCGCAGCAACGCGGCTCCCGACCCGTGTCGCATGCTGTCCCCTGGCGCGGGCATCTCAACTTGTTCTGCCTGAAAGGACACCATTATGAAGATTACTCGGAGGGAATTTGCGAGGGAGTTGGGCGGGCTGGGGGTGGGGAGTTTGCTGGCACTCGAAGGTTGTGGCCCCCGCAAGGCCGACCAGCCTGCTTCGGAACTACCACCGCAAAAGCCAAGCACCGTTGCACAAACGAGGCTGCGTCCGCTAGGCAAGACCGGCCTGTTGCTTTCGCCGGTTGGTTACGGGGCTCAGCATACCCGGGATGCTGACCTCATCCGCTACGCTCTCGACCAGGGCATAAACCACATCGAAACCGCTTGGCCGTATGGTTTTGGACATCCGGGCAACAGTTGCGAATGCATCGGGAAAGCGATCGCGGGAAGGCGCGATTCGGTGTGCCTGGCGGTGGCTTATGAGGCGGTTCCAGCTCCCACCCGCAAAATCTGGGTGGCCAATCAGTTCGAGCAGACTCTCCGTGACCTCGGTACCGATCATATTGATGTTTTCTTATGGCATCATCCGGGAGGCGGCTCTGCCAACCGCAGCGAATTAACCTTGCAGCAGAGCCAGGCGCTGGTCGCGGCGGGCGAGCGGCTGGATTTGATGCTGAAATGGAAAAAGGAAGGAAAGTTCCGCTGGTGCGGCATCACCATGCATAGCGAGCAGGTGGAGTGGCTGAAATTCGTAGTGGAGTCCAAACTTTATGATGTTGCCGTGGTGGCCTTTAACTACAACAGCCCAAAGGAGATCGGCAAGGCGATGCAGGAAGCCTCGGGAAATGGGATCGGGCTGATAGCGATGAAGACCCAGAGCCCCAATTATCTGGAGAAAGCAGTTCTCGGCGACGCGCCGGATCATGCGAAGGCCTTGAGCTGGGTCCTCTCGAAGGACTACATCACGGCCGCCATACCCGGCATGACTACACGCGACCAGATCGACCTGAACCTCAAGGCCATGAATCCGGTGGTGAGTTAGCCCGAATTAGCCCTAATATTTCGCACTCTGGTAGGGCGAGGCTCCTGCGCTCCTGCCGAGCCTCTTGTGCAGGCAGGCCCGGCTCCGCAGGAGCGTCGCCCTACCCGCGGTCTCCCCTCCCCTCCTCCTCCTTCTCTCCGCGCCCTCAGCCCCGTAGTCCAATAAGTCGAGGCCGCCATTCATGTCGAGAGTACGCCGGTACTCGCCGCCGCCCCACCGCCGCGTGCCCCAGTTCTAGAAGATGGAGAACGCGTTTTCTTTGATTCGACCCCGGCGCGTACGATTGTTACTTCGCTCGTTTGATAGTCAGCTCACCGAGATCCACCGGCACGGATTCGTCCTCGGCTGATGGCACGATGACTCCGTTTTGCAGGGAGCCGAACGTTTCCGAAAAAACCTGAGGATTAACGGTGGCCCTCTGCAACTGGATTGACAACGTGTACGTCCCCGGCGGAACATCGTCGGCGCGTATGGCACCGTTTTTGGACAAAGCGAAAGGGAACCGGTTTTCGCCCTGAAGCGAGGCTTCTGCCCCATTGCACCTCGTCGGAAGAGCCCTGAAAAGCGATCCTCCCAATCACTGGCCGACCGTGCCTCCGTAGTTCAACCGATGCGACTGCGCCGTATTCCACCTTGACCTGTGCCGCATGATCGGAATTCACGAGGCTTTGACCGTCATCAAAAAAGCCCACCTCGCGCGCGACGGAGTGTTCACCGGGCAGAACCTGGTTGAATCGAAATTGGCCGCGTTCATCGGTGGTCGTGCGGTAGTGGAAAAAGAGGGACAACCGTGCATCGGCATCTGCTTTCTGGGTGCCGGTGACTGAAACACATTGATTTGGTGCCGGTTGTCCATTGAGGTAAAGTGTACCGTCAATCGCTCCCCACGGCTGCAAAACGATCACGTCATTCGTCGCGGCTGCGAAGGTTAATAAGGCTGACCCGCTTTCATGGACAACGGCAACCCCGCGGGCGCCCGTCTTACGTTTGAGGCGGAACTTTCCTTCTTGGTCCGTTCGCGTTCTCGCCATTTCGAAGTGGGGATTCGGCTCAATCAAGTGGCCTGGTCTTTGCATCACAGCGCCCATATTCGGGCCTGTGAGGGTCACGTCCGCATTTTCCGCCGCCGAACCGTCCGGGGTGACCACGCGGCCGGTCAGAACTGCGGCACGCTGGAGCTTGAAATTCAATTCTCGATCCGCATTATCGTCGCTTCGTTCCTCGGAGACCGATTCGAGGTAATCTTCGGCTTCGACCTGCAGGCGGAAACCACCACCGCGAGGGAGACCCTGCCAATCGAATCGTCCGCCGCGTCCTTCACCGAGCAAGTGCGCGTTGGGGAGAGCCGCCTCGCCTCCGAAGCTCGGTGGCAAAAAACCGTCGCCGATCAACACTCTGAAGGACGGTATCAGTTCCCCGGTATCGGCGTCCACGACCGTCCCGTGCAGCCGTACGCGCCGTCCGTCCAGTGCCGCGGTGGACTGGACCGGATTCGAAGATGGTGCGAGCGTGAACGCGCACTCATTGGCGGCATTGGTAGCCCAAACGATTTCGTGGATTGTTTCGAATCCCTCAGAATCCACGTCCACAAACACCTGTCCCGGCTCGATGTGCGGCCAATAGAAAAAACCGTTCGCATCCGTCCTTGCACTCAAATATGCCCTCCCACTTTGCTTCGCAACCCTAGCATTCGGAATGGGTGTTCCGTCGGCAGTCGTGACTCGCCCGGTAAGGGCCACGCCGTTGCTCAATACAAGGATCGCATTGGTGGGGAAACCGGGTAGTCTCCCAACCCAGGCGGATGCGGGCGTGTAGTCCGGGGACGTAACTCGAATGTTCGCATCACTCATTCCCGGCACTTGTCGGGGCAATTGAGTTGTTGTCCAACGGCCGTTCGCGTCAGTGGACGACGCCGACAATTCCGGATGGAATTCTCGGTTCTCGCGCTTGGCTAGGTCAAATCCTCCTGGTGCCCAGAATGAGACGTGAGCACCCGGAATGGGAATGCCCGATTCATCAACGATGACTCCAGCCGCCGCTTGTCCCGGCTCAAGCAACAGCGTATGTGAGATGACTGGTCCGTTGAATTCATGCGCCTGCCACTTCATGACCATCGGCACCCGACCTTCGGCCGACACCCAGACCGTCAACTCGCTGAACGCTTGGCTCGGGATCGGAATCTCCAGCGCGCCGTTGCGGTCCGTCGTCGCGTCGAGCGCTCGCTCCTGTTGCTTCCCCGTCCAGCAGTCCACCAAAATACGCGCTCCTGGCACCGGTTGCCGATCCTCCTCTCGCGCGACCAACAAACTCAGCGTGTGGTTCATCGCCCTTCCATTTGGATTGGGATCGTCTGCAGCCACACGTTTGGAATTATTCGATGTTTGGTCTTGAGCAGCCGACGCAAGAGGAGCTGAGATCATTGCCTCATTGTGAACGGGTCGTTTGGCCATGGTCGCAAGCAAAAGCGCTGTAATCACGCCGGTGCTGATGGCAACACCCCACTTCACCTTCGTCCAGAACAAGTCACGCAGGGTGGTCTTTAGCAACGCTGTCGCCGAGGTTGATTCAGTTACGGAGGCGCCCGCTCCAAGAGCCGCTGTGATTTTCGTCGCCAGCGCTACCGGGGACGCTTGCACGAGGCGCTCCCCGAGCATCACAGCGACTGCAGCAACCGACAGGGTCGTCCCGCGTCGCACGAAGAATTCCCTCAGTCGGGCCAGTGCCCGGCTCACTCGCTTCTTGGCGGCGTCTTCGCTGATGCCGATTTCCGCGCCGACCTGGCTGAACGGCTTGCGGCTGATGAAACGGAGCAGAACGGCATCGCGGTCTTTGTTGGGAAGCGCAGCGAGTGCTTCGTCCAGTACGGGCGAAACGCGCTCCCATTTGTGATCGGTCTCAGATGTCGTGATCGTTGGATTCATTTTGGCAGCCTCAAGTTCGCGCCGTTGCCGGCGGTATTCAGAGCGCAGGGCACGTGCCGCAATGTAGTGCGTGCTGCGAAAGAGCCAGCTAACCAGGACCGTCCCTGATCGAAAGCTTTTGGCCTTCTGCGCCAGCAACATAAAGACGGCCTGGCTGACATCCTCCGCGAGCGACACGTCGCGAACCTGACGCAACGCCGCGCAGTAGACGTAGTCCACGTGGCGCTTCACCAGAGTCTCGAACGCGCTCTCGGAGCCGTTGCGGCAGTAATTCTGGATCAATTCCCAATCGTTCATGACGTGCATGCTTTCTCACATTATCTCCACGAGTGCTCAAAAGGGACACTCGTCGAAATAATCCGATCGCACCACCCGCGGAAAAATATAATTACCTGCAAAGCGAATAGGCAGCTACAAAATGTGCAGGACGGGTGCCAGGTGTGGGAAGAACCGGACGGGCCTAAGCGACAATCGAAATCTCACGCATCCCGTCCGTTTTAGGGTTCTCGGAGAGTGAGGCGAGATAGAACGCGACCGTCGCGCTTGCCGACTTCCGCTCCACGCTGCAATTCCAATACTTACATGATTTGCTCTTTCGATGGATTTTACCGCCGCCAATCATAAAAATGCTTCTACTTCGAATTGAAATCCGCCCCGGGTTTGGCCGCTCCAAACGGCGTGACGCTGGCGCGATGAGAGATCATCTGGTGCGCCTCCTGCATCACACGCGACTGGACGTTGTTCAATGGATCAATCTGAACCGGCATGTCGTGGAGTTCACCAGGCTCTCTGAAAGCAGGGCCGACAGAGCCATGGCAGGGCAGGATGATGAAGCCGAATGCTTCTCCTTCTCCGCGGGGGCTAGCCCATTACGGCTGCAAATCCAGTTGGGCCAGCAGATTTGCCATACGATCGAGTGTCCAGATCGCAATGTTGCCGTTAGACCTCGCAACCGCGATGCGCCGTGTGTCAAAACTCCAGGCGGCCCAATACGCCGTGCCTTCTTCTTGGGGCAGGGAGTAGAGCAGGCGTTTACCTGTCGCGTCCCAGAGATCCAAACTCAGTTCTGAGACTTGGGCTAGCATCCTCCCGTCCGCACTCAGAAAGTGGCCGTGGTGGAACTTGGGGCGTTGAAGCGCGGGGAGGTTGGCAAAGAACGGCCGCTCCTCGCCCTCCGGCACCGCCAGGCTAACCAAGTTCCCCAGGGAGTCCTCAGTGACCAACTGGAGGCCGTCCGTCGTAAACGACAGATTGCTCGCGACTTCTTTGGAGTTCTTAGCCAGCAGGCGGGGCGGCGATGAGCTTTGGAACTCCCAGACGTACACACCCTTGACTCTGGGAGGACCCCGGCTGAAGAACGCCAGCTTCTGCCCGTCAGGCGAGAAGTGCAGGTTCCAGGCTGGCCCGCCGAGAAACTTCAGCAGCGAGGCTTCCAGCCTCAAGTTACCATCGTTGTCATCCCCGTGCTTTATCTCCCAAATGTGAATCCCCGGCTGCGTCCCCGGCCCGCTGCTCGCGGTGGCCAGGTAACGACCATCGGGGCTAAACTCGGTGGTCCAGGTCCGCTCGGGCTGGTTTGTCCCCAACTCGAGCAAGCGCTTGCCCGTGCGCGCGTTCCATAGCCAGACGCAGTCGGTCGCAAAATCCCCCGTCGCCAGCACTTGCCCGTCCGGGCTGTAGGCCACCGTTTGACCGGGGCCCGGAAGGGCTTCCGATTCCCACACCAGGCGCCCAGTGTCGGCATCCCACATCTTGAGGGCCCGATCTTTGCCCACCGAGGCCAAGCGCGCGCCATCCGGGCTGAAGGCCAGCCCCGTTGCCGCGCTGGCATGGCCAGGCAGGACCAGCTTTGCATCGGCCGCGTCTAAAGGGTAGATCCGCGCTCGGCCGCACCCGGCTGCGAGCAGGAACTTTCCATCCGGGCTAAACGCAGCGTCGAAGGCACACCCAAAAGCGTCCAGGCTGGCCAGGTCCTCATTCTTCATCCAATCCCAAAGGCGCACGCGCGATTGCTGATAAAGCGGCAGGGCGACCACGGTCTGTCCGGGGCTAAAGGCAACCTGGGAGGGGGACTCGAAGTATTCGCGGAAGCTCTCGCCACGCTGAGAACCATCGATGGAGTAGATGGCGCCGCCCGGCTCGGCCAGGCACGCCAGGAATTTGCCATCAGGGCTGAAGTTCAGGCTCAGGAACCCACCCAGGCGTGGCCTCCATCGCTGCACGCGTCGGCTGCTTCGAGTGTCCCACAGGTCGATGACACTCTGGTCGGTTTCAGCGCCCTCCACGTTCTCGACCGCCAAGCGTTCGCCGTCCGGACTGAGCGCAAAACAAATGCAGGGGCAATTGGCGGAAGGGATCTCGAAGGAGGTCACCGTGCTCAGGGTCGCCAAGTCAACCAGTCTGCCTGCAGGCGGATTGAAATCGAAGGCCACGGCGTAGGTCCCCCTGGCGCGGCTGAAACAACGCACCGCGCCGGGCAAAGTTCTACTTTGACCTTCCTCCCACTGGCCGGCGGGATTGCGACGCCAGAACACGACCGACGCGTTCGATACCGCCGCCTCAAAGTTGGTCTGCATCGGGAAATGCACCGAGACCAGTTGGCCATCCGTGGCCGAAAAGCAGTTGTCACGGGCCGGTTGGCTTCCCCGCAAGCACCCAAGCGGCTCTCCGGCGGGTAATTGGTTTAGCATGATCGTACCGTCGGAAAGCAGGAACGCCGCTGTCCGGCCATTCGGGTCCAGATCCAGGTGCTGGATCTGCGCGCCGTTGGTCGTCACGCTAAAAACTTTCGCAGGGAGTCCAACAAAGTCGCCCATCGAGGCAAGGGCCTCGCGCCGTAGCTCGGTTAGGTCTGCTTGGGGCACCTTCAACGCTCGGGCCTGCCGGAGCAGAGCCAGAACCTTGTCGCGGTAGCCCGAGCGTCGCGCCCTTCGCGCGTCGCGCGCTTGCGCCAGCAGCGAATCATACAAACGCTGATCCGCGTCAGCTCGCAGCCGCGCTTCAACGCTGGTGGCCTCTTCGGCGTTGCGGCGTAACCGCCGCTCTTCCCGCTCGGCCTGGCTCACCTGTAGATACAGCCGAGTAGATATGCCCAGCCCGATCAGCAGCACGGTAGCGACCGCGCCGATGGCGGCGAAAGCCAGTTTATTCCGGCGCACCAGCTTCCCAAACCGATAGAATTGGCTCTGCGGTCGCGCCACGATCGGTTCGTGGGCCAAGTGCCGCTGAATGTCCATCGCCAGCCCGTTGGCCGTCTCGTAACGCCGTGCGCGGTCCTTATCCAGCGCCTTCACCACGATCCAGTCCAGGTCGCCGCGAATTAGCTGGATTAGTTTTGGCGGCTCGGCCTGCCGGTGTTTGGCCACCGACGCTAGGTCTGCCGATATCATCGTGCTCAAACGCGTCGAGGGACGGGCCGGCTCTTTCTCGCGGATGGTTCGCCGCATCTCGTCCAGCCCGGCGGCCAACAGTTCCTTCGCATCGAAAGGCGTTTGGCCGGTCAGCAGCTCATAAAGCAGCACGCCCAGGCTGTAAATGTCGCTGCGCGTATCGATGTCCAGACTGGTCATCTCTGCCTGCTCGGGACTCATGTAGGCCGGCGTGCCCAGGAATTGCTCGAACGCGGTGAAAAGCGTCTGGTCGGTCAGCCGCCCCTGCGTGGCTTTGGCAATGCCAAAGTCAATGACCTTGGGAACCGCCACCCCGTCGTTAACGCTGACCAGGATGTTCGAAGGCTTGATGTCGCGGTGGATAATGCCTTTCTGGTGGGCGTGCTGGATTGCCCGGCACACCTGCACAAACAAATCCAAGCGCTCGCGTGTCGAAAGGCTCTTCTGGTCGCAGAACTCGGTAATCTTGATGCCCCGCACCAATTCCATGACAAAGTAGGGCCGGCCCGTGCCGGTGGTGCCCGCGTCCAAGACCTTGGCAATGTTGGGATGGTCCATGAGCGCCAAGGCTTGGCGCTCGGCTTCGAAGCGGGCAATGACTTGCTTGGTGTCCATGCCCAGCTTGATGACCTTGAGTGCGACCCGGCGGCGCACCGGTTCCTCTTGTTCGGCCAGATAGACGACCCCGCAGCCGCCTTCGCCGATTTGTTGGAGCAGCTTGTAGCGGCCAATGCGGTCCCCGGCCTTTTCGGTCGGCATGGCCAAGGTCGCGTCGGGCGGCGCCGGGTTAGGGCGCTCGGGCGGAATCAATGCTCCAGTCGCGGGAGCCTCCAGGAAATCTCCCTCCTCTTCGGTGAGCCGCAGGAGTTCTTCCACGGTACGGCGCAGGCCGTCATCGCCGGCGCAAGAGATGCTGAGATAGGAAGCACGTTGGTCAGCGGGCAAATGCCGCGCCACGTTGAAGATCTCCGACTCGCGATCCGGCGAACCATTCATGGGTGAACAGCGAATTATACACCCGAACGCCGAAAAGCCAAATCCTCCCTCTCCTCGGCTCCTCGGGAGCCCTGGGGGAGAGGGCTGGGGTGAGGGCGAGCGTTCAATCCATTCTTGAACTTTCGCACCGCCGCACTCGGCACACCACAACTTGGCGCGTCCACATCGCCAAAACGCGACCAACACTTCTCCCTCTCCTGCGGGAGAGGGCCGGGGTGAGGGCAAGCGTGCCATCCATTCTGGAACGAACGAACTCCCGGACACGATTGCGGCCAGGTCAAGGACGGCTAACTTAAAGCTGGCGCTAAGCTTCGCCGAGGACGAGGACCGCATCGGCACTGTTTTCGTAAACGGGTCGGTTCTCACTTTTGACACGTGGATCGTTTTTCATCGATTTCTTTTGTGCACCGCTGCTTGCGCTCGCCAAGGACAAGGCACGCGAGTCATTGGTTTTCGAGCTGGCGAGGTGAAGCGGTGTTCCTTTCGATGATCGTTGATACTGGGTTTCGGGGCGAACGGCAGGCGAAGCGGTCCGAGAGGTTTGTAGGCTTGATTAGGAAAAGGGATTGAAAGCCTTCCATTTGCCGCAGTATTATTGGCACGTAAGGCGCTTGACATCGGAGTTATGAGACTGCGCTGGAAGATAGCGGTAGCTGTGGCAGTGACGGCGACGCTTTTGGCCGTGCTGGTCGTGTGGATTACCAGGCGCCAAAACACCTTGGAGGAAACCGCGCAGGCCTTGCGCCGGCACGGGTTTAAAACGGAGCTGACGGAGTTTGACTTCTCGACGTCTCCAGAAATGCGCGCACGCGCTGCGGTTTTGGCCCAGGCAGATCTCATCACGCCCGGCATTCAGGGGACCGATTATTCGCGGCGCTCCGTACTGTGGCAGAACGGCTCGGTAATGATGAGCCTGGTGAATACCAACGCGGCTATGGTGGTCTGGCGCCACGAACAGTTGAGGAGGTTTGCCGGCGTGGGGGAGGATCTCTGGCCGGGGCTGCGTGAAATACTCAATGAAAACCGGGAGCAACTCGACGCGGCATGCACAGCGGCGTTATCCGGGCCGATTGGGTTCAACCTCGTGGCCAGCCATGGCAACGCGTTGGTGCTTTCGCATCTTGGGACGCTGAGAAGTCTTGGTGGAATCCTGGGCTTGCGGGCGGTGATGGAACTACACGATGGGAATCGCGAGGCGGCATGGACGAACGTGCTGGCCGACACCAGACTCGTGACGGCCTGGCAGCCTGAGCGGGTCGAGGCCTCCTATCTGACTCGCTACGCGTGCGTCGCGCTCGCATACTCTGCCGTTTGGCAGGCGCTCCAGGCGGGTGGCTGGTCGGACGACCAACTTGCTCATCTCCAAGCGGAGTGGGCCGCGGCTGATTTTTTCAAGGGCCTGTCCGAAACGGCAGCTTTCACGCGGGCCAACATGGTTGCAACGTGCCGACTGGAACGTCAGCAACCGCCGCCGCCTGGAATGCCGGCCACTCAGATGGTCCAGTCCCCTCGGGCGGCCTGGTATAATCTAACCAGCCGCGTACGCCAGGCGCGTTACCGGGAGACGGGGACGTACGAAGAGGAAAAGTCCCTGCTGCTCTACTATCGGGACCGCGAAGTCCAGCTTCGCCGTGCGGTTCAAGCCCGGAGCTGGTCGGAGATGCGGCGACTTCCCGGGGTTACTAACTCTGTGCCGTTCCGATCGAGGTACCCGTCGCGGGTCCAAATGATCATGAACACAAGGCAGATTGCTTCGTCCTTCCAAGGCCGAGGCGTGGGATTGCTTGGCCAAGCCGCCCAGGCCGAAACGCGGTCGCGACTGATTGTGACAGCGATAGCCTTGGAGCGATACCTCGGGTGGCATGGCGCTTATCCGAAGAGGCTGGACGAACTGGTTCCCGGGCTGCTTGCCCGCACGCCGACGGATTTCATGGACGGCCAGCCGCTGCGGTATCGGTGCACGGAGGATGGGCATTTCGTGCTTTATTCGGTTGGACTGGATTGCACGGACGACGGGGGACAAGCGACAGTCGAGAGCCTCGGGAGGGAAGCCGGGGGCCCGGGCGATTTTGGCATACGCCAGGGAACGGATCTGGTTTGGCCACGCCCGGCGTCGGCATCGGACGTCAAATCGCAGGAGGAGAGCGAGGTGAGGCGGCGGGAATTCAAGGCCAAGGCGGAGGAGGAGCGGACAGCGGCCCTGCATCAAGCTATCCTGGAGCAATTGCAGGTGGAGCTGGAGGCGCAGAAGGCGGGACGGCAGGCGTCCCCCGCCGGGTCCAGAGAGCCCCTCCTCAACGGACAGCCCCTGAGCAAGGTGCTGCGTAATCCAGAGACATCGGGGACCAAAGGCTTTACGCTAGATGAATTGCTGACCTTGAGACAGATCACAAGCGGCAAGGAGCCACGGGTTGCGACGTTTGAACTGCCGCTCAGTTACGATGTCGTCAAGCGGATCGGCTCAGTTCGTTTGCTGGTGGATGCCGGCCAACAGCCGACCAACGACGTGAGCATCGCCTCCAGCCCGGAGTGGCGGGCGTACGAGGGCGGAGGTGAAGTGCAGACCTGCATGCGAGGAACCAACGGCGATTGTTTGCTGGTTTGGAATACGACGTACGATCCACCGGGCCAGGTTTTGTAAATACTTTTGTGTAAATGG
>Ga0209517_10002183_pt1 | contig 28045 bp, 24 predicted proteins | sample PeaSoiMetSII2010_FD_187695 | JGI IMG/M metagenome (GOLD analysis project Ga0209517, IMG submission 187695) | Peat soil microbial communities from Weissenstadt, Germany - SII-2010 (SPAdes) (version 2) | ecosystem: Environmental > Terrestrial > Soil > Wetlands > Peat | place: Germany...
CTGCAAACTGTCAGCTACTTAATCGGCAGATTCGCGGATTTCGAGCTGACGCCGCCGGTGGTCAGCACCACTGGCTGATTGCCGGCTGCCAACCCCGAAGGCACCGTGATGTTGATCTGGTACTCCGCCGGGTACCCCGACAGCCCGCAATACGATACCGGCGCATTCTTCCCACCCACCGTCACCGTAGCCACGCCCAGTTCTTTTGGTGCGGAGACGCACATTGTCGATGCCCCGGGTCGATGTCCCGGAGACCTTTTCCGATACCGTCCCTCTTGGAACTACCCCAAACAAGGTATCGCCAGCGCGAGCCAACCGGGGATATCGTTGATTTGGGCCAAGGGGAAGGATGGACCTCAGTAAAGGCCCTGTTCCACAAAGGGAGGATGCTAAGGCGAGGTATCGGAAGTTCGAAGGGTGGCTCTATCGTAAGAACTTTGCGTATGCCTGGCCCGACACTGCTCGTTACGTCGCTAGACAATTCAAAAGCTCTGTAATTCCACTCAGTACGGGTAGACGAAGAGAACGGTGCTACACCATGCCGGCGGGGTATCGGGCTCGGAGGTTATGGGAGGGATCCTGGCCCAATGTCTTACTAACGTTACCGACTGCCGGCGGCACTCGTTCCTGGCCGTGTGCGGAGCGGGAACCGGTAGTGTGGACTATACTGTGGGAAGAAGTCCACAGATGGAAACCATACAGGTAGTGCTCGATACCAAGCTGCTGAAAGCGGCCGATCTCGCGGCGAAGCGGCAAAAAGTCAATCGGTCGGTGTTGATCCGCCATGCCCTCCGGGAGCACCTCAAGCGCCTGCGTGAGCTGGAATTGGAGGAGCGGGACCGGCGCGGGTACACGGCCCAGCCGCAGAGGGAAGAAGAGTTCCGCGTATGGGAGGATGCCGCAGCGTGGCCGGAACCATGAGCCGCGGCGAGGTCCGCCTTTGCCGATTCATGCCCCCTGACAAGGAGCGGCCGGTCGTGGTTCTGACGCGCGATAGCGCTATCGGCCACCTCGCAACCGTAACGGTCGCGCCGGTCACGTCGACCATTCGCGGCGTGCCTTCCGAAGTGATTCTGGATATCGATGACGGCATGAAAAGCCGTTGTGCCGTAAACCTGCACAATGCTGTCACGGCGGCCCAAACGCGACTGGGACGGCGCGTCGCCAACTTGAGCGCCCAGCGAATCGAGGAGGTTTGCGCGGCCCTTCCCTTCTCGCCGGGATGCTGCTGAAGCCTTCCGCAACCTCCACTCCGGACTCCGCGTCTTCTGCTATAGTTACTCTAGACTGGAAGTAGGCCTATGCGATCCTGGATAGTTTGCATTTTGTGCGCCGCAGCCTTCCTCGGGCTGACAGGCATGTCGGTGGGTCAGCAGCAAGGTCCCCTCAAGGACCCCAGCGTCACGGTTGCCAAACCCCGCAATTCGGACGACACGAAGAACGCCGATTCCGACTTGCCCAAAATTCCTTCGGCATACACCAAGAAGGACAAGGTCGATGTGGGCAACCTCCCCAGCTTTTCGAGCAACGTCGACGTGGTCTCGGTGGATGTGTCGATTCTCGACAACAAGGGCCACTTCATCCCCGGCATTCCCAGGGGCAACTTCCGCATCCTCGAAGACAACGTGCCGCAGCAGATCAAAGGGGTCAACATGGGCGAGGCTCCTCTCACCATCGCCATGGTGATCGAATTCAGCAACAAATTCCAGCGCTATTGGGGCCCCGCCTGGTACCAGACCCTGCAACTCGCCTGGGGTTTCGCCAGCACCCTGAAGCCGGAGGACTACGTGGCGGTCATCGCCTACGATATCAAGCCGGAGATCCTGTCAGACTTCACCACGGACCGCAGCAAGACGCAGGAAGCGCTGTCGCGCCTGCAAATCGCGGCCTGGAGCGAGGCCAACCTCTTCGACGCCATTACCGATACCGCCGACCGCATGTCCGGCATCGAAGGGCGCAAGGCCATCTTGCTTATCTCCAGCGGCATCGACACGTTCAGCAAGATTACCTTCGACGTGACGCGCAAGAAGCTGCAGGAAGCGGGCGTGCCGATCTATGCCATCGGCCTCATGCAGACCCTGCGCGAGCTGATGGATGCGTACGGCGGCATGGGACCGATCCAGCGCATGGATTTCCTCCAGGCCGACAACGAGCTCAAGACATTCTCCAAGGAAACCGGAGGCCAGGCGTATTTTCCGCGTTTCCAGGGCGAGTCGCCGCAGATTTTCCAGGAGATTCACCAGGCGCTGCGCAACCAGTATGTCATCACGTATGCGCCGGCCAACAAGGCTCACGACGGCACGTTCCGCAAGATCAAAGTGGAGCTGGTGAATCCTGCCACCAACGAGCCGCTGCCCGTAAAGGACGAGAAGGGCAAACCCATCAAGTACACCATCGTGGCCAAGGCCGGCTACAAAGCCCCGCGCGAAGTGGAATAAAAACCGGCGCTCAAAACCAAACAGGGGCGGGAATGGCCGCCCCGCTTTGTCAAGCACTCAATCTCGCAGGTTTTCAAGAATATGCAAATCCATTGACAGATCCATTACACCTTTGTTAACCTCGCATCCGTCCCCAATGACAACATCTCCGCCGATGCATCCCAATATCCTGCTGGTTGACGACAATCGGGATGGATTACTCGTTCGCTGTTCCCTGCTCGAAGAAGTCGGGTGCAGCGTCCAAAGCGCGCCCAATGGTGAAGAGGGGCTGAAACTCTTCAATACCGCCAGGTTCGATGTGGTAGTCACGGATTACCGCATGCCGCGCATGAACGGCGTGGAGCTGATCCAGAAGATCCGCAAGGTGAATCCCAACGTCCGCGTCATTCTGCTCTCGGGATTTGTGGAGCCTCTGGGGCTCACCGAGGAGAATACCGGCGCCGACGTAGTCATTATTAAAAGCTCCAATGAGGCAGCCCACCTGGTCCGCTGGGTCAAGCGCCTGGCGAACCGCGGAGCCTCCCGCAAGCCTCCCGCTACGCAACAAAGCCCGCCGGTGCGGAAGCGCACAACCGGCCGATGAATCTGGGAAACTGAAGTCGTGGTGGCTCCTATCTCCCGTTGGCTGGCGGGATTTCTGATCCTCGTTCTGGCAGCTCCGGCGGCATCCCGCCGGCCGGCTCACTCCAAACCGCCTTCTCCGAATCTGGCCAAGGCGTCGCCCACGGTGCGCCGCTGGATGAAAAACATGACCCTGCGCGACGAGGTGGCGCAATTGGTCTTCATCGCCTTCCACGGCGAATCGCCCAATACCCGCTCCCGGGAATACCGCAAGTTTGTGCGTCTCATCCACGAGACCAAGATCGGCGGCCTGATCCTGAACAATGTGGCCAACGGGCGCGTCGTCCAGAAGGCCGAACCCTACGCGGTGGCTGCGTTCCTGAACCGCTTGCAGCGCATGACTACCGTGCCCCTCATGGTGGGCGGCGATTTCGAGCGCGGCGCATCCATGCGCCTGGAGGGCACCACCGTGTTTCCCCACGCCATGGCGTTCGGGGCCGCCGGAGACCCCGCGTTCTCGCGCTTCGAAGGCGAGGTGACAGCCCGCGAAGCCCGCGCGCTGGGCGTCCAGTGGGTCTACTACCCGGTTGCCGACGTCAACAACAACCCCGACAACCCCATCATCAACATCCGCTCCTTCGGCGAGAATCCCCAGGACGTGGCCGCGCAGGTGAAAGCCTTCATCGAAGGCGCGCACTCCGACAAGAAGAACTACGTGCTGGCCACAGCCAAGCACTTTCCGGGGCACGGCGATACGGCCGTCGATACCCACATGAATCTCGCCACCATCCCGGCCGACCGCGACCGCCTCGATCGCCTGGAGCTCGTGCCCTTCAGGGCGGCCATCGAGGCCGGAGTGGATTCCATCATGACGGCCCACGTCGCCGTGCCCGCGCTCGCGTCCCCGGACCTGCCGGCCACGCTCTCCCCGGCCATCCTCACGGATCTGCTGCGCAAGCAACTCGGCTTTCGCGGCCTGGTGATCACCGACGCGCTGCAGATGGCCGGCATCGCCAACGGCTTCGGCACCGGTGACGCCTGCGTGCGCGCTCTCGAGGCCGGCGCCGATACCCTGCTCATGCCGGTCGATCCCGATGCCGCGATCAAGGCCGTAGTCGCGGCGGTGCAAAGCGGCAGGCTCAGCCGGCAGCGCATCCAGGAGAGCGTGATCAAGATTCTTTCGGCGAAAGAAAAGGTGGGTCTGGACAAGAAACGGTTTGTCGACGTCGAAGCCATCGGAGACATCGTCGATTCTCCCGAAGCCAACGAAAAGGCGCAGGAGATTGCCGACCGCGCGGTAACCCTGGTACGCAACGGCGGCAACCTCGTGCCCCTGGCCGCGCCCGAACAAGCGTGCTACGTGGTGATGGTGGAGAGCCGCTTCTCCACTGCCGGGCAGGTCTTCACGCAGGAAGTGCGCAAGCGCGTTGCGCACGCGGCGGTGGCCACGCTGGATCCTTCCATGTCGCGGCAGGATCTCGACGACGCCATCGGCAAGCTCTCCGCATGCCAGAGCTATGCGGTGGCTGCATTCGCTTCGGTGGGCGCCAACCGCGGCACCGTGGGACTGGCGGGCGAACTGCCGCACGCCATCGAAGCCATCGCCGCGGCGGGCAAGCCGGTGGCCCTCGCCGCCCTGGGGAATCCCTACCTCCTCCGCGATTTCCCGCGCGTCACCGCTTACCTCGCCACCTTCAGCACCGTGCCGCCCTCGGAGATTGCGGCGGTCCGTGCGCTGTTCGGAGAGATCCACATCCGCGGGCATTTGCCGGTGACCATCCCGGGCCTGGCGAACTACCACGATGGCATCGAGGTGCAGGCCACGCGGCCCCTCCATGTCAATGGATCCGTCACCGAGCCGCGGTAAGGTGGGACAGACGCTTTCGTCTTTCAGTCAGGCGATCTCGCGCTATACTGATCGGTCGATGAGGTTCATTCTTCCTCCGCCGGGCGTGGAAGCAATCCTGCTAACTTTGGTCCTCGCCGCGGCAGTTTACGATGTGAGGTATCGGCGGATACCCAACTGGCTAACCGCCGGCGGGGTGCTGGTCGGGCTGGTGATGAACGCCTTTCTCGGCGACTGGCGCTCTCCAACACCTTCCTCTCAAGTCTGGCCGGGGCTCCGCTTTGCGCTTGTGGGGCTGGGGATCGGCTTCGGAGTCTACTTCGCCCTATACGCCCTGCGCGCCATGGGCGCGGGCGATGTGAAGTTGATGGCGGCGGTTGGCGCGATGGTCGGCTGGCAGGACTGGTTCGGAATCTTCGTCTTTACCGCCATCGTCGGAGGCTTGATGGCGCTGATCCTGGTGATTGCCAAGAAACGGGCGATGAAAACGTTCTGGAACGTGGGATTCATCCTGAGCGAGATGACCAGCGGAAGGCCCGCATATCTGAAAAACGAGGAGCTGGACGTGAAAAGTTCCAAGGCGCTGGGCCTGCCCCACGGCGCGGTGATCGCGGTGGCGGTGCTGTTCTTCCTGGCGGCGAGCGCGCACTTCGCACCGTAGGGCCGCGGCCCGCGTGCGATGATGAAGACATGGCGTTCAGTCCGGACATCTTCGTAAAGGAACGTGGCTGGCATCGGAATCTGCTGGTGGTCGGAGTGGAAGACGAAGACGATCCTACGACCCTGGCCAAGAGTGCGGAAGAGATCAAGGCGTACATGGCTTACCACAGGTGTATGTCCGGTTTGCTGGTGTCGCCTGCCCACTTCCGGATCTATCGGAACGACCTCTATCCGGGCACACCCGAGTCTGTTCGTGAGGTGGCCGATATCCCGACGCCACACATCATCGGCCGCCTGCCGGCCGAGACTCGAGGGCCGGAATTCGAGGACTTTGTTCAGCGCTGGCTGGAGCAGCTCCAAAACAACTACCTCACTCGAAATATCTCCATCCCGGCCGATGTCCGCGACGTTGTCGAATCGGAGATCGTACCCTCCCTGTATGAGGGGGAGATTGGGGCCTCCGGATCCCGGTGGCCGTGGTGGACTGCTTCCTGACGATGCGACACGTCTTCGTCGAGACCAATTGGATATTCGACTACGCTGCGCCTGCCCATCGGAAGGATCCTGCGGCTGTCGAATTGTTGGAACGAGCGGGCCGGGGAGAATTGATGCTCCACCTTCCTGCCCTCTGCATTACGGAGGCTCGCTCTTCCATGCCGCGACGTTACCAACCCCAAGCCGAAACGGCAACGTTACGTGGATTTCTATCGTGGGCCCGCACAACCGGCAGGCTCACCGCGGATCACACTGAGACAACTCTCCGGGTCGTAAACCAGTTGGATGCATCCGTGTTATTGGAGCTGAAGCGCCTGCCCGATACGCTCGACATGCTGAGGTCCCGGCGAAATCTCGAGATCTTCGCGATGAACGACGCCATGCTTGAGCGGGCCGTGGATCTTGCCTTCGCGGACCTCTGGCTCAAGCCTTTCGATCAATCCATACTCGCCGCGGTCTTGGTGCGGGCGCAGGAATTGTGGAATGCGGGTGAGAGGGATCTCTCCTTTTGTGAACAGGACCAGGACTTGCAACCCTGGGATCGACGCGACCAGATAAGGCCTCCACTCGCCGAGTTGTACGAGGATGCCCGTGTCTGGGTATATGAGGATTTCACTCTCACCAAGCCCGAGCGCCCACCCGGCTGGCCCCATGACGCACCCGAGCCTCAGGAGAACTGATTCCCATGCAAGCTGCATTTTTCGAAGGTAACCAGACCATCCACGTCGGCCCCTGCGTGCCGGTGCCGCCCGGCCCGCGCCAGGCGCAGATTCGCGTCGCGTATTGCGGAATCTGCGGCACCGATCTCCACCTGTTCCACGGCGCCATGGCGCATCGCCTGCGTCTCCCGCACGTCATGGGTCACGAGATGTCGGGCACCATCGCCGCGGTGGGTGCGGAAGCCGATGGCTGGCAACCGGGCGACCGCGTGACCGTCCGCCCGCTCGACCCCTGCGGCGAGTGCCCCGCCTGCCACGCCGGCCACAGCCACATCTGCCAGAACCTGAAGTTCATCGGCATCGACACTCCCGGCGCGCTTCAAGGACTCTGGACGGTGCCGGCCCACACCCTGCATCGCCTGCCGGAATCGCTTTCCGTGCGGCAGGGCGCCATGGTCGAGCCCATCGCGGTGGCCTGCCACGATGTCCGCATGGGAGAGGTGAAGGCCGGCGATTACGCCGTGGTCATCGGCGGCGGCCCCATCGGCATTCTCATCGCGCTGGTGGCGAAGACTCGCGGCGCTCGAGTCGTGCTCGCCGAGGTCAACCCATTCCGGATCCGGCTGGCGCGCGAGCTGGGCATCCCGGCGGTGAGTCCGGCGGACGCCGACCTGGTCGCGCTGGTGAACGGCGAGACCGGCGGCGCCGGCGCGGACGTGGTCTTCGAAGTGTCCGGATCGGCGGCCAGCGCGGAGACGATGACCAAGCTGCCTCGTACGCGCGGCCGCATCGTGGTGGTGGCGATCTTCGGCGAGCCGCCCAAGGTCGACCTCTTCCGTTTCTTCTGGCGCGAATTGAAGTTGTCCGGCGCCCGCGTCTACGAGCCCGAGGATTTTGAAACCGCCATCGGGCTGGCGGCGGCCGGCAGCCTGCCGCTGGATCGGTTGATCACCACGGTGGTGCCGCTGGGCGGCCTGGAAGAGGGCCTTCGCAAGCTGGAGCGGGGCGGCGAAGTGATGAAGATTCTGGTGTCCTGCGGGGAGTAAAATTTGAGCATTCTGGAACAATTCAAATTGGACGGAAAGACGGCCTTGGTCACCGGCGCCCGGCGCGGCATCGGCAAAGCCATGGCGGTGGCGCTGGCCGAAGCCGGCGCCGATATCGTGGGAACGAGCGCGAACCTCGAGCCTCATGGCAGTGAAGTTAGCCAGGAGGTAGAGGCGCATGGCAGCCGCTTCTGGGGCTATGCCTGCGACCTCGGCGACCGCCAGGCGCTCTACGCCTTCATCGAGACGGTGACTCGCGAGTGCCCGCCCATCGACATTCTGGTCAACAACGGCGGCATGATTCTGCGCAAGCCGGCCGAAGAGCATCCGGACGAGTACTGGGACAAGATCCTCGAAGTCGATCTGAGCGCCCAGTTCGTGCTGGCGCGCGGGTTCGGACGCGGCATGCTCGAGCGCGGGTCGGGCAAGATCGTCTTCACGGCATCCCTGTTGAGCTTCCAGGGCGGCATTACCGTACCGGGGTACGCCGCGGCCAAAGGCGGCGTGGCGCAACTGACCAAGGCCCTGGCCAACGAATGGGCGGGCCGCAACGTGCAGGTGAACGCCATCGCGCCGGGCTATATCGCGACCGACAATACCGTCGCCCTGCGCGCCGATCCGCTGCGCAACCCGGCCATCCTGGCGCGGATTCCCGCGGGACGTTGGGGCGATCCACGAGATCTTGCCGGCGCCGTGGTGTTCCTGGCCTCTCCGGCCGCCGACTACGTGAGCGGAACCGTGCTCACCGTGGACGGCGGCTGGATGGGGCGGTGATCGCCCGGGGATGAGGAGGTTTCCGGAGCTGCCCGCTGGCGCACCAGCTCGTAGACCGTAGCCAGATCCTGCGCGAATAGTTGCACCTCTTCGGGCTTCGCATCGGGCGGCGCCAGTGCCTCCATCCACTCTTTCCGGCCGAACTCCAGCGCCGCCGCCTGTTCGTCCAAGGACTTCAGGTACCGAGCCAGATCGCGGCCCTGCTGGTCCAGGGATAACGAGAGCCATTCGCGGAACAGCCGGCCATGAATCCGCAGCAGTACCCGCGCATTCTCCGCTTCGTTATACAGCCGGGCGGCTTCTCCGTCGCGATAGCTCTCGATTCCGCGATCGCGCAAGGTGGCGGCTAACACCAGGCCACCGAACGCCGCGTCGATCTCGTCCACCTGGTCCTCCCAATAGTCCGCGCAGGATTCGACGGGCTCGGCCACGACCGGCGCTGGCGCCACCGCTGGCGCCACCGCCGTTGGACCCGGAGCGGGCCCCGCCGGCACAATCGGCGCATCGGTCGACGGTTCGTCCTCGTGGTCTTCCAGGAAGCAGCTTTCGAAGGCGCGGTCCAGAATCCCGTCGGTCAGTCTGACGGGCATCTTCTCGAAGTGCATCAGGTTCAACGCATGTGTCAATACATCCCGCGGATGGCATCGGCGGAAGGGCTTGCCAGTGCGCCGGTAATGTTTGTCGATGAACCGTTTGAGCAAATCGCTGAGGCAGGCGACCCCGCGGGAAGCACAGAATCGTTCGAAGATCCGGGTGAACTCGATCTCCGACGGACCGCGCAGCAGCATCTTGTATTGAATGCGCCTGAGAAATGCTTCGTCGCCGAGGCCCGCCGGGTCGAGGTTGGTGGAGAACACCAGGAAAGTCTCGAACGGCACGGTCATCTTCCCGCCGGTGATGAAGCTCAGGTAGTCCACGCGCCGCTCCATGGGCACGATCCAGCGATTCAGAACCTCGGCCGGCGTGGCCCGCTGCCTGCCGAAATCGTCCACCAGGTAGGTTCCGTTGTTGGCCTTCAACTGGAAGGGAGCTTCGTAGATCTTCGACGTCCGGTTGTAGCGCAGGTCCAGCATGTCGAGCGTAAGTTCGCCGCCGCTGACGATGAACGGCCGCTTACACTTGACCCAACGCCGGTCGTAACTGCGTTCCACGGCCACGGTCAGCACGGAGGGATGTTCCTCCTCCAGTTTGTGGTGGTAAATGGGGTCATACAACTGGATGATGTTGCCTTGGCATTCCAGCGCGTAGGGCAGAAAGATGGGCACCGAATCGAGGTTATTGAGGGCGTCGATCAGGTAGGTCTTGCCGTCTCCCGGCTTGCCGTAGAGCAGCATGGAACTGGCCGAGCTCACCGCCGGGCCGATTTGCGCCAGAATCCGTTCGGTGATGACCATCCCGCGGAAAGCGCGTGCCAGCCCCTCCTTGGTGAGCCATCCTTCGCGAGGCCTTTGCTGCCGCACGATCTCCGCGTAGTGCTCCATCGGCACCGGCGCCGGCCCGGCATACTGGTTGGCCTCCAGATGTTCCCGCGCCAGCGCGCGTCCCGCTTCCGTCAAGGCGAGGACAGCGCCCACGTTACCCATGCCCAGCGAGCGTTTCACCTGGACGTGGTGGCGCAGCTTCATTGCCTCCACGATGTCCTGAATCACGCTGAACTTCAAGCCAATCACGTTGGAGAGGTCCTGCCCGTATAACTCACCGCGAAAGTAGAGAATCTTGATGACTAATTGCTCGACGGTGCTTTCGGCGAGTCCGGTCTGTTCGAGAGTCTCGGGCTCGGACGGCGGAGTTACTTCCGGCTCCTGAAGGTTCGCTGTCATACGTTTGTTATAAAGCTGCGAATAATTCCAGCAGATATAGTTTGGTTTTGATAGTTCACTTCGGTTATGAAAAAGCACCGGCGGCATAGACCGCCGGCGTTACCGGTTAGGGAAAGCACCCGGCGGCGTTAGGCGGGCAGCCTGAGGCGCGCCACGCAGCCGGGCCCGTCGGTGCGATTCTCCAGCATCAGCGCGCCGCCGTGGCCTTCGGCGATCTGGCGGCTGAGCACCAGCCCGATGCCCGATCCGCCGGGCTTGGTGGTGAAGAACGGGACGAAGAGATTGGCCGTGCTCGAAAGGCCTGGCCCGTCGTCCTGGATCCAGATCTCGAGCATGGAGCCATCGCGCCGCCATCCGACCCGCACCACGCCGTTGGTTGTGAGCGAGGCATCGGCGGCATTGCGCAGCAGGTTGATGAGCACCTGCTCCAACTGGTCGGGGTCGCCTCGCACGGTCATGTCGTGACCCGGTTGGATCTCCACCGCGACGCGTGTCTCGAAGCTGACCGCACGTTCCACGCATGCGGCCACATCCAGCGGCTGCAATTGCGGGCGGGGCAGCTTGGCCAGGCGCGCATATGCCCCGATGAAACGGCTCAGGCTCTCGGAACGCGTGTTGATGACGGTCAAGCCGCGCTTCATATCGTCGCGCCAGTCGTCGGGCAGGGGCTCGCGCGCCAGGATACTCACCAGGCTTCCGGCAATCGACTTGATGGGCGCCAGGGAGTTATTCAGCTCATGACCCAACACGCGCACCAGCCGCTGCCAGGCCAGAAGCTCCTGCTCGCTGAGGGCTTGCGTGAGGTCCGAGATCACGACCAGCTCCAGCGGCAGGCCGCGCTCGCGGATGCGGGTACGGCGCATGCCCCAGCGTCCGGCTCCGCCCGGAAACACGGCCTGCAGGGTGCTCTGGGACGGTCCTTCGAGGCAGGAGAGCAGGTTCAACTCGGCCGCGGTGGCGCCCAGCAGGCGCTCCGGCGGTTGGGCAAGGAGGCGTTCGCCGGCGCGGTTCACCAGGCGCAGACGGTGCCGTTCGTCGAAGGCGAAGATGGCGACGTCGATCTCGCGCATCACGGTGCGCAGCAGGGTGGTGGCTTCCAGGGCGCCGAGCCTCTGCTCGCGCAGCGTGCTGCCCAGCGTGTTGACCTCGCGCATCACTTCGCCCAGAGCGTCGTCCGGCCGCGGCGAGCGCCCACGCACGGAAAAGTCGCCTTCGCGCAGCGCGCCCAAAAGGTTGGAAAGAGTTTGCAGGGGGAACACCACGCGCTCTCGGACCGCCATGGCAAAACCGAACCACGCACCCACGATCAACACGGTGAGGGTCCACTCGGTGCGCGCTTCGAAGTTGCGGGTCCAGAGAATCCACAGGGCGGTCACAGATCCCGGCAGCCCGGCCAGCAGCGCCAGCAGAACCACGCGCCCTTCGTAGCTGATGCGGGCGGGCTTGGAATGGGGAGACATATTCGAAGACCAACATTGGCACGAATGCCTGTGCTAGAGCCCGTACCTTTGCAGCCGCCGGTACAGGGCGCTGCGGCTTAGCCCGAGGGCATTGGCAGCATGGCTCACATTGCCATTGAACCGCGCCAGCGCCTTCTTGATCAACAGCGCCTCTACATCCTCGAGGCTCATTTCCTCCAGGCGCGGCGGGCCTTCGCGGCCCGCGCGCAAACCGAGATCGATGGCGCGAATGGTCTCACCCTGGGCCATCAGCACGGCGCGCTCCACGGCGTGGTCGAGCTCGCGCACATTGCCCGGCCAGGAATGAGCGAGGAGCGCCTTGATAGCCCCTTCGTCGAAACCCGTGAGCGGCTTGCGATAGTGGTCCGCGTGCTGGCGCAGGAAGTGCGCGGCCAGCACGGAAATATCCTCGCGGCGATCGCGCAGCGGGGGCAGCCGGATCTCGATGGTGTTCAGCCGGAACAGCAGATCCTGGCGGAATCGCCCCTCGCTGACGGCGGTGTGCAGGTCGGCATTGGTCGCCGAAAATACGCGTACGTCCACGCGCCGCGTTTTGGAGGAGCCCACGCGCTCGAACTCGCCGGATTCGATGGTGCGCAGCAGCTTGGATTGCAGGCCCTGCGAAATGTTGGAGATCTCGTCCAGAAACAGGGTCCCGCCATCGGCCATTTCGAAGCGTCCCACGCGGTCGCTCTTGGCGTCGGTGAAGGCGCCCTTCACGTGGCCGAACACCTCGCTTTCAAAGACGCCCTCGGCGAGGCCGCCGGTGTTGACCGTGACCAGCGGACGCGTGGAGCGCAGCGACACCGAATGCAAGGTCTGCGCCACGAGGCCCTTACCGGTGCCATTTTCGCCGGTGATGAGGACGTTGGCATCCGAAGGTCCCACGCGCGAAATCACGTCGAGCACCGGTCGCATGGCAGCCGACCCGGCGATCAACTGCGGAAATCGTTCGGCCCGCAGGGCGCGGTTCTCGGCCTCGAGCCGCTGCCCTTTGCGAAGGGCGCGCCCCAGCTCGATCTGGGTTTTGAGAATGGCGGAGAGGCGCGCGTTGTCCCAGGGCTTCTGGATGAAGTCGCGGGCTCCGCGGCGCATGGCCTCGACCGCCAGTTCCACCGACCCCCAGGCGGTCATGACGATGACCGGCAGGGTGGCATCCAGGATCTGGATGCGGTTGAGCAGATCGAGCCCTTCCTGGCCGGACGTGGTGTCGCGGGTGTAATTGAGGTCCATCAGGACGGCGTCGAAGTCGCGCGATTCGACGGCGTCGATGGCCGCGCCGGGAGAATTTACGGCCTCGGCCGAATAGCCTTCGCCCTTGACCAGGAAGCGCAACGCCTCCAGAACATCGGGCTGATCGTCGGCGATCAGGATGCAAGGCGTACGAGAGTCGGATGATTTCATCGAATTCTATCGATACCGCACATGGGCAAATCATAGCGCACTTTAAGTACCAGAGGGTATTACCATGTGTAGCAAGGGCTTAGCGGACTACCGGAAGCCCACGAAGTGTCCGGTTTCGGGACGGTCCGTACCAGAGACACCACGGGTTAGCGTGGTGGGTGAAAAGATTCGTTGCGGCGGCCGGGGCTAGTCCCTCGCTCCGTGTTGCGGAGTTGCAGGACCGGTTTATCGCCGTGCGTTGTCCGGCCGCCAATGGTTTGAGCCGCATCTTCGAGGAATTACACGGCTTCGCAGCAGCGCGACCTCGAAGAATGCCTGACTCTCTGATGACCCGATGCTTCCGGCACCGGGTATTGTGGGACCGCGATCCCAACTGTCTCCCCGCCGATGTTCAACCGTTCGGGCTTTCTTAAGGCCCTACGAGGAGATCAGCACCACCCTAGTGCAACGTTTCCTGGCCAGGAAAAATACCGTAAGAAGAGGCTCGGTGGAGCGTAACTCTCTTCCTACTTTAATTGTGGCAGATCGTGTCAATAGCTCTTACCACAGTTTCGGGGGTTTGGGGAGAGGGAGTTTGTTTAGAATCAACGCCGAAGGTTAAGAGATTTTAATGTGTGCCCTTGTGACCGGGTTTTTGGGGTGGGCCTGTTTTCGGGAAATTGAGCCACGAAGGCTCCGGTGTAGAATACAGCTATGAGCACCAGGACGCTCATCACGGCCGACAAACTGGAACGGATGCCCGACGACGATCGGTGCGAATCGAACTCGACGAAGGGGAACTGATCACCATGCCGTTCTCCAGCTTGGACCATGGATATTGCGCGGGCAATATCACAAATCTCCTGCACTACGCGAAGGAACACCGGCTGGGTCGAGTCTACGGCGGCGGCACGGGGTTCCGTCTCCGTGACGACACCGTTCGAGCTCCCGATGTCGCCTTCGTCCGGCGGGAGCGCATTGAGTCCGTCCACCGCCGGGGATTCGGAAGCGGCGCGCCGGATCTCGCGGTCGAAGTCTTTTCACCCTCCGACAGCGTTCGCCAGCTCATGCGGAAAGTGAAGCAGTATTTCGCGGCGGGCTCTCATACCGTGTGGATCGTATATCCGGAGCAGCGCGAAGTGAACGTTCTGGAAGCTTCCGGCGCCGACCGCCTGCTGCGGGACGGCGACCTGATCGAAGCGGCGGAACTGCTCCCCGGCTTCTCGGTTCCGGTCGCGGAGTTCTTTGGAGAGCAGCTGCAGCGGACCTATTTTCTATCCAGCCATACCAGATCTTCGAGCAAGTAATAATCGCCGTAGGTGAGGGTCACGTCGCTGGGACGGGTGCTGCACCCATGCCGCAGAACGCGACCCGGGCTGAGATAGCGATCGACGAGCGACTGCACGATGCGCTCGCCTTCACTCCGGTAGGCGGACCCGCGAGCGCTCAGATCGGAAAGCCGCAACAGGCCTCCCGCCAGAATCGCCGCCGAAGAAGAATCGCGGTTGCGGAAGAACACGCCTTCATCGGAAAAGTCGTACCAAGGCACGCCATCTTCGGGGAGCCGCGCGAGCGCAAAGTCCGCGGCCTTCTCGGCGGCGGCCAGCAACCGCGGCTCGTGCGTGGCGCGGAACGCCTCAGCGAAACCATACACGGCCCAAGCCTGTCCTCGCGACCAGGCCGAATCGGCGGAGAGTCCCTGGTGCGTGTGGGTGAACACGACCTCGCCGGGAGGCGTGTGGTTGGGAAAGTCGAGCAGCTTTTCGCTGGAGGTGAAGCGCTGGCGGTTGTCGCCGGGATTGTAGTGCACGGATTGAATGGTGGAACCGTCGGGGCGCATCAGCCATTCGGCGGCTCGCAGCGCGTGCTTCCGGCCCAGTTCCCGGTATTGCGGATCCTTGGTTTCCTGGGAGGCCCACCACCAGATCTGCAGGTTCATCAAGGTGTCCATGATGGTGTCGTCGCCGTTGACTCCCCACGAGGACACCAGTTGCGTGAGCGGATTGAATAGCTGCTTGAGCCGTTCGGCCCCGCGCAGGCCGCCGGCGCGATACTTCGCGTCGTGGGTGGCTTCGTAGGCGAGAACCGAGGAGTAGTAGTTGAGGAAACCGGTGTCGTGGTTCTGGTTGTTCTCGCTGCCGATGAGGCGCGAGGTCCACAACTCGGCCCATTTGCGGTATTGCTGGTTTCGCGTGTAGCCGTAGAGCTTCCACAACTCGCCCGGCCAGAAGGCGCCAGTCCAGAAGTAGCCTTTCTGATCTTTCCATTGGCCGGTCTGGTTGTCGCCTTCGGTGAAGAATCCGCTGCCGGCGAATTTGTCGGCGGCACCGGGAGCGGTCGCGGCGATGAGGGGTTCGTACTGGTGCGCGGTACGATCGGCGGCCTGGCGCAAAAGGGCAATCGCTTGCGCGAACGTGCGATGGGTGGGGGCGAGGGTGTCGGGCGGCGCCGATTGCGGCGCGGCGGTCTTGGAGAGCAGCTCGACGGTGGCGGGTTGCGCGAGCCGCGAGCTCATTGCGTTGACATAGGCGATGAATCGCTCGCGGGTGGGGCGCGTGGTGTTGGGAGGCGAGACGGTGCCGCCGTGGTTCCGCTCGGCGGGATTCTGCGTGTTCGCGATCAGCGCCTCGGTGCCTTCCTGGTCCCAGAGAGCCGCCGCATACCACTGGGCCGTGCCGTTCTTCGGAGCGAACTGGATCAGGTAATTCGCGGCGTCGGTGAGCACGCCGGCCGATTCGCTCTGGCGGATGAGCACGACGATGCCGAGGTTCTCATCGGGGAGCTCGTGAGTTCCCGCCTTGGTTCCCGGTTCGACCACCTGGTGGCCCCAGGTGGCGACCGATTGCACGGCGGCGTTCGCCGTGGTCTCTACCTTCTCGACTCCCGGCTTCTTGGGAACGGGCGCGGCCAGCGTGAGTCCTTCCGGGTCGCTGACGGTGATGCGGTGCTCGAAGCCGTGCTCGCCAGCCCACTGGGTAATGCGGCTGACTAAGTCCACCGTTCGTCCGCCGATTTTCCAGGCCTTGTATTCCAGCTCGCCGATGGAGCGCACGGGGCCGGTTGCGAGGACGCGCCATTTCCGGTCGGCCACCTCGGCCACCGGGCGCCCCTTGCCATCCACCACCGCGGCGATGGAGCCAATCCCGAGCGACGGGTCCACCTTGAAGATGTCGCGGCCGAGCGGCACTTCCAGATGATAGATGTACTCGGGCGCCGCGAAGAGGTCGAGATACAGGCCGGGGCGGCGCTTGCCGTAGAGGTCGATGGCGTTGCGCTTGTCGAAGTAGATGCGCCACGCGGTTTCCTCGGATTCCCAGCCGAGGCCTTCGTAGCGCGTGGCGAACTTGGCATCGGTGCGCTTGGGGTAGCGGCTGCGCAGCCGCAGAATGGTTGGCTGGTCTCCGTAGGCGATGGTCACGATGCGGGTCTGCCCGGGTGCGAGGTCGATCTGGAAGGCGAGCTCGTCGTACTTGCCATCGCCATCCAGGTCGTCGGCCTGCGACGGGAGCTCGGTGGTTTCGAGGGTGCGGGCATCCTGGTCGAGCGTGGCGGCGTCGCTGGCGGTGACAATGGCATTGCCCGCGTTGAAATCGGGTGCAATGCGCTTAAGATCGCCGACCCGCATGACGACGTTTTCGGCAGTGCGGGCTTCGCGCGAAGGATTGGCGACGGCCAGCTTCAGTACTTTCACTGGAGCGGCCAGCGCGGCCGTTACGACGAGGAGCGAAAGCAGCAGACGCATAAGTTCACTTCCGCGCGGACTCCAGGCCCGACCCGCCAGCCGCATACTCGGGCTGCACATTCACTGCGCCGAACTCGCGGTCGGTGACTTCGCGGTGAGCGGCCATCATCCACAGGAAATTGATGGATCCGCCGGGCGCCGCGACATTGGGGTGGTAGCCTTCGGGCATGACGACGCAATCGCCTTCGCGCACGGCGGCGACAAGCTCCGGCTCCCGCGGATCGGTGTAGACGAGCTGCAGGCCCCAGGCGGGCGCCGGCATATCGATATAGAGGTAGGCTTCTTCCAGGGTGGCGCTATGTTCATGCGGCGGCCACGAGGTCCAATTCCCCGGCTGGCTGAAGGTGACGCCCGCCAGGATGCGGCCCGCCTGGACGTTCTTGCCGATCAAAATGTTGAGGTCGCGGCGGCAGTTCGGGCCGCCAGCCTGGAGGTGCAGGCTGGGGTTCTGACGCATGGCCGCGAAGGGAACGAACTGGAGTGGGTAAGCGCCAGCGACGGGCGCCGAAATTTCCGCGAGATCGCAGCCTTGGTCCGAGGGCTTGACCAGCACCACGGAATCCCGTGGGATGTAGAGCGCGTCGTAGGGGGTGAGGGAGAAGCGATTGCCGGCGGTCTCCACAGTGGCGGCTCCGCGGAGGCAGATGAGACCGGTTTCGTGGGTTCCGGTGGAGAATTCGAGGGGTGCGTCCCCAGGATTGAGATCGGTGGAATCGAGGATGATCCTGCCGTAATGCAAATGGCGCACGGCGGCCGTTTCGGGGGACAGCCAGCGGGTTCGTCCCTTGTGCGCGTGTGTGCCGCGGATCAGGCAGCTTTCGGGTGTGATGGAGGGCGCCATCGCTTGGTTCGCATCGTGAAACATGATATTCCGCATTCCGCTACTTAGTCTAAGAGGAATTCACTCGCGGTGTCAAATCCAAAAAGCAACGGAATTTGAACCATACTGTACTACAATGTGAAACGATGAAGGAAATCGCAGTGGAACCCGGCGGCGTGCGGGTACTCCACAAGACACTGGACATTCTGGAAACGATCAAGGCCACGGAATCGGGATACCGGCTGGCGGACCTTTCGCGCAAGGTGGATTTGCCGAAGGCCACGGTTTACCGGATTCTGGCGACGCTCGAAGGGCGCGGATACCTGGACCGAACGTCCGACGGCAGCTATCGCATGGCCAAGAAGCTGTTCGATCTGCAGCGCACGGAGCCGCTGGAACAGATCCTGAACCGGGTGGCGCGGCCGCTGATGGAGCGGCTGGCGGCGGCGTCGAAGGAAACCGTGAACCTGGGAATTCTGGACGCCGGCGAAGTGGTGGTGATCAACACGGTGGAGAGCCCGCAGGCGGTGCGCATGTCTTCGAAGATCGGCAACCGGCGGCTGCTGCATTCGACGGCGCTGGGCAAGGTGCTGCTGGCGGGCAAGCCGGATAAAGAAGTGCAGCGCCTGATCCGCATGAAGGGAACGCCGCGGTTGACTGGCCAGACACTGACCACGAAGGCGGCGGTGCTGGCCGAGGTCCAGAAGGTGCGCCAGCAGGGGTGGGCGCTGGATAACCAGGAGAACGAATTGGAGGGCCGGTGCATCGGGGCGCCGATCATGGGGCCGGACGGGAGTGTGGCGGCGGCGCTGAGTATATCGGGCCCGGTGTTCCGGATGGACATGAGCCGAGCGCGGGCATTGGTGCCCGAGTTGAAGGCCATCTGCGAGGAGATTTCGCGGGGGGTGCGGGGGTAGGGCCGGGAGCGCGTGGATCTGGTTTCGGGCTTCCTTTGGCTGCAATTTGCCGGGACTTGGGGAGTGCGTGTGTGGCGCGCATTCGCGGTTTGGGCGTGATGCCGACGGGTGACGGGCACCGGCGCTCGTTCGAACCTTCGGCTGCACAACATCCTTTGCAACTCGTCTTGAGATCAAATCCAGATCACGGCTGAAACAATCTATACTCGTAAGAGAAGGCACGATGCTCACGACCGAGGACAAGGAAGACATCAGACGGATCATTGCCGAGACCCTCCTCGCCAAGTCAACTGAATCCTCAAACGAAGAGCAGGTGCACGACTTGCGCCAGCCCCTTGGCAACAACCAGCACCTGAGTGCCATCGAGCGGCAGGTGGACCTGGCCGCGCGCATCCTGAACGAGGCCGCCGCTGAACTGGTCCGCTTGCGCGCTGAGCATGCAGAGGCCGAGAGCCGCGTTTTCAACGAGGGATTGACGGATCTGACATTTGTCAACCCAAAGACTGGGGAAGCGAGAGTCGTTGAAGTCCAGGCCAATCCGATTGTCGAGGTCACGGCGAGGGCAATGGAAGTCTTTGGAGCCCGCGAAAAAGCGTTGCGGTGGCTCAACAGTCCTGTGCGTTCATTAGGGGATCAGACGCCCCTTTCCCTGCTCAACACTCCCGAAGGCGTAGCCCGGGTTCAAGACACGCTCGGCCGGGTCGAACACGGCGTCTGGTAAATGCTGGTTTACCGCCTGGGCAGCGGCCGTTATTCTGCGAATGACGGGCTGGGTGCAAGCATTTACGGAGGTCGTTGGAACCGCAAGGGAACGCCAGTGATCTACGCGGCAGCGAGCCGCGCTCTGTGTGCTCTTGAGGTTCTTGCAAACGCGAATGAGTTGGGCGGCGACTATATCGTCACGCCGATCGAATTGCCGGACGATATAGGCGTCATCAGCTTGTCCGTCGACAGCCTTCCGGCGAAATGGGACGCCGCTCAACCAGCTGCTGAGACTCCCGATATCGGCACAGAATGGGCAGAGAGGCTCGAAACTGTAGTTCTCGTGGTTCCCTCGGCAATCATCGCACGAGAGCATAATTACATCTTGAACCCCCGTCATCCAGATTTTCCCAGGATCCGTTTCCTGACGTCAGAGCCGTTCCATTTCGATTACCGACTGCGTCGCGATTGGCGATCGCGATAAGACGTTCCCTCCATCATCGGCTCTGTCGGATTCGACTACATCGGCATAATGTCGTCTATCTGGACTTGTGCACAGGCGGTCCAGATACGGCCTTCTGGTGACTACCGGTTGATTGCTCCCGAAACCGCCGATCGTCACCTGCACCGGACAGTCACCCGGCGCCAGACTTGGCATTACAAAATTCACCTGTACCAGGCCCGCGAAACCGGGCGTCGGCGAATGGTACGGGGGCGCTGGAACCACCCACCGAGACATTTGTCGGCAGTTTTCCCGCGATAGCGGCGACAGCGGCGCGACCGCGCCGGTTGCGATCGCGTTATCGAGCGGTCCGGAGCCGATCAGATCGGCCACCACGGTTTCCAGGTGAATCGCAGATCTGTTTTCGTGTAAAGACGCCCGAGGAAGCGCGGAACCTTGGCAACGGAGACAGACGACAAAAACCGATCGTCTGTCCCACCTGAGTGACGTTTCCGGTGGAGGTGTCGCCACACGCTACTTCTTCGGGTACCCGACCGATTGCGCGAGGGTGATGCGCTGATCGGGACGGAGGTGCATGGCCTTGGCCAGCGCGTCGCGATCCACGGACGCCCTGACCACTGTTACGAGGCCTTCGGAAGCGCAGTACAGGTAGACATTCTGGCTGATGAATCCGGTGTCGGCACCGGAATACATTGCCTTGCTCTCGGCGGAGCCGTTGCCCATCTTGGCGAGATCGGCTACGTAGACCAGGTTCACGGCGGCCTGCTTGACGTAGTCCTGGGTGCCGGTCGAGCCGCGCAGGTCGTCGGACGTCACGGGTTGCAGCCGATGCTCCTTGGCTTGATACAGGTAGAGCCCATCGGCGGTGGCCACGTAGATGTCCATTTCCTGGCGGTTGGATGCCGACGGGGCGGTACGGCGGCCGTCGGGCCGATTCACTCCCCAGGCGGCCCACAGCAGGTCGGAGAGCACCTGCGGCGGGAGTTTTTGCGTAGCGAACTCGCGCGTCGATTTCCTCTCGTTGAGGGCCTGCATGAGCTTCATGCCGCCGGTCTTTTGCGGAGCCGGAAGCGTCACCGGTCCCAGGTCTCCCGCCCGGCACAAAGCCGGCAGGATCAGGATTGCTGCCATCCAACGCATAGTTTGCTCCTTTCCTCTGCTACAGGTTATCAGACTGCGGTGTCCGATTTAAGGTGTCCGATTTAAATTGTGGGGAAGAGACAGACGACAAAAGGCGATCGTCTGTCCCACCTCCGGCCCATATACAATGGCAGAGGTGAAAAACACATGATCGTACCGGTATTGCTTCTTCTATTCGCGCATCCGGCGCCGCAGGCTCGGGCCCAGGGCCGCACTGCCCAGACCACCACGCAGACGCCGGCACCGGCCGTGCCGGCCCCGGCGGTGCCAGGAGGCCGCGGCCGCGGAGGCGTGGCCGGGCCCGGTCCCGCGGTCGGCGGCGAGATCGATGAGACGCCGGCGGTGACGCATCACTCCATCAACGTCGATGGCAAGGCGATCAACTACACGGCGACGGTGGCGCAGATGCCGCTCAAGGACGCCTCCGGCGAGACCGAAGCGCACATCTTTTACATGGCGTACACGCTGGACGGCGTGGCGGATGCTTCCAAGCGCCCGCTGACGTTCTGCTTCAACGGCGGTCCCGGTTCGGCGTCGATGTGGGTACACATGGGCGGGATGGGTCCGCGGAGTCCCAAGCTGATGCCCAACGGCAGCATGCCGCCACCGCCCTATCAACTAAAAGACAATTCGGACACGTGGCTCGACAAGACCGACCTGGTGTTCATCGATCCTGTAGGCACGGGGTACAGCCGGGCGAAGAACGTGGAAGTGGCGCGCCGCATGAACGGGGTGCAGGGCGACATCCAATCGGTGGGCGAGTTCATGCGCATGTACATCGTGCGCAACAGCCGGCAAGTCTCGCCGCTGTTTATCGCCGGTGAGAGTTACGGAACCTTCCGGGCGGCGGGGCTGGCGGGCTACCTGGTGGACCGCGGAATCGCGTTCAACGGCGTGGTGCTGATCGGGACGACGCTCAACCTGGAGACCATCTGGAGCCGCAGCGACGACCTGGTTTACCAGTTGGAACTGCCCACGTATGCCGCCGACGCGTGGTACCACAAAAAGGTCGCGGCCGACCTGCAGCGGAAGGACCTGAAATCGTTCCTCAAGGAGGCGGAGGGCTTCGCCATGGGCGAATATGCCGCGGCGCTGGCCAAAGGGGACGATCTGCCCGCCGCCGAGCGGAAGGCGGTGACCGACAAGCTGGTGCGGTATACGGGGATCGACGCGCACTACATCGAAGAGAGCAACCTGCGCTGGGACGTCGCGCACTTTGCGCGGCAACTGTTGCGCGACAAGCACGAGTCCATCGGCCGTTACGACGGGCGCCTGACCGCTCCGGCTTCGCTGAACGTCGGGGAGACCAGCGAGTTCGACCCATCCAGCTCGTTGATCACGCCGCCCTTTACGGCCATGTTCACGAACTACATCCGCAGCGAGCTGGGCTACAAGACCGATATGTTCTATTACCCCAGCGGGGGCATTCAGCCCTGGGACTACGGCGTGCAGAACGGGTTCGGCGACACCACCAGCCTGTTGCGCAACGCCATGGCCAAGAACCCCTACATGAAGGTGATGGTCGCGGCGGGCTACTTCGACCTGGCGACGCCGTATTATGCGGTGGAGTACACGTTCAATCACATGGGACTGAACCCGGAGATGCACAAAAACATCACCTGGAACTTCTACCAGTCGGGGCACATGCTGTACATCGACAGCGATTCGCACACCAAGCTGAAGCACGACATCGTGGAGTTCATTTCGAGCGCGCTGCCGAGGGACGTGCAGTGAGCGGGGCCAGGGCCGGCTCCAGTACAATAAAGAGGACAACCCATGACACCCGAAGAACGCTGGGAACATATCGAACGCTCTTTCGTCGAGATCGCCGAAGCTCATAAGAGTTTCGATCGGCGGTTGGAAAGAATCGCCGAGCGCCACGAAGCCCTCGCGCAGACCGTCGAAATCATCGCCGGAATGCAGCGGGCGAGTGAGGAGCGCCTCGCCCATTATGACGAGCTCTTCGCTAGGAACGAAGTTCGCCTCGGCCAGCTCATGGACACCATGAACCGCCTGGGCAACATCATCATCGCCCACGACCAACGGCTCGACAACCTCGAAAACCGGTAGGGGCAAACCGGCTCCCCATTTAGTCAACAGACGTTTCCGCGCGACGGGCGTCCAAATTTAGGGTTCAATAGTAATATGCGCAGTCTCGGTGGGGTATTGCTTCTCGGTTTGCTCCCGGTGCTTCCCGTAAGCGCCCAGTTTTCCGGCCGTGTCACCGGTTCCGTGGTGGACGCTTCCGGCGCCGCCATTCCCGGCGCTGAAGTAGATCTATACCTTACGGGTGGCAAGAAACCGCTGCTCTCGGTCAAAACCTCGGTGGAAGGGCTGTACCATTTCATCGGCGTGCGCCCGGCCGATTACGATCTCACGGTGGACGCCCAGGGATTCGTGAAGGCGGCCATGCGCGAGATCACCGTGGATGCCTCGCGCGAGACGGACGTGGCGGTAATCAAGCTCCAGATCGCCTCGGTCTCGTCATCGGTATCGGTCTCCGCCGAAGTGCAGGGCGTGGAGACCGCCAATGCGGAGATCTCCGGCACCATTACGACAGAGGATATCCGCAACCTGCCGATCCTTGACCGCGACGTGCTTTCCGTGCTGCAGACGCAGCCCGGGGTGGTCTACAACGGCAACTCTAACACGGTCATCAACGGCCTGCGGACGTCGTACTCCAACGTCACCCTGGACGGCATCAACATCCAGGACAACTACATTCGCGACAACGCCCTGGATTATTCGCCCAACAAGCTACTGCTGGGACAGGTGCGCCAGATGACCCTGGTCTCTTCGAATGCCAACGCGGCGGCCACCGGGGGCGCCACGGAAACGGCCATGTCGACGCCTTCCGGCACCGATCAGTTTCATGGCGAGGCTTTCTGGTACAACCGCAATAACGACTTCTCGGCCAACGATTGGTTCAACAACCAGGCGGGGGTGCCGCGCTCGTTTCTCAACCAGAACCAGTTCGGCGGATCGCTCGGCGGCCCCATCCGAAAAGACAAGCTGTTCTTCTACTTCAACTACGAGTCCGTGCGCGCGCACCAACAGGCCCCGGCCAACACCACCATTCTGACCGCGCCCGCCCGCCAGGGCATCTTCTCCTATTACGATACGGGCGGCACGCTCCACCAGGTGAACCTGCTGGCGCTGCGCGGCATCACGACGATCGACCCCACCATGCAGGCCCTGCTCAACCAGGTTCCGGGCCCGCAGTACATCAACAACGAGGATGTGGGCGACGGGCTGAACACCGCTGGCTATCGCTTCAACCAGCGCGACAACGAGACCCGCGACAACGTGACGGGCAAGATCGACTACAACGTTTCCCTCAAGCACGCCATCAGCGGAGCGTACGCCTGGAACCGCGATGACACCGACCGTCCCGACCTGGAGAACGACTATTCGGCGATTCCCAAGGCGTACAACCCCACGCACGCCAATTTCGTCTCCACTTCATGGCGGTGGACCCCTTCCGCCCGCCTGACCAACGAAGTGCGCGCCGGCTTCAACCTCACCTACGGTTACTTTTTCACCACGCAGCAGTTCGGCCAATACTACCTGACCGGCATGAGCTATTCCGACCCGGTGAACGAATTCCAGCCGCAGGGGAGGAACACCAACACGTTTGCGCTCATGGATGACGCCGCCTACCAGCGGGGCCGGCATTATATCCAGTTCGGCTTCCACGGACAGAACGTGCGGGTGCGGTCGTACGACGATTCCGGTGTCGTTCCCACCTATAGCCTGGCGATGGGGGCGGGCCAGACGCCGCTGACGCGCAATAATCTGCCGGGAATCGGCAGCACCGATCTGGCCGACGCCAACCAACTGCTGGCATCGCTGGGCGGTTTTATCGATGGCTACAGCCAGACCCTGAACGTGACCAGCCGCACCTCGGGATACGTGCCGGGCGCGCCCTACGTGCGTCATTTCCTGCTCAACGACTACGACCTCTACGTGCAGGACAAGTGGAAGATCGCGCCGGGCCTCACCGTCACGCTGGGGCTGCGCTGGCAGTTGCCCGGCGTGGCCGATGAGCGCGATTCCCTGGAGCTGCTTCCCGAACTGCAGGGCAGCGCGGTCCAGACGCTGCTATCGAACGCCACATTGAATTTCGCGGGAGGTTCGGTGGGCCGTCCGTGGTATCACCGGCGGTGGAAGGATTTCGCGCCCAACATCGGGCTGGCGTGGGATGTGTTCGGCGACGGAAAGACCGCGGTCCGCGGCGGCTATGCCATCAGCTACGTGAACGACCAGGAAATCGTCGCGCCGGAAAACATGCTGGAGGCCAACAACGGTCTGCAAGGGATCAGCGCCGTGACCGGCCTTTCCGGCCGTGTAGCGACGGGCTTACCGGCGATCTACCTTCCTACGTTCCAGGTTCCGCTGACGGTTGCGGACAACTATGCCAACAATCCATTCAACGTCACCGCGCTGGTCGATCCGAACCTGAACCGGCCCCACGTGCAGCAGTATTCCATCGGCATCCAGCACGATTTCAAGGGCACGGTGGTGGAGGCGCGTTACGTGGGCAATCACGTGGTGGGCGCCTACCGCGCGTTCGACTTCAACCAGGTGCAGGTGGTGCAGAACGGATTCCTGGCCGACTTCCTGCGCGCCCAGAATAACGGGTACCTTTCGGTGGCGGCGAACGGCAACTTCAACCCGAACTACAGCGGTCCCGGCAGCCAGCCTCTCACGGTGTTCCCGAAGATCGCGCGGCGCGGCGATTTTACGGATGGCAACGTGCTCAACTATCTCCAGACGGGCGAAGTGGGCGAACTGGCCACGTACTACACGGTCAACGGCCTGAACGGCTCGGTCAACTTCTTTCAGAACCCCTATGCGCTGGGGGCCGACATGCTGACCAACTATTCCAGCTCGAGCTACAATTCGCTGCAGCTCGTGGCGCGCCACCGCACGCACGCGGGCCTCAGCCTGGAGGCCAATTACACCTTCGGGAAAGTGCTGAGCGACGGCGATGGCGACCTCCAGACGCGCTTTCAGGCCTTCCTGGATTTCAACAATCCCTCGCTCGAGCGCTCGCGCGCCAACTTCGATCTCAACCAGATGATCAAGGCGCATGGGTTCTACGAGCTGCCGTTCGGCAAGGGCCACCGCCTTAGCTACAAGCCGCTGAACCGCGTGATCGGCGGCTGGACGTTCGGCAGCGTGATGGTGTGGCAATCGGGCGCGCCGTTCTCTATCCTCTCGGGGCGCGGCACGCTCAACCGCGAAGCGCGATCGTACTACAACACGGCGGACACCAGCCTGACCATGTCGCAACTCGACAATGTGGTCAAGTTCCAGATGACCGGGAACGGCCCTATGATCGTTTCGCCTTCGGCCATCAACCAGTCTGACGGCACGGGAGTGAACGCCGATGGCTCGCCGGCGTTCAACGGCCAGGTTTTTTACAATCCCGCCGCCGGAACGCTGGGCGTCTTGCAGCGGCGTCTGTTCTCGGGGCCGTGGACCTTCGATATCGATATGAGCCTGCTGAAGACCGTCCAGATCACCGAGCACCACAACGTGGAGCTGCGCATGGACGCATTCAACGCACTGAACCATGCCACATTCTGGTCGGGCGACCAGAACATCAATACCACCACGTTCGGGGTGATCTCGTCGATGTTCTATTCGCCGCGCATCATGCAGTTTGGTTTGATATACAGGTTCTGATGGATCAACTCTTCGATACGCTCTCGGGCGCCAAGGTCTATGACCTGGCGCAGCCGTATTTCGTGGGCATGCCGCACCATCCGGTGCATCCGCCCTTCCTGTTCAGCCTGGTGAAGCAGCACGGCGAGTACGTGGGACCGAACGGCAACAGCTCGGCTTCCGACGCCATCGCACTGGGCAGCCACGTGGGCACCCACATCGATGCCTTGTGCCATTTCTCCCGCGGCGGGAAGCTGCATGGCGGCGAGGAGGCAGCCGGGGTGCAGTCGTACGGCGCGGGCCTGCGGAAGTTCTCGATCGACACGGTTCCGCCGATCCTGCGGCGGGGCGTGCTGCTGGACATCGCGGGATTGCACGGCGTCGCGGCCCTGGCGCGGGACTTCGAAATCACGCCGGGCGATCTGGACGCGGCGGCGCGGGCACAGGCGGTCGAGATCCGCGGCGGCGACGTGGTGCTGCTGCGCACGGGATGGGCGGCATACTTCAGCGATCCGGCGAAATTTATCTCGTCGGTGCATGGACCCGGCCCGGCCATCGGCGGCGCCGAATGGCTAAGCCATTGGGGCCCGTATGCGGTGGGCTCGGATACGGTGGCGTTCGAGAAGGTGCCGGATCCTTCGATGCCGGTACACGTCCATTTGTTGGTGGACTCCGGAGTTCACATTATCGAATGCCTGAATCTGGACGAGCTGGCGGCGGCGCGCGCGTATGAGTTCGTGTTTGTGGCGCTTCCTCTCAAGATTCAGGGGGCTACGGCATCCCCCATTCGTCCGGTTGCCCTGGTACGAGGCTGAACACGGGAGATCTACTTCGACGGCGGCCGGTACAAACCGCCGCCGAGCTGGCGCATCATTTTGCCCCAGAGCGTCTGCGACAGTTCTTCGGCATCGCTCTCGCGCACGGGCGTTATCTCAATGTGCAGTCCCGCCATTTCGTCGGTGCTCCCCGGTCCCCAGACGACACGCTTGGGTGGATGATTCGGGTTGCGTGGGTTTCCCTCCGAGTTGTCGTAGGTGAACTCCATTTCCACGCGCGTGCCTTCCGGCAGCCGGATGGGCGTGGCGTAGGTGTATTGCTGCTGCCAGTTGAAGTTCCAGGCGGGAATGCGAATCAGGGTTCGCCGCGTCCCATCCGGTAGCACCGCATAGCCATACATTTCGGTACACACGTAATGCGCGTGGGGATTGATGCCGAGCGCGTCAACGTCGACGGGCACGGTGAAGTGGTCGGTGACTTTGTAATTGCGGGTTCCGGGTGGAATGTCGATGCGGTTCGATGCCAGCGGAAGGTCCATGACGCGCCGCTGCGGTTTCCGATCGGTGAAGTACAGCGCGAGGCGCGTGCGGTCGGTTTCCGGCTTACCGGTGGGGTGGTAGTGGACCTGGAGCACGAGATCGGCTCCGCCGTGCAGCAACTCGGGATCCGGCA
>Ga0209517_10002184_pt1 | contig 28045 bp, 24 predicted proteins | sample PeaSoiMetSII2010_FD_187695 | JGI IMG/M metagenome (GOLD analysis project Ga0209517, IMG submission 187695) | Peat soil microbial communities from Weissenstadt, Germany - SII-2010 (SPAdes) (version 2) | ecosystem: Environmental > Terrestrial > Soil > Wetlands > Peat | place: Germany...
CTCGAATCGTTCGACTACGCGGAAGAGGATTTCCGGCAGCGACAGGTCATTGAAGCGCGACGCGAAGCCGACACGATCCTGACGGCGCTCGGGAAAGCGAAGAACAATCATGCCTGGCAGGAGCTCACAAACGAGGAACACCGCAATGTCGAGACGCTGGAGAAAGCCCTGGTTGCGGTAAAGGATGGCGATGACTATCACGCGATCCGCGCGGGCATCGACACGCTCAACGAGGCCACGATGCATTTGGCGGAATTAATGATGGATACTGCTGTCTCGACCGCGCTCAAGGGAAGGACCATGGACGACACCGATCTGGCGGAAGGGCCGCAGGCCGGCCATCCGGTGGCGAAGGCGGAATTTGAATAAAAGCAAGGTTTCAAGGTCTCAGAGTTTCAAGGTTTCAATGTGAAACCCCGCTCGCAAACTTTGAAACCCTGAAACCTTGAAACTTTGAGACCTGGGTTCTTATGGGGTTCTTACATGTCTGAAGAAAAAACGCAGGGAACTGGAACAACCACAGTGGATGCTCCCGATGAAAACACGGTTCAGGTTACCTTTCTTCCCGAGGGCAAGACGGTGACCTTCGAACACGGCAAGCTGCCTTACAAAGACCACGGCAAGGAAGAGTCGATGCTCGATGTGGCGTTGAACTTCGGCATTCATCTCGATCATGCGTGCGGAGGAAACTGCGCCTGCACGACCTGCCACATTTGGGTGAAAGAAGGCGCGGACCTGATCTCGGAGATGGAAGACGACGAAGCCGACAAGCTCGACATGGCCGCCGATCTTCAGCTAAACTCGCGCCTCGGATGCCAGACTGTGATCAAGAAACCGGGCAAAGTGGTAGTAGAGATTCCGGCGTGGAACCGGAATTACGTTTCGGAAGAGCATTAAGGCCAAGTTTCAAAGTTTCAAGGTTTCAAAGAAGCCAACAAAAGCTGGGCGAGCCGCACCTGTAACAAATCTTTGAAACTCTGAAACCTTGAAACCTTGCACTTTGAAACCTGCCTTTGGAGCCATTCATGCCAAAAGAACTCACCTGGAGCGATTCTGAAGACATCGGAATTCTGCTCTCTGAAACCCATCCGGAACTCGACCCGCTCGCGGTCCGTTTCACCGACCTGCACAAATATGTCATCGCGCTCCCCGACTTCAAAGACGACCCCACGAAGTCGAGCGAAGCCAAGCTGGAAGCGATCCAGATGGCATGGCATTCGGAGTTTCTCGACCGAACCCAGGGATAGACTCAGCCGTTCCCGCAACGCGAAAAATCAGCGGACGGCCACCACACTGGGAGCCGCATCCTCCACGCTCGCCTCGCGCAAAAATTTCGCCGCCTCTTCGGGCGGTGTGGGATTGATGTAGAAACCGGTTCCCCATTCAAATCCCGCCGTCTTGGTCAGTTTGGGCATGAATTCGATGTGCCAGTGGTAGTATTCGTTGGTCGGATCCTGCGCCGGCGACGTGTGCACTACCAGGTTGTACGGTGGATTGTCGAGCACGCGGTCCGCTTTCATCAGCAGCAACTTGAGCGCTCTCGAGAGATTTTCGAACATGTGCGACGACGAGTTCTCGAAGGCAGACTCGTGGCGCTTGGGGAGGATCCAGGTTTCAAAGGGAAACCGCGGAGCATACGGGGCGAGAGTCAGAAAATCTTCGTTCTCAGCCACGACTCGGATGCCGCTCTCGCTTTCCTGCCGGATGGCGTCGCAGAAGACGCAGCGCTCTTTGTAGATGTAATACTGCTTGGCTCCCTGCAGTTCCTCCACCACGTAAATGGGCACAATCGGCAATGCGATCAACTGCGAGTGGGCGTGCTCGAGCGAGGCGCCGGCTGCCTCTCCGTGGTTCTTGAAGATCAGAATGTACTTGAAACGCCGATCTTTCTTCAAATCGAGAATGCGATCGCGGAAGGCCCATAGAACGTCTTCGATTCTTTTCGGGGGAAGCGAGGCCAGGGTGGCGTTGTGGTCGGGCGTTTCGATGACGACTTCGTGGGCGCCGATGCCATTCATCTTGTCAAACATGCCCTCGGCCTGCTTGTTCAAATTGCCTTCAATGCCGAGTGCCGGGAACTTGTTCGGAACGACCCGGATCGTCCAACCCGGACTGTCTTTCTGAGGAGTATTGCCGCTAGCGTTTGGCCGATACGCCAGGATCTCCGGCGGGGTCTTGCTTTCATTGCCATAACAGAAGGGACAGAATCCGCCCTTGATCTTCACAGCTTCGCGCACAAAGTCATTAGGCCGCTTGGCGCGATCCGTGGAAATAATCACCCACCGGCCCACGATGGGATCTTTTCTCAGTTCAGGCACGTACTAAATCCTTTCAGTTAAGTCTGCAAACCTACGATTGTACGATACGGGAAACGCATTTTGAAACAGCTCGAATGAGGGTCGGCTGTGGCCGCGCTCACAGTATACGGCGAGCACGTCGAACCGCCACTGGCACGAAGGGGACATCTGGCCCAGAAAGTCGCGGGCGACCAGCGATAACTCCCTTTGTTTATCGCGATCTACGGCGGCTTCGGCGGGCTTGAGGTCACGCCTCGTCCGAGTTTTCACTTCGATAAAACACAGGACGTCCTGATCCCAGCCGACGAGATCGAGTTCGCCGCGATGATGCGGGGAGCGGTAGTTGCGGGCGATGATGGTGTAGCCCCGCCGGCGAAGGTAGAAATAAGCGTCCTCCTCGCCGCGTCGGCCGGTACGTTGGTGCGCTGGCATGTCCTCCGGCAAAAGCGTTTTTGCGGCCAGCCAGTCCAGTGCGCGTAGGGTGACCTGCGTCAGGCGTCCGGCGAACATGGGAAACTCCATTCTCACCCTAGCTTGGACCAGCCCGCGCGTTATGTGATCCTCATCACTGCGCATCCGGTACAATTCGCCGCTCGCTCTTTTGCTGAGCGTTGGCTGACCGCTGGCCGCGACTTCAGCTCACGACTCCGACACAAGCAAGGAGACCGCTTCGATTGGCTTCCCTTTGCCCACGTTCTTTTTTCCAACCGTGTTCACGAGCACCACGCCGCCAAGCGCGACCGCGCCGCCGGCCAGAGAGATCAGCTTCGGCACCTCGCCCAGCCAGATCCATGCAATGCCAATGGCCACGATCGGAATCACGTAGAGCAGCGTCGCAGTGCGTCCGGCGGCGCCGTGCGAAAGCACGTAGGCCCAAGCGACATAGGCGAGCGCTCCCGGAAATATGCCCAGATAAATGACCGCCAGCGTCGCCGAGGTGGGAGCGGCGCGCAGCGTTTGCACTAGACCACTGCCGAAGGGCAGCATCAGCGCGGTTCCGAACCAGATCGCGTACGCGGTAAATTCCAGCGCGCTGTACCTGCCCAGATAGTGCTTCTGCAGAATCATGTAAAGCGCGGACGTTATCGCGGCGGCAAGAATGATGAGCGCTTGCGGCGAGAGGCGGATGCCCTCGCCTTCTCCGCTGGCAATCAGCGCGACTCCCGCGAAGCTCACGAGCACTCCGCACCATCCGATCGCAGTCAGTTTCTCGTGCAGCCATAGTCGAGCCGCGAGAGCCGTCCAGATCGGCGTGGAGGCAATCAGCATGCTGGCTGCACCCGCAGTCACGCGCGTCTCTCCGTAATTAAGTGCCAGGTTGTAAAAGGTGATCCCGATGGCGCCGGTCAGGACCAGCCCGGGAATGTCGCGCAACTCCGGACGGCGAAAGTGTGCGATCCCGGCGTAGAGGGCGAGCACCAGCGACGCAACCAGAAAACGCAGGATGGCGAGATTCGCGGGCGAATAAGCGTGCAGGCCAGCGCGAATGCCGGCAAAGGCAGAGGCCCAAATCACCAGGGCGAACGCAAGAGCGATAAGAGTGCGAGATGTAAAGCGTGGCATCGAGAGGCCTCCTCTCCGGTGAGAATTTCTTCTTATGTTTGATTCACGCGGGTCTTGGGAAGGGCACAACTTCAAGTCGTGCCGTACGTGCCGCTGAGGACTGCGGCCGCGCAACACGAGTTCTTGAGCGCCCTGCTTTCTCTGAGCAAGTGCTGAGACGCGGCAAGCCGCGTCTCTACGTAATGAAGCTAACCACGTCGCCGACGCGAATCGTGCCTGGCGTCAGAATCTGAGCCCGCAATCCCCCACGGTGCAGCAGGCCCGTGAGCACCGGCTTCCCCGTTATTCTCTGCAAGTGATCGCAAGGTTCGCACAGGCGAATGCCACGAATGCGCACATCGCCGATAGCAAACTCCTTGCCCACCAGATGATTCAGCGGTACGTTGCGAGTCACAATGTTGCGGCGAGCATTGCCGGCAGCAAGCTCGACCTGATAATCCCGCCGCAGCGCCTCAATCGCTTCCGCCTCAATCAGCGTGAGTTCGTAATCCGGCTTGGGCTTGTAGAACGTGCCAAGCTTCAGCGCGTACCGGTCACCCTCAAGTCCCGCACCCGGAATCGCCACCACCTGAGCCAGAGCTTGCATCGGCCCTTGGGCGGCGGAGGCGATGTGAATCGATTCCACAGTTCCGTTCAGCATGGCGCACCTCCGGCGATTACGTGTTTTTCTCGACGATTGCGATCGACTCTTCCAGGGCAGCGATGGCAACGTCCGCTTCGTCCTTGGTAACAATGAGCGGCGGCGCAATTCGAATCGTACTCGGACCGCAGCCCAAAAATAAAACGCCGCGCTCGAACGCCAACTGCACGATCCGATCGCGCTCGCTGGCGCCGTACTCGCGGGTCTTCTGGTCTTTCACGATCTCGACGCCGATCATCAGGCCGCGTCCACGAACGTCGCCGACAATCTTATGCTGCTTCGGCCAGTCACCCATGCGTTTTAGCATGTGGTCGCCGACTTCCTGCGAATTCCTGAGCAGACCTTCTTCCTCGATCACATCGAGCGTGGCCAGCGCTGCGGCAATGCAGACGGGGTTCCCGCCGAAAGTCGACGCGTGCGAGCCGGGGATCCAGTCCATGATGCCGGCCTTGCTCATGGTGATGCCGAGCGGCATCCCCGAGGCAATGCCCTTCGCGATGCAGACGATGTCGGGATGCACACCGGTGTGTTCGACGGCAAACCATTTGCCTGTACGGCCGATGCCACTCTGCACTTCGTCCACCACCAGCAGGATACCGTGCTTATCGCAAATGCGACGCAGTTCCTGCATGAAGATCGCCGGCGCGATGACGTATCCGCCTTCGCCCTGGATCGGCTCGACAAAAATCGCCGCGACTTCTTCCGGAGCGAGGACGGTCTTAAAAAGTTTGTCTTCGATGTAGCGCGCGCAGCCGAGCGCGAATTTCTCGGTATCCTGCAGACCGCCCTCGCAGCCTCGATACACATCGGGATAACCTACGTGCGTAACCCCGGGCACGAGCGGCGAGAAGCGCCGCTTCTGCTGTGGCTTCGAGGCCGTCAGCGAGAGCGCGCCCATGGTCCGTCCATGGAAAGCTCCCAAGAAGGCGATTATCTGCTGCCGCTTGGTGTGATAGCGCGCCAGCTTCAAAGCGCACTCGATGGCTTCGGCTCCGGAATTTCCGTAGTAAATCTTGTGCGGCCCCGGCATCGGCGCGATCTTTGAGAGCCGCTCGGCCAGTGTCACCATGCCCTCGTAATAGAAGTCGGTGCCCGACATGTGGATCAGTTCGCCCGCCTGCTTCTGAATGGCGGCGACCACTTCCGGATGGCAATGGCCGGTCGAGGTCACAGCAATCCCAGCGGAAAAATCGAAAAACTCATTGCCATCCACGTCTTCGACCACAATCCCGCGCCCGCGCTTGGCCACCATCGGATACGAGCGCGTGTAGGAAGGTGAAATGTATTTCTCATCGCCCGCGAGAACGCGCTTGGCATTGGGGCCAGGAATCGCAGTCTTGAGCTTGGGGCCGATGGTCAATGTTTTGCTGGTCATGGAATCCTCCAGATAATTCTCAGTTCCCGGTTTTCAGTTCTCAGTGGCTTTTAAGCGGGCTTCGAGCAGCATCCACGGAGATATGCTGCTTTGGCTAAGAGCTAAAAGCTAAGAGCGAACAGCGAAATAGCAATTAGCTATGCAACGAGGGGAAAAGAGTAATTAGTCGCTGCCAAAGAGATTGGCGCGCACGTGCGAAGGCAGAACGGAAAGGTACCGGCGGGGACAAGCGCGTCCCTCGATCCAGCACGTCTGGAGAGGCGAAATGTAGCCGTTCGAGCGCATAGCAGCTGTAAACATTATATCCCTGGTCTAATCGCGGCGTAACCCCCAAAAAGACGTGCCTAAGAGACGCGTCCAAGAAGCCGCCGCGACGCCCCGAACCACGTGGGGACGCCGCCCTCGGCCGTCCAGCCGAGCAAGGCTCGGCCCGCTGCTAGTTCGAGATCGCTGCCGCCTTCGCCTCTTTTTCGAAGACCAAGCCATCGCTAAGCAGGAAATTCACTAGCGAACAAACGACGATGGCGAAGAGATTCGACGCCACATAGTTGAACTTCACTTCGCCAACCAGCAGGCGCATCAGCACGAGGTTCCCGACAACGGAAACCGCTCCGTTGCTGGCGTTGAACTTGGCCAGCCTGACCAACGACTGAACCGGCCGCCTCGCCGGCCGGTCCGCCCAGGTGAAGCGCACGTGCCATAAGAAGTTGTGGATCACCGCCATCTCGACCGCCAGGCCTGTGGCCAGCAGATAATCCAGTTTCAGCCAGGAACGAAAAACCGCCAGCGCCGCCAGCTGCACAACGATGCCGACACCACCAACGGCGTTGAACTCAATCCAACGGAGAAAAATCCGATTCCGATCCATCCGAGAACTGAGGACCGAGAACTGAGAACTGCTCTTATTCATCCGATTCTCTCTTCCCGGTAAAGGCGGACCGTGTTCTTCAGGCTGACGACAACCAGCATCAGCAGCATCCCGGCCAAGCCAATCGCGCCGCCAATATCAAACAGCCGGTAGCGCCCGTGAATCACCCACGCCCACCGGAACAGCGCCAGGTTGCCGGCCACCAGCAGAACCCGCAACTCGGTCGGGCCGAAGTGCCACAACGAAAGGTGAAATTCGCCAAGCGCATATGTCGCCAGGTACGACTGGATGGAAAGCAACAGAAATGCAATCAGCAGCCCAATCGCAATCACCGGATGCATATAGCCAGACAGCGCCAGCCCGCCCATCATGGCGGTTGCGCCGATGGAATCGATGATGTGGTCCACGTAAAAGCCGTAACGCGGACACTGCTGCTGCCGCACGCGCGCCAAGGTTCCGTCGAGGCTGTCGCCGAACCAGTTCAGCGCGAGACAGACAACTGCCGCAAGCAGCATGCGTCGATCATGGGCGGCGAGGGCGTAGCAAACGCCAGTCGCAATCTGAGCGGCAAAGCCGAGGAGAGTGAGATGGTCAGAATTAACCCGGCCGGGCATACGCTCTGCCATCCAGACGAGAGCGCGTTTTTCTGCCGCCGCCAGAAAGCTCCCGTGAACCCGTGTAGCCTGCCGGAAGTCGGCGCAACGGGCCTCCGCCAAAGTCTTCGGGTTAATCTGCTCTGCAAAATCAGCAAATGAGGTGGCCATAGTGACTCCGTCTCCGCGAGCACTATGCGGCTTAGACGGCGGGATGACAATGCAGAGAAGGTAAAACGGAGATCAACCGAAATCTTCTTTGCTACCAGCAAGATGCACTGGGAAATCAACTCGCAGACAAGGAGCGCCTTGTCTACCCTTTTAGGGAAAGCCGATTGCCATCCCCGATTCCAGCCCGTCGATAACTCTCCCACCTACCGCCAGATGCGTTAATCTGCGAAGGATGCGTCTGTTGCGCTTCTTTCGGCCATCACACCAGCACACGGCGTTGTCGGCAACGCTGCTGCTGATGACCACCATCACGCTCTCGCGCGTGATTGGATACATCCGCGAGGCCTACATCGCCTACGCCTTCGGCGCCGGACAGCAAACCGACGCCTACGTCGCCGCCTTCACCCTGCCCGACTGGCTCAACTACATCGTTGCCGGCGGCACCGCCTCGATCACATTCATCTCCATCTATACCCGTTTTCTGGCGCAAAAGCGCGAGCAGGACGCGCAGAAAACCTTCTCGATCATCATTACCGTGATGACCACCGTGCTGGTCGCCGGCACAATCCTGGCTGAGATCTTCACGCCGCAGTTCGCCGGTTGGATGTTCCATGGCTTCACGCCCGAGCAAATGCAGCTCTGTGTTCATCTGACTCGCATCCTCCTGCCCGCGCAAATCTTCTTTTATGTTGGAGGAGTGGTTTCGGCGGTGTTGCTCTCGCACCGTCTGTTCTTGCTGCCGGCATTCGGTCCGCTGATCTACAACGTGTTCATCATCGCCGGTGGAGTTATTGCCGGACGCCAGATGGGAATCGCCTCCCTTGCCTTCGGCGCCCTCGCCGGCAGCATTGCCGGACCATTTCTGATCAACGCGCTCGGAGCGGCCAAGATCGGCACCGGATACCGGCCCTCGTTCGAGCTGAAGAATCCGGCATTTCGCGAGTGGGTGCGCCTCTCCATCCCGCTGATGCTGGGCGTCTCGCTGGTCACCGCCGACGACTGGATCCTCCGTTACTTCGCCTCGAGTGGAATCGGCGACATTGCCCGGCTGAACTATGCCAAGCGTCTCTTCGCCGTTCCCATCGCAATTCTCGGACAAGCCACCGGCCAAGCCTCGCTCCCCTTTTTCTCGCGCCTGTTCGGAGAAAAAAGGTTCAAGGAGTTCGCCGCCACCGTGAATGTTTCGGTCTATCGCATCACGGCTGCTTCGCTGCTGATGACCGGCTGGATGATGGCCATTGCCGTCCCGCTCATCGATCTCGTCTATCGCCGCGGCCACTTCACTCTCGCGGATTCCGAATCCACCGCCCTTTACTTTTTCTGGTTTTCGCTCTCACTGGCTTTGTGGTCCAGTCAGGCGCTTTATGCCCGCGCGTTTTACGCCTCCGGCAATACCCTGACTCCGATGATCGCCACCAGCCTCATCACTCTCGCTTCGTTGCCCATGTATGCGCTGTTTTTTCGGACGCTGTCGGTCACCGGACTGGCCATCGCGTCCGACCTGGGCATCACCGCCAACGCCCTCGCCATCGCCCTGCTCTTGCATATTCGCGGCATGGTGCCGCTGGCCGGCTTGAACTGGAGAGAATTAGGCAAGGCTGCGCTGGTGGGCGCCGTTTCCGGCGGATTGAGTTATGAAGTCATGCGTACCATATCGCTCGATGGCAGCCGCCGCGCCGATCTTCTCGCCCTCGCGCTCGGCAGCTTAACCTGGGCTGCAGCCGTCGCCGCAGGCCTCTGGTTGTTGCGTTCGGAACTACCGGCAGATCTTCGCAGGAAAAGATCCGCTACTCTCCCGAGCCTCGCCGAAGGCCAAGCCGCGGAAACGATGGCGACCGGTAAGGAACCGTGAGAGCGCTATTCGCTGTTCGTCGTTCGCTGTTCGCGATTGGCTATTCGTCGTTCGCGCTCGCTGCCGCTGCCCAAAAAGAAAACGGGCCCGCGTAGGCCCGTTTCACGATCCTGCTTTGCGCCGCTACCCACTGAGCAAATAGCGAACGACGAATAGCGGTTTTTACGCGAACGACGAACAGCGGTTCTACGCTCTTGCCGCAATCGCAGGTTCCGGCGTCGCAGTCGAAGGACTCTTCGTCACTTCTTCCGCCTTCGATCCCGCTTTGCGGATGTCGATGCCGCCCTTGAAGAAGGCGCCGTCTTCAATCGAGATGCGCGCCGCCACCACGTCGCCGGTGAGCGAACCGTCACTGCGGATATCCACCCGGTCGCTCGCGGTCAGATTGCCCCGCACCTTGCCGAGCACCACGATTTCCCGCGCGCTGATGTTGGCCGCGACCACTCCATTGCGGCCGATGGTGACGCGATTGCCGGAAAGATTGATCGATCCCTCCACCCGGCCGTCAATATATAAAGACTCGGAGCCGGTCACTTCCCCTTTGATCACCAGCGACTTGCCAATCGTGGCTTGGTCCGATGTGGTGGTTGCAACCGGCCGCGGCACAGCGGCGGTCTCGCTCGTGCTCATCAGCGGTGGCGTCGTCGCCGTGGACGTGCTCGGACGCTCCGGCTCAGCCGGCCGGCCAGGTGTCGCAGGTTGATTCGTGGGCTTCCACATTTTTGTCGAAATCCTTTCCTTAATTATTAAGAAACTCTGAATCAGCGCCGCATTTCTGGGGCCAAAGCGAATTGTACTCCTGAGCAAACGCCAACCCTGTGGAAATCAAGCTTTTCTTATTGATTTTCATAGTTCCCCTCGTGGTTCCCCCAGCGACCGCACCATCACCCGTGCTCCGAATTGTGTAAGCCCTTCCCGGCCTGCGGTAATTCCGCGATAGTATGGAGCCGTGGGGCACGACCAGACGTGTGCCATCTGACGAGGAATCCATGATTTCAACCGCGACGAATTCAACCGCGACCGCCTCCCTCCGGCCCCAGCCCGGAGAATACGATCCCTACTATGACCGTTACATCTCCCTGGTCCCGGGCAACGACGTTTTTGCCGCGCTCACCGCGCTCGAGGTCCAGCGCCGCCAGATGCTTCTGCTGCTCTCCGGACGCACCGAGGCCGACGGCGATCTCCGCTATGCGCCCGAGAAGTGGAGCCTGAAGGAAGTGCTTGGCCACATTAACGATACCGAGCGCATCATGAGCTACCGCGCCCTGCGCATTTCGCGCAGCGACGCAACTCCGATCGAAGGCTTCGAGCAGGACGACTACGTCCGCAATGGTCCGTTCGGTCGCGTTCCGCTGGCCGACTTGATCGAGGACTACATCGCCGTGCGCCGCGCCACCGTCTCCCTGTTCCGTAATCTCGACGAGGCCGCATGGACCCGCCGCGGCATCGCCAACAAGAATGAAATCAGCGTGCGCGCTCTCGCCTACATCATTGCCGGACACGAACTGCATCACCGGCGGATCATCGAGGAGAAGTATTTGAAATAGGTCTCAGGTGTCAGGTGTCAGGAAACGCCTGGGAGCGAACACCCTGACACCTCAGACCTAAGACCTGAGACCTGATGTCACGCAACCTGCTTGTCGGCCGCCTGACCATGCATCGCGACGGCTTCGGCTTCGTGATACCCGAGGCCACTTCGCTCGATCCGAGTCTGAAGGCCCAACTAGCCGGCGATGTCTTCATTCCGCCGCACGCCACCGCATCCTCCATGCACGGCGACCGCGTCCTGGTCGAAGTCTCCGCCGTTCGCACCGATGGCCGCGCCGAAGGCCGCATCATCCGCTCCCTGTCGCGTGCGCATCCGACCGTGGTCGGCATCTTCCACTACGGACACCGCCACAACTATGTCAAGCCCATCGACGAAAAAGTAACGCAGGAAATCGTCATCCCGCCGGGGATGGAGTATCCGGAAACCTCTGTGTCCTCGGAGCCTGCCCTGAGCGAAGCCGGAGGGCCCCCCGTGGTTGATTCGAGCGTCGCCCCTTCCAGGCAATCACAGGGAACACAGAGTCCACAGAGGAAGAAATCCCGCGATCGTGTCATCGGCGGCGAGGCTGCACGCCACACCGACTGGCAGGACCTCGATGGAGTAGTCGTCGACGTCGAAATTACCGACTGGCCGAGTGCTACTCAGAATCCGCGCGGCCGCGTCATCGAGATCCTCGGCGAAGAAGAAGATTTCGGAGTCGACGTCGAGATCATGATCCGCAAGTTTCACCTGCCCCACCGCTTCCCGCCCGAGGTGATCGAAGAAGCGCAAAGCATCGAATCCGACATTCCCGCCGACGCGTTGCGTCATCGCCGCGACTACCGCCAACTTCCCATCGTCACCATCGATGGCGAAACCGCGCGCGATTTCGACGACGCCGTCCACGTCCGCCAACTCGAAAACGGCAACTACGAGCTGCAAGTCCACATCGCCGACGTCGCCCAATACGTAACGCCCAATTCCCCACTCGATCAGGAAGCCCGTCTGCGCGGCACCAGCGTCTATTTTCCCGACCGCGCCGTCCCCATGCTGCCGCTCGAGCTCTCAACCGACATCTGCAGCCTGCGCCCGCAAGTTGACCGCTTAGTGCTCTCCTGCACCATGGAGATTGACCACCACGGCGAAATCGCCGCCTATGAAATCAACCAAGGCGTGATCCGTTCCGCCGACCGCATGACCTACACTGCCGTGAATGCCGTCATCGAAGTAGACGCCGCCGCGCGCCGCGAATACGCCGTCCAGGTCGAGCACTTCGAACGCATGCGCGATCTGGCGATGATTCTGAACCGCAAGCGCAAACGCCGAGGATCGATCGATTTCGATCTCCCCGAGCCAGTCATAGAGTTTGACGAATTCGGCATGATGAAGAGCATCACGAGATCGGAGCGCAATATTGCCCACCGGCTCATCGAAGAATTCATGCTCTCGGCAAACGAGTGCGTCGCCCACTATCTCGAAAATAGACGCATTGCCTCGCTCTACCGCATCCACGAAAAGCCCGACGCCAAACGCGTCTACGACTTCGAAGTCATCGCCGCCACTTTCGGATATTCGCTCGGCGTGGGCGCGTTGCCCATTCAGCGCGTGCAACTCAAAGCCGACCGCCGCGACGCCCGCGGCACCGGCAAGCGCGTTCGCGAAATCGAAGTGCCCAAAGAAGTCCACATCACCCCGCGCATGTATCAGAAACTCACGGAGAAGATCGCGGGCAAGCCGGAAGAGAGGATCCTGAGTTTCCTGATGCTGCGCTCGCTCAAACAGGCCCGCTATTCCGAAGAAAATCGAGGACACTTCGCCTTGGCCGCCACCACCTACACCCATTTCACCTCGCCCATCCGCCGCTATCCCGACCTGATCGTGCACCGCATCCTGAAAGAAGTGCTGCGCGACTCGCCCGAAAGGATGGATGGAGAAGTGCCGGTAGGAACGTCTTCTCCACAAAGCTTCGTCTCAGGGCATCGCTTTAGCGATGCCGCAAATTCTTCGAAATCAGCCGCCCCTTTAGGGGCTGGACATCGAAATTCCACTTCTTTAGCCCCTGACGCCCCGCCGCCATCGCCCTGGTCCAAGCGCCGCGACCGCGACGCGCATCAGCACGCGCTCGAACCTCTCGGCGGTCCGATCACGCTCGAAGAACTCCACAGCATTGCCGAAGAATCCAGCCAGTCCGAACGCCGTGCCGACGACGCCGAGCGCGGCCTGATGGAATGGAAGAAAATGAAATTCATGGAGCGCCGCATCGGAGACGACTTCGACGGCTTAATCATCAGCGTGACCAAGTTCGGCTTCTTCGTGGAACTAACCGACCTCTTCGTCGAGGGCTTGGTGCCCCTCAACACGCTCGCCGACGACCGTTACACCTATCACGAAGACACGCGCCAGATCATCGGCCAGCGCTCCCGCAAGACCTACAGCCTGGGCAATCGCGTGCGGGTTTTGGTGGATCGCATTGATCCGGTAGAGAAGAAGATCCAGTTCGCGATACTCGAAGAGCAGCCAAAGCCGTCAGGGAAAAGCCGGCGTAAGTGATCGCTGCCGCGCTGGCTGGATTCTAGATAGAATTGATAGGGGAGCGGACAACCATGCCAACACCGACCGAACCTAAGCCCGAGCAAGATCCAGCCCAGGCCGCAGAGCACGTCGCAAGTGCCCACCAGATTCTGAAGGAACTGCAGCAGAAGGTCGGAAACCATCCCGAACTCGGCGAGGCCATAACGAAACTGGAGATGGCGCTCAACATCCTGGCGATAAAGACCGGCGGCCTGCTGTAGGAGTGAGCACGTACTGCGACCTCCGACCTGCTAAAATTCCCCGTCACCACTCTTGGCGCCTGCCTAGGAAGTCAGTTCCATGTCCACCAGTTTGAAGCCCAGCAATCCCACTCCAACTCCACGCACGCGTGTAGTGCGCGAACCGCAGCGGGCGGTGTACGACCGCGACGCCGTCAACCAAATCCTCGACGAAGCTTTCGTCTGCCACGTCGGCTTCGTCGCAGACGGACAGCCCTTCGTGATCCCCACTTCCTACGGACGCGACGGAGACATACTTTACATCCACGGCTCGGTCGCCAGTCGCATGCTGCGCAGCCTCGACCAAGGCATCCCCGTCTGCATCACGGTCACGCTGCTCGATGGATTGGTGCTCGCCCGCTCGGTTTTCAATCACTCGATGAACTACCGCTCGGTAGTAATTCTCGGCACGGCAACGCTGGTCGACGACCCGGCAGAAAAACTCGCCGCCCTGCGCGCGCTGAGTGAGCACATCCTGCCTAATCGCTGGGACGACTCGCGCCAGCCCAACGAAAAAGAACTGAAGGCAACGTCAGTCCTGCGCCTTCCGATCAGTGAATTTTCCGCCAAAGTCCGCGTCGGCCCGCCGGTCGACGACGATGAGGATTACTCGTTCCCGACTTGGGCAGGAGTGATCCCGCTGGAGATGACGGTCGGTGCCGCGATCCGCGACGAGCGCTGCGAGCAAGAACTGCCCGAGTACCTGAAGAATTATTCCCGCAAGAAAAATTCGTAGCCCGGAAACACCCGCGTAGGGACAGCCGCCCCCGGCTGTCCAGCCGGACGAAGTCCGGCAGACCCCGCTGAAAAATTGCGATTCATTAAGGTATTGAGAAAGGACCTACAGGCCGCGGAAAAAACTCCGGACTCGTATCAGGGCATCGCTTTAGCGATGCCATAAGACCTTCAAAATCGGATGCCCCTTTAGGGGCTGCTCATCGTGATGGACTTCTTCAGCAGATTCTTTAGTCGTGCCGTAAACCTAAAGACAAACCAAGAACTATTTCTTCGCTATGTATTCACGAAGAATCCCGTTGCACTCCCGCCAGGCTGCCTTTTCGCTGTGCGGGCTGTGCCACCCATCCTCGATAAAACGCATCTCGGCGCCGGGTAGCGACTCCTGCACCTGTTTCATCTCTTCCGGCTCCGTTCGCGGATCGTGTCTCCCGTGCACAAATGTCACCGGCACTTTCAGCTGGCTCAGCCGCCCGTCATATAGATCCTCGCCCAGATCGTCGCCCGGTCGCTCACTCTGGGCCGCCAGTCTCAACCAGACACGGCAATTCCGCTGTACCACCTTCCTCCATTGTTTCGCGCCATGATCCGCCGCCAGCAAGCTTTGTACCTTTTCACTTACGTCCTCCGGATGGGTAGCAAATCGCTGGAAGAAACTGTGCGAGTTCGGCTTGTTCCGATAGAAATGAAATGCTTCCAGAATCAGGCGTGAGCACCGCTGCGGCGCCGCCAGCCCGATCATCGCTGCAATAACCGCTCCATCGCTGTGTCCCCAAAGAACCGCGCGCTCGATCCCCAGCGCATCCAACACAAGAAGGGTTTCCTCCGCTGCCCGGCGATGAAAGTCCGTCGGCATCTGCTTCGGCAATCGCGCGGAGCGGCCGTAGCCGGACCGATCCGGAATTATGAAGCGCACCTGGCCGCCCAATGCCTCGATCTGACGGTCGATGGGATACACCCCATAACCCCATCCCCCATGTAAGAACACCACCGGCCAGCCGCTACCCACATCCCTGTAGTGAATCTGAACCGGCCGAACCCCAGACGCATGCGGCGAGCTTTTCAATTCCACAAACGGCATGTGATCTCAGATTGTTCCGCTGGTGAACTGCGTGAGTCCAGAAAAGTTCGGCCGCGCTTTTCCAGCAACGACGTCCGGCAGATGCCCACAGTCGCCGCTCACCCCGGCAGCAGCAGCAACTTCCCCGTTGTCTTTCGCCCCTCAAGGTCGCGGTGCGCCTGCTGGACTTCGGCCAGCGGATACACGTGCTCGATCCGCAACTTGAGTTTGCCGTCGCGAATCATGCTGAAGACCGCCCCGGCACGCTGTTGCAACTCCTGCGCAGTAGCAATGTAGTTCCCCAGCGAAGGCCGCGTCAGAAAGATCGATCCCTTCTGCGTAAGCACCAGCGGATCGATCGGCGCGACCACCCCGCTTGAACTTCCAAACAGCACCATCATGCCGCGCGGACGCAGCAGGTTCAGACCCTTGTCGAACGTCGTCTTGCCCACCGAGTCATACACCACATCCACGCCTTTGCCGCCGGTCAGCCGTTTCGTCTCCGCCTCAAAATCAGCCTGCGTATAAAGAATGACTTCGTCGGCTCCCGCCGCTCGCGCCAGCTTGGCTTTTTCCTCGGTCGAAACCGTCGCAATCGCACGCGCCCCAATGTTGTGCGCCATCTGGACCAGCAGCAACCCCACTCCGCCAGCCGCCGCATGAATCAGCGCCGTCTCGCCTTTCTTCAACGGATAAGTATCATGAGCCAGGTAGTGCGCCGTCATCCCCTGCAACATGGCGGCCGCAGCCTCGCGCTCGCCCACTCCCGCCGGAACCTTCACCAGACGGTCGACCGGCACCGCGGCATATTCGGCATAGCTCCCAAGCACTGAGGTGTAAGCCACACGATCGCCGACAGCCACCTCGCGCACATCGGAGCCGACCGCCGAAACCACGCCCGCCGCTTCCTGTCCCAGCACAAACGGCAGCGGCGCCTTGTAACGGCCTTCGCGGTTGTAGACATCAATATAGTTGACACCCGCCGCTTGAATCTTCACCACGGCTTCGTTCGGTTTCGGCTGCGGAACCGGCAAGTCCACCAGTTCCAGGACTTCCGGCCCGCCTGTTTGCTTTATCTGTATTGCTTTCATAATTGCTTTCGATGAATCCAGAACGGCGAAAGACTCGTTGCCGCCAACCTATTTCCTCTCCCCGCGCCACTGCCCCGTTTGCTATCCCCCGCCAAGCTGCGGTAACATGCCCACCCGGTTCCCAAAGTCACGGGGGGTAATGGGTCTTCTGTAGCGTTGACCCAACGAATTTTGCGATAGTACCATCTGAGTACCGAGGGACGCACGGTTTGCATGCGGCAGCGGTTGCGGTAAGTTTTTGAAAATATGCGGTTTTCTTTTCACTCGTATCTGGCGATCATTCTCTCCGCCCCATTGGCGGCGACTCTCGCCTGCCAGAGTGCCCAGAAACCGTCTTCCTTCATGCCTCCCGCGCAGGCTCAGGCTCCAGCCCTGATCGCGGCCAGCAGCCCGCCTGATCCGCACCAGCGGAAGCCTGCCGCCGCTGAGCCCCAATCGAAGCCGCAGGTGCCGCAGGCGCTCGAGGTCGATCCCGTAGGCGACCTGATCGCTCAGGTCGAAAAAGAATACCAGTCAGGGCAGGACAACTATCGCGCCGGGCACCTCGAAGCCGCGAAACAGAATTTTGACTCCGCGTTCAACCAACTACTCGGCAGCGGATTCGATCTCCGCTCCGACGACCGCCTCGAGCGCGAACTCGACCGCATTCTCGACGGCATCAACGGCCTAGAACTCGCCGCCTTGCAGCAGGGCGACGGCTTCGCCGAGCAGAAGTCGGAACCAGCCCCGATCGACGAGGCCAACGAGCTAACACCCGCGGTGGACGAAAACGTCAAGGCAAAAGCCGAAGCTGAGATCAAATCCACCCGTTCCGATCTGCCCCTGATGATGACTGACCAGGTCGCCGGCTACATCAATTACTTCTCCAACCGGGGACGCGGCACCGTCGAGCGTGCGCTGGCTCGCTCCGGCCGCTACGAAGACATGATCCGCCGCACCCTGCGCGAAGAAGGCGTGCCGCAGGACCTGATCTATCTTGCCCAGGCTGAGTCCGGATTCCATCCGCTCGCCGTTTCCCGAGCCGGCGCTCGCGGCATGTGGCAGTTCATGGGCACCCGCGCCAAAGGTTACGGACTCGACCGCAGCTGGTGGGTCGATGACCGGCAAGATCCCGAAAAAGCCACCCGCGCCGCCGCTCACCATCTGAAAGATCTCTACAACGAATTTGGTGACTGGTACCTGGCCATGGCCGCCTACAACTCCGGCCCAGGCACCGTCCAGAGCGCGGTCAAGCGCACCGGCTACGCCGATTTCTGGGAACTCTACCGCCGCAACGCACTGCCAAAGGAAACCCGCAACTACGTCCCCATCATTTTGGCCGTCACCATCATGGCCAAGAATCCCGCGCAATACGGACTGGATGCGGTGGTGAAGGAACAGCCGGTTCCCTACGACACCATCAAGATCGACTATCCCATCGATCTCCGCCTGGCCGCCGAGTGCGTCGATGCCACCGCCTCCGACTTGCTGGACTTGAACCCCAGGCTGCTCCGCCTGACCACTCCGAAATTTCCGGGAAAAGATCAGCAATTCGAACTCCACCTGCCTGCCGGAACTGCCGGCAAATTTCAAATGGCCGTCGCCTCGATTCCAGCCGACAAGCGCGTCTGGTGGCGTTATCACAAGGTGCAAGGCGGAGAAACACTGGCCGCAGTCGCCCGCACCTATCACACGACCCCAAGAGCAATCGCCGAAGCCAACGACTTGAACGATGGCCTGAACAACGGCGCGCTCTCGCCCGAAACCCGTTTGATCATCCCGATCGCCGCGGGCAAACAGAGTGACACCAGCACCTACGCGCACGCCATCACCCACTACAAAGTTCGCAAAGGCGATACGGTGGAGTCGGTCGCAGAGAATTTCGGCGTCTCCGCGAAAATGCTTCGCGGCTGGAACCGCCTCAAAGGCAGCAGCCTAGCCGGAAGGAAAGTCTTGTATCTCCACCTTCCCGTTACTCGGAGCGCGGGCGAAACGCAGGTAGCCAGCAAACATTCAAGCCGAACCCACCACCAAGCCGGAACCCAAACCGCCTCAGCCAGCGCCGTTCTCCATCACAAGGTCAAGCGCGGAGAAACCCTGTATTCGATTGCGACCTCATACAACACCACAGTTCAAGCCTTGAAGCACGACAACCGGAATATCGCAGCCCTGCGGCCGGGGATGATTCTAGTAGTCCGCAGCACCAACTAACCCGCAACCCTTCCACAAACCACGTAGGGGCGGACGCCCTCGTCCGCCCAGCCGAGCGACGCTCGGCAGCAGCCCGCAGAAAAAACTCAATGCTGCGCCTGATTTTGGGCGGCGCAGCGGTTTACCGCTGCGATCCACGCGCCAAATTCCGAAGGCTTGACTGGCTGCGGAAAAACTCGGCGTTCGTATCGGGGTATCGCTTTAGCGATACCGCAAGTTCTTCGAAATCAGAAGCCCCTTTTGGGGGCTGGGCAATACCACTGTTTCCGCAGCCTGTTCAGCCGCTTAAACACCAGAAACAAGCCCCGGAGGGGCGTCCGAACCTGGCCCCGCGCTTCAGCGCGGGGTAGCGTGCAATGACGACCCAAGTCCCGTAGGGACGACCGAAATTCTCACGCACACACTCCAGGGCCGCGCAACCCTTGTGAAATCGGTATGGCCTTTAGCCCCCGTGGTCGTACTCCCCCGTCAGACGGCATCTCCCGGCAGCCCATTCACCCATGCCGCCATCCCCCTCCCCAAACCCGTCTCCAGCGGGCGCCCCATGTCTCATGCTTTTCGAGAGCCTGCCCTGAGCGCTAGCCGAAGGGTGTGCCCTTCTGCCGCGATCGCCGTTTTTCATCCCCGTTCTCAGCCCCCGACCCAACCAGCACCAAAGTGGTCTATGCATCTTTAGTCGTGACTGGTAGATAATGATCCCGACCGAGGGGGCCATGGGGAAACCCATGGCCCTTTTTTGGTTAGGAGTGCATCAGCGTGGAAAGCGCAAGGGTGAAAAGGCTTGTCTCCGAGTGGTCCGGAAAGCACCTGAACGGCTGGACAGTGGGCGAGTACATTAACTCGGGGAAGTCGGCTCTCGTGTTCAAGACAAAAAAGGGAACCATCGACGCTGCAGTCAAAATCTTCGATCCCGAAATCGTCGAGCGGTTCGGTAGTGCCGACGAACAAGAACGAATCAGGCGAGAGTTAACGCTCGTCGGCGCACACCACGAAAATCTCGTCCAGATTCTTGACGGTGGACATTCCAAGGAACATGACCTTCATTTCATTGTCATGGAATACATCGATGCTCCGAATCTGGCATCCGTTCTCAAAGAAGTGCCCAATGACCGCGTTCGCCCGATAATTGCACAGGTCGCTGCCGCCGCGCGTTTCTTGGAGGACAAGGAACTCGTCCACCGCGATATTAAGCCGGACAACATTTGCATCTCGCGGGACCTTCAGAAGGCAATACTGCTGGATCTCGGAGTCATCCGGCCCTCCAACAAAAACGATGCACCGCCCTTGACTGACAGAGATGAGCAGCTCTTCATCGGGACCCTCCAATACGCCTCCCCGGAATTCCTTCTCCGAAAAGAGGAGCAAACTGCGGAGGGACACCGTTCGTTGACGTTCTATCAGCTCGGAGCTGTCTTGTACGACATGCTTGAGAAGCGGAGAGTTTTCGCAGAATCCGCCTCCCCATTTGCCAGGTTAGTTCAAGCGATTCTTCACGACAACCCCAAGTTAGATCCGACGGGAAAGGCTCCCGATCTAGTGAGCCTCGCCAGCAACTGCCTCGTAAAAGATCCCAATCTGCGACTTAAGATCGTGAGGTGGGAGGACTTCGCCCCCAGCCCGAACGTGTCCGACGGGACGGCCGCTGCCAAAGAGAGCATTCGAAAACGTCGAGCGCGGGCCCTCTATGACACACAATCCGTTGACTCTTCTTCAGCCTATGAGGAAGCCCGCCGCCGCAAGCAAGCATCCGGTGAGATCTTGTCCAAGATAGCCGAGCAGGTTCGAGCTGCGAGTGACGAAAGCGACCTTCCCCCAAGAACCGTGAAGGAGGTCCCCGATGAGGAGGGCGCAGAATCCCTTCTTCAAGTGTGCTTCAAGGCGTCTGTGAAGTTTGGGCTTTCGGTCGATTTCCACATTGCGCTCAAACTCACGCTGTTGGACTTAAACGGGCTAGTAATTGAGCTTCAATGTGCGGCCGCCGCATCGACGAAGCCGTTGCCAGAAAACCAGTTCGGTAATAGTTTTTCTAAGATTTTCAGTGGCGTGTATGAGGACGCCATAGTTCGGACGGCTCTTGAGGGTGCCCTTTTCCCCGCCCTTGAGCGAGCAATGGCCTTGGAAGGGCCGCTGGAGCCGACCCAGGTTCCAATATCTAAAGCGGTGACTAATTTATGAGCGGGACTTGGTGGATTGATCCAGGAGAACTTAACGAGGAGCAAGAGCCGATCATCAATCTTCCGATCGGCAAGAGCTACCTAATTAAAGGCCCTCCTGGCTCTGGCAAGACAAATCTGGTCCTTTTGAGGGCCAATTATCTTCACCTTTCGGGTGCGCAGAACATCGAAGTCGTTGTTTTCACGCGGACGCTGCAGGAGTTCATAGCTAGCGGTGGCGGCCAATATGACTTTCCGGTTGACAAAGTCAAGACCAGCAAGAAGTTTTACCTTGATCTCCTGCGTCGGTACGACGTTCACATAAAACTGCCGACCGAGTTCAAGGCAATGAGGGAGTATCTGATAGAGGAGACCCGGAAACTGGTCGACAAGAAGAACCTAGCCAACCTGTTCGAGGCCGTTCTGTTGGATGAAGGGCATAGCTTTCTTCCGGAAGAAATCGATCTACTCTCCCGACTGGGCAAGACAATGTTCATCGCCGCAGATGCCCGTCAGAAAATCTACACCGGGGAGGATTGCTCCCAGAACATGAGTGACGCAGTAGACCAAGAGTACCAGCTACAATTTCACTACCGGATCGGGCGACAGATCTGCAAGGTTGCAGACTTTCTAATGAACGATTCCCCAGACTACCAACCAATGCTCGAAAGTTCACAGTACGATGAAGTCACGATGCCTTCGCGTGTCGAGCCCGCACAGCGATTCCATTCGATTGCCGAGCAAGCGAACAAAATCGTCGAGTCATTGAGGTCCCAGGTTAAGACCTATCAGGGCGAATTCCTCGGCGTGCTCTGCCCGGTCAAGAAAGATGTCTTGAATCCAATTCGAAAAGCCATCGAAGCATCTGACTTGGCAGACGTATCCGTTTGCCAGGGTGACAGCGATGCCGTAGAGTTTATTCCCGGAAAGAGGATAATCGTTTGTACGATCCACGCTGCCCAAGGCGTGGAGTTTCGGACGGTGCACATTGCTGGGGCGGACAAGCTCAAGAAGTTAGATCAAGAGCGGAATGTCACCTTCACAGCCGTTACGAGGGCTAAAACGAATCTGTCGATCTACTATACTGGCAGCTTACGTGGCTATTTTGAGCAGGCGCTACAGGCCGCACAGCCGCCGAAGGCGCCAGCGAAGTTGAGCGACGTGTTCGGCGGAAAGAAGAAACCTTAATGTGGACCAAGAGTGCAACCCGCAAGGAACTCGCCGAAGTCTTGAGCTCAGGACGGCTGCCCTCGCGAAATGGCCTTCATGAGTCAGAACCAAGCCTGAGCGTGCTGACAGGTTGGGACGAGATTGAGCTCCTCTGGAACGAAGACCCAACTCGGGACAGGCGTCCCCCGGCAGCGATAATCGCGGAACGACGAGAGCAAAGGGAACTGCTGGCTTGGCTTAGCACCTACGCGCCGTGGGTTCGGCCCGTAACTGCGTACAGTCGAATTTCGGACCGGCAGACGGCGGCCGAGCTTTTGGCCGTCAAGCCCAGCCCGCGGCTAGGGCGCCTCGAAGATGCCTGCTTGGGTGTAATTGTCGGCGAGACTGCAACATATGTGGGCAAGAAAAAAGAACTGCGTAATGTGACGCATCGGGCCTGCCTGTCCACCCTGTCTTTCTCAATCGCGCGAGCTGCGGGCTTCGGGTTCAACAAAGGACTCATCTCCGAAATCGAGGAGAAGTGGTCTCGATCGAGGACTCTTGTCGGCGGGTCGCCTTTGCCTATCGAGGCCTCGTCGCTGCAAGTTGTGTGGAGCGTAATCCGTCATCTATCAGGGGGCGAGTTTAGCTTGCCTCTTAGCGAACCCGTTCCACCTTTGATCCTGGACGCATGTTCGCAGATTCTACAGAACGGCGCTGTCGGCGAGCCCGAATGGTTGGCCATGACCCGGGCCATCCCCGGGCTTGCACCCCTGCGTGAGGTGCTCAAAGGCCCGAGGGAGGACAGGCTGTCGCTTTTCGAGCATCTGGTCGAGGGCGCGAGCGAATCGACGGCGGCAAGAAACCCAAGTACTGAGTTCCTATGTGCATATGTGGCAAGCTCGATCAGTCCCGGTACTCTGGATCACCTGCACGTCTTGTTTCCATATCTCAACACGTTTCCCACTCTACTGATCTGGTATGGGCTATGTGCGGGCCTGTCGAGCCGGGCCGGCCTCGGGCCCGCACTTAACGGTCTGGTCCGAAGAGTCAGTCGCGAGCTTGTTCGTGAAGAACACTTTTTACAAAATCCCACGTCCGATATCGGCTTCAACGAATTGGAACTTATGAGCACAAGCGCCAGAGAATGGGGCGACCTCCGAACGAGCGCCCCGGGCCAGATCGTCGTGGAACTGCTCCCGTTAATCAACTCCCACTACCGTTCGCCGCGTCTGGAGGGTACAGACGCACCGTCAGGAGAGATCGAGCCCGCACTTAGCGAACTAGCCAGTCTTTTGGATCGCACTAGGGAGTCAATTACTCGGTTTCGCCGGGCAGCGGGTCTAACGCAGTCGACGTCTTGGGATGCCGACAGTGACAAGAAGCGCAAATCAAGAAGATAAATCTCAGGTCGGGTAGCTCGATCTATCGCGTCCAACAGCCATCGACCCAACCTTTTTTCATCACACCCAAGCTGTGAGAGCCATCACAGACGTCCAGCCCGACCGATGCGACAATGTTTCCCGATTAGGGCGACGAATAAGTGTGCCCGTCTCCAGAGACGGACCTCGAAGCTGCCCAAGCCCGTTTGTCAGTGGCCCTTTGATGACAAAAGTTGAGGCGATGAGCCGGCGTCAGCCCGCTGCTGCAGCTCTGACGAAGAAAAAACAACCGTAAGTCATTGATTCTGGAAGACTTTACCTGTAAGTCCTTTAAAATCAAAGACTGGAGGGAGAATTTCCTCCTAACCCCATGATTCCAATAGGGAGGGGGGGAGGGGGGTACCCATACTAGTGGGTTATTACCCTTTGAGTTAACAGAAAGAATTCGCGGTTGGCGCACCGCTGAAGCCGGGTTTTGAGGCTGCCGACGAATCGTCACCCCATCAGCATCCCGCCATTCACGTTGAGCACATGCCCTGTGATGTAGGAAGCATCGTCGGAAGCCAGAAAGCACACCGCGCTGGCAATGTCCTGAGGCAAGCCCACGCGCCCCAGCGGAATCGACTTCACCGCATTCTGCTTGAATTCCTCGCTCAGCGCAGCCGTCATGCCGGTCTCAATAAATCCCGGAGCGACCGCGTTGCAAGTAATATTGCGCGAAGCCACTTCCCGCGCCATCGCCATCGTCAGCCCGATCAGCCCGGCTTTCGAAGCTGCGTAGTTCGTCTGCCCAGCCTGCCCCATCTGCCCGAAGACGCTGGTGATGTTGATGATCCGTCCCCAGCGCTGCTTGAGCATCGAACCAATCACCTGCTGGATGCACAGATACGCGGAAGTCAGATTCGTGTTCAGCACCGCGTCCCAGTCGGCGCGCTTCATGCGCATCACCAGTTGGTCGCGCGTAATGCCAGCGTTGTTCACCAGGATGTCGATTTTGCCAAATTGCGCGAGCGCCGACTTGATCCCGGACTTCACCTGCTCTTCCTCCGCCACGTCCATGACGAAAGCCGCCGCTTTGCCGCCCGCAGCGGTGATTTCGGCGACCAGTTCCTCCAGTTTCTGCCGATTGCGCGCCGCCACCGCAACGCTAGCGCCCTCCCGCGCCAGAGCCAGCGCGCAGGCATGACCGATCCCCTGCGACGCTCCCGTAACCAGCGCGACTCGCCCCTCGAGTTTCATGCGTGCTCCTTAGGAACCGATCTTGGGAACGGAAGTTAGGAATGGAGGATTATAAACGTCGCAGAAGGCCGCCGAGTCGGGATCAATCTGATAGGAATCCGCTGCCAAGCAAGCTCAGCCCGCGTGATGAGCCACCAGCAAGCTTGGATCGACAGCAGTAACCATCACGCGGTCGCGGCGCTAGCCCGCTTGCGACGCCGCCCGCCCCAGCGGCGCCGCCCCAAGAATCTTTTCAATCTTCTCGACCAGCGTCCGCTTCGAATACGGTTTCGCCAGAAAATACGTGCGTGACTCGGGCGCTTCCGTCTCGTACTCGGGATTGCCGTAACCCGACGTCACCAGAACTACAACCTCCGGTGAACGCTGCCGCAGATCTTGCCCCAATTGCTGCCCTGTCCCTCCCGGAAGCATCATGTCGGTCATCACCAGATCGATTCTCCGCTTGCACTCTTCGTAAACCTTCATCGCCTCTCGCGCATCCTCGACCGTCAGAACTTCAAAGCCCGCGCTCTCCAGAATGCCGCAAGTAGCCTCCCGCACAAATGGCTCGTCCTCCACCAGAAGAATAGTGCGTCGCCGGGACCGTTCATTCGCGTATACATAGGGCTGAAGAGTCATACCATCCTCCAATTCCCTTTCCTGACAACTCTTCTCCGAGCAATCGCATGGCCTCGCCGCCTCCGCAAAACCGGCGCGCTCCGCACCAATGTCTGTGATTCGGAATATCGTTCGGAGTATTGTTCGGAATCTACTTCAGCGCGGTAAGAATCGTCTGCTTCGGATCAAGCACAATCTTGCGCACGTCACTCGGCGCGATCAGCCGAAACCCAGTCTCCCGGCCATCCGCCAGCACTTCGCCGAGAAAAACCAGCGCGTTTCCCGCCCTCGTCGCGTACACCGGAACCGCCGTCACCAGATCGTCGGGTGCGTCCTTTTGTACGATCACGCCTGTAACCGTGGTCACGCCAGTTTTCTCCGTGATACGAATCTCGCGCGCTTCCAGCTTCGGTATCGCCGTCCCTTCGATCCAACCTTCCAAAAACCAGTCCAGCTTGTGACGATTCTCGTACCAAAGTGGGCGCGGCAGTTCCTCTTCGAAAACTTGCACCAGTTGCTGCGTGCTTATGCTCTTTCCCGCATACCGCTCCCTGATTTTCCGCAGCGCGCGGAAGAACGGCTCTTCGGGATTCGCCCGCCCTTTCCGGGAACGGGATGCCGCTTCGGAATCGCGCAGCATCGTACGCAGCATGTGGAACAGCCACGTCCCTCTTTCGTAGCTGATCGCCTCGTAGCCCCCGGGGAAATGCGACGACTCCAGCCGCTGCCCCAGGGTCACCGGTCCAGCGTCGCGCAGCCTCTCTCCATCTTTGTTCTTGGCCAGAAGATCCTGGCGATACTTTTCCAGGACCTGCCGGAATTGCGTTGGATTTTGTTGCTCCAGCATTAACAGCGACGCATAGTTCGCCAGACCTTCCGCAATCCACTGATCCCGATAACCCTTCCACATCACCAGATCGCCCCACCATTGATGCGCCGTCTCGTGGACCAGAACCTGGTTGTCGAGCTCGCGCGTCACCGGATCAAGACGCAGATCTGTCTGCTCCTGTGGGCTCAGAAACGCGAAGCTCGCCAGGAACACCAGTCCCGGCCATCCCTGGCTCAAATTCCCCGGCATCTGCGTCAGCGCCAGCGAACCGAACGGATACGGCCCAAACCACTGCGAGAAACTCTCAATTGCCTTCGCCGCCCTGTCCGCCACCGCCTGCGCATCGCGCGCCGGCGACGGAGGCGGTGGAGTCACAATGATGGGCACCCTCGACCTCGGTCCCAGCGGGGGAGCGCCAGGAAAAACCGGCTGCCCAATCACCTCCGCCTGCGCCTTCGGGAATGATTTCTCAACGACCTTCGTGCCGTACGCCTCCACCAGAATGCTGCCCGCCTTCGCCTCGGCCCGAACGTACTTGCCCAGGTTGAACCCCGCCACCGGAATCGGCCGCTCCGAGGTCCACCGCGAAACTTTCTCCGCCCCTGCTTCCCGGTTCGTTTCCACTTCGTCTTCGTCGCTGCTCGCAGGCGACATCTGTTTTCCCGTCGCCACCAGCGTCCAGTTCGCCGGATAGTGAAACTCCATCTCGAACTGCGCCGGGTTCAAACCGAAATTCGGATACCAGGTGCCGCGCTCGCCCACATAGAGCAATCCGTGCCCCGCCTCCGACAGAACCTCGCCCGCATAGCGGAAGCGCAGTTTCAATTCCTGCCCGGGCACAAGCGGAGCGGGAAACACCAGCGCCACCAGATCGTTTCCTTTTCGCCGCAGCTCGGTTCCTTCGAGCGCCTGGTTCTGGATGAAATCCACTGACCGCCCATCCGCCTCGACGGCATCAATCTTCAGATAACGCGATAGCTCAAACAGCAGCGTCCTTTCTCCGCCGCTGCGAATTCGAACATTCACCTCCGTCGATGCTTGCAACCTGGTCGGGGGCTGCACCGACGCCCGAATCCGGAAGGCCGTAATCGAGGCGTCACCAGCCAGTGGAACCGTAGCTGCGCCGCCAGCCCCACTGGGCGCAAACGAAGTCCAGATATCGAAGAACAGGATGCCGTCTTTCACCCTCGGCTGCCCTGCCCACAAGGGCTCAGCGCCCACCGCATCCCAGAACACTTCAAAACCGCCCAGTTTCTTGCCCAGTAAATGAGCGTGCAGCAGAGGTGGAAATTTTCGACCCGGCTCACTTCCACCTGGCGCCGGAAGAAAATGACTGAAGTCCAGAAGCAGGCGCAGGGCATCAAACTCCGCCAGACTGCGGCTCGTTTCGCTCCATTGTTTTATGAATTCCCCGCCCTCCGGCGCCGGCGAAAGAAACGGCTGCCAGACCGCCGCCGTGTCGTCGTTGAAGCGCAGATATGCTGAGGTAAACTGCTCGTCCAGAATCGCCATCCCCGTGAACAGGGCCAGCGATCCGCGCTCCACCCGGTTCGGTGGCCGCAGCCGTATCTCGCCCTCACCCTCGAAGAACGCGCCCGTAATCCGCCCGCAAATGTCTTCCGTCAACGCCAGCGTGCCATCGTCTAAATCAAGATGGAGATTCGGCCGGTCGATCGAGGCGTCCCGAACGTGGTACACGCGTTGCGGATCCAGTCCCACCGAACGAATCCGCGCGTAAAGCCCACTCGTCGTTTGCGGACACTGGAGGCTCGGTCCCGTTGCCTGCGCACAAGCCGTCGCCGCCAGCAGCCACCATGCCAACCCGATCATAAGCTGCGACCGAACCAGACCTGGCTTCATAAACGTTCCCAGCTCTCAGCTCTCAGCTCTCAGAAAAACCCAAGGACCATCCGATTCCCACTG
>Ga0209517_10002185_pt1 | contig 28036 bp, 21 predicted proteins | sample PeaSoiMetSII2010_FD_187695 | JGI IMG/M metagenome (GOLD analysis project Ga0209517, IMG submission 187695) | Peat soil microbial communities from Weissenstadt, Germany - SII-2010 (SPAdes) (version 2) | ecosystem: Environmental > Terrestrial > Soil > Wetlands > Peat | place: Germany...
TGCCACTTGGTAGGCCGCGCTATCGGTGTCGGGCGGAGACCAGGGACGTTCCACGACCTTGACGAAGCTTAAGCTCGGAGCGGCGGGCAGTGGAAGACTGTCTTTGCTGGGAACTGCGTTTCCACGAGATTCAGTTTCCAGCCGCGCCAGAGTTTTCTTTGCCTCGGACGCCACCGGATCGCTGGGAAATGCGGTGACAATGGACTCCCAAGTACTTTTTGCCTCAGCCTGCTTTCCCTCGGCGTATTGAATCTGCCCCAGCAAATATTTCGAACTCGCTCCTTTTTCCTTGGAGAGTTGGACGGCACGAGCCGCCGCAGATTCCGCATCACTCAAGCGCTGGACCTTGATGTAAGCAGTTGCTAGCTCGAAGTATGTGCGCCAGTTCGCGTGGCTCAGGGATGCGGCCTTTTCCAAAGAGATCACCGCGTCAGCCGGTGCGCCGGTTTGCAGTTGCAAATAGCCGAGGGACACTAGCGCCAGTTCGTGGTTGGGATCCAAGGATAACGCGTGCTGGAAATTCCCGCGGGCCTGGTCGGTATGCTGCAGTCCAAGTTCCGCAAGTCCCAAATAATAATAAACATCCGGATTCCCTGGTACTTTTTGCAGCACCTTGGTAAATATTTTTCTGGCGGCCTCGTATTGGTTTTTGTTCAAGGCCACCATGCCCCTCTGCATATCAACTCGAAATTGTTGCGGCAAGACGAAGGCTCCATTGGCAGCCGACTTGTCACTTGAGTCCGATTCCGGGACGAGATAGATGTAGACCGGCAGGCTCTCGTGCCTGAACTCCAGGATGAACTGTTCCGTTGCCTTGCGGTAACCCGGGCAAGTCACTTCCACGTCGTACTGGCCAGGCTGAAGGCTGGAAAAATGTGCTGCCGATGAGCTTTGCGTGACTTCGATGTCGTTATAGCTCAATATCGGAGCGGAGAGACGAACGGTAGCCTGGGCGTCCAGCGGGTTTCCGTGTTCATCACGCACGGAAATGTCGAGATCAAACGCAGGGTTGTTGGCCGCAGCCGCGGCTGTCGTGGCATTATTGGGAAGACCGCCAGATTGGGTGGGGGGTCTCTGACCCCAGACCGGAAACGACAGAAGAGTAAGAATAAACGCCAAGGTACTAACGCGAACTCGCGCTCGCGAGGACGGATAACCACCGGGCATGAGACACCACTCCCTTCTCTCAGGACACACCCTAAGGCTATGCGTCATCGAATCTCGGGTCAAGGGAACTCGTCACGGAGGTATCGTCACGGAGGTAAATGACAGCACAAAGAGGGAAGCGAAACACTGAGGTAACGCCAGCCGAGACGTCGGTACGAACAGCGACCTAGGATCGTCCAGCATATTGCATTGTAGACGGTAAATCCTCAACCCACTTTCACGAACGGAGGTTGCCGCAAGCTATGGCTCATCACCCGACGGACAGGAGCGGGGTTCTTTGATCTACCGAATTTGCTTGTGCGTGGCGCCACACTGAAGCGAAGAGAACCGCCCAAGAAGCGAACGTCTATAGCGCTAGCCGCGAAGTTCGTGCAGCACCATCCAATGGATCAGCCGCAAGTAAAACCATTGGAACATCCGGCACAGGTGACATTACACTTGAAACTATACAGGTTTAAGCCCTGCCTCTCGCAGATGAGTAAGGCCTCTTCTTCGCTCGCCGTGCAAAACGCCTCCGGGTCGCACGGAAGAGGGGGACAGTCTGTCGAGGTATTAGACGCGGGAGAGTTGTGCCCCAAAAGGGGAGAGTAACTAACGAGGCAAGCTTGACGCAGCGGATTTCTGTTCGGAATCCCAAGGTTGATCGCGACAAGTTTGGACCTGGTATCCGCATTCACCGCAGAGTCCGGCTGCAACTCTTCAAGATGTTTGAGAATTTGATCTGTGGATTCCCTCCATGTCTGATTCAGCCCGTCTACGCGAACGAAACTGATCACAATCAGCTTGGCGGCCTTAGCCAGGCTTCTCGGGAAAAGCGGAAAAGCCCCGGTCAAGGTGCCGTCAGACATCGTGTGCAGATCAAAATAGCGCATTCCCTCTCCGCCTCTGATCTTCCCATCTGCCCCAAGATAGAAAATGCTGAATTCCAATGTTGTGACGCCCGCGCCAGACTTATTCTCAACCATAAAGGAAAGTTCGGATTTCTCAGAAACCGGGTCATCACTTACGTGCAAGGCTTTGAAAGACACCGGAATGCTTGGCTGTTTTAAAGGTCTTATCTCGAAATCATCTGCATGCGCGGCAGACACAAATAGGAAGAACCCGAGGCAACAACCCAAAGTTCTAAGGATTTTCATTTCGTCCTCCACGGGGGTGCGGACTGAATATATACACCCCCCCTTAGTTCCTACCACAGTATGTGCACAGTAGTCAAGTTACATTGTATAAACACGTAACCACTGTTCGAATGCCACCAACTCGTGAACCAGGGGAATTACGGGTGGGCGAGGCAAGGGCAAGCTGGCAGTCGCCCAGGTTCGTCGCTTCCGGTTCAGCTCTGAAACGCATTGTTTGTGCGTGGCGGGCGAGAAAATTCTAAACCTTAAGCCCGAGAAGTACCTTTAACAGAGGCCAGAATCGCAATTCGCCAGCTGCCAACGACTTCCCCCTTTATACCCTCGGTACCTTGCTTTTACCGTGCTGCCGGAATATACTGACTCTTCGCTCTGAAACGGGTCGCACCATAGAGTGGGCGCAAGCCCACTTTTTTGTTGCCGCCGGTAGGAACGAGCTTTTAACCGGCCTGGGTCGGGGAGTCTCCGCGTGAATTTGGAAAAGGTCCGCGAAGCTGCTGAACGCGTGGCGCGTTCGGAGGGCTTGGAAGTCGTGGATGTCGAATGGAAGATTGGTAAGCAGCGCTTCCTGCGAGTGTATATCGATCGCGTGCCTCCGCCCAGGCCGTCGGATGCGACCGATGGCGGAACGCCGCCGGACCCTTTCGCCAAGATCAGTCACGCGGATTGTGAACGAGTGAGCCAGCAATTGAGCGTGATCCTGGACGTGGAAGAACTCATTCCCGGCCCGGGCTACATCCTGGAAATCAGTTCGCCGGGCATGGATCGCGCACTGAAAAAGGCCGAAGATTTCGAGCGCTTCGCCGGACGTCTGGCCAAGATCACGACCAGCGGGCTGGTCGCTGAGGCCAAGTTCTTTGAAGGGCGCTTGCAGGGTTTCGCGGACGGCAAAGTCCGCATGCAGTTGAAACGCAAAGAAGCAAGAGTCGTGGAAATACCTTTGGAGATGATTCGAAAAGCCAATCTGGTGATCGAATTCTAGGAAAGCGAAATGGCGAATCTGCTCTATCAACAAATTGAGATGCTCAGCCGGGAAAAGCATATCGAGCCCGAGGTGGTGATTGCCGCCATCGAAGACGCCATGGTTGTTGCCGCGCGCAAGTTCTACAAGTCGGAGGAAGATCTCCGCGGGAAGTTCAATCCGGAATCCGGTCAGGTGGACGTGTTTTCCGTCCTCACCGTCGTCGAGGAAGTGGCCGACCCCAAACGTGAGATCAGCGTCGCGGATGCCAAGAAAAAAAATCCCAACGCTGAAGTCGGCACCGAAATAACCACCAACAAGCCCACCGACGTGCTCGGGCGTATCGCCGCGCAAACCGCCAAGCAGGTGATCCTGCAAAAGGTGCGCGAAGCCGAACGCGACACCATTTACAACGAGTATCACACCCGCGCGGGTGAATTGGTCACCGTCATCGTGAAGCGCGCCGAAGGCCCGGACCTCATCGTGGACATGGGACGGACGGAAGCGCGTTTGCCGAAGCGCGAGCAATCTAAGCTGGAAACCTACAATATTGGCGAACGCCTCCGTGTGGTGATTCGCACGGTGGACCGCGCGGCAAAAGGCCCGCAAGTCATCGTTTCGCGCGCGGATGCGGCTCTGGTGCAGCGTTTATTTGAAATGGAAGTCCCGGAAATTTACGACGGCACGGTGCAGATTCGTGCGGCGGCCCGCGAAGCAGGCGAGCGCACCAAAGTCGCCGTGGCCAGCCGCGACAAGGACGTCGATCCTGTCGGCGCTTGCGTGGGCATGAAGGGCATGCGCGTACAATCCATCATCCGCGAATTGCGCGGCGAAAAAATTGACATCATTCCCTACAGCGAAGAAACGGTGGCTTTCGCGCAGAAGGCTCTCAGCCCCGCCAAGGTCACGCGCGTTCAGATCGTTGATCCGGAAACCAAAAAACTCGAAGTCATCGTGGAAGATTCACAACTTTCCCTGGCCATCGGAAAAAAGGGCCAGAACGTTCGCCTGGCCAGCAAGCTCATTGGCTGGGACATTGATATCAAGAGCGAGGAAGAGAAGCGCCGCGAAATCGAAGAGCAGATGACCGCGCTCACAACGGCGGCAACTCCGCTCACCGTGCTCGCGGGTGTCGGGCCCAAGACCATCGAAAAAATCGAAGCCGCGGGCATTACCTCCCTGGAAAAACTCGCCGGCATGACCCCCGAGCAGCTCATGGAAATTCCCGGCATCGGCGAAAAGATGGTGGACAAAATTTATCAGGCGGTGAACCGCTTCTACGAAAGCGGCGACACTGGCACTGCGGCAACCACGGAAACCCCTGCCGAAGGCGCCGAAGCTGCGCCGGCCGAACACGCGGAGGCCTCGAGCGAAGCCCCCAGTGAACCCAGCGAGGCCAGCCCTGAAACTCCTGCGCCGGAAGCACCCGCGCCGGACGCCTCAGCCGAGACAAAATCCGATGCCGAAGAACCTGCCGCCGAGGCTACCTCCGCGGCCGCTGCATCTTCGGAAGCCCACGCTTCCGCGGAGCAGCAGGAAGAGAAAAGTTCCTAACGAAGCATGAGTGACGCATCCCAAGTCCGCATCAATGAACTCGCCCGCGAACTCGAGGTCAAGGCTAAGGCCATTATTGACCTTCTTCCGGGATTTGGCGTAACCGAAAAAAAGACCCACTCCAGTTCGATCACCGTCGAAGCTGCCGAAAAAGTCCGCCACCATCTGAAGGGTGTAGCGGACGCCGAAGCAGCTGCCGATGCGGAACGCGCCGCGAAAGAAGCAGCCGCCAAGGCTGCGCTACGGCGGCCCGGCCAGCATCCTCCGGTCGCGGCTCCTGCCAAACCTGGCACGCCTGTAACGGCCGTCCCAGGTGCACACGCTCCTGCAGCTCATCCTCAGGTCGCCCATGCGCCTGCCGTCCATCCGCCCGCAGCGCATCCACCCGCAGCACATCCTGCGGCGGCTCCTGCTGCCCCCAAAATAGCTCCGGCCGCAACCACTGCTGCTCCTGCTCCCGCAGCACCCGCTGCGCGTCCGGCGGCACCTGCAGTACCCACCGCCGCGCCAGCCTCACCTGCGGCGGTGGCAGCCAAGCCCCCTGCCGCCCCTGCTGCGGCCGCCCCTGCGCCGCCCGCCTCCGCGGCTCCAAAGTCCGTTCCAACGCATCCTACGAGGCCAGGTGCTCCCGCGGCACAACCATCGGCAGCGCGTCCAGGAGTTCCTCCAGCAGGTCGCCCTGCGCACCCCGTCACGCAACCTGCCTCCGCACGCCCTGCGGCTGCCGCGCCCGGTGCCACGGCACGAACCCAAGTTCCTCCCCGGCCACCGATGCCCACCGGCAATCGCGGACCGCTTCCTGGCACAACGCCAGGCAGTGGCCAGCGTCCCAGCGGACCACGGCCTGGCCAACCCATTCGTCCGCAACAGTCTGGACAAGGCGGACGATCGTATACACAGCGCCCAGGTAGCGGTCCTGGTGGACCCGGCGGGCCAAGCCGTCCCTTTGGTCAAAGACCCGGCGCCGTGCCAACGGGCTCGCGTCCCGGCCCGCGTACTCCCGGACGTCCTTCGATGTTGCCGCCATTTCCAGAAAAGATGCCGGTCAAGGCGGAACCCGGAAAGCCCTTATATGCACGCAAGCCCACGCAACGTCAGCGGCCCATGGTGGACAAGCGGGAGATGGAGGGTGAGCGCAAACTCCATCCCACCCGGCAACGGCAGGGTGCGGGTGGCCGAGGTGTGGCTGCGGCTACAATTGCTCCTCCGGAACCCCGCGCGCCGCGCGAAGTGACCCTGACCGAGGGAATCACCATCCGCGAACTGGCGGAAAAACTCGATATTCGCGCCAAGGATTTGCTGAAGACCCTGCTTGATCGCGGTGTTTTCGCCAGCATCAACCAGGCCCTCGATGTGCAGACCGCGACGGACCTCGCGCAATCCTTCAACGGCATTGTTAGCGCCGTTTCCTTCGAAGAAGAAATGGTTCTGGAAGTCGCCAAGGAAGAAACCAGGGAAAACCTCAAGCCGCGTCCGCCTGTCGTTACGGTCATGGGCCATGTGGACCACGGCAAGACCAGCTTGCTCGACGCCATCCGTGAAGCCGACGTTGCCGGTGGTGAAGCCGGCGGCATCACGCAGCACATCGGCGCTTACAAAGTTCAGGTGCAAGGCAAGGCCGTGGTTTTCGTGGATACGCCCGGCCACGAAGCGTTCACCCGCATGCGCGCTCGCGGCGCAAAGGTGACGGATATCGTGGTGCTCGTTGTGGCCGCGGATGATGGCGTCATGCCGCAGACGCGTGAAGCCATTGATCACGCCAAAGCCGCGGGAGTGCCCATCATTGTCGCCGTGAACAAAATTGATAAGCCGGAAGCGCAGCCGGAACGCGTCAAGCGCCAGCTTTCCGATCTCGGCCTGATGCCCGCCGAATGGGGCGGCGAGACGGAATTCGTCGAAGTCTCCGCGAAAAAGCGCCAGAACCTCGATAAGCTTCTGGAGATCATTCTGCTCGTCGCCGATTTGCGCGAATTGAAGGCCAATCCCGACGCGCCCGCAAACGGTACCGTCCTGGAATCTCGTGTGGATAAGGGCCGCGGCCCGGTAGCCACGGTTCTCGTGCAAAACGGCACCTTGAACACCAGCGACTTCTTCATTGTCGGTTCCGTCTTCGGCAAAGTCCGCGCCATGTTTGATGAACGCGGCCGCCCGGTAAAGACGGCCCCGCCTTCCACGCCCGTCGAAGTGCTCGGCTTGCAGGGAGTTCCCGAAGCCGGCGATCACTTCCAGGTCACGGACGAGGCGAAGGCGCGGCACGTGGTCGAATACCGCCAATCCAAGCAAAGAGATGCCGCGTTGCGCGCGAGTGCCGGCGGCAGGGTCACTCTGGACCAGTTGCACGAACAGTTGAAGGCCGGCGAAATCAAGGAACTTCCTATCGTCATCAAGGCCGACGTGCAGGGTTCCGCCGAAGTGCTCGCCGAAATGTTGCCCAAGCTCTCCGATGACCGGGTGAAGCTGAAAATCATTAGCGAGGGAGTTGGTGCGGTTACGGAAAACGATGTGCTCTTGGCATCCGCCTCAGGCGCCATCATCATTGCTTTCGGTGTGCGTCCAGACCGTAAGGCATCGGATCTGGCGCAGCAAGAAAAAGTGGACATTCGCACCCACAACATCATCTACGAAGTTTCCGACGAAATTAAGAAGGCCATGGAAGGCCTCCTCGAGCCGGTCATTCAGGAGTCTTACCTGGGCCGCGCCGAAGTGCGCAACACTTTCCGCATCAAGGGCTCCGGAACCGTGGCGGGTTGCTATGTGCTCGATGGCATCATGAAACGCGACGCGCAAGTGCGTGTGGTCAGGGACGGCACGCTCATCTATACCTCGAAACTCAACTCCCTGAAGCGCTTCAAGGATGATGCCAGCGAAGTGCGCGCTGGCTTCGAATGCGGTCTCGGCATCGCCAATTTCAACGACGTCAAGGTCGGCGACGTCCTCGAGTGTTTCAACGTCCAGAAAATCAGTGCTGCAGAAGCCGCAGGCCAGAGCGGCGGGCCTTCCGGCCGCAAGTAAGGTTGCAAGTCGGAACAGAGGGATTCCTGAGGCAAACCCCGCGCCCGGGTGATCATCTGACAAGGATGAATGCATTAGAGGGGAAGCCGCCTTCTCAAACAAAAAGTGCTTGTAGGATGCAGGCTCGGAGCCGCCTATGCCGGTTGGATTGCTCACGTTGGAATTGCACATCGCCGAAGCCCAATCCTTGAAAGACAAGCGGCAGGTTTTGCGCAGTTTGAAGGACCGCCTCCAAGCCCACTTTAATGTCGCCGTGGCCGAACTCGATTTCATGGATACTTGGCAGCGCTCGGTGGTGGGCGTTGTCACGCTTTCCAATGAAGAGCAACATGTCGAAGAAGTTCTGCAGAAAGTCTTGGCTGAAGCGGACCGCCAATTGGGACCCCTGGTGGTCGGCCATGAAGTCGAGATATTGTGACTTGCAGAGCCGAATTCGTGCCACGGAAACACCTTTTGGAAGTAATGTAATCGAGATTCAGGACCAGGGAAGCGGGAACGAGATCAGCCAGGCAAATTACGGACATGAGCCCAGACCATCATCGTCATGAACGCGTAGGCGAGGAAATCGCTCACGAAATCAACGCCATGCTCGCCGGCGAGTTGAAGGACCCGCGACTGGAGTTAAGCGCGTCTGTTAGTGAAGTACGCGTGCAGCCGGACATGAAACACGCCCGCGTTTTTGTCAGTGTGCGTAGTGATAACCCCAAGGAACAAACCGACGCGATCAAAGCCCTCGAGCACGCCATGGGTTATATCCGCCATGAACTGGTCGAGCGCCTGCAGTTGCGCCGTGTTCCCGAACTCCACTTCGTCCTGGATTTTTCGCAGGAGTACGTTGAGCGCATCGAGCGCCTATTGAAGGAAGTAAAAAGCGAGAAGCCCCCCAATCCTGAAACCAACTTGTAGCCTCTTCGCCAGCAGTAAAAGGCCCGAAACATACTGTTAGGAACAAAAGACCGACCACTTTTCCGCCATGCCACGACAACCCAAACCCCCTCCCTTTGACGGAGCGCTCGTCATCAACAAGCCCCGGGGCAAAACCTCTCACGACATCGTGGATGCCGTGCGCCACATGGCCGGCTTCCGCCAGATCGGTCACCTGGGCACACTGGATCCTCTGGCGACGGGTGTCCTCGTGCTGCTCCTCGGCAAAGCCACTCGTCTGGTCCGCTTTTACTCCGGCCGCCGTAAACGCTATGAAGCGGGCTTCCGCTTTGGTTATGCCACAAACACTTATGATTCAGAAGGCGCCGCGCAAGGCCCCGATTGCGCGCCTGTGCTTGACCGCGAGGTCCTCGTGGGCTTGGCTGCTCAATCCCTCGGCCGCTTTGAGCAGATGCCTCCCATCTTCTCCGCGAAGAAAGTGCATGGGCGCCCCGCTTATGAATTGGCTCGCAAAAATGAGCCCGTGGAACTCAAGCCTGCTTCCGTGGAACTTTACGAATATCGCCTGACGGGCATTGAAGACAGCATCGCCCGCTTTTCCATCGAGTGCTCCTCGGGCACCTATATCCGCTCTCTGGCTCACGACATGGGCCAGAAACTGGGCTGTGGCGCGCACCTTGCCGAAATCACGCGCACCGCCGTGGGCGAGTTTTCTCTGGAACAGGCCATTCCCATCGACGAACTTGCAGAGGATGCCCGGGCTGGCAAACTCGAGAGCCGCCTCATCCCTCTCGAAGGACTCCTTCCCAATTTCCCCAGCACTCATGTCCTTCCGGTTCTCGAAAAACGTGTGCGCCATGGCGGGAAGTTCACGGTGATGCTTGCGCAACTTCAACCCGGCCGCGTCGAGCTTCCACCTGGAGCCACCACGCAACTCGATGCCGATGCCTCAAGCTCGCCCAAGCTCCGCGTCCTCAACAAGGAAAACAGGCTGATCGCCATCGCCGAAGCCTTGGTGCCGCGAACCTATCAACCAATCGTTGTCTTCGACCCGCTACCCTAGCAAAGACACTTCTCTTGCCGCTTTGGCCACGCTTGGATCATGGATTTTCCCTCGATATATTTTAGCCGGAGGAGCTTCTCGCGTGTCCACCGCTTCACCGCAGCCCGCGTACCCCATTGGCACAACCGGCTTTAGCCGCCTCATTGCGGTCCACAAACTTCCTGCTTCGCCAGGCACTTCTGCGGAGCAGGCAAGAAACCTCTGCGCTGAATTGGAAGCGGGGAACATCTTGATTCTGCCGCGGTCTCCCATCCACATTCCCGAAGGGGACCGCAAATTGCTCCTCGGACAAAAGCAGGCCAGCTCCGCCTATCACAAAAATATTGCTTATCGTCCAGCGGAGGATCGCGTCACGGGCCTCGATGCTTCGAAGGAAGCCCAAGCTCAGGAGTTGCGGCGGCTCCTGCGCGACTATTCGCAGCGTTCAGCGGAATTCCTCAACCGTTTTCTGCTTCCCTACGCCCACAAATGGACCTTGGATTTCGCGAGCTTCCGCCCCATCGAAGAGGAGGGGCGCCCTGCGCGATTGCACGCGCGCAATGATCTGCTTCATTTCGATTCGTTCCCCACGCGACCTACCAACGGAAAGCGCATCCTGCGCCTCTTCACCAATATCAATCCGGCGCAGAATCGCGTGTGGTTGACTTCGCAAACCTTCGAGACGTTTGCCCCGCATTTTGCTCGCACGGCGGGCTTGCTCGCTGCTCCCCGCAATCCCTTCACGGACACAATCCGTTCCATGGCGCGTGCGTTGCGTCTCCCTCTAGCCCAGCGGCCCCGTACGACGATTTCATGCATCGCTGTCACAACGCGATGAAGGAAGACGCAGCCTTTCAGGAAACTACGCGCAAAGATCGCTGGGAGTTTCCACCAAACTCCACTTGGCTGGTGTTCACCGATTACGTAAGCCACGCCGTGCTCTCTGGCCAATACGCCCTCGAACAGACCTTCTTGATTCCGCAGTCCGCGCTTGTCGAACCGCAGCGCTCGCCCCTCGCCGTCCTGCAGAAAATTACCGGCAAGCAGTTGGCAATTTAGAACTCAGGATGTGTCGGTGGAGGTTCCGGAATATTGGGCCGCTGGCGTGGGTTAGGCTGCTCGGGAGTCTCTTGAGGATTTGGCACCGCCTCGGGAGGCTGCTGGCTCGGCGCAGGTGCAGGTTCCGTTCCCGTAGGTTGCGCGGGCTGCCCGGGTTCCGGTGTCGGCGTGGGCAAAGGGGTTTCCGGCGGAGGAGCCAGCGGTGCGTTTGCTCCGGCCGAACCCCGGCCGCTCGTGTCGCCGCGACCCGCATAAATTACATGACTCTCGCGGAAAGGCAAACGCACGCGCCGCGGAGTGATCAGAATCAGCAATTCAGTATCGGTGAAGGAGTTGTTCCGTAGGCCAAACAGGTACCCGGCCCCGGGAATTTTGGCGAAGCCCGGAAGTCCTGTAATCGTGCGCGTCTCTTCCTTGTCCAGCAAACCCGTGATGAGGGAAGTTTCGTCCTCCTTCAACCGCACCACTTGAGTCAGCGTTCGGTTAGTGATAACCGGAATGCCGTTGATGCTCGAACCCGCCAGCGCTTTAATATCGAAATCAAGTTGTAGTGTTACCTCGTTGTTCGGATGCAGTGTGGGTGTGGCTTTTATCTTCAATCCGATGTCCTCATATTCCGAACCGGGGTAGGGTTGTTGGTTGATGGCTGGGTTGGATATGAGACTCGTCGGGCTGGTAATCAATGTCACTTGGCCATCCGTGACTTGTCCGGAGATCAGCGGGATATCGTCGACCACGGCAATGTCTGGAAAAGTGCCACTCGTGAAATCTCCCGCCAGTAGCGCAACAGGATTCGTCCCCGCCTCAGGTTCCAGAGCAGTGACGATAAGCCCGCCCCCCGCGTCCACGAAAATCGAAACCGTGTCCGAACCGGCATTTGCGATCGCGATTCCGTTGGAACCCTCCAAAAAGCTGCCGATGGCCACCGCGCTGGGCGTAGTCCCCACCGTGACGGGCGATTGCGTCGAATATCCGAACGTGCCGTCCCCGTTGCCGAGCAGCACGGTAATAGTGTTGTCGGTCTGATTCGCTACCACCAGCGCCGGCCCGCTACTGGCGCTCAAACTCCCATTGGCAATGGCCACGGGCGACTTGCCAACCGCAATAGGCGACTTGGCGAACTCTGTAAAAGTGCCGTCTCCCTTGCCTTGCAGCACCGTCACCGTGTTGCTCGTCTTGTTGACGATTGCCAAGTCCAGGATGCCGTCGCCATTGAAATCTGCCAGCGTAACCGCCACTGGGCCCTGCTCGGAGTTGGCCACAACATTCGGCAGCTCGAACGGCGACCCCTTCACCTGCGTGAACGTTCCGTCACCATTGCCCGTGAACACAGAGTAGGTGTTGTCGTCGAAATTCGTCACCACAAATCCCAGATTGCTGTTCGTATTTGTGTTGATCCCGCCGACAGCAATGGCGCTCGGTTTTCTTCCCACTGTATACGCGACGGAGGTCGCCGGGTTGCTGAACGTGCCATCGCCATTGCCGAGTAGAACGCTCACCGAATTGGTGACCTGCGAGGCGACCAGCAAGTCGGGAAACGAATCGGTATTCGGATTGAAGCTGCCCACAGCCAGCGCTACCGGGACACCTGCGCCACCCAGCGTGGCCGTGATCTGCGCGGTTCCAGCGCTCACCCCGGTGGCCAGCCCGCTGCTCACGTTAATGGTCGCCACGGCAGTGTTGGAGGACGCCCAGCCCACAATTCCAGAAATGTCCTGCGTACTGCTGTCGCTGTAAGTCCCCACGGCAATGAATTGCTGCGTCCCGCCCAGTCCGATGCTCGGCGTTGCCGGAGTAACCGCAATCGATTTCAACGTTGCTGAAGTCACCTTCAGCGGTACAAGGACGCTAGTGATCGTGCCCAGCTTGCCGCTGATTTGTGTGGTCCCAGCCACCAGCCCCCGAGCCAGCCCTCCAGTCGCGGAGATCGAAGCCGTGGCAGGCGTGGCGGATGTCCATGTCACGATGCTGGTTATGTCTGCCGTGCTGAGGTCGCTGTACGTTCCTATCGCGGTGAATTGCTGCGTCGTGCCCAACGCAATCGAAGGCGCGGCCGGCGTCACGCTGATGGATTGCAATGTAGCGTTGGTGATGTTCAGCGGAACCGCGGTGCTGCTGACAGTTCCCAGCGCTGCCGCAATGTTTGCCGTTCCTGCCGCCTGCCCCAGGGCGATTCCCGAGGCTGCGTTAATCGCCGCAATCGAAGCATTGGATGTTGACCATGTAACCGCGCGCGTGATGTCCTGCGTGCCCCCGTCGCTGAATGTTCCTGTAGCCGCAAACTGCAGCGTGGCTCCCTTGGCGATGGAAGAATTGGCCGGTGTGACGGCGATGGAACTCAACGTGGCCGAGGTCACGGTCAAGTTCACGGCTGGACTCACGATGCCTTGGGTGGAACTGGGCGCTCCCCCTGCTAGGAGAAACGGCGAGCCCGTCGCCGCGGCAAATTGGGTGACGGAGTGCGGTCCCTGATTCAGGAGGATGGTGATTGTATTATCCGCCTGGTTGAGCACTGCCAAATCCTGTGTACCGGCTTCCCGAAAATCCGCGGTGACCAGCGCGACTGGCGATTGGCCAACTGTAAACTGCTGCGTGGGAATCGTCGTGCCGCTTCCCCCCGGATTCCCGGTGAACCCCGTGCTGCCAAGGCTGCCGGAAAGCAGCGATAGCGTGATGGGGTAGCGGTCACCGACAAAGAAGGTGGCCGGCTTGCCATCTTGCGCGAGCAGCAGAACCTCCTGGCCGCTTTGCACTAGGGATAGGGCTTTGGAAAAATTGGCCGTGGCCGTGGGCAGCGACAGCAGAAAAGTGGACTTCCCTCCGCCAATCGCTGCAAGTGCCGGGATGGCGGAGGCCAGACTCGTAATCCCTGATGCCGTGGCGCCGCCGATCGGGCCCCCGAAGACGCCGGCCAGCAGAGTCAGAAGAGCGGTGATGCTGGATGCGCTTTTTACCTGCTGGATTAGATTCGGCGGAATGGCATAGATAGATGTACTCGCGGGCGGCGTGATTCCCAGTTGTGTCGCGTTCGTGCGATTCACCTCGAGTAGATCAATCTCCAGCAGCACCTCGCCGCGTTCGTGCTCCAACTGCTCGATGATGTCTCCTGCCAGGCGCACCCGCTGCGGCGTGTCCCGGATTGTGATCGAACGCGACTCCGTGGATTGTTGCAGGTGCTGCGAGCCCGTCAGCTCGCGCAGCACTCGAAACAGTTCCGTCATCTCCGCGGCTTCCACGGAAACTGGTAACTGGAAGGTCTCTTCAATCTCGGGCTCGAACAGTTTGCGTTTTTCCGCGGTATCCGCAAACACGAACATCAGCTTCGGGCCAAGCACGCGCCACGATGTCCCGGCTTCCAATGCCAGCACCTTCATCGCGGTTCCGAAATCCGCGTTCTCCAGGCGCAGGCGCACGGCGCGCGCCGGCAAGTCCGGATCGAAACTGGCCTTGATCCCGTACCCACTGGCCACTTGCTCGTACACGCTGCGCACATCGCTGCGCACATCAAAGCTGTGCGTGACTTTTTCCGGTTGTAGAATCGGCAAGCCGACGGGCGGTTCAACCCGCTGCACTTCTTCTTTTTCCTTGCTTTGCGCCTGAAATTGCCGCAAGCGTCCTTCGACAATCGTGTTTTTCGGATCAATGCTTAACGCGATTGCAAGTTCCAGCGTGGCCCCCTGAAAGTTCCCCTCCACCGCCAGCCGTTCCGCATTTTCCACATGGGCGCGAACCAGCTTGGACCGCAACGCCGCACCTTTGCCCACGATAGTCACGTCCATCGGAGCGTAGCGGGCCGCCTCTTCGTAAGCTCTCAGCGCGTCTTCTTCGTCCCCGGCGGCTTCGGCTTTGGCGGCATATTCGACTAGTTTTTTCGCCACCTTTGGGTTCGGCTTCACAAGGACGAACGGGTCTTGCGATGGATTCCCGGCGGACGCGCCGGATTGTGCCGGCATCCGTGCGCACAGCAGCAGCCCAGCGAGCAGCAGCGACAACGCGGGGCGGAAGGTGCCAGCCAGCATTCTCATGGTTAGACGCAAATGCCTATTCTACCGTGAGGTAGGGGACGGTGGGGAAACTTGACGCAGGAAAGGAGGAGCGGTAAACTGAATATGTTGTTGCAAGTAATTTTCAACTGGCTAAACCTTGCTCTCCGCTTTCCTCATCGCCCTTCGCGAGGGCGTCGAAGCCGCCCTCGTCGTTGGCATCATCCTCGTCTACCTCTCGCGCACCGGCCGCGCTCATCTGGCGCGTTACGTCTGGGGTGGGGTCGCCTCCGCCGTCGCCCTAAGTCTTGCCGCTGCTATTGCTTTGGAGCGATTCCGCATTAGCGAGGACGGCTTTGAGGGGCTGCTCCTTCTCGTGGCTGCCTTCTTCGTGGTCACCATGATCATATGGATGAACCGCGTCGCACGCCACCTGAAAAAGGAAATCGAACAAAAGGTGGAGAGTTACGCGGAGCGTGCCGGCAAAGCCGCTGGCTGGGGTATCGCGCTGTTCGTTTTCCTGATGGTATTGCGTGAAGGTGCGGAACTTGCGCTCATTCTCCGAGCCGTCGAGTTATCCACCGAAGGCCTGCAAATCTGGATTGGCACCGCAGTGGGCATTGGCGCCGCTGTGGCCGTAGGCGTCTTCTTCTTCAAGGGCACGCTCAAGGTGCCGCTCCAGCGCTTTTTCGCTGTAACCAGCGCCATCCTGATTCTGGTCTCCATTCAACTCGCCGTCACCGGTCTGCACGAATTGAGCGAAGGGCGCTGGCTCCCCTCGAGCAAGGGCGAAATGGCGTTGCTTGGTCCGATCGTGGCCAATGAGTTGTTTTTCTTTGTTTTTGTTTTTGGCGCGGCAGCCCTTCTGGTTTTCCGGGAGTGGCAATCCGCCTCGCACGCCAAGGCGGCCACAACGGTTCTTAACGACGCGGAGCGCCGCCTGCTGGAAGCGCAGAACCGCCGGCAACGCCGCTGGATGATCGCAGCCGCGGTGATGAGCCTCAGCGTCATCCTGGCGCTGACTGCCGACTTTATCTATGCGCGCGTGAATGCGGCTCCCGTGCAGGCCAAGACCGTGGAAGCGGTAAACAATCTTGTGAAGATTCCCGTGGCGGAAGTGCAGGACGGCAGCCTCCATCTCTTCACCATCAACGTGAATGGGCAAGCTATCCGCTTCATGGTCATAAAGAAGCCCGGCGGTTACGGCACCGCCTTGGATGCCTGTTTGATCTGCGGCCCCGATGGCTATCGCCAGGAAGGGCAGAACGTCATCTGCCGCCGTTGCGCCTCGGCCATTTACATTCCCTCGATTGGGCAAAAGGGCGGGTGCAACCCCATCGGATTTGCTTCGCTGGTGGATGGCGACACCATCGTGATCGATGTTTCCGCCCTGACCAAATCCGCCGAAGAGATTCCGAAGTAGGCAGAGGGCAGGCGTTTGACATCAGCATGTTGCTGCTGCGTTCTTTTCTTTAGGAGACCGGGGCTTAAGCCACGGCGCAAAGCCACTCAGAGCAACGGGCTTTAGCCCCTGAAGGAAGCTTTTCTAGGATTCTCGGGAGGGCACGACTTCAGTCGTGCCGCAAACGGCATCGAATTGACCCGGCTTTAGCCGCTGAGGGCCGCCTTCTTCAGTCTGCCGTAACTCTCGGAAACAGAAGTTGTTTTTGAACAAACACAGGGTTCTGACCAGGTGACATGTTCCTTCGACTCGTAGCCGATTCCTTCACGCGCCGGCCTCGTCGCAAGCTCTTGACCATGGCCGCACTCGCGCTGGGCATGGCCGTAGCGACCGCCGCGCTCAGCGTCTCTCTGGACGTTGGCGATCGCCTGGCCCGGGAATTTCGCAGCCTGGGCGCGAATCTCCTCGTCACGCCGCAAGCCGATTCCTTGCCGCTGGAAATTGGCGGCGTGGATTATCGTCCCGCGAACGCTGGCGCCTACCTCCCCGAAGCCGATCTCGGCAAACTCAAAACAATTTTCTGGCGCTTCAACATCATGTCCTTTGCGCCTATCTTGGATGTTCCGGTAGAGGTATGGTCACCGGCGTCCAAGAACTGGTCTAGTCCTGGCCTCGTCGACAAAGCCACTCTCATCGGCACTTGGTTCGACCGCGCCGTTCCTATTCCTGACGGCACCTCTTACGAAACCGGAATTGAGAAAACCAATCCCTGGTGGCATGTGGAAGGGAAGTGGTTCAAAGACGACTCCATAGAGTGTGTCGTCGGTGCGAACTTTGCGAAGAAATTTGGCGTGAAGCCGGGCGATGTCCTGCACGTGAGGCCGACCGACAAGCCAGCCGGAATGGAGTTGAATGTCGTCGGAATTCTGACCACCGGCGGGCCCGAGGACGATGCCATCGTCGCGTCCCTTGGCCGTGCCCAGCAACTCGCAGACAAGCCCGGCCAATATCGCCGTCTCTATGTCAGCGCGCTGACCAAACCCGAAGATGCCTTCGCGCGCAAAGATCCCAAAACCATGACGCCCGCGGAATTTGACACCTGGTACTGCACCCCCTACATCAGCGCCATCGCCCTGCAAATCAGCGAAGAGTTGAAGGGTACGGACGTGCACGTAATTCGCCGCGTGGCTGAAGGCGAAGGCAATATCCTCACTCGCGTGCGCACGCTGCTTTGGCTGGTAACCTTCGCCGCGCTGCTGGCCTCCGCCTTGGCCGTCGGAGCGTCCGCCGCCGCGTCCGTCATCGAACGTCGCACCGAAATTGGCCTGATGAAGGCTCTTGGCGCAGGTTCGGCGCTTGTCGGAGTGTTGCTGGCCGCGGAACAGTTGCTCCTTGCCTTAGTAGGCGGCGGCATCGGCTACGCCCTGGGCATTGTCCTGGCGCGCATCCTCGGTGAACGTATTTTCGGCTTTACACCCACTCCCAATCTCTTCGTGTTGCTGATAATTCTTGCGCTTGCGGCGCTCATTACGTTGTTGGGCAGCGCGTTTCCCCTGCGCCGGGCTTCACGCTACGATCCCGCCCCCATTCTGCGAGGCGAGTGATGCCCACCACCACAATGTTCTGGCGCATCGTTCGAAGGCTGCTTACCGCCAACTATTCCCGCCTCTTCGTGATTTTGCTCGCACTGGGAGCAGGCGCGGCCGTAACCTCGGCCCTGTTGAATTTGCAGATCGACGCCAAGCGCCGCCTCACCACCGAATTTCGCGCCCTCGGTGCGAATGTAATCGTGGCCCCGCGCGATGCGGGCACGGATGGTAATGGCGCGACGCTGGACGAGGCGGTTCTGGCTCAGTTACCCGCGGAACACGAAGGCAAACCTTTACCGGCCGTGGCATTCCTCTACATGATCGGCGAAATCGCCAAGTCCGGTGGGCTCCACTTCGAGCCAGCCGTGATCGCGGGCACGCGAGGGCATGGCCTGACCGAGATTCGCCCCGGCCGCCGCAGCGAATTTATCCCCGCATTAGAGAATGATCCCGACGCGTGCGAGATCGGCGCCAAAGCCGCCACGCAATTCCAAGTTCACGCGGGAGACTCTCTGCAACTCCGAAACCCCGGAAGCACCGCAGCCTGCAAGGTATTTGCGGTCGTAAACACGGGCGGTGCGGAAGATACGCAGATTTTTACGCGCCTCGCCACCGCTCAATCCCTTGCGAATCTGCCCGGACGCATCAGCTTGATTCAACTCAGCGTGAACGGCACCCCCGACTCGTTGAACCGCTTCATCTCCCAGCTAAGCCAAAACCTCCCCGCCGTGGAGGTTCGCGGCATCAAACAGCTCGCCGAAGCCGAAGGCCGCATCTACAACCGCATCAGCGGCCTGCTCTCCGCCACGGTGATCCTAGTGCTCATCCTCACTTCGCTCTGCGTCATGGCGGGCATGAGCAACGTGGCCATCGAACGCAAAAACGATGTCGGCTTGATGAAGGCCATTGGCGGCTCCGTCCGCCGCGTCGTGCGTCTCTTCCTCGCCGAAGCCATTCTTATGGGCATTGTCGGAGGATTGCTGGGCTCGGCGTTCGGATTACTCGTCTCCATATGGCTGGGAAAAGCCGTGTTTGGTGTGGCTGCGCAGCCCCGGTGGATTGTGTATCCTGTTTCCGTGACCATCACTGTGCTCGTTTCCATCGCCAGCGCCTTTCCGTTGCGGCGCCTGGCCAGCATTCGTCCCGCATCCGTCTTCCGAGGTGAAGCGTGAGCTCCCAGGTTGTGATCGATTCATTGGTGAAGGAGTACGGAAACCTGCGCGCCCTGAATGGCATCTCCGTGAAAATCGAGGCCGGCGAATGGGTCGCGCTGATGGGCCCGTCCGGCTCTGGCAAAACCACCTTGATCAATATTCTTGGCGGCCTCGATACGCTGACCTCCGGCCACGTCGTCGTTGACGGCGTGGATCTGGCGAAACTCGGCGAAAGCGATCTGGTTCGTTACCGCGCGGAGAAAATCGGTTTCGTCTTTCAGCAGTTCCACCTGGTGCCTTATCTCAATGCTCTCGAAAACGTCATGCTGGCGCAATATTTTCACAGCATCACCGACGAACCTCAGGCCGCCGACGCGTTGAAACGCGTGGGCCTCGGCGACCGTTTGACCCATCTCCCCTCGCAACTTTCCGGCGGCGAACAGCAACGCGTGGCCATCGCGCGCGCCCTCATCAATCAGCCCAAGCTGATCCTCGCCGACGAGCCCACCGGAAACCTCGACGAAGCCAATGAAGAAATTGTGCTCGAGCTGTTCCGCGAACTCCACAGCGCCGGCCACACCATCCTCATGGTCACGCACGATCCCAATATCGCCCAACAGGCTGATCGCCGCATCGAACTCGTGCACGGCCACCTTGCCGTGGACCAGCGCGTCACCATGGACGACGGCATTCACTTCGATCATCTTCTCGAACAAATCTGGGTTTGCGGCGAAGAAGGGAACACGGCGGACGTCGACCACATCCGCACGCCCGGCGGAGTGGACCCCGTGCGCACCCTGGCACGCATGGAAGATCTGCAATTGGTCAGCGTCGAGGATCACCAGGTGCGCCTCACCGAACGCGGCGAAAGCCGCGCCCGCGATGTTGTGCGCCGTCACCGCCTGGCCGAACGCCTCTTCAAGGACACTTTTCGCATTGACGATCACGAAGCCCACACCCAAGCCTGCAAATTCGAGCACATCATTAGTCCAGAACTCGACCAGCGCATCTGCTCCTTCCTCGGCCATCCCACCACCTGCCCGCACGGCAATCCCATTCCCCCAGGCGATTGCTGCAACCACAAAGAAAAGGAAAACGCCCGCTGATCTAGCACTTCGCATTCTCTAACTTTCCTTTTGTGTCAAAAGGCCGGGCCTCTTTGGAGTGCGGCGGCTTGCCGCCGCTTTTGCGCCGTACGCATCTCCACGAATGCGCCTTTCGCCCTCGTAGGGGCGCAGGACTCCTGCGCCCCATGTCCGCACGATCGACTGTTCTTGTCACCCAATCCCGTTTTTCCGTGCCTTTCTCCCCTTCGCCCCGAAGCGGAGTCACACTTTCCCCGAGCGATTCTTGTAGGGTGAGTCCCTCTTCAATCTCAGATTTCAGGATGGAACGTTCTGGCTGTAAACTGTTAACTGCAAACTGTGAACTAAAAACTCCTCCCCCATGCCCATACCCATCGATCAGCGCAAGAAACCCACGGCCGTAAAGATTCACGTTAAAACCGGTGCCGGTGTGGACATCACCTGGGCCGACGGCCACGAAAGCCATTTCGATTTTCCGTATCTACGTGACAACTGCCCGTGCGCCACCTGCAACGACGAGCGCGACAAAAAAGTGGCGTTCGCGGGCAACGCACCCCCATCCTCAGCCGTCCTGCCGATGTTCAAGCCCAAGCCCCGGGCTCAATCGGCCACGCAAGTAGGGAATTACGCCATCCAGATCAACTTCAACGACGGCCACTCCACGGGAATCTTCAGCTACGACTACCTGCGTTCCATGTGCCCCTGCCCCGATTGCGCTAGTGCCTTCCGCACCCCCGCCACTTAGAAGTTCAACTCTCAGGACTCAGATTTCTTTTGAGAAGCGTGCCTATCGGCCATGCAACCAGAATGGAACCGTGTCATCCTGAGAGACGCGCAGTTCGCGTCTCGAAGGATCTCAGCTGACACCCCGCGCAATTCCAAGTTGCAAGCTTCAACTTCGTACACGACCCAAACAATGTCATTCCGACCGGAGGGACGGCGGTTTCGGCCGTCCCGGAGTGGAGGAATCGCGGCTCAGCTTATGATTTCCCGCCTAATTACTCGGCGCTTCCAAACTCTTCAACTTTTCCTGCACTCCCGGCGCCGCCTTTGAATTCGGCTGCAATTGCAAATATTTCTCATACGCCTGCTTGGCTTCGCTCTTCTTCCCCAATTGCAAATACGCATCCCCTAAATTCAAGTACGCAATGGCGCGATTCGGGTCCAGCGCGATCGTCTTCTGGAACCATTCGACCGCGTCGCCAAACTGCCCCAGCTTGAACATCGCGAATCCCGAGTTATTCGCAAACAATGCGCTCTCCGGTTTCACCTGCGCAGCTTGCTCGAATTTCTCCGCAGCCTCGCTGTATTTCTTCTCTTTATAGAGCCGCATGCCTTCATCGTTTGTTGCTGCGGCGATATCCTTTGCGCCTGTCACGCCAGCTTCTGCGCCAGTCGCCGCTGTTCCACCGCTCTTGCCAGCCACTTGCCCGCCCTGAATTTGCGCTTCCGCGGCCGCCAACTGCTTCTTCAACTCCGCATTTTGCGCCGCTTCTTTGCGGATCTCCTCGCGCAACTGTTCCAACTGCGCATTCAGCTTAATTCCTTCATCGCCCAATTGCGCCGAATTCTCATTCAAAAATTCCGTCTCGTGATTCAGTTCGAAAATGAAATCCCCGCCCTCGCTTCCCGGCAAATTCCCAAATGCCGGTGTCTGGTGCGATAGTGCCGACACGGCGGGCGTCACGTATGCCGCAAGTTCCGTCGCGGTCACCACGCCATCGCCATTCAAATCCGCTCGCCCATCCAGCGCCTGCAGCAAGGTCCACGTAAACACCGAATGTCCGTTCGGCCCGTTGTCCGCCACTTGCTGGTCCACCCCGCCCGCCGTAAACATCTGCCGCGCCGTCCGCCGCGAAATTTCCAGCAGGTAATTGCCCATGCCCAGCGTTCCTCCACCTCGCGTCAACGCCAACCCGCTGTAGCATGAATCCATCACGAACAGAACGTGCTTTGCCGGAATGGCCTCCGCGATGTCCTGAAAATTCGTCATTGAAATCGCTTGGCCCTCGTAGTTGGTTAAATCCGCGTCCACGGGAATGATGTAGCCCAAGTCTCGTCCGGACGCCAGGTGCCGCGTGGCTCCATGCCCCGCAAAAAACACAAACACGCGATCCTCGCGCTTCACCAGATCGGGATTCCCCAGCTTGTCTCCCAAGAGCGACAGGATGTTCTGCCGCGTCGCTTCCTTGTCCAACAACAGAAACGTGTGCTCTGGTTTGAAATTATATTTCTTGATCAGCAAATCGCGCACCGCCTGCGCATCATTCGCCGCGTAACTCAGCTTCGGCCAAGTCTGGTACGCATCAACGCCAATCACCGCGGCCCAACTATCCCTATAGATTGATGCCGGTGCGGGCTGCGTTTGCGCCGTGTCCAGTCCTCGCGTTCCCTCCACGGCAAACGCGCTCCCGTTCCACGAAGCAAACTGATAGCCGTCTTTCTGCAGCGTCTCAATCAAACTCGGCAGCACTTCCAGCGTCACCTTGTGTATGTCGTGAAACAAAATAATTCCGTGCCCCTGCTTCTCTACCTCCTGTACAACGCGCTGCGCGATGGAGTTGGGCACGGGATCGGCCCAATCCTCCGAATCCACGTTCCACAAAATCGCCTTCATCTTGTCGCTTTGTACCTTGGACAGAATTCCAGCGTTGATCGCTCCATACGGCGGCCGGAACAGCACCGGCGGCTCCTTCATAATGGTCGTCAACAATGCGCTGGTTGTCTCGATCTCTTCCGTATAGCCCGCCTCCGTCATTTTTGGGAGCACGGGATGGCTGTAGCTGTGGTTTCCCAGTGTCGAGCCCTGCACTAGGATGCGCGTGCTCACCGCCGCCGTCGCAGTCAGCTTTGCCCCCGCCTCCGTGGTTTCCGGTCCAAGATTGCGGCCCACCTGAAAGAAAACCGCTTTCAATCCATACTTCTTCAAGATTTCCAGAATTTGGTCGGTGTAGCGCGGGTGCGGTCCGTCATCGAACGTCAGCACCAGCGTCTTTGGCGGCAAATCCGTGCCAAACACCTCGCCGTTGCTTGTCTTCTTCTTAGCACCGCCGCCGCGTGATTCGGCGGGTGGCAGCGATCCTTCAATCTCCCTCAAAATCTTCTCGCGCGTATATTTCTGCTGCAGAAAACTGACGTACCGTTCCCAAGCCTCGCGGTGAACGACCATTCCGCGCGTCTGCAGGTTCCCCAGGATTTCGCCAATTTCCTTCTGATAGAGCGCCTGAATCTGTGCCAGCGCCCCCAAATCATCTCGAATTCGCCCCTGCAGCTTCGCGTTTGCCGCGGTTTCTGGCGCCACCGCAAGCCCTTCGAGCAAATCGCGGAAGGCTAGCTTGTCCGCGTCCCGATATTCCGCATAAGTTTCCACGTGGTCCAAGAGTTCTTCGGCAGGAGCTGTTTGCCCATCGGCAAGGCCTTTTGTCAGCAGCGTTTCGAGCGCCGCCAGCTTTTCCTCATTCTGCTGGAAGATTATTTTTCCGGCCGTCGATGCCCGTTCTCTCACCCCCGGGTCCAGCGCCCCCGCCCCGTTCATCAAAACGATGATCTTCCGGTAATTCGCAACAATCTCGTCGCATTCTTTTGCCAAAGTCGAATTCGCGCCCGCTTGCCCCCGAGCCGAACCACAAACTAACAGAAACAACGCAATGTAAAAGGCCCAAGACCTGGTCCTTGCTCTTTTCATGATCCGCCGCCGCTGAAGATTCCCATCTCTTGCAAAATCATGACTCACACCCGCCCATAAATCCAGCCGTCAATGCCAAAGCGTTTCCTCCAAAACTTCTTGAAGGTCGGGCGACAAGTCTTCTTCCCGCTGCGCCGCGCCTCTATCCGAAGTCCGATCTCTCACTTCCCTCGTGTAGCTGCCACAAAAGTGTTTTTCACCTTTCCTTGCAACAAATAAACGAGAAAGACACTTGCAATCACGACTCCGATCCCTCCCTCAAAAATATGTCCACGGATCATGTTGACCAGGTCTCCCAAAACCTGGGTCGCGATAATAGCCACGGTCAACCGCCATCCCCAAAGTCGGCGCTTAAACCAACCCATAGCAGCAAGGGCAAGGGCGACAGAAAGCAGCAGAAACGCAATTCCCACTGCCTTGCCAAACGGTGCCAGTTCTTTGTATGCCCGCGGATTCAGAGTCCACATGCTGTCTAGTTTTGTGCCGTGCCAGACCAGGGAAGTCCCAGCAAGAAAGGCCGTCACCGCTCCAAAAAGCAGAAAGATTCCAATTACCCTCATCCCGCGAGGAGACCCTACGGGAGGGGAACTCGAAGAGGGATTCATGCCCCAACTATAAACTGGATTTCCTCGCTGTCCACTGCCGGCTGTTCGCTCTATTCGGAATCCCTCCCAACACCCCAACCCTCCCCAAACTGGACTTGCCTCAAAAAAGATGCGAGCATTATCTCCGCAGGTCGATAACCCTTTGTAATGAGCAGCTCTCCCCAAAACCCGGCAGCCCAGAGCCGCCTGGGTAACGGAATCCCGCGTGTTCTCGTCGCCACAACCGCGCTCTTAAGCTTCATCTCCTTCTGGCGCGCTGCAGCCATCGTCCTCAACGACCTCGCTTCCTCCGCTTACTACGCCGGTGGTGAAGCCGAAGGCTACATCGGCAAGGCCGCTCCCTGGTTCATCCTCGGCATCATGCTGTTTTCTTATGCCGTGCGCGCGATTTACGTCGAGAGTTGCAGCATGTTCGTGCGTGGCGGCGTCTATCGTGTCGTCAAAGAGGCCATGGGCGGCACGCTGGCCAAATTCAGCGTCTCCGCCCTGATGTTCGATTACATCCTTACCGGACCCATCAGCGGCGTCTCCGCGGGTCAGTACATCGTCGGCCTCATCAACGAAACCTCCGATTACATCCATCTTGGCCTGCACATTTCTCCCGGTATCGGCGCGGCGTGCTTCGCCATCATGTGTACCACGTATTTCTGGTGGTACAACATCAAGGGCGTCCACGAATCCAGCCAGAAGGCCATGCGCATTATGCAAATCACCACCGTCATGGTGGTGATTCTGATTACCTGGTGTATTTACACCGTTTTGGTCCGCCATCCCGCCGTGCCCCCCTTCCCGACACCTCACAACATCAGGCTAGGTCCCAATGCCATGGGCTGGCTCTACGGCATGCAATTCGCCCATTTCGCAGGCATTCTCGCCATTTTCATTGGTTTGGGCCATTCCGTTCTCGCCATGAGCGGAGAAGAATCCCTTGCCCAGGTCTATCGCGAAATCGAGCATCCCAAGCTCCCCAACCTGAAAAAGACCGGTCTCGTCATTTTCATCTACAGCCTGGTTTTCACCTCGTTGGTCTCGTTCTTCGCCGTGATGCTTATTCCCGACGCCCAGCGCCAGCATTTCCTGGAGAACCTCATCGGCGGCCTGGCTATGAACCTGGAAGGCCCGTTCCTCTTGCGCTTGGTCTTCCACGGCTTTGTGGTTGTAGTCGGCACCCTGATCCTGGCCGGTGCGGTGAACACCGCCATCGTCGGCTCCAACGGCGTCCTCAATCGCGTGTCGGAAGACGGCGTCCTCGCGGACTGGTTCCGCCAGCCGCACCGCAAGTTCGGCACTTCCTACCGCATCATCAACATCATCGCGGCGTTGCAAATCCTCACCATCATCATCAGCCGTGGCCAGGTCACTTTCCTCGCGAACCTCTATGCCTTTGGCGTGATCTGGAGTTTCGCCATGAAGGGCCTGGCGGTCCTGGTTCTTCGCTACACCCACCCCGGCGATCGCGAATACCGCGTTCCCCTGAACTTTCGCATCTTCGGTTTGGAAATTCCGGTTGGACTCAGTTTAATCACCCTCACCCTTCTGTGCATCGCTGTCGTGAACCTTTTCACTAAGCCTGAAGCCACCGTTGCCGGCGTCACGTTCTCCATTTTTCTCTTCATCGTCTTCACGGCTTCGGAAAGATACACACGTCACGCGCGCGGCAGCGCGGCGCACGTCGAGATGGACCAGTTCCACCTCGCCATGGAAAGTGAGATCACTCCGGAATCCGTCGGCGCGCGCGCGGGCAACATCCTCGTACCCGTCAGCAACATCCATTCGCTCTATCACCTTGGCAATGTGCTGGAGCGCGTGAAACCCGGTCGCCGCGACGTTGTCGTCCTGCACGTGCGCTTGTTACGCCGTTCAGCCTCGGGCGAATACGATCTCGAAGCCGAGCAGCTATTTGGCAGCATCGAGCAGCAGTTGTTCTCGCAAGCTCTGTCCATCGCCGAAAAACGGGGTAAGACAATTCGCCTCGCCGTGGTGGCCGCCAGCAATCTGTGGGACGGCATCCTCCGCGCCGCCACTTCGCTGCAATCCAGCACTATCGTCCTCGGCCATTCGCCCAAGGAATCAACGGAGGAGCAGGCCCGGCAGATTGGCGATGCCTGGGAAAAGCTCGGCGATCCCAAGCCGCAGTTCAACCTCGAAATCCATTTCGCCAATGGCGACAAGGTCTATAAGGTTCTCGGTCCGCACGCACCCAACCTCACCGCCAACGAAGTGAATCTCCTCCATCGCTTGTGGCTGCGCTTCAGCGAATCCATCGCCCCGCTCGAATTCCACCACCACGATGTGGTCCACTTCGCTCTCGAAGAGGTTCAGAAAGAACTGGATGAAGGCCAGGAAGAAGAGGTCCTCAACCGCCTGCGCGCTCACCTCGAAGCCAACGTGAAGAAGAAGCCCTCGTCCGACTAACCTGTGGCACAGTCACTCCTGACTGTGCTCTTAGGTTTGCTCTTGTAGCGGCGACCTTCAGGTCCGCTCTTGGGTTTCCCTTGCCCTCGTGGGGGTCCAGCACTGCTGCACCCCGTTTCAGCACAATCCGTGCCCTACGTTAGGAATCAGGTCTTGCCCTGTCATTCCGACCGCAGCGGCCCGATTTTCTCTTTCGCGCCGATATGTGGCGCGTCGGGCCGCGAAGTGGAGGAATCCCTCCTCAACCTCATGTTCCAGGCAGAGAAAGCTGCGGGAGTCTCGAGCCCATCTCCGTCCTCTTGACCGAGACGGATTCTTACAAGGAATCCCCCTCACACCGCGCTTGTGCAATGCCCGCACTTCTTCGCCGCCACTGGAATCGGCATCGCGCACTGCGGACAATCCTTCGTCGTAACCGGTGGCGGAGGCGGCACCGGCTTTGGCATCCACCGGTTGACCATGCGTACCACCAGGAAGATGGCAAACGCTACGATCAGAAAGTTAATGAACGTGTTGATGAAGTTGCCGTAATTCAACGTCGGCGCACCCGCCGCTTTGGCAAGCAACAGCGTGTCATAGTGTGTGCCGTTGAGGCTTACGAACAGGTTGGAAAAATCCACATGCCCAATCAACCGTCCCAGCGGTGGCATCAGGACATCGTCCACCAGCGACGCCACAATCTTGCCAAACGCCGCGCCAATAATCACGCCAACCGCCAAGTCCAGCACGCTTCCGCGCATCGCAAATTCCTTAAATTCTTTGAACACAGTTCTTCTCCTTATGGGACTAATAAGAGCCGCAATTCGTTTCCTCGGGCGGAATCCCGGATTCGAGAGAGGACTTCACTGGCCACGCATTATAACGGAAGAACTACTTTGTTTGACGCAAAATCAGGATGGAGCCCAGCAGCCCGCGGATGATCAGCACCAACCCTGCGGCTGCCAGCAATTTCCCCACCCACAGATACGGCACGCGCGTCACCGCAAGCATCAGTGCACCCAACAACACCAGCGAAAGTCCGCGGTTCCAGTTCTGCCACCGCGCCCACCACTGTCCGGGTCTCGCCAACGCCAGTAATCCCCAGGCAAGCAGCGCGACGCTGACAATCAGCCAGGGAATGCTACGGCGATCGATGTAGATTCGCCCGAGCAACCCCAGCCACACCACCAGCGCCCCCAGCAGCAGGAACACAAGTTCCACCATCAGTTGGGACAAACGCGTGGGAGAGAGCATGGCTGTTCTACGGTATGCGTTCGATGCGCAACTTCTGTATGACTACGGGCACACGCGGGCGATCGCTTCCAT
>Ga0209517_10002186_pt1 | contig 28034 bp, 14 predicted proteins | sample PeaSoiMetSII2010_FD_187695 | JGI IMG/M metagenome (GOLD analysis project Ga0209517, IMG submission 187695) | Peat soil microbial communities from Weissenstadt, Germany - SII-2010 (SPAdes) (version 2) | ecosystem: Environmental > Terrestrial > Soil > Wetlands > Peat | place: Germany...
AGGGCCGGGAGGGGACCCGGCAGCGATTCGAGCCGCGCAATTGGGTGCTTCCGTCGCTCTGGTCGAGCGGGAGTATCTGGGCGGGACGTGTCTGAATTACGGCTGCATTCCTTCCAAGGCGTTGATCCACACTTCCGACCTTTATGCGCAGATGAGGTCGTCGGCAAGCCTGGGTCTCAAGACCGAATCGGCCGCTTTTGATTACTCCGCCATGGCTGAGCGGAAAGATCAGGTGGTCCGTAACCTGCGCGGCGGCGTGAAGCAGTTGCTGGCAGCGAACGGCGTGAACGTCTTTGAGGGGACGGCGTCGTTCGAAAGCCGCAAGCGCATTGTTGTGAATTCAAAGTCCGGAAACGCGGTAATCGGGGCCGAGAAGACCATTATCGCTACCGGCGCGACATCCTCGATGCCTGGCTTTCTGCCCCGCCACGGGCGGGTGGTCGAGAGCCGCGCGTTCCTCGACCTGAAATCGACCCCAAGTCGCGCGCTAGTTCTGGGCGGTGGAGTCATCGGCTGCGAGTTTGCCTGCATGTTGGCGCAATTGGGGGTTCAGGTCACGATCGTCGAGATACTCGAGGATATCGTCGCATTCCTGGACGCGGACGTCCGCCGCGAGTTGCGTCGCCAGATGGAGAAGACGTTGGGCATTCGCATACTAACGGGCGTGAGTCTCGAGAACATCACTGCAGATGAACATGCCGTGCGAGGAACCGCGAGCGGAGAAGCGCTCGAGGCGGATCTGCTTTTGGCCGCTTTAGGGCGTAAACCGGTGACGCAGGAACTACAGCTCGAGAACGCCGGACTCAGCACCAATCAACACGGTTTCATCGAGGTCGATGAATACGGCGTAACTCAGGTGTCAACGATCTATGCGATTGGCGACGTCACGGGAGGTCCTCAGTTGGCGCATGCCGCCACGTCGCAAGGGCTGGTGGCCGCCGCGAACGCATGCACTCGGCAGCGGCGCAAAAATGAAAAACTCATTCCCTATTGCATCTTCACCTCGCCGGAAGTCGGGGCGGTCGGGCTGACAGAGCAGGATGCGTTGAAGCAAGGCAGGGAAATCAAGACCGGCAAATTCAATTTTGGGGCACTAGGAAAAGCTCAGGCTATCGGCCACGCGAGCGGCTTCGTCAAGTGGGTTGCCGATGCCAAGACCGAGCAGTTGCTGGGCGCGCAGGTGATCGGCGTCCAGGCCACCGACCTCATCGCGGAAGCCACCACGGCGATCCGCGCCGAGCTCACCGCCACCGAACTGGCTCAGACCGTCTACTGCCATCCCACCCTCGCCGAGGCCTGGATGGAAGCCGCCGATGTGCTGCTCGGCGAACCGATCCACACCATCGCCAAGAGACGCGGGCTCGGGACTCGGGATTGACGATTGATGATTGTCAATTGCCGATGGTCGATTTGACGAGCCTCGCAAATCGCGCTATTTTGCATGGTGGAGAATTCGGAAATTCGGCCGCTCGAACTTCTTTTATGGCCTTCTCAATCCGCAATCTTAAAATTCGCAATCAGATCCTCTTGATGACCCTCCCTCCTCTGGTTGTTTTGTTCTGCGCGGTGGGTCTCGTGTTCGTTGCGTACCGCAGTGTCGCCAACACTAACCGAGCGGCGCAGCAATCCAAAGATAGAGTGGCGCGACTTCAGTCATTTTATGGGCACGTCGTGCAGGCTTTCGATTCCGTAAAGCGATACGCCGGCGCGCACCAGGGCGACGCTCTGGTGACTTACGATAATGCGGTGATGGATGGGATGGCGGATCTCAACGCTCTGGACGAACTGGAAGCGCCTGATCAAGGGAAGCTGCAAGAGGTTGTTCGAATGCGGATGGAGTTCGCGGCGTTCCGGGCCTCGTGGGCTCAGCCCACCATCGCGATGGCCCGTGCCGGTGGAAACTACGATGCCAATGCGGCCATGGCGGATGGGCTGCAACGCAGGAACGCGATCGGGTCTGAGATGTCTAAACTGCGGAGAGAGGAAGAGGCGGGGAATACAAGCCAGATGCTCGGTGCGGAGAAGATGATGTGGCAAATGCTCGTGGTAGGAGCCAGCCTATTCGTCCTCCTGGGCGGCGCTTTGGTTTTCGTGAACGGGGCGTGGACACGCCTGATTGTGGCACCGGTACAGCAACTCATCCGCGCTGCCGAGCAGGTAGGGCGGGGTGATTTTGCGCCCACCTTGCCCCCCACGGCCGCCAACGAATTTGGTACTCTCTCTCGAAGCTTCTCCCGGATGACCAACGCGCTGCGGCGCGAACGGGAGGAAATGGCCGCCTTAAACCGGTTTTCTGAGGCGGTCACCCAGTGCACCTCGGAGCCGGAAGTTTACGACCTGCTTCTGCACGCTCTGAAAGAACGCTTCCAACCGGGCCAAATCATTATCTTCAAGATGCAAACCCCGGAGAATTTTCTGGAGGCGGTGGCCACGCTAGCGCCGCTGCCCAAGGATGCCGGAACCCAGCCAGTCATCGAAGATCCGCACAATTGCAAAGCTGTGCGCTCCGGGCGCTCCTTCGTGGTGAACGACGTACGGGTCCAGGCGCTGTGCCCCTCCAAGTTTGCTCTGCCCTCCGAAGGAAGCTACTTTTGCGGGCCCTTGATCGCGGGCGGCATTATCATCGGCTCCGCCCGTATGGAAGCTGCCCCGGATATCTGGACCTCCGACCGCCAGCGCTTGGTCGAGAGTTATCTGAGCGGCGCGGCTACGGCACTTTCCAATCTACGCATGCGCGATACGATGAAAGCGCAAGCTAATTTCGACATGCTGACTGGGCTCTATAATCGCCGATTCGCGGAGGAGTATGCTCGAAAGCAATTCGCCATTGCCAAGCGCAGTGGGAAGCCCCTGGGCGTGGCCATGCTCGACCTGGACCACTTTAAAGAGCTAAATGATGCCCACGGGCATGAAATTGGCGATGCCGTCCTCCGTTACTTTGCCAAGACGGTCACCGGATCGATCCGGGAAACGAACCTCATCGCGCGTTACGGTGGAGAGGAGTTCTTGGTGGTGCTGCCCGAGACAAGCGCAAAATCGTGCGTGCTGGTGGCGGAGCGCATCCGAGAAGCCGTAATGACCATGAGGGTGCCTTCCAACACGGAGAAGCCCATACCCACCGTGACGGTAAGCATTGGAGTGGCGGCTTTTCCGGAACACGGCGGGACGCTGGAGGAGGTCATGCAGGCGTCTGACAAGGCCCTGTATGAATCCAAGCGCCGCGGGCGCAACCGTGTGACGGTTGCATCGGCGCTGGATTCTGCGGCCGCCTAACGAAGTTGCGTCACGACTTTGCTCACCTGCCCGGCGCTTTCAATTTGCAGGCCCTTCCAGTCGAAGCGTTGTATCGACAATCCCGATTTCAACTCGACGGTTGGTGGCGTGCGCCGGGGCGCTGTCGCCGGGAACCCTCGGGTCGGACTTGCCATAACCCTTGGTGGTGATAATTTTCAGGTCGAGCCCTGACTCGACGAGGTAATCACGCACAGCCTGGGCGCGCCTTTCCGAAAGCTTTAAGTTGTAGTCCGCAGTGCCGACGTCATCGGTGTAGCCGTAGACGCTGATCGCGTATCCTTCGACGCTCATCAAGACGCCGGCGATCCGGCTTAGGATTTCTCGGTATTGCGGCTTGATGTCGGACTTGTCAAAATCGAACCGAATTGAGTTGCTGCCAAGCGTCACAACCAAGCCATCAACTGTTCGGCGCGTGTCGGCGATGTGGCTCAGGACGTCCTTCAGGTGGGCGAGTTCCTGTTCGCGCTGCCGCCGGTACTCTTCCGCTTTCTGCTCGGCCTGGCTTGCCTCCTGCTTGGCTACGGCCGCCTGCTGCTGCGCCTGCTGGGCCTGGTTTTGCGATTGGGCTCGAGCCGCATCCGCCTGATCTCTTTGTTGAGCGGCTGCTTGTGCGCTTTGCGCCGCCTGCGCCGCTTGCTGCGCCTCGGTATGCGATCGCTGCTCGACCTCGCTCAGGCGCCGGTTCATTTCTTCCGTTTGCCGCGCCAGTTGCGCGACTTCCATCCGCACCTGCCTTAGAGCGCGCACGAAGAAAAAGACCAGCACAGCCAGCAACACTAGAAGCAACCAGACCCAAACCTGGGACCTGCCTTCTGGCCGCCCCGGTTCCACACCGGACGGCGGTTGGCGGGTAATGTCCGGATCTAGATTGAACAAAGCCATTCACTTCAATTTTACCTGTCTATTGGGCTGAGTGCGAGACCAGACGCGTCAAACATAAAACTCAAACGCTGCTTTGAAAGTATGAGTGCCGAAGGCACCTTGGAGTGCGGCGGCTTGACGCCGCCTTGCAATTACAGCAAAGCGCGGAACTGCACAACGTGTCGGGCTTACCCTTTCGAGATCTTCTCGCCAAAAAGCCCGGCTGGTTCCGTCCGAAGGCGGCGTCAAGCCGCCGCACTCCAAGGCGCTTCGCGCATTTCCCTGGCAAGCGAACCTATCCTTGGGTCTTCTCCGGGGCAGCCGCCAGGCTGGGCGGGGAAGGCAAGTTCGCTTGGCCTGCCAGAACCTTGGTCAACGTGGCGGCGAGGCCATCAATCGAGCTGCTGCCGCCGACCGCCAGGATTTGGGGCATAAACTGGGCGCCCTTTTCGGCCAAAACCGTGGCGATGTTCACGAGAGTCGTGCTGGTGGCCCCGATGGCCGCGTTCTGAGCGCTGAAACCCTCCGCTTTGGCTAGTCCTTGGGCGCGAATCACGTCGGCCTGGGCCGTGCCCTGGGCGCGGATCACATCGGCCTGCGCCGTGCCAGTCTGCTTGATATACTCCGACTCGCCGCGCGCCTGCTGCACGCGCGCATCGGCGTTGTTCTTGTTGATCTCGATTCCGATGGAGGACTTGGCCAAATCTCGCTGCATATCGGCCTTGCCGGTGGTGGCTTCCGTAGCGACGCGCTGCTCCTGCGCCTTTTGCTACATGATGAAAGTCTCGATTTCCTGGTTGGCGATCTCCCGGCGCGTCAGCACCACCACAAGGCCCTGGGGGAGAATCACATCCTGAATGTAGACGCCTTGGGTCTCCAAGATAGGACCTCCGGGACGGCTTGGTCCGTACCGGCCACGCCATGGCGGTTGGTCCGCGGCGAGCGGCGAGCCGAACTGTGCGGATTGTACTCCAAGCGCCCCGCGCGCACCAGCGCAGGTCCACCGTTGGGGTCCAGGACGCGCCCTTTTGGTGTCCGCAAAGGGCGTTTCGTTCCATACCCGTTTAGGTCGCGCGAAGGGCTTTCTCAATAGCTATCCGGTGAGCTACTGAATTAACTTGGCATAGACGGCGCGGCAAAGAAAAGTCACCGCAATATTGCTCGGCACGCTTTTGGTATACTTATAAGCACTATGAATTCGCGAGGCTGAAGATGTCTCGAAGCAAGTATGCCGGAAGCCAAACGGTTTCGCAGCGCACGACTACCAGACTCATGGCCCGCATTCCCTCACTTGATCCCAGGGGTTGCAGGTATAATCAGGGCTAGCCATGCAACTCACACCAGGCACAAAACTCGGACCATACGAGGTGGTTTCGCTGATCGGTTCGGGCGGTATGGGCGAGGTGTATCGCGGTCGCGACACACGCTTGGACCGTACCGTCGCCATCAAGGTCCTGCCCACTGAACTTTCCGCCGACGCGGACCTACGACGGCGCCTCGAGCGCGAGGCCCGGACGATTTCCAGCCTCAATCATCCGCACATCTGCACGCTGTACGATTTCGGCCGACAGGATCAGACGGACTATTTGGTTTTGGAGTACCTCGAGGGCCAGACGCTGGCGGAACGCCTCAAGCGCGGACCGCTGCCCACCGAACAAGTGCTGCGCTATGGAATTCAGATCGCCGACGCGCTCGAGAAAGCCCACCGCCAAGGCGTCGTTCACCGCGATCTCAAACCGGGAAATATCATGCTGACCGCGTCGGGCGCGAAACTGCTCGATTTCGGCCTGGCGAAGGCCATACACCCAAAGCGGTCCTTTGGGCTTATGCGGGAGGGCCAAGAGTCCTACCAAACCCTGCCCACCGCGAGTAATCCACTGACGGAGCAAGGAACCCTGATTGGGACTTTCCCGTACATGTCGCCAGAGCAACTGGGGGGCAGCGATGCCGACTCGCGCTCGGACATCTTCGCCCTGGGTGCGGTTCTTTACGAAATGGCCGCGGGATGCAGAGCTTTCGAGGGGACGAACCCGGTGAGCGTGATGGCCTCGGTGCTGGAACGGGAACCGCAACCGCTCACGGCGGTGCAGCCATTGGCGCCAGTGGCCCTCGAGCGTCTGGTGAAGTTGTGTCTCGCCAAAGACCCCGACGAGCGTTGGCAGGCGGCACATGACGTGAAGCTTCAGCTTCAGGGGGTCCTGGAGGGTGGCACGGGGGCGGGCGTTCCGGCGAAGGTCACTGTACGCCGGAGAAAGCGCCAATATGTTGGGTGGGCGGCTGCGGCCCTACTCTCCTTGTTACTGCTAGCCTTGAGCTATTACCACCTCCCGAGGCTGCAGCCGGACCTGGTACGGTCTTCCTTGATGCCACCTCCATACGCGTCCTTCCTTCCGTACAACTTCGCAATTTCTCCGGACGGCAGGCGCTTGGCCTTCGTCGCCCTTGGGCCGGACGGCAAAACTGCTCTTTGGGTGCGGGGGCTATCCTCTTCCAACGTACAGCAACTCGCAGGCACAGAGGGTGCAATCTATCCTTTCTGGTCACCTGATAGTCTCCGTGTTGGTTTCTTCGCCCAGGGACAACTCAGGACCATCGATCTCGCAAATTCTGCGGTTCAGACCATCTGTGATGCCGCACCGGGTTTCGGCGGTACTTGGAACCAAGACGGCGTCATCGTGTTCGCTCCCGGAATCACGGGCTCTCTTTACCGTGTCCCCGCCGCTGGCGGTGTACCCGAGGCAGTCACCAAGCTTCCCCCGAATAGCACCGAGTCTCAACATTGGCCTTCTTTCCTGCCCGACGGCAAACACTTCCTGTATTTCGTGAATTGGAGCGACTCCACCAACCTCCAGCGCAATGGCCTTTACGTGGCCTCGCTCGGGACCGACACACGCAAACAGGTCTCCGCTGATATCATCGGCAACGTGCTTTTTGCCTCGGGCAATCTGGTCTATGTCCGCGACCGCAACGTCATGGCCCAACCTTTCGATACCAGCCGCCTCCAAACCACCGGACCGCCACTTCCGCTGACACAACAGGAAGTGGATAAGTTCTTCGACTTCTGGCAGTCCGGCTTTTCTGCTTCACAGGAGGGCAAGCTGGTTTTCCAGTCCGCCGCCGATGCCCCCTCGCGGCTTGTCTGGTACGACTCCACCTGGAAGGAGCTCGGTCAGCTCCCCGAGATTGGTTATGAGGGTCCCCAGTTTTCTCCGGACGGTCGGTCGCTAGCGGTCTACTCGGATGATGAACACAACGGCAAGCACTTTATCCGTATCTATGACCTCCAACGCGGAATCAGCACCCGCCTTACCGACGGTGGGAATGAGAGCAACCCCGTATGGTCCCCCGATGGGAAATCTATTGCCTTTCGCGACACTTCCATGAACATCGAAGAAGTTCCCGCCGACGCCTCGGGTCCTCCACGGCCACTCGTGACCGGGACCAACATCATCCCTTGCGACTGGTCTCAAGATGGCCATTTGATCTATATGAGTTTGGAAGGAGGCGCGTTCCCGAGTCTGGACGTCTACTCTCCGTTGGATCACAAACCCAGGCGATTCATGAACTTCGGTGCGGAACCTCAATTCTCCCCAGACGGGAAATGGATCGCCTACGTCGGAATGCCCCAGCGTGAGATTCTTGTTCAGCCCTTTCCCGGCCCCGGCGCTCATGTCCAAATCTCAAATGTACCCGGGTCCGCGCAGCCACGTTGGAGCCATGACGGCAGGAAGATATTCTTTGTCCAGCCGGATCGAAAGTTAATGGTTGTGGCCTTCAACCCTACAAAAACTTCGGCCAGCCCGCCGCAAGTTGTTGCTCAGACTCGCATCACCACAGCCATGTTCGGCTGGTTTCAGTACGCCGTCGCTCCCGATGGTCGCTTCCTGATCAACTCATTCCCCTCCAGCACCTCCTCCCCACTCACGTTGATCACCGGCTGGACTGCACGTTTGAAGGGGCAGTGATCCGGAGAACCGACCAAGTTAAACTTCCTGGCTATTATCCGATTCCCCGCAGAACTCGGCGTCTGGCCCGATTGGTTGCAAATCGCTACAAGCGGGACAGTTGGGATCGCACTCAGGATTTGGCCTGGGAAGCCGCCATCCTGGATAGTGACATAATTGTTCTTTGGGCGCCTTTTAGCCGGTGAGCACAGCCCTTTCCACAACCAATCGCCGAATAGGGGCTCCCTGATGCCGTAGGGCTTGCCGATCACACTTCACCTGACGGTACGGCAAACGGTAGATGTGATCTGGGGGCGACAAACGGCGTGCAGGAGAGGGGGCAGGTTCCCATTTTCCGGCCACGGTCACGGTGCCAAACGACATTTCGTCGTAGTCACTCATCTTGTCGTGGTCTGGCCGGGCAGGGCGAGGAAATTCGGGAAGGTTCGCTCACTTTTTTGCATTTTTCACTTGACAACTTTAGGGACTTGTGATAGCCTACAATGGTGGTGTTGTTGTGGACACATTGTCGCAGACTAACGCCTCGGCGGGCCGGGGCGCAACGGAAAGCGGAAGGGTCCTGACTACGGGGGATTGTAGGGAACTACAAAAAATGAAAAATAGTGGGAACGAACTCAACGAAGTACCTGAAAACAAATGACATCACTGTTTTGAGTGCTGCAAATTATGCGCGTTTTGCGCGCAAATTAGCACAAATTATGCGCTGAAAGGAGCAAAAACAGCACATTTTGCGCAAACGAGCCAAAGTTTCCGAGCGGCAAGGCGAGGCCGGGAAAATGACAAATAGTCGGCTACAGCGGACCGCTGTCGGAAACTCCTGTACGAGGGCGAAGGGCCTGGGTGGGGAGTGCGGCGGCGGAGCTGCCGCTTTCTTTTCGAATCTCGAACACTCCGTGCCATGGCTCGGGAGTGTCTCAGTTGGGCGTAGAGGCGGCTTTGCAAGGTCACGTGGCGCCCCCGCGGACGCGGGATCGCCGCGGCAAGTTCAAACCGAAACACGACCAGCGTTTGCTTTCGCGGATTTGACTTTGTGGATTATGCTATACTAACCGCAAGTTGATTTTTGTGCCCTTTGGTTTCGGGCGCTTGCGTTTGGTTACGGGTCAGAGGTCCAGGGAGTCAGAGCTTCACTGTTGCGTTTGCACCGATCACTGAGGAGTGTTCCTGCTGCGACGTCCGAAGCAGCGGTGTCAAATACGGAGGTGTTCGAGATGGACGCTATGAATTGCTTTTCTCGTCGCTTTGCGTTTTGCGCAGTGCTTGTAAGCCTTCTGATCTTAATCTCAACCGCACTCTACGGCCAGGTTGATACTGGGGCGATACTGGGTATCGTCAAGGACCAGAGCGGCGGCGTGATCCCGGGCGCCCTAGTGACACTGACCAATACGGGGACGGGCATTTCCCGAACGGAAAAAGCGGGCGCCGACGGAAGCTACGTCTTCAGGCCGGTGAGGATCGGAACCTACTCGGTAGCGGCCGAATTTCAAGGTTTCCGCAAAACCGAACAACAGGACGTGCGAGTTGATGTCCAGCAACAGGTGGTTGTCGACCTCACTTTGCTCCCCGGCCAGCTCACTCAATCCGTGGAAGTGACTGGCGCGCCTCCTGCCCTTCAGACCCAGGACGCTTCGGTTGGACAAGTCGTGGGGACGCGGGAAGTCAATGACCTGCCTCTCAACGGAAGGAATTTCACCTTCCTGGCGCAGCTCTCTGCGGGCGTGACCCAGGGCCAGGAGGATACGCGTGGCCTGGGTGCGACGGGAAGCTTTTCAGCGAATGGCGAGCGGCCGGCCCAAAACAACTATCTCCTCGATGGAATCGACAACAATGCGGGACTCGTAGACTTCCTCAACGGCACGGCCTTCGTGGTTCTTCCGCCGATCGATGCCATCCAGGAATTCAAGATCCAGACGAACGACTACAGCGCAGATGTGGGGCGATCTGCCGGCGCGGTGATGAACGCCACGATCAAGTCAGGCACAAACCAATTCCACGGCGACGTCTACGAATTCGTCCGCAACGATAAGTTCGATGCCGCCAATTTCTTTGAAAATGCCGGCAATGAGCAGAAGGGCGAGTATCGGCTGAACCAATTCGGCGGCTCGCTTGGAGGCCCCCTGCGTAAGAACAAGACATTTATCTTCGGCGATTATGAAGGGACTCGGATTCGCCAGGCTTTCCCCTGGCTTACTACCGTTCCGACCGATTTGGAACGTTCCAGCGGGTATACGGATTTTGCCGACTTGATCGTCGGCCAGGGGACTCCCATGACGCCCGACTACCTCAATCGGACGTTCCCCCTGGGAACCATCTTCGATCCGGCGACGACGCGCAGTGTTGCAGCGGGCACCGTCGACCCGGTCACAGGGCTGACTGCTACCGGAACCGGCTTCGTGCGCGATCCGTTTGTCGCCGCGGGCGGCCCACTGATTGCCGGCACCACGGACTTCACAAGCGCCTGCTCGAGCGCCAGCGATTGTTACCTCAATCAGCTTCCGGCAGGGCGCCTCGATGCCAATTCCATCAAACTTTTAAACCTCTATCCGACCCAGAACGTGCCCGGCCTGTTTAACAATTTCGCGAGTAATCCCGTCATCAGGAACAAGGTCGATCAGTTTGACATTCGCGGGGACGAAAACTTCAGCGATCACGACACGATGTTTGCCCGGGCCAGCTATTCCGACAACCCGCAGTATCTTCCAGGTCCCTTCACAGGAATCGCCGACGGCGGGGCATTTGCGCAAGGCTCTCAGACGGCCGTCTCCGTCAATTTCGCGCTGAGCGAGACTCATACCTTTTCTCCGACCACCATCAACGAAGCGCGATTGGGTTTCACCCGGATCGGCGCGTCGCGCAATCAGCCCTTTGCCAGCGACACCTCGAACATTCCGGCACAATACGGCATTCAGGGAATCCCCCAATTGCCTTTGAACGGCGGGCTGCCCACCATCATCATCGGGGGACTGGGCCAACTGGGAAGCAACGGGTTCCTGCCTTCTGTGGAGGTCAACTCCACAAGCCAGCTCACTGAAAATCTCACCCACATCCGCGGAAAACACACCTTCAAAGCCGGGTTCGAAGGTCAACACATCCGCTTCACGATTTTCCAACCTCCTTGGGGCCGCGGTGAATGGAACTTCGACGGAACTTACACCGACGCACCGGATTTGCCTTCCGGGAACACTGGCGCGGCCCAACTCCTCCTGACGCCTGTTCCCAGCACGGTTCCGGCGGCTCCGGGGGCCGGAGACTACATTGGCGGCGCAGATTTCGTGGCCGCGTCGAATTTTGCCAATACGGACATGGGACGCTCCTATTACGCCAGCTATGTTCAAGACGACTGGAAAGTTACGCCCAAGTTGACCGTGAACCTTGGACTGCGCTGGGAGTACTTCGGCCAAATCGTGGAGAGATATGGCGCCCAATCGAATTGGCTGCCCGCGAGCGCCTCAGCGCCTTCGCAGTTTATAGTGCCCAAGTCCCGCTGCGACTCCACTTCCGCCTCGTCACCGTTCCAGGCCGCACTGGCATTGGATAACGTCAACTACGTTTGCTCCGGCGTTCCAGGACTCGGCCACTCGCAGAACACGAACTTTGCGCCGCGAGTGGGATTCGCCTACCGGTTCAGTCCCAGACTGGTGGCGCGCGGGGGCTACGGGATTTTCTACGGCGGTTTTGAAAACTCCGTCGTGGAAACTTACGTCGATTTCCCATTCCAATACACGCTCCAATACGGAACGGTAGTTACGAACCAGCCGATCATCGTAACCAGCGATACCACGCCGTCGCCCACGAATGTCGCGACTATCGGCAACGGATTCTCTTCCATCCCATTAACCCCGAACGCTGTGGCCCCGGGCTTGGTCTCGTTTACCGGCAATGACTATCACGTGAAGACGCCGTATACGCAGGGCTACAACCTGACGCTCCAGTACGAACTGACAGCGAATCAAACCGTCTCGCTGGGATATGTGGGAAACACGGTGCGACACTTGGGCAGTTACGTCAACGAGAATCAGCCCAGCGTAATCTTGCCTCCCAGTTTCGCTAACCCGCTCCCCTATTATCCCTATCCTGATTTTTCCCTTGGCACCACGTATACGAGCATGGCGAGCGACAGCTATTACAATTCCATGCAGTTGAACTACGAGCGGCGGTTCAGCCAAGGCCTCCAGATGCTGGCGAACTTCACCTGGGCCCAATGCCGCACGGACGCGGTGGACGTGCTGAACGGCACGGCCCATGGCGGATTCCGCGCCCCGCTCTTGCCCGGTTTCGGCATCCAAGGGGATTATGGCCTGTGTGACTTTCAGATTCCCCACGTTGTCCACGCCAGCGGCATTTACGAGTTACCGGTGGGGAATGGCAAACGGTTTTTGAACTCTGCTCATGGGATCACCAACGCTGTCTTGGGCGGCTGGCGGACCAACTGGATCCTGACGCTCCAAGACGGCCAGCCCATGACGGTCCCGTGCGCAAGCGAAACAACGGCCACCTTCGGTTGCTATGCGTTGCTGGTCCCGGGCCAGAATGTTTACGCCGGCCCGCACGACGTAGACCACTGGATCAACCCCAATGCCTTCGCGACACCGCCGCTAGCCACATCTGTCGGCCAGAGCGATTACGCGCCTCTGGGTGGCGCGCCATCGCAGTTCCTGGGACCGGGTTTTCACCGCATGGACGCCTCGTTCTTTAAAGAGTTTCGGACTACGGAAAAGACTCATTTGGAGTTCCGGGCGGAAATCTTCAATATCACCAACCATCCTAACTTCTCCCCGCCTGGGTTTAGTGGGAACGGCGTACAAGCAGCACCCGGCTCGCTGGATTACACTTCGCCGACGACATTCGGGAAAATTGCTTCGACACGCGACTTGCAAAACGACCAGCGGGAGATTCAGTTTGCGTTCAAGTTTTATTTCTGACAGCCACTCCACAGGCAGAATCATCTTTTTGGGCGCCCTCGGGGCGCCCTTTTTGTTAGGATCTGTCTTGATGGGTGAGATGGGCGATGCGGCGTAATCGCTATCGATTTTGCAATCCGGTAAGGCGGCCATCGGCGCAACTCTTCGCCCGGATGTTGTGTATTGGCTTGTTGTCGGGAGCGATTCTAACCTCTCAAGCACAGCCCCTGTTGCCCCGAACGGCGGCCCAAGGGACGCCCGGTGAGAACCCCTCCGCGCGGGCTCAGTTGTTATTTCAACAGGCTGAGCGGTATCTACGCCAAGGCGATGCTGGAAAGGCTATTGTCGCGGTCCGTGAAGGGTTGAAGATCGCACCTAAGAACCTTGCAGGCTGGAACCTCCTCGGGCTCGCTTACCATCAGCAACAGGATTTCACCCAAGCCGTGGCCGCGCTCGAGCGGGCGCTTGAGATCGATCCCCATTCCGCCAGGACCCACATTAATCTGGGAACGAGTTATTTTGCGCTGGGCAAGCTGGCTCTTTCCGAAAAAGAGTTTCGCGCCGCCTTGCGCGACAACCCGCAGGATCGCGACGCAAACTATAACCTGGGGATGGTACTTCTGGCGCGGGGCGACGCGGAGCATGCTATCCTCGTTTTGAAAGAAATCCGCCCGCCGGATGTCAGCACTCAAATCGCACTCGTCCAGGCATACTTCAAAGCGCATCGTCGCGACGAAGCACTCGCACTGGGCCGCGCAGTTTCGCAGCAGGCTAAAAACGACGTCCCTCCGCACTTCTCGCTTGGAATACTCCTGGCTCGTGAAAAGGAATACGATGCGGCGGTCCATGAGCTGGAGTTGGCAGACTCGCTCAGCCCGCGGACGCCGGAGATCCTCCACAATCTCGGGCAGGCATACTTCCGGAAGAAAGACTACGACAAAGCGGAAGAGGCCTTGGATCGCGCCCTGTCGCTCAGCCCTAACTCGCCGGATACCCTCTATGTCCTCGCCGAGGTCTACGCCGCGAAGCAAAAGGATTTGCAGGCACTCGAACTTCTGATGCGCGCGCGCAAGCTGGCTCCTGATAACACCGATGTGATTTTCCTGATCGGCCGGCTCAGCATGTTGCAGGCGTATTATGAGGACGCGATACAGATCCTCGAAGAAGGCGTGAAGCTCGATCCACGCCGGTCGGACATGCGCGCGGCTCTCGGGGAAAGCTATTTCAGTGCCGGGAAGATTCCCAAAGCTACTGAGGAATTCAAAAAACTAATCGAGATTGATCCGTCCGCTTCATCCTATGCCTTCATGGGGCTGTGTTACCGCCACCTCAACAGGTTCGATGACGCCCGGAAATACTTTGAAGCAGGGTTGAAAAAGGACCCGCACAACGGCATCTGTCTGTTTAATCTGGGGTATATTGAAAGTAAACAGGGGAAATATCCGGAGGCGGAAAAGTTCCTGGAAGAATCGTTAAGGTCCAGCCCCGATTACAGCGACGCCTACTACGAACTCGGGAAGGTCAAGATGGCAGAGAGGAAGTATGACGAGGCCATTCCCCTGCTCCGAAAGTGTACGGCACTCGCTTCAAAGAAGGCGCAAGTCTATTACAATCTCGCCAATGCCGAGCGGCACGCCCACGAGGACGCCGCCGCCGCGCGAGATATGAAGGTCTTTGAGACGCTCTCGAAGGACGAGGTGAACGCGCCGTATCCGTTTCATCATTTCCTGGAGGCCTTGGACCAGCGCGTGTCCCTCCCGCCCCGGCAGAAGGCGGAGATCGACCTCCAGGAACTTCTTCGCATGGACGCCCGAAACCCTAATGATCCGAGGACTCTCTACCTGCTCATTGAAACCTATTTGAAACTGGGGGACGTCGAGGAGGCTCGCAGGAGAGTCTCCCAGCTTGATGACGCAAGCGGAAAAGACGTGAGAACCGAATTGGGGGTTGGGACCCTGCTGGCTCGATACGGATTGTTCTCTGATGCCGTGCAGCACTTTCAGGCTGCGGAAGAGGCCGACCCAACCTCGAGTGATGCCAAATATAACGTGGCCAATGCGTATTTCCAGTTGCAGGACTACGGCCGCGCCTTGGACGCTATCCTGCCCTCCGCGCGCGAGGGTGAGCAGGACGGCGCCACTCTATCCTTGCTGGGAGATATCTACGCGCACTTGGGGAGAACCTCGGAGGCGGCGGACGCTTTCGAAAAAGCCATCGCCAAGAACCCCGACAACGATCAGGGTTATCTCTCTCTTGCCCTGACCAAATTACGCGCAGGGGAGACCGTCGCCGCGGCCCAGGTTCTCAAGCGCGGCTTGCAGCAAACTCCGAATTCGGGGGCAATAGTTTGGGGGCTGGGGGTTTTGTCCGTTCTCGAGGGCGCAAACGATCGCGCTGAGTCTTATCTCCGCAGAGCGTTGGAGTTGATGCCGGAATGGCGCGGTGGCTATACAACGCTTGAAATGCTCTATCTTCAGACTGGACAAGATGAAAAGGCCCGAGAGACTCTGGAAATGGAGGCGCGAATATACCCGCAGCAGGAAGGCTTAACCGCGGCCCATCCGGAATTTCAAGCATCGCGCAACCTCTCGACGGAGGCGCGCCGTGAATTCCTTCGAAAGGCGCTCACCCTCGCCGACGACATGGAGTGACCACGTGCCTCTCCAAGCGCGTCCGGCGAAAAGAAACTGCTCGACGCCCGCGGTTATTCCTGCTAAAAACATTCTGCCTTGAAACGCGAGTTCGGCGACCGGAGGTCTAAGTCCGACCATGGAATCGAGCCTCACCAGTGCATTGCCGCAGACCGCTACAAACCAGAAACCCGGGGCGTCTCTGCTCGCCGAGGGCAGGCTGACCTCACTCGACTTCTATCGCGGACTGACGATGTTCCTTCTGGTGGGAGAGGCCACCGGCCTCTACGAATTGCTCAGGGCGCCGGCTTTTAATGGCACACTGGTAAGCACTATCGGCTGGCAGTTGGAGCATCATCCCTGGAATGGGCTGCACTTCTGGGACCTGATCCAGCCGTCCTTCATGTTCATCGTTGGTGTCGCGATGCCCTTCTCATTCGCCAAGCGCTGGCAGCGAGGCGACAGTTGGAGCAAAACCCTTCATCATGCCCTGGTCCGATCGGGCCTGCTGCTGCTGTTCGGGTGGGCTCTCTATTGCATTGTGCCTGGAAAACTGACCTTTGAACTTTGGAATGTGCTGGCCCAGCTCTCCTTCACGTACCTTGTAGCTTTTCTCTGCATGCGCAAGCCGGCGCGTGTTCAGATTGGCGTCACCTTCCTGTTTCTGATCGCAACCGAACTCCTCTATCGGCTATGGCCGGTGGCTGGGTTTAACCTGCCGTTCGTGCCGGACCACAATTTCGGATCCTGGATGGATCTGGTGCTTATGCACACGCTTGACTCTGACCATTGGGTGGCGTTTAACGCCGTGCCGACCGCCGCGCACACGATGTGGGGAGTGCTTGCCGGACAAGTCCTGATGAGCAGCCGCACCTCCGTGCAGAAGATTCGCCTGCTCGTCATTCCCGGCCTGATCGGAGTTGTGGTCGGTTACGCCCTCAACCCCTGGACTCCGATCATTAAACGCATCGCCAGTACCTCATTCGTGATCGTGAGCGGCGGGTGGTGCTTGCTGGCCCTGGCGCTCTGTTACTGGCTGATCGACGTCAAGAAACTGAAGAAGTGGACAGTGTTCTTCAACATCGTGGGCATGAATCCACTCCTTATATATCTCTTCGCAATGACAGGCGGCGCGTGGTGGTTCAATAGGATTGCCAAACCTTTCGCCATGGGCCTGTTTGCCTGGGCCGGTCCCCTCCATGCCGCGATTGTCACCAGCCTTGTGGTCTGGGGCATGCTCTGGCTGCTTTGCTTCTGGCTGTATAAGAAGCGCATCTTCATCAGGCTCTGAAGCCTGAGCCTCACCACCTAAAGACTAAGACGGAATACCTTGACCTTCTACACATCATGCGCTAACCTGTAGAAGCTGGAGGTATGAGCATGACCGTCAAATCGGATCTCCCCCAAGGCACCCTCGAACTGTTGGTTCTTAAAGTTGTAGCTCTGGGACCTGTGCATGGATATGCCATTGCGCAACGTCTTCAACAAGTTTCGCGGTTCGTCGTCCGCGTTCCGCAAGGGTCGCTGTACCCAGCGCTGCACCGCCTCGAAAACCGCGGCCTTTTGGCTGCCGGCTGGAAGGAGACCGAGACGGGGCGGGAGGCCAAGTTCTACCGCCTGACGCGGAAAGGGCGCGCCCAACTTGAGAAGGAGGCCGAGAGCTGGGAGCGATTGACTGAAGCCGTCGGTCTAATCCTCCGTCTGTCTGAGGGAGGTGGGGAATGACCTGGTGGCATCGGCTGTGGCGCCGAAAGCAAATGGAAGAACAACTCGATAGGGAGTTGCTTTTCCATCTGGAAGAACATACCGCTGATTTGATCGCGCGCGGCTACGCGCCGGAGGAAGCGCGGCGGCAAGCCAGGCTGGCGCTGGGCGGGCCGGAGCAGGTGAAGGAGGAGTGTCGCGACGCCCGTGGGACACGTTGGTTGGAAGACCTGGCGCAAGACTTTCTCTATGCACTTCGCACCCTGCGGCAGAGGCCCGGTTTTGCGGCTGTCGCCCTGTTGACCCTCGCCCTCGGCATCGGAGCGACCACCGTCATGTTCACCGTCATCAATGGTGTGCTTTTCAAACCTCTGCACTTCCCTGATCCTGACCGGTTGTTCACTCTCAACGAGCAGACGAAAGGGATCAGCGACTACCGATGGGGCGATCTCTGGGCGTATTCCTACCCCAACTATCTCGACTGCAAACTTGAAAGCCGCGCTTTGGAAATGTCGGCGTGGCGCTACAACGGGGGCACAGTGAGCGCACCGGGGGAAGCCGAACACGTTGACGGCATCGAGATGTCGTCGGAACTTTTCCCTGTCCTGGGCCTGACCCTCGCGCGCGGGCGCGCCTTCCTGCCGGAAGATGATCGGCCCGGAGCTTCGCCCGTGGCGATCATTAGCTACGCGTTATGGCAGCGCCACTACGGTGGAAGCACGGCAGCAATCGGCAAACCGGTGGTTTTTGAGGGAAAGTCTTACACCGTTGTCGGGGTCGCACCTCCGGGTCTCAGGTTATCTCTGGATGCCGAAATCTTTACTCCGATTGGCCAGAACACCAGCGTGATCATGCAGAGGCGTGACGCGCATCCAGGCATTGATGTTTGGGCGCGACTCCGGCCCGGCGCGACACTGGGGCAAGCACAGGAGGAGCTTGCGGTAATCGGCCGGCGACTGGCGGCGCAGTACCCGAAAACCAACGAAGGGCGCGGCTTCGTGGCCCGGCCACTTCGTCAGGAATTGGTGGTGGAGCAGGTCGGAGGCGACCGCGACATGCTCTGGTTGCTGCTGGGTGCGGTTGGCTTGGTGCTGCTGATTGCGTGCGTCAACGTCGCCAGCTTGCTGCTGGCGCGCGCCGTTTCCCGCGAGCGGGAACTTGCAATGCGTGTGGCGCTGGGAGCGACCCGGGGCCGGTTGGTGCGCCAATGTCTGACGGAGAGCGCGCTGTTGGGGCTTTCCGGGGGTGCTCTGGGGGTTTGGCTCGCGGCCATGGGCAGCCGCCCGTTTGTGGCCCTCTGGCCAGGCAGTTTGCCGCGCGCTGAAGAGGTTCAACTCGATTGGCATGTGCTGCTGTTTGCGCTCGGCCTCTCCCTATTGTGCGGCATTCTTTTCGGCCTCGCGCCCGCCCTGCGCGCGCCTACGCGCGATCTGGAGCAGATTCTCCGCGCCGGAGCGCGCACTGTCGCCACAAGCTCACGCCGCCTGCACAGCAGTTTTGTGGTTACTGAGATCGGGCTAGCGGTGGTGCTGTTGGTTGCCGCCGGCATACTCGGCCGGACGCTCTGGCGGTTGTCGTCCCTTAACCCCGGCATCGACATGCGGAACCTGCTTGTCGCTCGGGCTGCGCTTGCGCCCTCCATACTCGCAAATCCGGCTCGGATCCCGGCGGCGTGGCAGGAACTGCTGGATGGCATGCGTCGCGTGCCGGGCGTGCAGGCCGCTACCGTGGTCGATACGGTCCCGATGCGTGAAGGGAACAACCAGGTTGGCTACTGGACCTCAGCGGCTCTCCCGGAGAAGCACCAGATGCCTCTGGCGCTTTCCAGCAGCGTGACGCCAGATTATCTGAAAGTGATGGGCATCCCACTACGCGAGGGCCGCTCCTTCGATGAGCACGACCGCATGGGCAGCAAGCTCGTCATCGTGATTGATGAGGTGATGGCGCTGCACGCCTTCGGCAAACAAGACCCGATCGGGAAGCACCTTTGGATTCCCGATATGCCTTGTGTCGGACCTAAAGGTGAAACCTTCTATGACTGCACCGATCCCTACGAAGTCGTGGGTGTAGTGGGTCACGTGCGCTACTGGGGGCTCGCCGGCGACGATCAGGCGCGCGTCCGCGAGCAGTTCTATTACCCGTTCGCTCAGGTCGCGGAGCCTTTTCTGCCTCGCTGGTCGGAGCTGATGTCGATCGTCGTTCGCACCAAGATCCCACCGTTGAATCTGCTCGGGCAGTTGCGGCGGGAAGCGCGGGGCGCCACAGGAGATCAAGTTCTCTACGAAATTTATACGATGCAGCAGCTCGCGAGCAGGTCGCTCGGCGAACAGCGTTTCCTTTTGCTCCTGTTCGGCATATTCGCCGGCTTGGCGCTATTGCTTGCTTGTATCGGCATTTACGGGGTATTGGCTTACGTCACCAGCCGGCGGGTGCCCGAAATCGGCGTACGCATGGCGTTCGGCGCCAGCCGCCGCGACGTCATGCGGCTTGTGCTGCGGCAGAGCCTCTCAATGATTCTCGCCGGCGTTGGTCTGGGCGTGATTGCCGCCCTCGTTGCAGCGCGGCTTTTGGAGCACCTGGTAACCGGTGTTCGCTCCATTGATCCACTCACTTTTGCCCTGATGATTTGCGTGCTCGTCGCTGCCGCTCTGGCCGCAAGCTATCTGCCCGCCTGGCGTGCGAGCCGCGTAGACCCGATGCGCGCCTTGCGCGAAGAGTAATAGTGGCGGCACCCTTGTGGTTGCCCGGGGCTGCCCAAGGGCAGCCCCTGCAACCCAGTCCGCTGGCGACTTGTCATTCTGAGCGAAGCGAAGAATCTCCGCAGTTCCTGACGGTCCAAACCACAGAGAAGTCATATCAAGTCAAAACTTCGGAATCAGAAATCCGGTGTGCCGGCAGTGCTCCTTGAACTCTTCCCCGAATTGCGCGGCCAGAACCGATTCCTCTTTCTTTCCCTTAATCAAGTAAGCAAGGACGATGGCGGCGACTCCGGCAACGCATCGCCATTCGGCAGTCGCCAGAGCTCCGCCGATCGCGGCGAGAATGATCCCTGAGTAGATCGGGTGCCGGAAATGAGCGTAGGGGCCGGTCCGGATGAGCTTATGATCCTCCTTGAGGGTGATTCTGCCGCTCCAATACTGCCCCAGGTGCCAGCGGGCCCATATGGCAAGCGCGATTCCAATCCAAGTGAGAGCGACACCCGCAGCCGCTATCGCGTAAGTATTATGGAAGACGCGCTCACCAAGCGCGCCGATGTCCATGAAGCCGCCAAACAGCAGGACGAAGCCGGTGATTTCCAGAAAAAGGTGGCGGGTACGCGCGACAAACGACTCTGTGGTCACAGTCCTGCGCGTCTTCAGCGCGCCCAGGGCCCAATAGACGCAAAAGACGATCCAAGGTCCTTCGATGAGATAATGCCAAACCAATTCGACTCAGTCCTTTTCCGGAAACCTTCACCCAGCTATGTCGAAAACAACGCCTCGAGGTTTTGAAAGCCCGAAGCCCGCCACTGCCGGAGCCGATTGCGGCCTTCTTCAATCAGCCTGAGGACGCTCTCTTCTTCAAGTTTATCTGGAGATGCCGATTGCCACAATGGGCCCAGCCAGTTTGCGAGCGGGGCATCCGTTTCAAGTGTGTTCCGGTCCAATGCGGCCAGGGCAGCCGCTGCCCCGAAGGCGAAACGTGACGGCTTGATGCCTTGCTCCAGCGCCACGCGCAGGGTGCCCACCAAGCGGTCGTCCCACCCCATTTTGCGCTGCGGATCGCGGCCGACTCTCTCGACGGTATCGTTCAGGAAAGGATTGGCCATCCGGGCGAGAAGGTCGTCCGCGTATTCGCGATAGCCGTCGTGAGTGAAGAGCCGGTCCCGGCCCGCGTGCTTGCGCACCAAGGCTTCTCCCGATTCTTGAATGAAGGCGGCGCGGAGGAACCCGAAGATGTCGGGGTACTGGTTGAGATCGGCGATTCGCTGCACACCGCGCATAGCGCCGACGTAGGCGGCAAGCGCATGGGTCGAGTTGTGCCCGTACAGCTTGGCTTCTTCGAAAGGCAGCAAGTCGTCCTTCTCTTCAAAGACCTTTATGCCACGCTCAAAGGGAGGCGTATCGCCGCTTCGTGGGAATCGAATTCGGGAAACCAGGATTCGGTTAAAGGTTTCAACCAGAAAAGCACGCCGGCTGCCGGGAGTGACGGTGGCCAGACCTTGCCGCCTGATTGCGTCCGGGTCGGAGACCACGCCGCTCATTTTTCCGATCACCGTGTTCAAGAATCGGACCCGGCCCGCGACAGGCTCTCGCTCGTCCTCTGGGATCTCCTCCAGGACTCTCGCTTCCAAGATTTCGGCCGCGTGGTTGTGGTTCTCAGCAGTGTAAACGATTGCTGGCCGGCCCTTCGTAGCTGCCTTGCGTCGCAGGCCTTGGGCAAGGAGCCGATGAATGCTGCCGGGGTTTGGCGAAGCGTAGAATTCGACACTGGGAACCGCCGTGGCAATCTCTTCCGCCTCAGTGATTGCTTCCACCAAATTGCACCGGCCGGATTCAGAGCCGGGGTGTTCAATTTCAACTCGTCCAACTTCCTCGCGCTCGATGCGATCCGGGTGGGCGACGTTCACCGAGAAACGGCCTCCCGCTCTCCGCACAGCGTCCACAATATCTGACGCAACTTCGCCAACTACCAAGCGGCGGAAACTCCCGGAACGGAAAGCTTCGTAGAGGAACAGCCCGGCCTGGATGGGGCCGAAGCCGAAGCCAACGAAGGTTCGGGGCCGGAAGGGTCTGGGGGCTAGGGGCTTGGGACTGGGGCTATTATGGATGGCCACTTTCGAGCCGCCTGAGTCGAGACTCGAAAATCGAAAGTTTATAACTCCTCGACCTTCGACTCTCGACTTATTCTGACTCCTGACTTCTGACTCCTGCTCGTCACTCGTCACTCTTCTTTAGGTAGTTCGTCTCGTCCTCGGCGCTCCATGAGGCCACGGCCCTGATTTCGGCGCCGCGTCGGTGAGGGTAAACCACGGCCTTGCCATCGATCTGTTGGGCCTTGATCATCCCCAGGAATTCAATGGCGTGTTCCAAATCGCCGATGCGAGTAATGTGGCGTCCGGCGTTGATTTCACCCTTTGCCATCAACTCCAAAGTCCGAGCGATGTCCCAGGGGGAGCCTCCACTGGAACCCGTGACGTTGATTTCCTTGTAGTGGATGATCCCCGTGTCGAAGCCAATAACGTCTTCGCCTTTTTTCAGGCCGCCGAACAGGTCCAGGACGGCGCCGCGCCCGACCAGGCGCTGAGCGACTTCAATGGCCTGCTTTGAACCGACGGCGACGATGACATCGTCGGCACCGCGGTAGTTTGTAAGTTCGTTTACGATCTCGTGCAAATCGGTTGTCGCCGGGTTGACGACACGTAGGTCAATTCCAAGCTTGCCGGCGCGCGGACCGAACAACGTTTTCACTAACTCCAAGCGCCCCTCAACGAGGTCGGCCACCGCAAGCGCGCACGGTTGCTGGCTGAGCGCGACCTCCACATGCATCCGGCCCATCGCCCCAGCGCCGATCACTACGGCTACACCGCCCGGCTTGAGCCCTTTAGCGATCTGCCGGGGCCCCGTAGGCGTCGGTTGCACCAAATGCACGTGATGGTCTTGAGCCGAGACGCAGCAGGAGACCGGTTCGCTGAGTGCCGCATGTGCGAAAGGAAACGAGTGGCTGGGCACGCGAAGGAGGCAGCCCGCGGCCACCGCCTCTTCCATGATGAGGATATACTCCGCGAGGTGTCCCGGCAGTGTGTATCCGACGGCGACCTTGGCGACGCCTCGACCCCCGTCCGGATAACGCTCCCGGTGATTGATGGGTGGGTGATCGACGGCGGGCTGAATGACATATCGCTCGCCCGGGTGATATCGATCCGTTAGCTCCGGGCCCACCTCGACGAGCGTTACGCAGCCTTCGTCCCCCAGAATCAGGGGAAAGCGTTCGAGATCCCAGCCGTACACCTGCGCGTGCGCCGGGCCCTGCTCAACCAACTTGATGAGGGAGGTGCAAATCCCCGCCGCATCCACCCGCGCCAACATTTGACGCGGCCCGGGACGAGGAACCGGCACGCGCCGCACTTGCAAGTGAGCGAAACCGGTCCCATCGAGAACCAGGGCGCGCATTTCAGGGGGAATCGAGTGGGTCATGGTCGCTCGAGGCAAATGGCAGATGGGCAGGTCGGCAGTAGGCAGAAAGCAGAAGGCAGGGGCAAAAGCATCGATCGCTTCCACGCTTGAAGCGCAGGCAAATCTCAGATGGCAGATTTCAGATTCCAGATCTGGAAAGCCCCTAACGCGCGCTCCGGCACGCTTCCCAGGGAGAGGCCGAGAATACAGAGCCGCTCGTCAGCTTATTCATCAAGCGGGCGACATCGAGGGGTTCGGCCACTGCCAGGTCCACCTGCCTATCTGCCCACTGCCGACCTGCCGACCTGCCCACCACCTCGCTAGTCGTAGTACTCCAATCCCAGGTGAGTGATCAATTCTTCGCCACGCAGGTGCCGGAGGGTATTTTTAAGTTTCATAAGTTGAATAAAGATATCATGCTCGGGGTAAACACTGGCGTGGCACATCGGACTCTTGAAGTAGAAGGACAGCCATTCCTGGATTCCCATCTTTGCCAGGCTCGGGCAGCGCTGCGCGAGGTCCGTGAAAAGGACGAGGTCGAGCGCCATCGGTGCGGCGAGGATCGAATCCCGGAAGAGGCAGTTCACCTTGATCTGCATGGGATAGCCGAGCCAGCCGAAGATATCGAGGTTGTCCCAGCTTTCCTTGTTGTCACCCCGGGGCGGGTAGTACTCGATCCGCACTTTGTGGAAGTAGCCCTCATACAGCTCGGGATAAAGATCCGGCTGGATGATGTACTCGAGCACCGAAAGCTTGCTTTCTTCCTTGCTACGGAAAGCGTCGGGATCGTCCAGCACTTCGCCGTCGCGGTTGCCCAGAATGTTGGTTGAAAACCAACCCTTCAGGCCCAGCAGTTTTGCCTTGATGCCGGGAGCCAGGAGGGTCTTCATGAACGTCTGGCCTGATTTGAAGTCTTTGCCGCAGACGGGCACTTTCTTTTTCAGTGCCAAGGCCGTGAGGGCAGGAATATCCGTGGTGATGTGGGGCGCGCCGTTGACGTGGGGGACGCCCAGTTTCAATGCCGCGTAGGCGTAAATCATGCTGGGAGAGATGTCCGGGCTGTTCGACTTCAGGCCTTCCTCAAAAGTTTCAAGGGTGTCGTGAACGGGATGGGGTTTCGAGAAAACTTCCGTCGAGCCGCACCAGATCATCACCAGCCGGTCAGCGCCGGATCGCTTCTTGAACCCCTCGATATCCTTCATTACTTGCTCGGCAAGGTCCATCTTTGTCTTGCCGGTCTTCACGTTATTGGGATGAAGCCTCGTTACCCACTTCTGCTCGAACGCGGCGGGCATGGGCCGCAATTCCTGGAGAAAATCCTTCAACTGCTCGACATGACCTTTGTCCAGAACCCCGGCTTTGCTGGCAGCTTCATAGGCGCTGTCCGTAAACAGGTCCCAGCCGCCGAAGACCAGATCATCGAGATTGGCCAAGGGCACGAAATCTTTGATCAAGGGAATCCGCTTTTCCGTGCGTTTCCCCAGGCGAATCGTGCCCATCTGGGTGAGTGACCCGATCGGCAGCGCAATCTTTCTGCGCACCGCTTCCACGCCCGCGATCATGGTCGTTGCCACCGCGCCCATCCCAACCGTAAGAACGCCCAACTTCCCTTTTGGCTTTGCTATCGCAATCTCTTTTTTTGCCACTTTGATCGTCCTCCGCCTCTCAAGAAGATAATGAATTCCTAAAACCAAATCGCCTATATTCCGCCAATAAGGGCGAAAATGCAAGAAGATTGGAGACTGAGAGCGGGAATCCGCGAAGAGACGGATTCCCGCCTTCGCAGGAATGACGCGGTTTCTGCGCGGTTCCGAGCCGCTCTGGCGGGTTCTTCATTCTGAGTTCTGACTTCCGACTCCTGACTCCTCGCTGAAGTGCTCGAACCGGGTACGGGCGTCAGCAATCGTCGGCCGGCCTTCCAGATCGACGAAACCTGGCCGGCCTTGTGCGACCAGCCGTTGGTGGCCGAGCAAGAGAGCGGTGCTTTCCCGGAACCAGGGCTCAAACTCCGGGTCAAGCGCGTAAGGGTCGAGGATGGGCTTAGCCTCGGGAGTGTTGTGTTCCGTACCATTGAAGACGGGCCACCAGCGGCGCCGCGCCGTCGAGACGATCTCCGCCAGCCGCTCGCGCGTATTGCGATGCGGGATAACCTCGACGGCGTAAAAGCCCGCCGCTTCTAATCGGTCAAGGAGCGCCTCGACGTCCCGTTCTCCGGAAGTTACGGGATTTCCAAGGATTGGATAAGTGGGGATGGATCCGAAAGCCAGGAAGATCCTGCGCAGATCGGCTACGGAGACAAAGGCCTCTTCGTACTCGCGCACGAAGCAAGGGGCGCCCGCCTTAAGGAGTTTGGCCCGCAGGAAAATCTGCAGAGCGGCGTCGTCAGCGCCGGGAGGTGGGGCCGCGCCACAACATTTCGTGATGGCCTCCGTGAGCGGCACTCCCTGCGTGGCGGCCCACTGGCGCAGGCTCGCCAGGGTCGCCCAGGCCACGTGCCGCTCCGTGGCATTGCCGCGCGGCGTCAAGCCCTGCACAGACTCCCAGGTGGGGCCTTCGGCATGCATTTGCTCTGCGAAGAGCGCGGCTACCTTCGCGGTGATCTCGTGATTCCGGCGCTCGAGGGCCGCACGCATGCGCGCCAGGTTTTGCATTTCCGTCGAAGAATCGGACGGAGTCCTGGTTACGCCCTTGCCGCAGAGGTACACACGGCCGGGATTGTCGGGGTCATTCAGCAGCACGCTGTGCGCTTCGGCGTCGCGATCCATGGCCACGGCTTCGAGAGAAAACGCCGCCGCGATGCCCGCAATCTCACACGCGCGGCGGAACTCCTCGTGTCCTGCAATTGTGTAGTGGTCGTTGATACCGAGTACCGCCAGGCCCTCTCGCGCCGCCTGCCACACGGCTTCCGTGGGGGAGCGAAAGACGCTGAATGATTCACTGGTGTGAATGTGGCAGTTGGTGCCGCGCTTCGTTCTGGGTCCGAGTCGGGCACAGAGTTGGCCGAGAGCACGCAGGCGCTGGTCGAGGCCGCCTTCGTAGAGAGCCGTTTCGAGCTGGGCCGTGTTTTGCATTGGTAAACTACTGATCAGTGCTCCGATTTGAAGTCTCCTTGCTCATCGAACCATCACCTGCCCACTGTCCACCACCAGTGTCTGGCCGGTGATGCAGCGAGCGGCGTCGGAACAAAGGAAGACGATGGCGGAGTTAACGTCCTCGTGCTTAATGTCGCGTTTCAGCGCGGTCAGCGAAACGTAGTAGGGGATGACTTCTTCGGGCTTGATTCCTTTCTTGCGGGCGGCGGCTTTGATGTATTCGGGGTTCCAGATCTTGGACCCTTCGAAGACATTGCCGGGGGCAACGCCGTTGACGCGGATGCCATCGGGGCCCAGTTCGAGCGCCCAACCGCGCATCAAGTGGAGTTCGCCGGCCTTTGTCGCGTTGTAAGCGGAATTGGCCTTGGAAGCGTCCAGACCGCTTTTCGAGGAAAGCATGATCATGGCGCCGCCGTCACCCTGCGCGCGCATAATTCGAGCCGCCTCCCGCGCCACCAAGAAATAGCCGGTGAGATTGATCTCCAGCGCCTGCCGCCACTTGTCCACCGGCAAGTCAACCAACTCGTAGGCTGGGGCTACGCCGGCCGCGCAAACCACGATGTCCAAGCCGCCCCAGTGGCGCAGAAGCTTGTCAAAGGCGCAAGCCACGGAGCCTTCGTCGGTGACATCCATGTGCGCAGGCAACGCGCGCGAGGGGTCCGGCGAGGCCGCTACCGCTTCTTCCGCGCCCCGGTCGTCAACATCGCAGAAGGCCACCGACGCGCCCGCTTTCACCAAGCCCTGGGCAATGCCACGGCCCAGGCCGGATGCCGCGCCCGTCACTAAGCCGACCTTACCGGCCAGGGGAGCCACAGCAGCGTTAAACAGAGCCGCGCGGTAGTGCTCGACTTCCCAATTAATGATGAACTCGGCGAAAGCCGGGGCGAGGTTATGCGCGCCGCCGTGTCCCAGCGCCAAGCGTGTAATCTTGGCGGCGGCTACGCCCAAAGCTTCGGCCGCATCGAGCTTCGCGGGGCTGTCAGCAAGCAGGAAAGTCCCGAGGTTTCGAAGGATGGCCACGCGGGGCGGAGCCAGTTCTTTCAACGCGGGTTTCAGCCTCGACGCCACTTCGTCGATTGAATCGCCCACAATTGCGCGCGCCCCGGTGTAAACAATGTGGTCGGGCGTCAGCGACCCGGCAGCCAACGTCTCCGCCCGTTCGTCGCACGCTACACCGGCCAGTTCCGCATCATCTGCCAAGCGGATGAAAGGCGCGCTGCCTCGCGCCTCTTTCCACGCTCGGCGCAGGGAGGCCATTGCCTTGCGCATCGCTGAAGAATCCAAGCCCGCGGGCGCACCGAGCGGCGGCGCTTGCGGCGCGAAGTAGCACGCGCATCGCGCCACCCAGTCATTATGGAGGGCCAGGCAGGCTTGCGCCTCCGGTGCCGAGACGAGAAGGCCATGGTTCTCCATGAAAATCACATCGGGGCGG
>Ga0209517_10002187_pt1 | contig 28034 bp, 26 predicted proteins | sample PeaSoiMetSII2010_FD_187695 | JGI IMG/M metagenome (GOLD analysis project Ga0209517, IMG submission 187695) | Peat soil microbial communities from Weissenstadt, Germany - SII-2010 (SPAdes) (version 2) | ecosystem: Environmental > Terrestrial > Soil > Wetlands > Peat | place: Germany...
CGCCAGCGCAGGGACGCCGCCCCACAAGCCTGAGGCGCCAGCGAAGGAGAGATCGCCCCTTCGCTGGCGCCTCAGGCTTGTGTGCGTCTCTTCCGTGCCGGAGTAATAGAATCCGGAACGGGAACGGTTGCTCGCCGGGGCGAAACTGGCAACCGCGGTCGAGCGAGAGTTGCTCGACGAGCAGCCACTGCCCGCGGGGTCGGCCCCTCGGCACATCTTCACGGCGCCGCACTGGTTCGCCGCGCCCGGCACTCCCGCAGCTCGGCCCTTATCGCCTCGTAAAGGGCCTTGTACTCCGGCCGATCGTCATCCGTCGCGGCGGCAAACCAGAAGCCGTGGTCGCGCATGTAAACCACCAGCTCCGCGACAGTCTTCCCTTCCGGCGGCGCGAGGCCGAGAACGGCCGTGCGCGAGCGCTGCAACCCGCGGAGACACTTGTGCAGGGCCTCGAGGAACCGCTGTGCCTCGATCTCATTGCAGGGTGACCATTCGATCTCGTCCCGCACCTGCCCGGTCCGCTGGGTCACGGCCGCCCGCAACTGCTCGACGCGATTCATCATTTCGTACAGATCCTGGTGGTCCACCTTCTTCTCTTTATCAATCTGGCCCTTGAGGCGATCGAACAGATCGTCGATCTCGCCGCACTCCCGGGCGAACAGCGGCCGCTGGAGCAAGAAGGGCCAGCCGAGCTGTTTCTCCTTGAACAGCGCCACGCTGAAAGCGCCCGACGGCCGCACGTGGACCCGCTTCAACCACTCGCCCTGAATGGGCGTCGAACGGTCTGCCGGGCCCAGCCGGATCAGCTCCTTGAGAATGTCGTTGTGTACGCGCGCGGACCAGATCTCCGGATCGGAGGGGCTGTCGCGCTCGGTCGGCTCGCCGAGAAGGCGATCGACGAAGCGCTCGTGAGCGCGGAGGTTCTGCTTCTTGATCTCCTCGTCGCGGAAGGCCCTCTCCCAGGACCATTGCTCCAGGAGCCGCTTGCGGTTGTCGATCTTCTTTTGAAGCACCTCCTCTCCGAGCAGGCGGGCGCGCTGCCAGTCGATGAGGTACTGGCCCTGGGCGGCGATGCGGTCCGCGACCTTGTCGCGCTGCACGACCATGATCGGCGGAGGGTATCCCCAGTTGGGAGGCGCCACGACGACGACTTTGGGGCTATCGGAGCCCGGAGGGTCTGCGCGCGCGACCGGCGCCATCACCGGCCCGGCCAGCATCGCCAGGGCCAGGGGGAAGCAATACCAACCGGAGGGAGGAGAGCGACGCTCGTTCATGGCTTCACCGAGAGTGACTTATGCGTTCGCACGCCACACGAAAAGGCGAGGGCGAACATCGGGTTCGTCAAGAGGCGAGTCCTCACTTAGAAGAGAAAAGGGGCCTGGAATAGTTTTCAAATAGGCGAACGGGAAAAACGACTCCCGACCTTTTATCTTCCTTTTCTCTTCTTTTCTCTTCCCCTTCCGACCCCTTTTCTCTTCCTCACCGGCGCACGCACCTGACGACGACGCCGTTCCGAGCGTTCGTCAGGGTCATGGTCTTGCCGGTCTGGTCGATTTCGCCCTCCCACTTGGCGCCGTAGCCGGGAGCAAGGTTCTTGTTTTCATCGATGACGATTACCTTGCGCCCCGTTTGATCGAAGCGCCCGCGGAAGCTGTTGGTGCCGATATCGATGTGGTCCGGACTGAAGGTGAAGCCCCAGGTCCTGCCGTTTGGGAATGTGCCGTCCCAATGCCCGACAACGGGCGGAGCGGGATCGGCCTGGGGGCGGCGCACGAAGCTGCCGACGACGCCGTTCTGAGCGTTCGTCAGGGTCATGGTCTTGCCGGTCTGGTCGATTTCGCCCTCCCACTTGGCGCCGAAGCCGGGAGCAAGGTTGTTGTTTTCATCGATGAGGATTACCTTGCGCCCCGTTTGATCGAAGCGCCCGCGGAAGCTGTTGTCGCCGATCATGATGTTGTCCGGACTGATGATGAAGGCCCACGTATCGCCGTCCGGGAACGTGCCGTCCCAGGTCCCGACAATGGAGGAGGCTGCATCGGCCCGGGCCGGTGCCGCTTCGGCACTTGCCGGCGATTTCCAGTGTGCGGCAAGCACCTTGCGTCCGCCGTCTTCGATCTCCACTTCTTCGCCGATGACGTCGATCCCGTCCCTGCTGGCCACGATCTTCCGTGTGCCTGGCTTGACGCGGATCTCGGCCTTCTTCCCGTCGGCACCCCAGGTCACCGTCACTTTCTCGCCGTCCACCAGTACCTCGGAGCCCGCCGGCAGGTTCTCCAGCACGATCGTCCCGTCCTTCGTCTTCACCTTGAAAACGCCGCCGGCCCACAGGCCCACCAGAAGCAAGGCGAGGATGGCAGCCGCACCACCAGCCAGCACCGCCGGCCGCTTCCACCACGCCGCCGGCGTAGGCTTCGCTTTTCTTCGCTCCTTCTTCGCATCCTTCGGCGCTGGGGCTGCGGCCGGCGCATCCGCCAGGCCCTCGAACGGCGATCCCTTCCCCTCCTCTGCCGCCAGCGGCGCTGCTTTGGCGGAGAGCTTCGACGCCCCTGTGCCGAGGCCCTTCATCCGACTGGTGTCCCCGCCCATGCGCGTCCCAGTGCCAGCCGCTCCCACAGCCGGGGAATGTTGCGCTGCAGCGGGCGCACCCGCTTTGCTTCCCGCCTTGACGAACGGCGCTAGCGCCCGCACCACCTCCACGGGCGTCTGGAAGCGCTGCGCCGGGTCCTTCGCCAGCATCTTGGCCACCACCGCTGACAGCTCCGCCGGCACGTCCGGCCTCACCTCGTGCAAGGGCAGAGGCTCCTTCTCGACGTGCGCCAGGACCAGCTTCGTCGCCGTGTCCTCCACGAACGGCGGCCGGCCCGCCAGCAGGGCGTACAGCGTACACCCGAGGCTGTAGATGTCGGACCGCGTGTCGGCCGAGCGCGCGTTGATCGCCTGCTCGGGCGCCACGTACTCCGGCGTCCCCATGAACGACTCCAGCTGCGTCAGGCGCGGCGCCGCCTTCCGCTCGTCGCGGACCCGGGCCAGGCCGAAGTCGAGTACCTTCACCAGCCCCTTGGGCGTGAGCATGAGGTTCTGTGGCTTGACGTCGCGGTGGACCATGCCTTGCTCGAAGGCGTGCTGCAACCCCAGCGCTGCCTGGCTGATGAGATGGCAGGCGCCGCCCACCGGCAACGGCCCCTTCTGCTCCAGCAGCTGGGCCAGGCTGACGCCCTCGACGAACTCCATGACGAGAAAGTGCAGGTTACCGGCCTGGTCGGCGTCGTAGGCGCGGGCGATGTTTTGGTGGTCGAGCTTGCCGGCCGCCTTGACCTCGGCGTGGAAGCGGGCCAGGGCGTCGGGGTTGTCCAGCACGGCGGGGCTGATGACCTTCAGCGCCACAGGCTTTTCCATGACGCGGTGTTCGGCCAGGTAGATGACGCCCATGCCGCCGCGGCCCAACTCGCGGATGATGCGGAACTTCGGATGGTTCGCCAATTCCGGCGGCACGTCCGCCGGCGGGGCGGGCGGTGCTGCCGGCCGCCCTGCCATGCTCGGGGAGGCGGCGGGTCGCACTGGCGCCGGTCCCGGCGGGAGGACAGTGCCGCCCGGCTTGGCAGCGCGGACCTTGCCCAGGAACGAGTCGGGGGGCAGCCCAGCGACGGCGTTGCGGCAGTCGGCGCAGGTTTCCAGGTGGGCGGCGACGGTGGCGGACTGGGCCTCGGACAGCTTGCCGTGGCCGAACAGGGCCAGCGCCTGCGCCGTCGGGTGGGTGATGACTTCCGGCATGATGAACTCCTGTCGAGGCTGTGAATTGTTAGCCGGGAGCGATTCCCCGGCGGTCCTCCCGTCCACTCGCACGCATAAGGAAGTGCGCGAGCGGGGCAAACCTGTCAGAAAAATCTTCGCCAGCGCAGGAACGATGCCGCGCCGCGGCCGAACTGACCATCCCCGGATGACTTGCACCTTACAGCGTCGTTGGCCGCCATGCCAGCTTTTCTTTGTCGATTGCCCCCCATCGCCCCGTGGAACGCCCACTTAATGGGGGCTGGATGGCAGGGCGGGCGGCCGGTTAGAATAGCGGCGGGAGGAACTGCCCATGACTGTGACGAACTTCGCGAGAGTGTGGGACGAGGTCAGGGGGCTGGCCCCGGAGGAATTGCGCCGGTTGCGGAACCTGATCGACGCCCTGCTGGCTAACCCCGCCCTCCAGGGGGACACGGTCAGCAAGCAGGACCAGATGGCCTTGGCCATGCTTCGGGACGGTTTGCTGCGCCGGATACCCCCTCCGCTGAGTGAGGCCGAGATCAAGGCGTTTCAAGACTTCAAGCCGATCCCGATCGAAGGGGAACCGCTCTCGGAGACGATCATCAAGGAGCGGCGGTAAATGGCGGCCCACCTGCTGGACAGCAGCGCCATCGTCAATCGCTTCGTCAACGAAGCGGGCAGTGCCTGGGTCGCTGGCCTCGTTGACCCTTCCGCCGGATCAGTCGATCAATCCCTCGGCCTCCTGTCGTAACCTGCTGAGGACACGCGACTTGGCGGTCAGGACCGCGGCGTGGGATAGGCCCAGCTCCTCGGCCGCGTCGGCCGGAGCGACCCCGTCAAAGGCGACGCGGCGGAACGCGGCCAACGTACTCGGCTCGAACATCGGCTCGATCAGGTCCATCAGCCGGCGCAGGACATAGCGATCGTGCTCATCGTCCCACAGGCGGCTCAGCTCGCTGTTGGGGTCGGCGAGCTGCGCCAGGGGACACTCTTCGGGTGACGCGCCCAGCGCCTGGGGCCGATTCTGCCGGGCGCGGTAGTGGGCGGCCAGGCGGTGAGCGGCGACGGTGCGCAGCCAGCGGCGGAAGGAACCGGTCTGCCGGCGCTGGAAGCCGGGCAGCTCACACACCAGGACTTGCATGACATCCTGCACGATGTCCTCAGCCTCCTCGCGAAGTGTCGGGTCGCGCAGCAACCAGCGCCGGATGAGCGGCCGGTAAAGGTCGTCAAGCCGCCGCCAGGACGCCTCGTCGGGCGAGGTGCGCAGTCGCTCCAGCAGGCTGGCGGACGTTTCCATCACGTGTCCCAGGCGTGGGGGAAGTTAGAGGTAGCGTAATCTGCTCATTCGTAGCTCGCAAGGGAAATCCGCGGTGCAGGTGTGAAGACGGGGGGTCAGGCGGGTCAGCAGAGACTTTGCCATCGCAAAAGGACACTTTCGAGGATCGGCCACAGGCGCTCGGGCCTCAGCTCGCCCATGCACTCCAGGCGCGAGCACTTCTTGACGTAGCTGCCCGCGCAGCGGACGCGCGTCTCGACGGCCCGCGCCCCCTGGCCGAACGGCCCGTTGAGGGCGACCTTCGTACACGTATAGGGCGCGACGATCGGCCGGCCCAGAGCCACCGCGAGGTGAAGCGGCCCGGTGTCGTTGGCCACCATCACATCGACCAGCGACAGGACCGCGGCGAGCTGCGGCAGCGTCGTCCGGCCGCTCAGGTTGCGCCAGGGACCAGCGAGATGCGCCCCGGTCGTCTGCGCCAGCTCCGCCTCGTCGGCGCCCCCGACGAAGACGACGGTGCCGCCGAAGCCGGCCTGCGCCCGCCGCGCCAGCGCCGCGAAATGCTCCGGCGGCCAGCGCTTCGTGACCCAGCGCGAGCCGACGCCGAACGCCAGCCACGGCCGCGGACAGTCGCCCAGGGCCTCTTCCGCCCACAGGCGTTCCGGCTCCCGGACCGGCAGCGGGAACTCGATCGGCCCATCGCCGGCCCCGAGGGCCTCGGCCACCAGCCAGTAGCGATCGACCGCGTGGAGGGCGCTGAAGTCGGCGACGCGGACGACGTCGGTGTAGAACCAGACGGCCCCCTCGCGCGCCGAGCTGAGGCCGACGCGCCGGGCCGCCCCGCTGGCTGCCGTGAACAGGCCGCTGCGCAGCAACCCCTGCAAGTCGATGACCAGGTCGAAGCGGCGGGCGCGGAAGTCGCGCAGGAACCGGGCATAACCCACCGTCGCCTTCCACAGGCCGTGCCGCGTCGCCCCGCGGTCGAAGGGGAGCACCTCGTCGAGGGCGGGGTGGCCGCGCAGCAGCGGCTCGTAGGTGCGGTTGACCAGCCAGGTGACGTGGGCGTCCGGGTAGCGCCGCCGCAGCGCCGCCAGCACCGGCAGCGCCTGGACGATGTCGCCCAGGGCGCTCGGCTTGATGAGGACGATGCGGCTGGCGGGGTAGTCGCGGAGCGGAAGTCGTTTCATGCGGCGAGTCCTTTCGCACACCGCCGCTTGCGGCTTCGCACGAGCTGCGAAGTCGCAAGCGGCTTACTCCTGCGGCAGCCGCAGCGTCAGCACCAGCACGACCGCCATGAGGGCGGCGCCGGCGACGTAGGGCATGACGTGCGACAGTTCCACGAAGAAGAGGAACGAACCGATGGCCGGCCCCAGGATGCGAGCCAGCGCCGACATCGATTGGTTGACGCCCAGGATTTCTCCCTGCCGGGTCGGGTCGGAGCGCTTGGAAACCAGCGCCTGGACCGACGGCGTCATCACGGCGAAGCCCGTAACGAGGACGGCCAGGATGACCAGGGCCAGCGGAATCACCACCGCCGTCTCGGTCAGGATGCCCCCGTGGACCGCCAGCAGGGTCGCGATGACGGCGCAGAGGCCGAGCAGCATCAGCGCCACGCCGGCGCGCAGGAAGCGCATTTCGCCGACGCGGCTGACGAAGCGGCGGTAGATGCCGCCCTGCACCAGCATCAGGACCAGGCCAACGAAGGCGAAGATGAGGGAACTCTTGCGGATGACGTCCTCGAGTTGCTCGTCGCTCATCTCCTCCATGCGGAGCACCCGGCCGGCGCTGAGCAGGAACTGGTTCATGAGGGCGAGCGTCGATTCGAGGCTGCCGAAGGCGAAGGTCGCCAGGAAGAAGGTGACGACTAGGGCGCCGACCACCGGCGTCCGCAACACTTCGAGGGTGGCCCCGAAGCGAATCCAGTCGCGCCGGCCCGCGGCGGTGCCGCTGGTGCGGAGCGTCTCGGGGAGCAGGGCGACTGCCAGCAGCAGGGCGATCAGCGACAAGAGCGAGGCGGCTATCCCCGGGGCGGCCTTGGAGGGCACGACGAACGAGAAGAAACACAGGATCGGGCCGCAGGTGAAGCCGATGCCGAAGGCGATGCCGATCAGGGCCATGCCGCGGGCGCGCGTCGCGAACGAGGTGCAATCGGCGACCACCGCCTGGGCTGTCGAGATGGTCGCGCCGGCGACGCCCGCCCCGACCCGGGCCACCAGGATCAGCACCAGGGCCAGGCGCGGCTCCCCGGCGAAGCCGATGTGCGAGGCGTAGGCGAACAGGCCGTAGAACACGACCGACCCCGCCAGGCCGAGCAGGAGGATGGGGCGCCGGCCGATGCGATCCGAGATGCGGCCGTAGATCGGCGCGAACAAGAATTGCATGAAGGAGAACGAGGCCATCAGGGCGCCGAGGACGATGCCGTGGAGGAGGCGATGCGTCTCGACGGGGTAATGGGGGCCGAGCAGGTTGTTGGCGTAAAGGGGCAGCAGCGGCAGCACAATGCCGAAGCCGAGCAGGTCGATGACGACGACGAGGAAGACGATGAACAGTGCCTTGCGGCGGCCGCCGCTTTCCGTGTCGGCCGCGGAGGGCGCAGCGGCCGTCTCCGGTTTGGTGGTATCCAGCTCAGACATCGAGACCTTTCTTGGGCGAGCAGGGCGAGGCGGCTTTCTTGACAGAATAGCAACAACCGCCCGTCGAAGGCGAGAGCGCACCGCCCTTACAACCGGCCTTCTTGCCACCACCCGGCCCGGCGGACGCCCTATCGCCGGCCCCTCTCCTTGACCAATCACCCCCGGCCGGTCATCCTTGCATTCAGGCACCTGTGACCGCGCAACCGGGGTCGAGTCATGGTCGATACGGAAGGAATGGCTCGCATCGTCGATGCGGCCCGGGCCAAACGGCCGGTTGCCGGCCGCGTCCCCCCCACCGCCTTCCTGATCCTCGACACCGAGAGCGTCCCCGACGGCCGGCTCGTCGCCCGCGTCAAGTATCCCGGCGAGGACCTCACCCCCGAGGAGGCCATCGCCAAGGCCCAGGCCGAGGCCCGCGAGCGGTCGCTGACCGGCTCCGATTTCCTGCCGGTCACCTTCCAGTACCCCGTCGCCGTGTGCGTCGTCCGCGTCGGCGCCGACTTCCGCTTGCAGGCGGTGACGTGCCTGGACGCCCCGCTGTTCCGGCCGCGCGAGATCGTGAAGAAGTTCTGGCTGGGCGTCGGCCTGTACCGGGCGAAGATGGTGAGCTTCAACGGCCGCGGCTTCGACCTGCCGCTCCTGGAGCTGGCGGCGTTCCGCTACGGCTACTCCCTCCGCGACCACGTCGCCGCCAGCCGCAACCGCTACAACGGCAATCACCTCGACCTGATGGACTGGCTGAGTAACTTCGGCGCTTACCGGCTCGCTGGGGGACTTGATCTGCTGTCGAAGCTGCTCGGCAAGCCCGGCAAGATGGAGGTGTCCGGCGACCAGGTGTACGAGATGCACCGCGCCGGCCGTCATCAGGACATCAACGATTACTGCCTGTGCGACACGCTCGACACGTATTTCGTCTTCCTGCGGACGCGCGTGCTGAGCGGCGACCTGACGCTGGAGCAGGAAAGTCAACTGGTCCGGGAGGCGCACGAGTGGCTGACGGCGAAGGCGAGCGAATTGCCGCAGCTGCGGCCGTACCTCGCCAACTGGGGGGACTGGGAGCCGTGGCCGTGAGCCGCGAAGGGGGTTGGGGCGGCTCGCCTTCTCTTTTTCCCCGGCCGAGTCTATAGGAGGTCGCCGGGAGGGTCACGGCGATGCGTGGGGTCTGGGGAGCGGTTGGCCTGGGGCTGATCTGGCTGGGCTCCTGCGCGCCGACGGCCCAGGATCGCGTCCGCGACTACAGCGAGGACGGCCTGCATCTCTATCGGCACGGGGCCTACGACAAAGCGGCGGAGAGCTTCGAGGCGGCCCTCGCGCTGGAGCCCGGCGACGCGGGGCTGCTCTACAACGCGGCCCGCTCCTGCGACCAGGCCGGCAACGCCGCCAAGGCCGAACAATATTACAACGCCTGTCTGCAAAGGGCGCCGAACCACGCCGGCTGCCGCAACGGCCTTGCGGCCCTGCTGCTGCGCCAGGGGCGGCGTGACGAGGCCACGCAGATGATCGAGGGCTGGCTGACGAGTCAGCCGAAGCTCGCCGCCGCCTACGCCGCCGACGGGTGCCTGCTGCACCAGGTCGGCGATCTGCCGGCAGCCAAGCTCCGTCTCGAACAGGCGCTGCAACTCGACCCGCGCGACACGCGGGCGCTGGTCGAGATGGGCCTGGTCTGGGAAGCGATGGGGCGACCCGAGCGCGCGATGGTGTGCTACGAGCGGGCCCTGGACGAGAACCCCGACCAGGAGGAAGTCGCCGCCCGGCTGAATCGGCTCCAGTCGCAGGGGGTCAAACGGCCGCTGCCGGAGTAGACCCGAACCAAACGACATGAGGGTGCCTAATTCCGCAGTAAGGGCCGCTGGAAAATGGATTGCATTGCGCGCGCACACACACACACACACACACACACACACACAACTGCTGCCCAATCTCGCCCGGTGATCTAATGGCGGAGCAATGGACCTGTTGGTCGTCGGGGCCAGGCGCGAGCGCGGCGTGCAGGGGCTCACCTGCAAGGCCGTGCTGACGTGAAAGAGTGGCCCCCACTGCGCTGACGGGGCTCCAACTGCTGGCCAAGGGCGCAGAAGAAGGGGTTCGGGGTCTGATCGCTCAAGGGCGGCTGATGGGCCGGGTGTAACTGCGATACACGATCCCGGTGGTCCGGTCGGTGTAGGTATGGAAGAAGGGTTGGAAGCCAAATCGCTCGTAGAACTTGATCGCCGCGTGGTTATCGGGGTGAACGAACAGGCTGACCGCGGGCGGGTCGCCGGGCCAAGCAGCCGCCACGTTCAACAGGTGGCGCATGATTTGCGAGGAGTAACGCTCCTCCGACGGCCCGTCCGGCTTCCGCCAGAACTCCTTGCGAAGGGCGACGGCCGGAACGATGACGAGTTCCGTCCGGGGCGAGGCGGAGTCGGGGTACTTCCAGCGGGTGACGCCCAGCGAGCCGTAGCCAACGAACTCCCCGACCTGGTTGAGATACAGCCAAACCTTCGTCCCTCTCCGCAGTGCCGCCACGGCCTCGTTGAGCAGCCAGTCCGCGAGTTCCTTCTGGTAGGGCTCCTCGCCGTAGTCGAAGCCCCGCACGGGGTCGAGCATGTCCGGCGTGAACGGCACGACGCGAAGGACGTCCGACATGATGGGACTCGGAAGGGGGACCATCCCTCCCGGCGCCCCGCGGCGAGGGATCGGGGATGAGCCGTCAGGGGTGCCGGCGCATTAGCGCGAAGAACTCGTCGGCCGAAATCTCCTGCGGGACCGGCCCGGCTGGCAGGGGCGGGGGGGTCTTCTTCCCCGCCGCGATGATGCGGTCCAGTTCGGCAGCAGCCTCCGAGGTGAGGGTCATCTCGCGGAGTCCGACAGCCGCCGACAGCCGGGGCGGTTGCCAATCGCGCAGCAGTGACCGGGCGCGGGCCGCACAATCGCGCAACTCGGCGGCGCCGTCCACCGAGCCGAAACGCTGTTCCAGAGCGTGTACCTCGTTGAGAACGGCCTCCGTCACCGGGAGCCAGCCGCGGTACAGGCACTGCACCCAGCGGTCGTCCTCCTCGGCAAAGTCCTCGGTGCCGCGGAAGACGCGCTCACGCCAGGAGTCCTCCACGCGCTCGATCAACCGGAAGACGGCGATGCCGACCGAGATGGTGTCCTCCCGGTCCCGGCACGCCATCGCGGCTTGGTGGTCATGCACCCACGACTCTTCGTAGGCTTCCAGCTGTCGTTGGACGGGCGAGCGTCGTCGATCAGCGATAGTCATGGGAAGCCTCCTGGATGGGACGGTCAGGTACGGTCGTGGGACGTCCTGCGCTGACACATTGATAAATATAACGGTCGGATCGGGGCGGTCAATCGGGAAGGGCTTTACGAAGCGATTCCTTCGACCCGAGGGATCTCTTCGTGTTCCGCTACCCCGACCCGCGCGACCCGTACACCGGCGGCGCTCACTTCGCGCAATCGCAACCGGCCACGCACTCCCTGGAAGATCGGCGAGAGAGAGAGGCCGAATTGTGCCGCAGGAGCGGGCGGCAGAGGAAGTTACGAGAACTGTCCCCCATGGCTCCCCCGAGAACTGTCCCCCATGGCTCCCCCATGGCGCGCGCCCCGCGCGCTCCGGACGATTGCCCGCCGCGCTGGCAATTCCGGGCGAATGCGGCTAGATTGAACGGGTGTGTGGTAACGCCGTCGGAAACTGTTGAAGTTGTGAGTCTCATTCCGATGACCCCCGTGCAGGAGGCCGATTACTGCTAGTTCGTGGCCGAGGACCCGGAAGGAAACGCCGTCCTCATCGAGTTCCGGCCGCACGACGACGCGGCCAAGCAGCAGTACCTGGGCGTTTGGCAGAAGATGGCCCAAGCCGTGCAGAAGCACCACCAACTCGCCGGAAGTCCCCCGGTCCCGGAGTGGACTGCCTGGAAGCCGGGCGAGTGGTGTGACCAACAGCGTGGCTACGAGAACCGGCAAAAGGTCGTCGCCTGGCACGGCAACCACCTGGTCGGCTTTCTGAACGTTTGGCCGGATTGCGCCTCGATCCACCAGCCCGGCAAACGTGTCCTCTATGTGGAGCATCTGGCCGCCGCCCCGGGAAACCTGTCCACGGAGTTGTGGGTGCGCCGCTTCCGGCGAGTCGGTGGGGTTCTGTTCGCCTATACCGTCCTGCTGAGCCATCGGCAGGGGTTCGAGGGCCGGCTGGGACTGCACGTGGCGGACGCGCAAGCCCTCGGCTTCTACCGCCGCCTGAGTAACGAGCACTGCCAGGGAACGCTGTTCCATCCGGAGCACACCGGGATTCCGGGGCCGACGCCGCGAGGGGCTCACGAGACGGGCAAGACCTACCTGGAAACGACCGAGGCGGGGGCGACCCGCTGGCTGGAGGAGTATCGCCGTGCCTGACCCGTAGGTTGTCGATTTCAGGCCGCGCTGGTGGCGGGAGCGCGGCGTCCAGGACCTGCTCCGCGAGGAAGGTCCGCTGGCCGGGTCGATCCCCGAGGGACCGCCGCGCATTCATACGCGCCTGGTCTTGGCCCCGGGCGCCCACGGGGTATCGGCCAGGACACTCAGCGAGGCCGTGGATCTGACGCAAACGGTGGCCCAGTATGCCAGTTACGATGTCTGGCATGGCGTTAACCCGGACTTCGCCGACCTGCGCTCGGCGGGAGCGGAGGTGCTCCAACTCGCCCGGTTGACCGTTGAGCCGTTCGACGAGGGGAGCTTCGTCATCCCCGCGAAACTGGAGGCGGCCGAGGTCGAGGTCCCGGCCGACGGCCGGCGGCGCAAGTTGACGGCGCAGGACGTGGTCAATCGGTTCGACGCCATCTTGACGGCCTTCCAGACGCCACAGCCGGCCACCGAGGTATCGATCGGGGTCATCCAGGCGATCGAGGCGCTGGGGCGGATCATTCGGCGGGAAGCGGGGGCCGTCGAGTACTCGCTGTTCGACACGATCGGCCGCCCGGCGAAGCCGATCCTAGTCACGCCCGAAACCATCGATCGCGTTACCCAGGTGCGCAGTACACGCCGGCCGTCCGAGGCCCGGTGGGAAACGCTCGAAGGCACGCTGACGGCGCTGGACCTGGTGCGAGCGACCTTGCAACTCAGCCCGGCCGACCACAAGGGGCGTGTCCACGGAACCTACCCCATGCTCTTTCAGCCTTCGCTCGTGGCTTGCCTGGGGAAGCGAGTCCGCGTCCAGGGGCAGGTGGAGCGGCGCGGGCGGAGCATCGTCTCTGTTCAGGTGCTCGCCGTCGAGTCCCTGGAGGAAGAGTCCTGAGCGGTTAGCGCCCGCGAGTTGGTCGGGAAGGAGAATATCGCGATCAACCAGCCCGTCACACCGGCGCTGGGCGATAAGGTGTCGGCCCTGATGACGGAGGATTACCTTGCGCAGCGGGCCCAGGCTGGTGCGCCTGAAGTCGTAAATGTCCATTTTTCATTCCTTTTTACCCTTTTTCTCCTCCGGGCATGGCAGTATGCCCTGTCCCGCACTTGACCAACGCCGCAAGGATTCTCTGCCATGACGCCGAACGCCTCTGACCTCGCGCACTTCTTCCAGACCAACCTCACTCGGCTCGACGAGACGATCCGCGAACTGACGGCTGAGTTGGAGTCCCTCCGCGAGGGCCAGATTCTTCCCGGAGACTCCTTCCCGAGCCGGCTCGAGTTGGCCCGGCGCACCGCCGACGGGGTGCGCAACCAAGTGACCGACCTTGCCCGGGAACTTGGCCGCGAGGTCCCTGCTTGGTCGAATCGCGTTTCGCTGGAGGCGGTGGTCCGCGAACTGCTCTCTGCGCGAGTCGGTCACGCCCAAGCGCGGGAGAGGCTACAGCGCGTCGCCGGGCAGCTTGAAGGGGGACAGTTCGTCCACAAGATCCGCAAGACAGCCGAGAGACTCAACGCCGTCCGGCTGAGAGCGGCAGCCGAACTGCAGGAGGAGGCGAAGGCAGCCCAGCCCGCTCCGCTCCCGGGGCCGGACGACGGCTCGGACTGGCTCACCTGGGCGTGGTCCCTGGAATCAGCGGCCCTCGATCAGTTGGCGGAACAGCTGCAAGCACCCTACCCGAATCTCGCCGATCTGGTGCCGGAAGCGGAGCGGTGGCACCCGGGCGCAAGCCCCCTGCCGCCGCCTCCAGCTGCGGAGGGTGGAGAGAAGGAGGTCTTCGTGCCTCACGTCCCGCTGCAGCCGGAACCCGCTGTTGTCCACCTGCCGGAGCCGCCCGCCGAACAGGTACCGCGCCCGGGGGAATGCCCAGCGGCGGTGGTCGAAACGCCTCCCACGCTGACTGCCGAGGATCCGGGGCCTACTCACTCGCTGGTCTTGGGGCAGGAATCGACCACGGCCCTCAAGGCGGTGCCGGCGCCTCCCGCCGCGCCGGTGGTGGTCACGCCAGTTCCCGAACCGCCCAGCGCCCCGGTGATGCCTCCCGCCCCTGAGAACGCGCACGAACAGGCCCCCCGCTCTGTGGCCCGGCCCCCCGTCCTCGAAGGCGGTCCCGTGCGCCGGGATTCGGAAGTGAGGCCCGAGCTGGTCGTGAGCATGGTTCCCTCCGAGGCGTCGGTTCGCGAGCACGAGCCGGCGTTGGACCCCGTCCGGGTTGACGCGGATCGGAAGTTGATCTGGCATCTGCTTGAGCAGGACCGGCCCGGACTCGCTTACCACCTCGCGGCCTGCCTACAGCGATTGGCACGAGGGGCCACATGCCTACCCGCTGCCTTGCCGCAGGCGATCGCTCTCATCCCGCTCGTGTCGTCCTCGGGCGGTGAAGTGGTTGAGAATTTAGGAGACTGCATAAGTAACCTTCAGGACTACGTCATGGAGTGCCAGACCGAGCAGGGCGAAGAGGAACGTGCCGTTCGCGTGTTGCTACTGGTCGCGATGCTGCGTCCGGCCTTGCTCGCTCCTAGCAGCGCTGCCGGGTCCCTTATGCTGGCCCTGGTCGATGAGGAGTCGCCGCTTGCCCGACTCGCCCGGGCTGTGCTGGACTACACAGGTCACGGTCAGGGGCTGACGCCCGCGCTGCTCTCCGGAGTCCGTGCCCACGCCGCCTGGGAGGACACGATGCGGCAGGCGTGCGAAGCAGCCCGAACCTGGCTGGTGGACAACCGGCAGTCCAACCTCATCTACGCGCACACGACTACAGTCTGGCGCGAATGGCTGCGTGACGGGGGCATACTCGGCAGACCACTTTCCTTCATCATCGCTGACGACCGCACCCATGCCGAGGAGGTTCGCGAGGCGGTCAAGTCCTGGTCGTTGAAGCGGGACGTGGACAATCGACTGGCCCGCACCGATAAGCAGCTGCGCAAGGGCGGGGTACGGCAACGGCCAATCATCGCTCGCGCCCAGACCGCCGTCTTCGAGCACGCCCAGGAGTTCGTCGAACTGGCCCAGCGATGGCTCGACCTGATCGACGGCGAGCCGTCCGCCTCCAACGACTACCGCTTCCGGCAGGCAGAGGAGTGCCGCGGCCGGGTGCAGGCGCTGCTAGGTCCGGCGCTACAGGCAGTGAGCGAACTGGGCACGTCGGCGGGGGCCCCGCTAGTGCTGCGGGCCGCCTCGGTCGCGGCGCGGCGGTTGCTGGATGGCTTGGCCCGACTGATGGACCCGGACGCCAAAGATGGCCCCGAGTCGCCGCCACTGCGCTACACCTTGCACCGCGAGTTGTTTGGGTTGCCGTCGCTGACGTTGAACGAACGCTGGGAGCCGGAGGGGGCCGACTTGGATCGCCTATTGAACGAACTGGAGAGGCTAGCGGCCACGGAGCCGGCCGACCTGCGGCAGGCGTTCGCCGCGCGAGCCGAGGCACGCGACCACCGCGCCATTAGTTGGATCCTTGATGCCCTTCTCTGGGCTGGCGCGCCGGACGCGGAACTACAGGAACTGCGGGCGCAGGCCGAGCAGAAGTTGCAGCAGTGCCGGCTTGCTCTCCGGCGCAAGTTGGAGGAGACGCGCGACAACATCGAGCGGGCGGTGTGCTACGACCTGATCGACGACGCGACCCGCCTGGACTACCTCGCCCGCGTGGAGAACGTGGCCGTCGAGGAGGTGCTGGTGTTTGGCCCAGAGGAGGCAGAGCTGCGAAAGATCGCCGAGATTCTGGCCGCCCGCCGGGCCGAGCGCATCCGCGAAGTGGAGCAGAACCCCGCCCTGGCTACTATCGCCCGCGAGCACACCGATGCCCACGCCCGCATACAAGAGGCCCTGCGCCGCCAGGACTTCCTGACTGCCGAGGAGTATATCCGTCTGGCGCAGGCGGGCCAAGCTCTTGACGAGGCTACTGAACTGGATCGCGACATCCTGAGGGAGTTCTTCCCTGACTTCTCCGGCCAGTTGCACAACTTTTTTGGCGGTCCCAGCAGTCGGCCCGCGCCCGACCTCCGCCAGGTTCTCGAGGACGTGCGTGCCGGTTCTGCGCTGGCGGCGCAGGGCCGCTCGGTGGGTCCCCTGACCATGAAGGGCGTACCCGCCCCCCAGGCACGCGAGGCCGCCGATATGCTCCAGGCCTGGTTCCGCCTCAAGGAGCGGTCGCGCACCCCGGAGGACCATCTGCGCGGTCGCGCACCACCGGAGGACCATCTGCGCGGCCTGCTTTCGGCGTTCGGGTTCAAGGTCTACGACGTCCAGCCGACAGAAGGGGTCGAGGCCCCTCACTGACTCGCCGACGTCCGCATGGAGCCGCTTGCCGACCGGGCCGACTGCCTTGTGCCGCAATTCGGCTCGCTGGTCCGTGGGCAATACCGGGTCCTATGCCTGTATGATCGGCCGCCGGAAGACCGGATCGTGGAACTTGCACGCACGTGCAGCCCCCACGGCCCGCTCCTGGCATTGTATTTGGGCCGCATGACCGAGCAGCGCCGGCGCGACCTCGCTGAGATGTGCTGGCGCAAGCACCGCACCTTCCTGGTCATCGACGAGAGTCTGGTGTTCTTTCTCTGCGGCGAACGTTTCAAGCGACTGCCGGTGCTGTTCGCCTGCGCGTTCCCGTTCACCGTCGCCGAGCCGTACACAACCACTTCGTCCCTGGTCCCGGTCGAGATGTTCTACGGTCGTGAGCGCGAGCGCGAGGCGGTGATTGATCGGTTCGGCAGCAATCTGGTCTACGGCGGCCGCCAACTGGGCAAGACAGCGCTGCTGCGCGATGTGGAGTGGCGCTACCACGACGCGGCCCATGGCGTGATCGTCCGCTACATCGACCTCACACATGGCGAATCGATCGGCGTCAGCCGCCCAGCGGAGGACATCTGGGTAGTACTCGGGCACGCCCTGGCCGCGGAGAAGGTCTTCAGCGGGGCACGAACCAACCCACGCAGCGTGGCCGAAGGGGTCAAGGAGTGGCTCGGCCAGGACGACAAGCGCCGAATTGTCCTGCTGCTTGACGAGGCCGACGCCTTTCTGGATTCTGATAGCCGGAAGGGCACAGAGCAGACGGGGCACACCTTCCCGAACGTCTCGGGGCTGAAGGGAATCATGGATGCGACCGACCGCCGCTTTAAAGTGGTGTTCGCTGGTCTGCACAACGTGCAGCGCACCGCCCGCGACCCCAACAGCCCGATCGCCCACCTGGGTGCGCCGATCTGCATCGGGCCGCTGCTGGAGCAGGGGGAGTGGCGACAGGCGCGGGCGCTGGTCGAGAAGCCGTTGCGGAACCTCGGCTACCGTTTTGAACTGGACGACCTTCCGCTGCGCATCCTGTCGCACACCAACTTCTACCCGAGCCTGATCCAGATCTTCTGCAAGGGACTGCTCAAGCGGCTGCAGGATCCCAACCGCACTTTCTTCGACTTCAAGGCCTGCCCGCCCTACTCCGTCACGGCCCGTGACGTCGAGGACGCCTACCGGTCTGACGACGTGCGCGGCGAGATCCGCCACCGATTTGGTCTGACGCTCGACCTGGACACGCGCTACAAGTTGATCGCCCTGTGCATCGCCCACGCCAGCGTCGAGCAGCGGCCGGAGCGGGCCTTAGTTGAGGGGTTCGACGTGGGCTGGGTGCGCGACAACGCGACGTACTGGTGGGCCAAGGGGTTCGCCAGGGACAGCAGTTTCGAGGCGTTCCGCACGGTGCTCGACGAGATGGTCGGGCTGGGGGTGCTGCGCAAGACGGGCGGCGACCGCTACGCGCTGCGGTCGTCGAACGTCCTGAATCTTCTGGGCAGCAAGGAACAGATCGCTCAGGCGCTGCTGGACGTAACGCTGACAGTCCCGCCTCCGGAGTACGAGGCCGCGACGTTCCGGCGTACACGCCGGGGCGATCCGTGGTTGCGCAGCCCCCTGACGGCTCAGCAGGAATCGGAACTGCTTGCGCGGGAGAACGGTGTGGCTGTGCTGTTCGGCTCGGCCATGAGCGGGTTGGATCGGGTGATCGACTTCCTGCGCGAGACATGCGACCAGTCCCTGCTCCGGATACCTGAGCGGGTCACCGAGTTCCGGACCTTCGAGGCCGCGCTCCGAGACATCAAGGCCGACGGGCCGGAAGGCGTGTTCCTTTTGGTGCTTGGGCCAGAATGTGGCTGGAGCGAGAGGTGGGTCGAGAGTGCCGTCGATTACCTGCGTCGCAAGACGAGTTCAAAGAAGCGTTTTCTCCGAGTGCTGTTCCTCGGTGACCCGCAGGCGGCCTGGGAGTGGGGACGCTTGGAGGACTGGCAGTGGCAGAAGCTGGCTGACGCTGGCGTTCGCGAGTTGGCGCTGCACCCGTGGCGGGAGCCGGCGCTACGCCGCTGGATGCTCGACGCCGGCTTCGGGCCGCACGACAATCCCGAAGGCTGCCGCGAGTTCCTCCGTGTAACCGGTGGCTGGGACGCGCTGGTGCTCAAGATCGGGGAGTCATGCCGAGACAGCCCGCATAACTGGAAGGAACACCTGCGGGCGCTGGAGGAGACATGGAAGAACGACTCGGCTTGGCTTGCCCGTTTTGGCCTGGTGCAGGCGACGTTGCCAGTGCTCCGAGATCTGGCCGTGTGGTGGGACGCGCCATTCTCAACAGGCGACGCGGCCGAGGTGCTGGAACGGCCCGATGACGACCCCACCCTGGTGCAGTCTTTGGCGTGGGCCGACCGGTTACAGTATGCTCGCAAGGTTGAGCAGGGCAAGTGGCGGCTTGACGACGTGGTCCGCGCCGCGCTGCAGGCCGAGTTGGCCGGGTGAGCGCCATGGACGCACATTGGTGGACGCTTCCCGGCCCAGCCGCCTTCCTCCGTGCCGCTTGGGAGGACGTGCGGGGCGGCAAGAACGTGCTCCTGGCATTACCGGCGACCGCGCCACCGGGGCTCCGCGACGCGCTGGCGACACTGGTGCGGCAGGCCGAGATGTGGGCATGGCGTGACTTCTCCGCCGGCGACGGGGTAGGCGGCCCGGCGGCGCTGGTTGAGCAACTACACCAGCGTTTTGCCCCGTCGAGGGTGAGTGGAGCGGTGCTGAATGCCGACACTCTGGCGGGCGACCCACGCCTGGCGGACACAATGATCTGGGTGGAGGGTATGACGGCCACGTGCTGGCCAACGTGGTGCGCCTTCCTGGGCCAGTACGAACGTGCCTGCCAAATGCGTCCAGAGCAGGGCCGTGGGCTTTTCTGCGTGCTGCTCACCGGGCAAGTGGCGGGGCAAGTGCCGGAGCCGGCCGTTGCGCTGACTGTGCGGCGCTGGTGGGGAGTTGTCGGTGGGGTAGACTTGCTGTTGGATCTCTCGCTCCGCGCCGACGGCCGACCCATGCCGGCGTTGCACCGGCGGCTAGCCTTGGCAGTAGCCTGTGAATTGTCGGGGACTGACGCGGCCCTAGCCCGGGCATTGGCGGGGTTGGGTCTGCGCGAGTTGCTGGAACCGCAAGAGTTCCTCCGTGCCGAGGCGGCTCGGCGTGGTTGGAACGCAGCCCGCGCCCGCCGACCGAACTGGGAAGACGGCCTGATCGACGCGGTGAACGGCGAGGACGTGGTTCATTCGGTGGCGCTGGCGAGCCGCGGCGACGAAGCCGAACTGCGTCGCCGCATATGGCAGGCAGAGGTCGCCGTGCTGTACCCATTCCTTGAGGAGCAACGGCTGCAGCTGCTGCCGCGGCTGCGGCCCTACCTGCGCCTGCCAGTGGAGACGGCGTATGGCCCGGTGGACGACATTTATGACTTGGAGCTGGGCCAGCTGGTCTATTTTCTACGCGGCCGCAACCTGCCTCGGGAGCTGTGGCGGCTGCTCACTTTATTGACGGACATGCGGCATGCTTTGGCGCACCTTCGGCCGGTGCCGATCGAGTACCTCTTCGTCGATGGATTACTGCGCGAGCCGCGAGAGAGCCGACGGTAGAGCGCGAAATAATGATAATAGTGATAGAATATTCGCAAGTCCCACACCCTGCTAACCTTGCGGGATTGTTCGGGAGGATAAAAAGGGTTAGGTTCCATTCTCACTTAAAAAAGTAACATGACCTCGTTTTATCCTTTCATCCCTTCGGGCGTCGTCACGGCAGCTCCTGGAACAGCCTCAGAGCAGGCAAGATGCGCTGGATGAGGGGGTAATGGTGGTCCCGGGTCCAGACCTCAATGTCTGTGGCGATCACGACGTTCGGGAAGGGAACCGTCACGCTGTTGCTCCGCAGCAGGAACAAGTGGTGTCCCACCTGTTCCCACAACACCTCGGGAAAATCGACGTTGGGGAATTGCGCGAGGGCTGCTTCGAGTCGGCGATAGTGCAAAGGGTCGCGCGCGCCGTACAGCACCTCAGCCTTGGTGACGCCACAGACGGCGGCGCCATGCGCGGTGAAGAGTTGCTGGAAACGCGGGTCACCTGACCGGAGGGCGTCGATCAGGACGCTCGAGTCGAGCAGGATCCTATCATGCTGGCCGCGCGGAGTTGCTTGTAGGCGTCCGGGTCCACCACGTCGTGCCCGGCCAGGGCGAAGAAGGCGTCGTACCGACTCGTCGGCCGCTGCTCGGGCAGCACGCCGTTTTCTTCCAGGATAATGATCTCCACCGTTTTGCCGACGAGCGATTGCAGCTCCGGCAGGTGGAGGGTATCGGAGTCCAGTTTCTTACGGATGCGGATGGCGTTCATCGGTCGTCCCCCATCGCCTTTTCCCATTCTATCGGTTCCCGCCGTTACCGGATAGCGCCAAGAAGGCGTTCAACTCCTCCACGGCAGCTTCCGCTTCCGGGAGTCGATGAAGAGCAAGACCGCGGCGGCACGCTGGTACGCCCCGGTCTGGAGCGCCTGCGCGGAGAGGAGCAAGGGGTCGGGAGTCGAATCCTTCGGGATTCGACTCTCCGCAGCGAGCCCCTGAGTCAGCCCGTTGGTGCCTCGGGACGAACTCCCGCACCCGCTACGCTCGTCCGGGGGGCTGTGTCGCGGAAGGGCGACCCATCCGCCGCGGGTCGAGTGCGGAAGGTGATGACTCCGTCACCGACCTGCACGTCGTAAATCACCGGCACAGCGGCCCCATCGGCCGAGTGCAGCCGGAGGCCCAAGGCACCGATCCGCTCGTCCAACTCAGCGACGCTGCCGAGGAGCTGATCGTTGGCCGCATCGACGTATTCGGCGAAGAGGCGCTCGACCTGGGGATAAGCCGGCCCCGGGGTGAACCGGCCAAAAACAAGATCATGCTCGACGCGCTCGATCACGACCCGACCGAGATCGCGGTCCTGCTTATCCTGGAGGGAGATGGGCTGTACGTGGCGCAGGGACATGGCTATCTCCCGGGAGTCGGTGTGTCGGTGAACGCCCGCGCCAGCCGCTCCAGGTTGGCGTCGCTGAACCCGGCAACGCCACCGGCTCCAGCCCCGAGGAGGAGTAATAAACTCGCGACAGGGGACAGCCCTACTCCGGCGCGGTCAGCGGCTGGGGCAGCTCGGCCGCCGGCAATGGCAGCTGCGGGAGCATCCGCGCCTCCAGCACGTCCAGCTTCACCTCTTGATAGTGCAGCCGGCCGCAGGCGTAGGCGAAGAAGGCGTTGAGCAGGGCGCTGGCGACGGCCAGGTTGGTGAAGAGGATTTGCGGCGTGGACAGGGCCAGCTCGACGCAGCTGGCCTCGGTCGGCAGCTTCCCCCGGGGGTTGGCGATCTCGGGGTGGAAGCGCGTCAGCGGCACGGTCAGGTCGCGGCCGCCGCGGCGCAGGTAGACCTGGACGTTGCCGTAGGTGCCGCGCTCGCGCGGCGGATCGACGCCCTCGTTGCCGCCGCTGAACAGGGCCACGTCCGCCAGGGTACTGCAGTGGTCCGAGAGCAGCTTGCGCGTCGGGTGGTTGTCCACGCACAGGAAAACGTGGTCGCCCGGCCGGACCAACTGGCCGACGTTCTCCACGGTCAGGTAGCGCGGCACGGCGGCGACGGCGACCTCGCAATCGCCGAGCCAGGCGGCCGTCTCGGCCGCCTTGACCTCAGCCTTGTTGCCGACGCTCTGGAAGACCATGCGGCGGCCGTTGGCCATCTCGAACTGGTCGCCGTCGATCAGCACCAGCCGCAGCGGCCGATCGAGGCTTTTCAGGAACACCGCCAGGTACTGCAGGACGGCGCAGCCGATGCCCCCCAGGCCGACCACCTTGATCCGGCTGCCCTCGGCCAGGCCGCAGACCAGGTCGGATTGAGTCGCGCTCATGTACACACCTCTTGACCCGGCCCCCGATCAGGCCCCGTAGTTGTCCCAGGCGTCGTGGTCGCGCGAGCGCCCCCGACTGCCGGAGTAGGTCCAGCGGGAGTTGCCATCGACCTTGACGCGCACCTTGTCGAGCCACTGGCGCGGCACGAAGCGGCGACGCTGGCCGTAGCCCTCGAAGATGTGCTCCGGTTCCAGCGCGAAGCGGTAGCCGTCGATGGCCAGCTCCAGGTGGAACTCCGGCGGCTCCGACTCGATGCGGCCGACGACCGCGTGGACGCCGTCGCGGTAGCGCTCGTCGTCGCGGTCGGTGGCCGAGGCGAAGGCGGCCATGTTGCCGTGACAGTGGACGTCGCCGACGAGCAGGTGTCGGGCCGGGAGCACCGGCACCGTGTAGCGGACGTCCTGCGGCGAGCGATTGCCGCCGTACGACTCCCAGACGCCGGCCTCCTGCTCCGGCACATGGATCTTGTAGCGCTTCCGCTCCAGGTCCCACAGCAGCAGCACGACCGACTCGGACTGGTGCAGCTGGTAGACCCGGTCGAAGAAGCCGACGATGAACTCCAGCGTCGATGCCTTGACCTTGGGGTAGCGCACGACGCAGTGCGGCTCGTGCTCAGCGAGGGCCTTGACCGGCCGCCGCGCTGGCACGTCGCTGGCGAAGAACGGATGATTGCGGCAGAGAAAGGTGCCGTCGCGCGTCAGCCAGTAGAACTCCGGGTCGGTCGGCCGCGGCATCTGGGCGTCGGTCTTCAGGTAGAGCGGGATCGGCATGGCGGGGGCCTTTCGTGCTCATTTCTTCTGCAGCGCGTAGGTCATGAAACGGCTGGCAAGTCCGGGCGGCTTCTTGCGGCGCGTGCCGCGGATGGGCTGGCCGTGCTCCTCGAAGAGACAATCCATGATCTCGCCGACGCTCAGCGGCACCGGCTTCCACGGCACCCCCAGGGCGAAGGCGTCGTTGGCCGTGGTGGCCTTCTCCCAGCGCTCGACCGGGTGCAGGTGGCGGTGAACGCCGCGCGAGGCGCCGTACCACGACGCCCCTTCGTGGTGCTCGCTGGACAGGTTGAAGCCGCCGTTCCAGGTGTGCTCCAACAGCGCCTCCAGCTGCCCCGTCCAGTCCGCCGCGGGCGGCCAGCGCAGATACTGCGTACAGATCCACGCGCGCTCACGCTTGGGTGTTTCGATGCGAGACACGTTGAGCAGCGCCGGGTAGCCCAGGTGGTCGGAGCGGCAGCGCAGCGGGTCGTTGCGGAAGTACAGCTCGTTGTTGCCCGCCAGGAACAGCCGGCCGTTCTGCTGGGTGTAGAGGGCGAAGGTGACGGCGTAGGGGATGCTCAGCCGCACCTTGCGGTAGACGGTGCCGGGGCCGAACTCCTGCGGCGAGTCGGGGGCGATCCAGCGGAACTGGCGGACGTGCGGCGGCAGTTGGTGGACGACGAGCAGCAGCGGCGACCGCCACTCGTACAGCTTGACGCCGTCGGGCAGGGCCGTCTCGCCCAGCGGCGGCTGGAACTCGCCGCGCAGCATCTCCGCGAGGTCCGCCTCCGGGCGCTCGACGCTCTGCCCCTCCTCGGTGGTCAGCAGCACCTTGCCGTTGTGGACTGTCAGTTGGTCGGCCATGGCGTGGGCCAGGAAAGGCGGGCGGCGACGGGCCGGCCCGCCCGGGCCCACGACGCCCGGGCCGGGCCGGCGCGGCCGCCCGCGATGTGTCCGATCATCTTACCCCTTCTCGCCGGCGGGCGTGAGGAAGTTCAGCACCTGCCCCTCACGCAAGACGGTTTCCTCCTCGGCCTCCGAACCGTCCACCACCGCCACGGCCTCCGGGTCGATGTTCATGCGCTCCTCCAGTTCGGTCCGGGCTTGCCGGACGGTCATGCCAGCCAGTGGCAGGCTGTGAGCGTAAACACCGTGGATGACGTCCACCCGACCCGATCGCGTGACTGTCGCCGTGCCGCCGAAGTCGTCGCCGGCCGGCCCCGTTTGCAATCCTTCGGGAAGCAGCTTTTCCAGCCCCATGATTCCTCGTCCTTTCTGCAGGTAGATGTGGTGCCTCAGTTCTCGGACTCGTTCAACAGGAACGGCATGTGCCCCGCCATCCCGTGCGGGCGGCGGAGGGACACGACGCGCGTGTGCTCCGGCAGGTCCAGGTAGTCGGCGGCGTTCTCCGCCGTCAGGTTGTCGGCCAGGCCGTCGATGTGCCGGCGCAAGGCATCGATCACGGCGCGAGCCGTCAGGCCGACGTGCGGGGCCGCCGTCTCCTCGGCGCGGGCGACCGTCTCGTCGATGACGGCGGCGACGGCCTGCTCGACGATGCCGCCGGTCAGGAAGTCGCGGCGACGCTTGAGGATCTCGCGGCCGTCGTCCAGCGTCAGCTCCACGACGGCGGCGCCGCCCGGCCCCGGCCCGAACAGCCACGCCGTGACGCGGGCGAGGACTTCGGCCCGCGCCTGCGGCGCCGGTTGGCCGGCCTCACTATCATACGCATATTCCGGCTTCAATTTTTTGTCGAGGACGGCGGCGAAGCCCTCGCGGTCCAGTCGGGTGAAGCGCGCCCGCTGGCCGAGGCGGCGGGCCAGGGCCGAGTCGATCAGGTCGGGCCGGTTCGACGTGGAAAGCAGGATCAACGGCAGCCGGGCCAGGTCGTCGCAGGGGTCGTCCAGGCGCCGCAGCAGCGTCGCCAGGATCCGGTCGTAGGCCGCTGAGTCGGCACCGCCGCGCCGCCGGGCGATGCCTTCGATTTCTTCCAGGACCACGACCACCGGCAGGAGGAGGCTCTCGCCCTGGCTCGTTTGCACCGGCGTGCCGGCCACGGTCTGGACGTCGTCGAACAGCTCCTCGACGTTCTTGTCCGAGCGCCCCAGCCACTCCGACAGCAGGTCCGCCACGCGCACGCGGATGACGCGGCTTCCCAGGTCGTGCCGGCCGGTGCGCTCGGTCAGCATGCGGTCGAACTGGCGCAGGAAGGCGCGGATGGTCAGGGTCTTACCGCAGCCGGTCGGGCCGGTCAGCAGCGCCGCGCAGCGTGGCCGCAGGTCGAAGCGGGCCAGCAGGTCGGGCCGATACAGCAGCACGCGCAGCCGGCCGAGAAGGTGGCCCAGCACCGGGTGCGGCCGGCCGATGTCGCGGTCGGCCTCGACGTCGGGAACGTGGCTGCGGTCGAGGAAGCGGTGGCTGCACTCGCCGTCGGGCGGCACCAAGCCAAGGGCCAGGAGGCGCCGCGGGCAGACCAGCAGCCGGTCGCCGCCCTTGAGTGTTCCGGCGGCGGCCGCGTCCAGCACCGCCGCCGAGCCGTGCAGCAGCAGGCGCTCGTTCTGGACGGTGGCCTCGACCTGGGTGGTACCGGGGACCAGACGCAGGAAGAGGCCCTGCTGGCCGACGTGGGCCGGCACTCTGGACAGGCCGAGGACGACGGCGCCCTTGGGGTCGAGGTAGACCGTCATGCCGCGGCGGAAGTCTTCCAGCCGCAGGCGCGGGTGCAGTGTGGGGCAGCGCTCCTGGCCGTCGGGCGTGACGACGTGGGCGCGCGGGCCGGGCCCCGGCAGGTCGCCGTCGGCCACGGCCAGGAACGTCGCCGGACGGACGGCTCCTTCGGCCAGCTCCGCCAGGGCCAGCTCGTAACTTTCCTTGAGGTGGGCAAGCTCGGCCTCGGGGGTGCGGGCGCCGGTCCGGCGCAGCAGGTCGGTCAGCACCGCCTGCTGAACGGCCGGCTGCTCCTCGGCATTCTGGAGCACGTCGAGCAGGATTTTGGCCCGCACCTCCGGCGGCTTGCCCGGGTCGAGGCAGAGGCTGCTGAGGTCCTTCGGCGCCGGGCCGGAAGTCATCGACATGGGAGTGTCCTTCGCCTTCGCATTTCGCCTCGGCACGCGCTTGTTGGGCTGATTCATCCGCACCTCCTACGGGATAGGGCCACGTGCCGAAGACGGGAAGTCCAACCGTCATTCTACACAGAGGTGGCGGCCTGGGGAAAGGTTCGCCGGCCCGTCCGGCCGGGGGCGAAAAGGCCGGCCGGCGCGGAAGAGGGCTACCCCGACACGCGGTCAGGTGTTCTCCTGGGTGGGCGACGGCTGCTCGGCGGGGCGCGTGCGATAACACCACACGCCCAGCAATCGGAACAGGAACGTGGCCCCGAACAGGCCGCCGAACCAGGACGCGGCGAGCAGCAGCACGCCGACCGGCCAGGCGCGATGCAGTTCCAGCGCCGCGACGACCAGCAGCACCCCCTGCGCCAGCGCCAGGGCCGAGCCGGCCACGGTCACCAGCGCGGCGCGGAAGCCCAGGCGATGGGCCAGGTCGATGACCTGCAGCGGGTTGGCGTCGCGCAGCCGGCCGCGCTCGCCGACCGCCGCCAGTACGAGCAGCCCATAGCCGACCGTCAGTATCCCCAGTTCCCCCAGGATCAGCCAATCCACTGCCGCCGGGTCGCCGCATTGCAACCAGTAGGCGACGGCGAGCGCCGCCGGGACGACCGGGCCAGCCAGGATACAGGCCAACCAGACCACGGCGGCGCCCGAGGCGGCCAGCAACGTGTGCCCCGCCCAGCGGACGGGGGAGGTGTCGCCGCGCGCCGCCGAGCGCAGCACACAACCCAGAAAGTTGTACGTGAAGCCGACGCCGAGGAACAGTCCCAGCACGGCGGACAGCCGTAGGGTCCACCGCGGCACGGCGTCCCCCGGCTCTTCCAGGAGAAGCCGCGGCGCGAGCAGCACGCCGGCGATGCTCAGCGCGGTCAGCAAGAGGGCCGGGCCGACCCACAGCCGCCAGTCGTGGAAGGGGTAAAGCAGGCACTGATACCAGCGAGTTTCGGGGGGCCGGTGGCGCTGCTTGCCCGGGGCCCGCCGGCCGGTCAGCAGGGCGAGGACCAATGTGCCGACGCGGTCACGGGCGACCTCCGCGGTTGGGGAAGGCGAAGGGCGCCGCGGGTGTGGTAGCGTGACGGTTGCCGAATCGGCGGCGGGCGTCCCCTCGCGCCGGCGGCCGAGGCGCAGCCGTTCGGCGGGGGTCAGCGGCGCCGCGGCCGTGCCGGGGTGGGTCGGCTCGCCGGACGGGATGCCCACCGGTTGGCCGCAGCGGGGGCAGAACGAGCGGCGGCGGGCCATCTCGTCGCGGGCCCGCAGGCGCTTGCCGCAGCTGCACACGAACTTGATGGTCATGAGCCGCCCCGCCGTGCCGTCACGGCGCCCGCAGGGTCTTCAGGAAGGTGACGAGCTGCGCCTGCTCGCTGGTCGAAAGTTTCTCGAAGCGCTCCGCGGCGCGTTGGCCCTGGCCGCCGTGCAGGCGGATCGCCTCTTCGAGAGTTGCCGCGCGGCCGTCGTGCAGGTAAGGCGCGGAGTCGGCCACGCCCCACAAGGGCGGCGTGCGCCACTCGCTCGGCGTCGGGCCCTCCCCCGGGCTGCCGTCCGGCCCCGGCAACGGCGGCTCGCCGTACGAGCCGCCGCCCACCAACTCCTGTCCCATGCGGTGCAGCAGCAGGTCGCTGTAAATCCCCTCCACCGAGCCGAGGTCCGGCGTGTGGCAGTCGGCGCAACCGAGGGAGCCGAAAAGCCGTTTGCCGGCGGCGGCCGTCACCTGCGCCGCCGCGCTGTCCGGCAGCCGTTCCTCCGGCCGCGGCAGCGCGGCGACGAAGGCGGTCAGCTGGTCGCACTGCTGCTGCGTGAGGTCGAGGCCGGTCGCCTGAATGGTGGATTTGCCGAGGGGACGAGGTTGGGAGTGGCCTGGGTTGCCCAGTCCCCGCCGGCGGTCAGCCCGCCGGCTCCGACACAACCGCCCATACCGCAGGCGGCAGAAGGGCCGACAATCAACCTGCTGGAGATGATTGATCCCGCCAGGGATAC
>Ga0209517_10002188_pt1 | contig 28026 bp, 26 predicted proteins | sample PeaSoiMetSII2010_FD_187695 | JGI IMG/M metagenome (GOLD analysis project Ga0209517, IMG submission 187695) | Peat soil microbial communities from Weissenstadt, Germany - SII-2010 (SPAdes) (version 2) | ecosystem: Environmental > Terrestrial > Soil > Wetlands > Peat | place: Germany...
TTGCCTTGCTGCGCGAGCCGCATTTTGCCGCCAAGGCGATGAAGCCGTGAAGACCAGAGAGACAGCGTTGCCCGGAGTGCTTGTGCTGACCGCTCCCGTCTTTCGGGATGCTCGCGGCGCATTCTCTGAGACTTTCAATCTTCGCGGCGTGGTTGAGGCTGGACTGCCCGCCCTGTGGCCGCAGGACAACTTTTCCCTGTCGAAGAAAAATGTGCTGCGCGGCATCCACTACCAGGTTGGCCATCCGCAGGGAAAGCTTGTACGGGTGACGCATGGCGCGGTGCTCGACGTGGCCGTGGACCTGCGGCGGAGTTCGCCCACATTCGCGCGGCACGTGGCGGTGGAGTTGAGCGCGGAGTCTTGCGAGATGCTCTGGATTCCGCCAGGCTTCGGGCACGCGTTTCTGGCGCTCACCGACGAGGTGGGCTTCGCCTACAAGGTTACGGACTACTATTTTCCGGCCGGGGAGCGGACCATTGTGTGGAACGATCCGGAGCTTGCGATCCCGTGGCCGGTCAGCGCCGAAGACGCGATTGTCTCCGACAAGGACCGCGGCGGATTTGCGCTGCGGGGCGCGGAGGTTTTTCCCTGAGCAGGCTGAGTTTCCGACCGGCCGGCGTTTTTCCGCTAACAGTTATCAGCTTTCAGCTCTCAGCCTTCAGCTCTCAGCTTTCAGCTTTCCCAGGTCTTCCGCCGCGGCGGACTGGACCCTGAGGCGGCCGATGGCCGGGCCGTAAGTCCTTTGTTTTAGAGAATGGAAAAAGGCGAGAAATGCGTAAGTCCTTTATTTCGATAGGCGAAACGGGTCATTATTGACGTAACCTGCTTGTTTTCAAGGGACTGGGACGAAACAGGGGGGGTACGGGGGGGGTGAGCGCCTTCAGGCGACGCCGCGCTTCTGGGAATTAGGCTGCTGGGAGACGGAGTTGAGCGCGGTCTGCGCGGCGTAGAGGAACTTGGTGGCTCGGTCCTCCCTGATGATGTCGATGACCAGGCCGTAGCCGACGCAGGCAATAAAATCGCAGATGTTCTGATAGCCAGTGAGCGGCGGCATGGCGGCACAATAGGCGCTGGCGGCGTCCTTTCCCGAGTAGAATTGGCTTTTGCCGTTGGCCAGAGACTCTTCGCGAGTGCTCTTCCAGACCTCGATGCAGCGGGTGACAGCGGGGTCCTTTAGGGCGGGACTGGATGCTTCTTCCAGGCGCAGAGCGGTTGGAAGTTGGATTGCTTTGATCATGATGGCTTCTCCGGGTGGGGGCTTTTTGCCCTTTATTCTTCGATTGTGCGCCGAAGAAGCGTAATTATCTGCAAACCACCTGCGGTGGGGCGGACGGCGCTTGCGCGCCATGAGATTCGTCGGCGCCCCCTGCCAGCCTGCGGCGCCCGGCACCGAATAGACGATCAAGGTTCGTGCTCTCCCACCCTTCCGCGATACCACTGCGGAAGGGTGGGGCACCCTCACTTTTGTGGAGAATCTAAGGGTGGGCCGCCCGCCAAATCCACGAAGGCGGATGCTCGATAGATTGCATCAAAGTGCTTACAGGAGGGAAACTCACGTCATGTCCGTAGCGAGGCAGTTGCGGCTGTGTTGGCTGGCGATCCTCGTCAGCGGGGGATTGAGCAGTGGTTGCGGTGGAGGGGCTGCGAAGAGCACGCCGGATTTCTCGTTTTCGGCGAACGTGGCGAGCCTGAGCCTGACGGCGGGAGGAAGCGTGCAGCCAGTGACACTCTCAGCAACGGCTCTGAATGGATTCTCAGGGACGATCAACGTCACGGTCAGCGGGCTTCCGGCGGATGTAACCGCTTCGCCTTCGACACCGAGCCTTACGCCAGGCACGCCCCAGCAGGTGGGCCTCTCGGCATCGGCGGCAGCAATTAAGGCTACGTCGACAGTGCAGTTCACGGCCACTTCCGGAATGCTCAGCCACAGTGCTTCGGTTACAGTCAGCGTGAATGCTGCCGTGGCAGGATCGGGCGTGGATGTCGTCACCTACCACGACGACATCGCGCGGACGGGCTTAAATGCAAACGAGACCGTTCTGACGCCGGGCAATGTGAATGCATCGAAGTTCGGGTTGCTGCTGATTCTGGCGGTGGATGGAAAAGTAGATGGACAGCCACTCTACCTCTCGAACCTGACCGCGGGCGGGCAGCAGCGCAACGTGGTCTACGCGGTGACAGAGCACGACAGCGTCTATGCGTTCGATGCGGACAGTGGTGCACAATTATGGAGGGCTTCGATTCTGGGCACCAATGAATCAACGAGCGGAGATCACGGGTGCTCTCAAATCTCGCCTGAAATCGGCATCACCTCCACGCCGGTGATCGATCGCAACGCCGGTCCCCATGGCACGGTCTTCGTGGTGGGCATGTCAGAGGACCAGTCGGGCGGCTATCATCATCGGCTTCATGCGCTGGATGCAACCACGGGCGCGGAGCTGGCAGGCAGTCCGGCGGAGATCCATGCGACTTATCCGGGCACTGGCGCCAACAGTTCGGGCGGAAACGTGATCTTCGATCCGGGCCAGTACGCCGAACGTGTAGGACTGTTGCTGCTGAATGGCGTGATTTACATGGGGTGGACCTCGCATTGCGATGCTGAACCCTATACGGGCTGGCTCATGGGCTACAACGAATCGACGCTTGCGCAAACCAGCGTGCTCAATCTGACGCCGAATGGCAGCGAAGGATCCATCTGGATGGCGGGTACGGGACTGGCCGCGGATGCCAGTGGATACATCTACTTTCTCGACGCGAATGGAACCTTCGATCCCACGCTGGATGCGAACGGTTTCCCGGTAAACGGCGATTTTGGCAACGGGTTCCTCAAGGTGTCGACCGCGAGCGGCAGTCTGGCTGTGGCCGACTACTTCGAGCCCTATAATACCGTGGCCGAATCAGCGGGTGATGAGGACCTCGGCTCCGGGGGGGCGCTGGTTTTGCCGGACATGCGCGATGCGTCCGGCGCCATTCACCATCTCGCAGTGGGAGCCGGAAAAGACCAGAACATCTATGTGGTTAACCGTGACTCGATGGGCAAGTTTAACCCGCAGAACGACAGCACGATATACCAGCAGATCGGCGGAGCGATCGGCGGGGTGTGGTCCATGCCCGCTTACTTCAACAACACAGTGTACTACGGAGCTGTCAACGATAATTTGAAAGCCTTCCCGATCACCAACGCGCGCCTGGCTACGACCGCGGTCTTCCAGAGCGCCAAGAGCTTTCCCTACCCGGGAACAACGCCGGCAGTGAGCGCAAACGGAACCATGAACGGAATTGTGTGGGCAGTGGAGAACTCCTCGCCAGCGGTGTTGCATGCCTTTGACGCAACCAGCTTACAGGAGTTGTACAACAGCAACCAGGCGGCAAACAGTCGCGACCATTTCGGCAACGGCAACAAGTTCATCACACCATTGGAGGTGAATGGCAAGGTCTACGTTGGGACGCCGGCCGGAGTCGCCGTTTTCGGGTTGCTGCCATGAAGCAGAAACCAGGCACCAGGTAGCGTTATACACAGGCCACTTCAAGTTTGGTCTCCGGAAACGCCCATGTCGCCTGGGGATTCTCGCTCAGCGCGGAATCGCCAGGTCAATCATCGAAGGCCGTTGGCTCCGATGCTTGAGGCGATCTCATTTTCAGGGTTCCGTGTGGTTGACGAGCAGACGGGAAACTTGCCCTTTGCCGAATGGATTGAGGTCCGGCGCATGTAAATCCTGTGATGCGGCTCCTGGAAAAGCGGCAAGGGCCCGGGCCTGAAAGCGTCGCGGATTTGCTTTCTTTCCAGGGGGCTGCATAGGCTGCGGGAAAAGGAATGATCTTTGGGCAAAATGCCCGAAGAGCATGCCTTCGGAGGCTAGAGCCTCGCTGATTCTAGTCGCTCTTGTGTCAGGGCTAAAGCCCGAACCAACCAGTCCCGGCCTACTGCCCGCACGAGTATTTCCGCCGCCTATGGAGCCCGTACCCTTCGCCGAGACGGGTCCTTACCCAGCATTTGAGACCCGGTGTTGCCGCGTGTCAGGATTTGGGCAGTGTGGGGAGATGCCAGGGCTTTTTCAGTTTCTTGTACTGCGGCTGGGGCAGCTGGACGAGGATGGGACTTGCGGCGGGGTCGAGCCAGGCGAGGATGGGCTCGAGTTGCTCCTGGGGCATGGCGGTGCAGCCAGCGGTGCCCAAGCCGGGGCCGGCCCAGATGTGCAGGAAGACGCAGGAGCCGACGCCGGGAACGGCGGGGTTGGCGTTGTGGTCGATGACGGCGCCCCAGCGGTAGGCTTCGCCTTCGCTGGCCATTTGCTCGGAACTGTTCCAGTCGGGCGTGAGGGCGGCGCGATCGACGATGCGGTTGTAGAAGCGCGAGGCGGGGTCATCTACGCATTCGACGGTCGGCGTGAGCGGGATGTAGGGCAGCTTCAACCCTTGGAGAGACTGGGCGGAGTAGCCGAAGGCGGTGCTGAGGCGGAAGACGCCGGCCGGGGATTTGCCGTCGCCTTCTTTCTTGACCGGGTCCTGCAGGTTGCGCGGGATTGGGCTGTCGGATGGAGCGAGGCCCGCGCCCCAGGCCATGCCGCTCTTTCCGACAACAATGGTCACGGGGCTGCCGACTGCTTTCCAATGCTTGCCTGGGCGGGTGCGCTCAAAGCGCTGCAACTGGCCGGCAACGGTGCTCCAGTCGGGCGTGGTCACGACGATCATCTGCGTGGAGGTGCGCAGCGGCTCCAGATTTTGTGCCTGGGCGGCGGCAACGGTCACCGAACAGAGCGCGAAGCCCGACCAACAGGCAATGGCCAGGGAGGCAATGGGACTGCGGCGAGCGTTACGCGTGATCAACTTTTCGTCTTTCCGCTGGGAGGTTGGGGAAGATGTTCACGGGGGTCGTAGCTCAGTTTGGATTCACTGGCCTAGTCGAAGTGTTGTGCCTGGGATTGGGGCAGGAACCAGGTGGCTCCGCCGAAGGGGCTGTGGCTGGCAAAGTCCGGAACAGGCGGCAGGTAGCTGCTCCTGATTTCCGAGGTTTCCTGCATCCAGCGCAGGCTGTATTCGACGCGTCGGCCCGCATCCGACCAGTGGAGGGCAAGATGCCCCGTCTCCGTTTGCCATGACGATTTCATAGCAGCAAACCTCCGGCGTTTTGCCCGAGCCTTTCTGTTCACTATAGCGCGGGTTTTCTTTGCTGTCGTTTCTATGCGCCGGTTGGTATACTCAAAGATGTGACCACAACACTGCTTGAATCCATCTCGAACGGAAACCACGCCGAGACTTCCCCCAGCCAGAAAAGGGTGTTGTTGCTGAAGCCGCGAGGCTTTTGCGCCGGAGTGGTGCGCGCGATCGACATTGTGAAGATCGCTCTTGAAACCTTTGGCGCCCCCATCTACGTGCGCCGGGAGATTGTGCATAACCGCTATGTTGTGAACGAATTGGCGGATAAGGGCGCGATTTTTGTTCATGAGATCGACGATGTGCCGGATGGGCAGCGGGTGATTTATTCGGCGCATGGAGTTTCGCCCGCGGTGCGCGAGCGGAGCAAGGGCCGCGGGCTGAAGGTGATTGACGCGACCTGTCCGCTGGTGACCAAGGTGCACATTGAGGCGGTGAAGTTTGCCAAGCAGGGCTACTCGCTGGTGCTGATCGGGCACAGGGACCACGACGAAATCGAGGGCACACTGGGCGAGGCTCCGGACGTGACGCAGGTGGTTTCGAATGTGGCCGAGGTGGCCCAGTTGGTGGTTCCGGACCCCAACCGGGTGGCCTACCTGACCCAGACCACGCTGAGCCTAGACGAGGCGCGCGACATTATTCACGCGCTGAAGGAGAAATACCCGAACATCGCCGGGCCGCACTCGCAGGACATTTGCTATGCGACGGAAAACCGGCAGGTGGCGGTGCGCAACGTGGCGCACGACGCGGGGCTGGTTCTGGTGGTGGGTTCGACCAACAGTTCTAATTCCAACCGGCTGGTTGAGGTTTCGCGCAACCTGGGGACCGTGGGGTATCTGATTGATAACTCGCAGGCCATCGACCCCAAGTGGCTCACGGGCGTGAGCACGGTTGCGGTCACGGCGGGGGCCTCGGCGCCGGAGATTCTGGTGGAAGACGTGGTGAATTATTTGCGACAGAATGGCTTTGACAGCGTCGAAGAGGTTGAAGTGATGCCGGAGAATGTGCGCTTCGGGCTGCCGCCGGAGATTGTGCAGGCGATTGGCAGCGCGGGTGGGGCGGAAGCCTTGCCGGTGAAGTGACGGAAAAGCAGGGAACAGGGAACAGGGATCAGGGAGCAACTGGGAGCTAACAGCTTGTAATGGCTGGCAGCTCAGGGTTCGTTGGGTCTGAGGCGTTTTTATTCGAATGAGTAATCAGCAGGGAATGAAGCAAACCGCAGTGGCCGAGAGCATGGCAGTTCAGACTCGAACGGCCAGGGTTGCGGCGCCGCGCTTTGGGCGGCTGGATGCGGATCTGGAGGACGTGGAGTCGGCCATTGTACAGGCTCGGGAGTTCCTGCTCGCAGAGCAGCATCCTGAGGGGTATTGGTGCGGAGAGCTGGAAGCGGACTCGATGCTGGAGGCCGACTATATTTTTCTGCACACGCTGCTGGAGAGCGGCGACGCGGAACGGCTGAAGCGCGCGACCACCGAAATGATGCGCTACCAGAACGAAGACGGCAGCTGGAGCATCTATCCGGGCGGGCCGGGCAACATTTCTCTCTCGGTGAAGTGCTATTCGTCGGCTAAGCTGATGGGAATTGGGGGAGACGATCCGCGACTCGTGAAGTGCCGCGAGTGGGTGCTCGAGCACGGCGGCGTGGTGGAGTGCAACACCTTCACCAAGATGTATCTGTGCGCGCTGGGCGAGTACGACTACGACGCGGTTCCGGCGATTCCACCGGAGATCGTTCTTTTTCCCACGTGGTTCTACTTCAATATCTACGAGATTTCATCGTGGTCGCGGTCGATCCTTGTGCCGCTGGCCATCATGTACGCGCGCAAGCCGTTCAAGAAGATTCCGAAGGAGCAGGGGATCGATGAGTTGTATGTGGGCGGGCGGGCCAATGCGACGCTGCGGCTGAAGATGGACCGGAAGAGGGTTGTTTCGTGGAGAAACTTCTTCATCGTCGTGGACCGCATTCTGCATTTCATGGAGGCGGTGCACCTGCGGCCGCTGCGCAAGCTGGCGCTGAAGCGAGCCGAAAAGTGGATGCTGGAGCGGCTGGAGATGACGGATGGACTGGGCGCCATCTATCCGGCCATGCTGAATGCGATTATTGCGCTGCGGTGCCTGGGCTACTCCGAAGACGACCCGCAGGTGATTCGCGCGCGCGACGAGTTTGAGAAGCTGGGCATCGAGGAACCGGCGAATGAGGTGATGCCGGAGCCGACATTCCGCATGACGCCGTGCGCCTCTCCGGTGTGGGACACGGCGCAGGCGGTGTTTGCGCTGGGCGAGGCGGGCGTGTCGCCGGATGATCCTCGCATGATCAAGGCGGCCGACTGGATGCTGGCCAAGGAAGTGCGGCACAAGGGCGACTGGGCGGTGAAGGTGAAGAACACCGAGCCCGGCGGCTGGTATTTCGAGTACAACAACGAGTTTTATCCGGACACGGACGATACGGCGCAAGTGCTGCTGGCGTTGAACAAGGTGGACAATCCGCGCGAGACCTACCAGCACAAGGTGGCGCAGCGGGCCATCGAGTGGGAGTTTGCCATGCAGTGCAAGAACGGCGGCTGGGGCAGCTTCGACAAAGACAACACCAAGATGATCTTCCAGTACATTCCCTTCGCCGACCACAACGCGATGCTGGATCCGCCGACGGTGGACATAACGGGAAGAATCCTGGAGATGCTGGCCTGCTATGGTTTCACGCGCGAAGACAAGCGCGTGGAGAAGGCCATCAAATTCATCCTGAGCGAACAGGAGCCGGACGGAAGCTGGTTCGGGCGTTGGGGCGTGAACTACATCTACGGGACGTTCCTGGTGCTGCGCGGGCTGGAGGCGATCGGGATGGATCACCTGGAGCCGCAGATTCAGCAGGCGGCGGAGTGGATCAGGATGGTGCAGAATCCGGACGGCGGCTGGGGCGAAACCTGCGGCAGCTACGACGATCCGAACACGCGCGGCGTGGGGCCGAGCACGCCGTCGCAGACCGCGTGGGCTCTGCTTGGGTTGCTTGCGGCAGGGGACGACCGGTCCGACTCGGTTGCCAAGGGCGTGCGCTGGCTGCTAACGCGGCAACGGGCGGATGGCAGTTGGGACGAATCGATGGGTGAAGGCGGGACGAAGCAGAGTATCATTACCGGAACGGGCTTCCCCAGAGTCTTCTACCTGGCTTACGTGATGTACAGGCAGTATTTCCCGCTGATGGCTTTGACCAGCTACAAGCGGGCCATGGAACGCGCCGGCTAAAAGACCGCGCGCTGGAGGTTTACTCGACGATGGCTGTTCCTATCTCTCAGATGTGGACGGTTGCCACTTATGTGCTGAAGAAGAGGCTGGCCGGCAACAAGCAGTATCCGCTGGTGCTGATGCTGGAGCCTCTCTTCCGCTGCAACCTGGCCTGCGCCGGCTGCGGCAAGGTGCAGTATCCGCCGCACATTTTGAAAAAGCAGCTTTCGCCGGAGGAGTGTTTTGCCGCAGTGGAAGAGTGCGGTGTGCCGATGGTCTCGCTGCCCGGCGGCGAGCCTCTTTTGCACCCCCAAATCGTCGAGATCGTCAACGGCCTTATCGCGCGCAAGAAGTACATCTACCTGTGCACCAACGCGCTCGAGTTGAAGCGGCGTCTGCCGGAGTTTACGCCGTCGAAGTACCTGACGTTTTCGGTTCATCTCGATGGTCAGCGCGAGCATCACGATTTCTCAGTGTGCCGCGAGGGCGGCTACGACATTGCGGTCGAGGGCATCAAGGAAGCGGTCAGGCGCGGGTTCCGCGTCACCACCAATGCAACCTTCTTCGATGGCACGGAGCCGAACGGCGTACGCGCCTTCTTCGACGAAGTGATGGATATGGGCGTGGAAGGGATTGTGCTCTCGCCCGGTTACAGCTATGAAAAGGCGCCAGACCAGAACCACTTCATGGGCAGGGCGCGGGTGCGGAAGTTGTTCCGGGCGGTTCTGTCGAATAGAAAGCCGAGCTGGAAGTTCAATATGTCGCCGCTGTTTCTTGAATTCCTGATGGGCGACCGCAAGTATGAGTGCACGCCGTGGGGATCGCCGGCTTATAACATCTTCGGCTGGCAGAGACCATGTTATCTGCTGCAGGATGGTTATGCGGAAACCTTCAAGGAGTTACTGGAAACCACTAAGTGGGAAGAGTACGGTGCGGCCAGCGGTAACCCCAAGTGCGCTAACTGCATGGTGAGCTGCGGCTATGAACCGACGGCGGTGATGGATGGCTTCGGGAGCTTAAAGGGTTTCTGGGCGATGGTGAAGGGGAACTTCAGCATGTACAAGGATGAATTTGCGCTGAAGCAGCTGAATGAGTGGACGTCTCATGGCCACACGCCACTGGTGCAGATTCAGAAGCCCGTGCACTCGCTTGAGGAGACCAACGCATGACCGCTGAAGTGCTGAAGTACACGCTGGAGCAGGTGGAAGCGCTGGAAGTTGCACCGGGCTCCGAGCATCAGAATCTGGAGGGCTGGATTCCGGAGCTGGCCAGCGAAGACGATTTGCGCCAGTCTCTCGAAAAGGCCTTCGACTATCGCGGCGATGTTACGCTGACCCTGAAGAGCGGTGAGCGGATTGAGGCGTACATCTTCAACCGGCTGAGCGGCGCCACGCTGGCCGATTCTTATGTGCAATACTTCACGCCCTCGGCGCCCGAGAAGCGCAAGGTGAGTTATGCGGCGATTGCGCGGCTTGAGTTCAGCGGCAAGGACCGCGCCGCGGGCAAGCACTGGGAAGATTGGGTGAAGAAGTACAACGAGAAGAAGGCCGCCGGCGAGAAGGGGATTGCGCTGCACCCGGAGGCGTTGGACTGAAAAGGCGAGCGGAGTTAGCGGAGCTAGCCGCGCTGCGCGCGTGTTCGCGGAGTTAGCATGGGGTGACGCTCACATCTCGCCGATTGTGCTCACGGCGCTAACTCCGCTAGCTCCGCTAACAACGCCAACCGCCGCCACGCACGACCATGAAGATATTCCTGACAGGCGCTACCGGATTTGTGGGCCACCATGTGGCACGGGCACTCAACGGCGAGGGCGCGAAGCTGCGCCTGCTGGTGCGCAAGACAAGCAACCTGAAAAATCTGGAAGGCATTTGGGGCGAGACGCACGTGGGCGACCTGCTGGACCCTGAGTCGCTGCGTGCGGGCCTGGCCGGCTGCGACGCGGTGATGCACGTGGCGGCCGATTACCGGCTCTGGATTCGCGATCCGCAGGCCATGTACCGCGCCAACGTGGATGGCACGCGGGAACTGCTGCGCATGGCGCACGAGGCGGGCGTGCCGCGCGTGGTGTACACGTCGAGCGTGGCCACAATGCACTTCCGCACCGACGGCCTGGTGATCAACGAAGACACGCCGGTTTCGCTCAAGGACATGGTGGGGCACTACAAGCGGTCGAAGTTTCTGGCCGAGCAGGAAGCGATCAAGGCGGCTCAGGGCGGGCAGCAGGTGATGATTCTGAACCCGACGACGCCGATTGGACCGAACGACGCCAAGCCTACGCCGACTGGGCGCATCTTTGTCGACTTTTTGAACGGCAAGTTCCCGGCCTACATGGATACCGGGCTGAACCTCGTGGACGTGGCCGAGGTGGCTCGGACGCATGTGGCCGCGCTGACGGTGGGGAAGCCGGGCAAGCGGTACATCCTGGGCGGCGAAAACCTGACGCTGAAGCAGATCCTGGACAAGATGTCGGCGATTACGGGGATTCCGTCCCCGACAGTGAAGATTCCGTTTGCGGTCGCGGCTACGTATGCGTTCCTCGAAGAGTGGATTACGGGGCGGATCCAGGGCAAGGAGCCGCGGGCGACTCTCGAGGAGGTGCGGATGGGCCGCAAGAAGATGTTCGCCTCCAGCGCCCACGCGCAGCAGGAGCTCGACTTCAGGATTGTGCCCGTCTATCCGGCGATGCGGGCCGCGATCGAGTGGTTCCGGGCCAATGGGTACGCGCCATAAAGTGCGGAATCGGCTCGCGTGCCCCATTTCTTGCGGAATATGATTCACAGTGCTATAGTTCTCAGTGTTAGAAACGTTGCGTGCGAGTTTTCCTGACGAAGTGGATGGCGCGGTTCGCTCGGCGCGAGCACATTTCGCACGCGAGCCTGCGCGACGCGATTGCGCGCGCCGAGCAGGGGCTTGTCGACGCAGGTCTGGGCGGCGGCCTCGTCAAGCAGCGGGTTGCACGCGCAGGGAAGGGCCGGTCCGGTGGCTACCGCACCATCATTGCGTACCGCCGGGCAGTCAGGGCTGTTTTTCTCTACGGCTTTGCCAAGAGCAAGCGGGAGAACATCGGGCCGGACGAACTGCAAACGGCGAGAGAGATTGCCGCAATCTGGCTCTCAGCCGACGCACGCAAGATTGCTCTTGGCCTTGAAGAAGGCGAACTGGAGGAGGTTATCTATGGCAGCGAAACAGCCGAGCCGTCTGGCGCAGGCGCTTCTTGAAACCGCCGATGGCATGCATCGGATCGGCGTCATGGACCGCGCCGCGCACGGCAGGATCACGGTCCGTCATCTGGGCGATGAGGTTCACAGATTGGCTGATCCGATCAGCGCCAGGGAGATTCGAGCGCTCCGGGAACGAGCCAACCTAAGCCAGGCGGCCCTCGCACAGGTCCTGAATCTGACCGTTGGCTATCTTTCGCAGTTGGAGCGCGGCGTCAAGCAGCCGAAAGGACCGTCCCTCACGTTGCTCAACATCATCCGGCGCAAGGGCCTGGAGGCAATCCTTTGATTGAGGCCAATGCACCAGCGGTGCGCGCAGAGATCGAGCGGTTCCGGGCGCATGGTTATGGGCCGGCCACATGAGCAGAGTCGCCATCATCGCCGCCATGGCCGGCGAGTTGAAGCCGCTGGTGCGCGGCTGGGAGCATGAGCGGCGCGGCAACATCGAGCTTTGGCGCTGGAAGTTCGATGAGGGCGAGTGGGTCGCGGCTTGCGGCGGGGCGGGCGTGGACGCGGCTGCGCGGGCTTTTGCGGAGGTTGTGAGAGACGGAAGCGTCGATGAGGCGATGTCAATTGGCTGGGCGGGGGCTCTGATCCCGGAACTCGAAACGGGCCGGGCCTACCGAGCTTCGGGCGTGATTGACGCGCGGACCGGCGAACGGTTCCGGGTCGCAATTTGGAGCGGAGAGCGCTGGCTGCTGACCAGTCCGATCGTCGCTGACGAGTCGGAGAAGCGGCGGCTGGCGGCGGCGTACAAGGCTGAACTGGTGGATATGGAGGCCTCGGCCATTGCGCGGCTGGCTCTGATGCGCGGGATTCCGTTTTATTGCATCAAGGGCGTAAGCGACGGATTCACCGACAGGCTGCCTGATTTCAACCGGTTTATCCGCCCGGATGGGCGGTTCGACCTGACACGAATGGTACTTTTTTCGATTCTGAGGCCATGGTACTGGCCCTGCCTCGTGCGGATGGGTGAGAATAGCAGGAAGGCTTCCCAGAGCATCGGGGAAGCTGTGCTCGATTTCCTCGACGAAAGGGCTTCGATCAGAGAGCGCAATGGCTACCCAGACCTCAAACATTGAAAGCCAGATCGAGAACAGGATTCCTGCCACTATGCGGGCTGTCGTTTACCGTGGCGTGAACGACATGCGCGTGGAGACGGTGCCGGTGCCGAAAATCGGGCCGGGCGAGCTGCTTGTGAAGATAGCCACGTGCGGCATCTGCGGCACGGATCTGAAGAAGATCCACACCGGCTCGCACTCGGCGCCGCGCATCTTCGGCCACGAGATGGCCGGCACCATTGTGGCGACGGGCGCGGGCGTGACGCGCTACAGGGTGGGCGAGCGGGTGGTGGTGCATCATCACGTACCGTGCGGGGACTGCTACTACTGCCGCAAGCAGACGCCCACACAGTGCGAACTCTACAAGAAGGTTGGCGTCACAGCCGGCTTTGAGCCTTCGGGCGGCGGATTTGCCGATTACATCCGCGTGATGCACTGGATTGTGGAAGGCCGCGGCGTGGTGCGGATTCCCGACGGGGTGCCATTCGAGCAGGCGGCCTTTGTGGAGCCGCTGAACACGGTGCTGAAGGGCGTGAAGCTGCTGAAGCTGGCCGCGGACGATACGGTGCTGGTGATCGGCCAGGGACCCATCGGGCTGATGCACGCGGCTCTGGCCGCGCGCACGGGGACGCGGGTGCTCACGAGCGATCTTTATCCAGAACGCCATGCGATTGCGGCCCGGTTCGGACTGAAAGAACCCATCGATGCGGGGCGCGAGAATGTGGTGGAGCGGGTGTTTGCGGCCACCGATGGGCGCGGGGCGGATGCGGTGATTCTGGCCGTTGGCGGCAATGCGCTGATCAAGACGGCGATGGACGCGGTGCGGCCCGGCGGGCGGGTGATGCTGTTTGCACAGACGCAGCACGGGGAGGCAATCATCGACCCGGGCGCGGTTTGCATGGACGAGAAGACGCTGATGGGGTCATACTCATCCTCGTTCGAGATTCTTGACGAGGTAACCGATCTGGCGTTTGGCGGCTACCGCAACGGATTCGATTTGACACAACTGATCTCGCATCGTTTTTCGCTGGAGCAAGCGGTGGAAGCGATCGAGGTGGCTTCGCACCCCAAGGCGGACTCGATGAAGATTATGCTTGAGCCTGTTGTTGGCGGGGGAGCAGAGTAGGAGGGACTTGATGGCGACAACCATGAAGGCCGCAGTCCTCCACGGTCGGGAAGACATTCGCATCGAGCGCGTTCCGGTGCCTGAAGCGTTGCCTGGTGAACTGATTGTGCGCGTGGGCGCGGCGCTGACGTGCGGCACGGACCTGAAGGTCTTTCGGCGCGGCTACCATGCGCGCATGATTGTGCCTCCGGCGCTGTTTGGCCACGAGCTGGCCGGGACGGTGGTGCAGGCGGGCGAGGGGGTTGCGGACTTTGCTCCCGGCGACCGCGTGGTGGCTCTGAATTCCGCTCCCTGCGGGCAGTGCTACTTCTGTGAGCGCGGCCAGGAAAACCTTTGCGACGACCTGCTGTTCAACAACGGAGCCTATGCCGAGTTCATCCGCATACCGGCGCGTATTGTTGCCAAGAACACGCTGCACATTCCCGATCACGTGAAGCTGGAACATGCGGCTCTGACTGAGCCCCTGGCATGCGCGGTGCATGGATTCGAGGATTCGCGTCCGCGCCCGTGCGACACGGTTGCGGTGATCGGCGGCGGCCCGCTGGGGCTGATGATTCTGCATGTGGCGGCGCTGGCCGGGTACGAGGCTATCGCAATCGTGAAGCACGACGGCCAGGTTGAGGCCGCCAAGCAACTGGGCGCGGCGCACGTGGTGCAGACGACCAGCATTCGCAAGGCGATCAAGGAGACGCGCGCGCTGACGCCCAAGAACCGCGGCGTGGATATTGCCATTGAAGCGGTGGGAGTGCCGGAAGCGTGGCAGGAGGCTGTGGAACTGGTGCGCAAGGGCGGCTGCGTGAACTTCTTCGGCGGCTGTGCCCTGGGGACGCACGTTACTCTTGACACCAATCGCATTCACTATAGCGACCTCACGCTGCGGGCAACCTTCCACCACACGCCGGCCATCTGCCGCAAGGCGCTGGAACTGATCGCCGGCGGACGCTTCCAGGCGCAGGCATTCATCACCGGGCACGCGCACCTTTACGAACTCAACCGCGTCTTTGAGAAGCTGATGAACCGCAGCAGCGAGATCAAGACCGCCATTGTTCCCTGAGGCGAAGCGATGAGCGTGGCAACGGAAGAAGAAGGCAAGGGCGCCGAGGCGCTATTGGCCCGGGCGCTGGGGATAGGCACGCAGGGACCTGAGGAGCCTGAACCTCCAGCGCTGAGCAAGGAAGAGCTGCTGGCGCGGGGATGGGCGGCTCTGCCGGAGAGCTATGGCATTCCCGATGTAGCGCCCACTCTAGACGAGGCACGGGCCTGGTGTCAGCATCTTGCCGAAACCCACTACGAAAACTTTCATGTGGCTACGTGGTTCCTGCCTAAGGCGCTGCGGCCGCATTTCCACTCGATCTACGCATATTGCAGGGTTTCTGACGATCTGGGCGACGAGGTGGCCTCGCCCGGCGTTGCGCTGGCGCTGCTCGAGCAGTGGGGCGAGGAACTGGATGCGTGCTATGCGGGCAAGGCGCGGCATCCTGTGTTTGTGGCGGTGGCAGAAACGATTCGCGAGTGCGCGATTCCCAAGGAGCCGTTTGCGGATCTGCTGGTTGCGTTTCGCCAGGACCAGACGGTCACGCGCTACGCGACGATGGAAGAAGTGCTCGCGTACTGCCGTTACTCGGCGAACCCGGTGGGGCGGCTGGTGCTGTATGCATGCGGCGAGGCCGATCCAAGTGACCAGGAGGAAAAGTTCCGGCTCTCGGATGCGACCTGCTCGGCGCTGCAGCTGACCAACTTCTGGCAGGATGTGCGTGAGGATTGGGCGCGTGGGCGAGTGTATTTGCCGCAAAAGGACATGCAGTTCTTCCATGTGAGCGATACGACCATTGCCGAAGGGATTGCGACGCCGGAGTTTCGCGCGCTAATGCACTGCGAGGTGAACTACGCGCGGGAGCTGTTTGAGCAGGGGCTGCCGCTGATCGGCATGGTGAACCGCGACCTGGCGCTCGATCTCGACCTCTTCAGCCGCGGGGGGCTGGAGATTCTGCACGCCATTGAGCAGCGCGACTACGATGTGCTGAGCGCGCGGCCGGCCATCTCGAAGACCACCAAGGCGACCCTTGCGCTGCGAGCCGCGACGGCCAAGCTGCTGCCGTTTATGAAGCTGGGCGGGACCGGACGGCGCCGCGAGCCGGCGGATTGAGTCAGGAATTCCAAATGGCCGAAGGCACGCCGGGAGCGGCCAAGCTGGATGCGGCCTACGCCGTATGCCGGGCCATCGCCAGGCGCGAGGCGAAGAATTTCTACTACGCCTTTGTGGCCCTGCCCCGGCCGAAGCGCAACGCCATCTGCGCGATCTATGCATTCATGCGCCAGGCGGACGACCTGGCTGACGATGAGAGCGTGCCGATCGAAGAGCGGCGGGCGCGGCTGGATGCGTGGATGGGAGCGTGGCGGGCTGCGAGCGCAGGTGCGGAAACAACGGACCCGGTTTTTGTTGCGGTGCGCGATGCGACGGTGCGGTTCCGGATTCCACCAGGGCTGCTGCATGAACTTGTGGCAGGCGTGACGATGGATCTGGACTCGGCCGGCGGAGGCGCGCCGGATACTTACGCAACCTTTACTGATTTGTATCGATACTGCTACCTAGTGGCGTCGGTGGTAGGCCTGGTGTGCATTCGCATCTTTGGCTACACAGACCCGCGGGCCGAGAAGCTGGCAGAGGAGACAGGGATTGCCTTTCAGCTGACGAACATTCTGCGCGATGTGGCCGAGGATGCGGAGCGGAATCGCGTGTATCTGCCGCTGGAGGATTTAGAAGCGCATGGGGTTGCACTGGAGGGGTTGTTGAAGCGGACTCCGGCCACGGGACCGACGGCGAATGAACAGGCGTTGCTCAAAGAGATTGGCCAGCGGGCGGAGCGCTATTATGCGTCGGCGGAGGCGCTGATGCCGCTGATCGACAAGGAGAGCCGGCCGGCGCTGGGGGTTCTGGTCGAGATCTATCATGCGCTGCTGAAGCGGATCAAGAGCGCGGATTACGATGTGTTTTCGCAGCGGGCGAGCGTGCCCACGATCGAGAAGCTCAGGATTCTGGCGGTCGGGATGGTGAAGATGGGCTGGGTGAGGATCGCCGGTTGAGCGGCTCAGGGGAGTCTTCGGCGGGGACGGTCGCCGTCATCGGCGGCGGCGTGGCGGGGATGAGTGCCGCGTGCGCGCTGGCCGACGCGGGGTTCCAAGTGCGATTGGTCGAGCGGCGCGGGTACCTGGGTGGACGGGCCTCTTCATACTTGCATCCTGGCGTGGGCGAGACGATCGATAACTGCCAGCATGTGTTGTTTGGCTGCTGCACAAATCTCCAGGGATTCTACCGGCGCATCGGCGTTGCAGGGCGCATTCACTGGACCAGCGAGATGACGATGATCGAGCCGGGAGGGCGGCGCTCCGCGCTTGGACCTTCCCGATTCGCTTCATTCACGCTGCCGGCGCCCCTGCACGGGCTGCCCAAGCTGATGGCGGCGCACGCCTTCACGCTTGCCGACAAGGTTGCGCTGGGGCGCGCTTTTGCTGCGTTGATGCGGCCGGTGGCGCAGGATTCGACCGAGAGCCTTGGCGAATGGCTCAAGCGGCATAAGCAGACGCGCGGAGCTGTGGAGCGGTTCTGGCGGCTGGTCATCGCGAGCGCGCTGAATGCGGAGATCGACGAGATTGCGCTACCCTATGCGGCCAAGGTGATCCGCGAGCTGTTCATGAATTCTGCTTTTGCGGGCAGCATGGGCATGAGCACCGTGCCGCTGAGCGAGCTCTATGCGCCTGTGACGCCGTACCTGGAAGCGCGCGGCGGGAATGTTCTGCTGAATACCAACGTCGAGGGCGCGGAGTGGGATGAGGAGCTGTCGCAGTGGGTGATTCGGACGCGGACGGGAGAGCTGCGGTCGGATTTTGTGGTGGTTGCGCTGCCGTTTGAGGGGATGGCGAAGCTGCTGCCCAATCTGCCGCCTGCCGAAGGTGCGGACGAGTTGGCGGGAAAGATTGAGCGGCATGAGCACTGGCCGATCTGCAGCGTGCACCTGTGGTTTGACCGGGAGATTACGGAGATCGAGCACGCCGTGCTGCTGGACCGGGAGATTCATTGGATGTACAACCAGTCGCGGCTGCAGGGGCGCGGCGGGAATTATGTCGAGCTGGTGGTGAGCGCAACGCGTGCCTTTGCGGCGTTGTCAAGGGAGGCAGCCATTGACCAGGCGATGCGCGAACTGGCGGAGTTCTTTCCGATTGTGAAAGAGGCGAAGCTCGAAAAGACCGCGCTGGTGAAGGAGGTGCGGGCTACGTTCGGCGTGCCTCCGGGGATCGATGCGGCGCGGCCTTCGGCCGTTTCGCCGTGGCCGAATCTGTTTCTTGCCGGGGACTGGGTGCAGACTGGGTGGCCGTCGACGATGGAGAGCGGGGCGCGCAGCGGACACCTGGCGGCGGAAGCGGTTTGTGCTTCGATTGGGGAGCCGCGAGAGATTCTGGATGCGGATTTGAGCCCGCGGGGGTTGATGCGGTTGATTGGGTGAAGCGGCTTGGTCCGGAGTTTTATGATCTGTTTCCCGAAAGAGAAAACGAAGGGGCAGGAACGACGCGGGCGAAGCCATGGGGTCGAAGCACGATGAGGAAGAGTTTGGACGCAGTACGAATGACCGCTTCTGCCTTTGGCGTTTATGCGGGGCTTCTTGGGATGGAACACGGGTACTTTGAGACGCTGCAGGGGAATGTGGCGCCAGAGGGCCTGAAGATACTTGCAGTGAGTCCGTGGGAGCTGCCGTTTCCGTTCGGGCACGAGCCGGCGATGACCGTCTTGCCCAACTTGTTGGTTACGGGCATCGTTGCGATGATAGTCGGGCTGGGGATTGTTCTGTGGTCGGCCGCGTTTGTGCAGAGCAGGCATGGCGGCGCGGGATTATTTCTGCTGTCAATTCTGCTTCTGCTTTGCGGCGGAGGATTCGGGCCGATTTCGCTGCTTATTGTGGCCTGCATTGCCGCGAGCAGGATCGGTAAACCCCGGACGCGGGCTCGAACGGATCTTCCGAACGGCAGGATGCGGTTGCCTGAAAAGCTATGGCCCTGGTCGTTTGCCGGTGCCCTGTTGTGGGTGCCCGCGGAATTTGTCGCCGGCCAGATACTCCATTTGAAGAACGATCATCGGCAGATTTTGACGAACATGAATCTGATGCTTTCCTACCCGATGCTGGGGCTGTTTGTATTGACGCTCGTTGCTGGATTCGCGCGTGAGATCGAGAGCCGGAGCGAATAACGAAGAGAATCAATGCGCGAGCAGATAGACGCCGATGCAGACCAGGACGGCGGCGGACCAGCGGCGGCGGTCTACGTTTTCCTTCAGGAAGATCTTTCCGGCGATGGCGTTGGTGACTAGCGTCAGCGAGGCGGAGGCGGGTGCGACCAGGCTCAGATTGAGATGATTCAGAGCGAAGAGCAACGAGAAGAAGGCCAGAGCCAGGAAGCTGACCCCAGCGAAGAAGAGCGGGCAAGTCACCACGGCGCGGATGGCGCCCTTGAGGCCGGAGTGGGCGCGGATGTCGTCGAGGTCGCCGATGGACTTCATGGCTGCGGCGGTTAGGACTTCGCCGACCGTGGAGCAGAGGACGACGCAGGCGATCATGGCGACGGCAGACCAGAGGCCAGGGGCAGAATTGGTCATCGCGACTGTACCTCCTGCTCGACCGCGGTTCCGACCGCGGCGGGAACGGCGGAGTCATTGATATTGGCGAGAGGGTCCAAAAGCAGGGCTTCGCTGGTTGCGATCAGGTTTTCGGCGGGGCGTTCGGTGAGCGATGGGCCTTGCGCCACAAAGCCTACGCCGAGGGTGATGAGGAGGATGCCGGCCCAGCGTTCGAGGGAGATGGATTCCTGCAGCCAGAAGCGGGCGAAGAGGGCGACGATGACGTTGCCGAAGGCTGTGGCTGGGAGCACAAAAGTGAGATCGGCCCAGGAGAGCGCGGTGAGATAGCTGGCGAAGAACCCGATCAGGAGGGCGATGCCGAGGGCGATCCAGGGAGTGAAGACGGCGGCGATGAGCGTGACTGGATGGGCGAGCGAGATGGGCGGCAGGTTGGTCATGCCGCGCGAGAGGCAGGTGTCGCCGAGCGGGGCGCAGAGGGCGACCAGGCCCAGGATCATGTATTGGCGCGGCGTTAGGTTGTGGTGTTTCATCTTACCTTCATGGATGAACATGGGCCGGTTTGGATTCGTGGTTTCCCACCCTTGCCGCGATAAGACTGCGTCGAGGATGGGGCACCCGGCAAGCTGCAGAGCCCCGCGATCTTTACGAGAAGCTCAGCGCAAACACATCTCCTAAAGTGAAAGAGGGCGGTCGCTGGTGCGCCGCCCTCGGTGAATGGTGGTTGAGGTGCTTGTCATGCACCGGCCTTCGCGGGTGTGTTCGGACCAGCCTGGTTGGCGCGAGTGGCTTTGACCATCTTGTTGCGCTGCGAGCGCAGCTTGAGGAAGGCCTTGGCCTCGACGTAGAGGCGGGGCACATCGCGGTTGACGATGGCCTTCCACACCACGCGGAACGCGGCCTTGGGGCGGAAGTAGTACTCGTCGTAGAAGCGGTGGACCATCTCCATGACGTAGTCGGTGGGCAGGCCGGGGTACTCGACGTGGGCCATCTGGTGGCCGCCGGAGTCGCTCATGGCCTGGGTGTTGACGATGAAGCCGTTGGCCTTGGCGTAGTCGTAGAACTCGGTGCCGGGATAGGCGTGGGCGATGGAGACCTGGATGGTTTCGCAGTCCAGCGTCTTGGCGAAGTTGATGGTGTTGCGGATGGACTCCTTGGTTTCGCCGGGCAGGCCGAGGATGAAGTCGGCGTGGATGGTGAGGCCCAGGTCGTGGCAGTCCTTGGCAAACTGGCGGGCACGCTCGACGGTGGCGCCCTTCTTGATGTTCTTGAGGATCTGCGGGTCGCCGGACTCGAAGCCGACGATGAGCAGGCGGCAGCCGGCTTCCTTCATGGCCTTCAGGGTGTCGTAGTCAGTGGTGACGCGCGAGGTGCAGGACCAGGTGAGGCCGAGGGGCTTGAGCTTGGCGCAGAGCTCGATGGTGCGGGCCTTCTGGATGTTGAAGGTGTCGTCGTCGAAGAAGAACTCCTTGACCTCGGGGAAGTTCTCCTTGGCCCAGGCGAGTTCGGCGGCAACATCATCAGTGGAGCGCTTGCGCCAGGCGTGACCGCTGAGGGTCTGTGGCCAGAGGCAGAAGGTGCACTGCGCGGGGCAGCCGCGGGTGGAGTAGAGCGCGATGTAGGGGTGGAGCAGGAAGGGGACGTTGTAGCGGGTCACATCCATGTCGCGCTTGTAGATCTTGGTGGCCCAGGGCATGGCGTCGAGGTCTTCCGCCTGGGGCCGGTCGGGGTTGTGAACTACCTTTCCGTCGACCTTGTAGCTGATGCCGAGGATCTCGTTGAGGGGCTTGCCCTGGGCAAACTCGACGACGGAGTAGTCGAACTCGCGGCGGCAGATGAAGTCGAGGGCGGAGCACTCGTTGAGGGCCTTGTCCGGAGAGGTGGTCACGGGCGGGCCGACGAAGCAGATGCGTATGGACGGGTTGGCGGCCTTGATGGCCTCGGCGAGGCGCTGGTCGCCTTCCCACCCGACGGTCGAGGTGAAGAGGACCAGGAACTCGTAGTCCTTGCAGATCTTGATGGTTTCCTGGGCGGAGACGTGGTGCGGGTTGGCATCCAGGAGGCGCGAACCCTCTAGCAGGCCTGCCGGGTAAGCCAGCCAGACGGGGTACCAATAGGACTCAATCTCGCGCGTAGCAGGCCAGCGCGAGCTCGCGCCACCGTCAAAGTTCTCGAACGAGGGCGGATTCAGCAAAAGCGTTTTCAGGGGCATAGGCATCCCTTCAATTCTACCATTTCGGCTATTTCAAGAGACGAAATGCGACCGATTTGGTCTATTTTCCGTGCAATTCGTGCAACCAGTCTTCCATGTGGCCGAGGGCGCGGAGGAGGCTCAGGCGGGCCTTGGCCAGTTCCAGCGAGGCATCCAGAGCCTCCTGATACCTTTGACGTTCGTCGATGCGGGCAAGCTGCTCGGATTTTGGGGTGGTCTGCGGCTGGGCGTTGGGACCGGCGGCAGCGCCGTTGCCCCCATCGATCTGGGCGAGGACGGCCTTGAGCTGGGCATCGGCAATCTGTTGCTTGAGGGCGGCGACGTCGGCGAGGGCATCGAGCTCGCGGAGGCTGCCGGTGAGCGTGGCAATCTGGACGTCGTTCTGGCGCTGGGCCTGCTCGGCTTCAACGCGGGCGCGCAGGGCCTCGGCGGCAGTTACCTTGGCCTTGGCGCGCAGGGCAAAGTCAAAAAAAGGAAAAGAGACTTGGAGGCCAAAGCTCACATTGTTCGGAGTGAATGTGCCAGGCTGGTAGAACTGCGCATAATTATTCAGCTCGTTGGAATCGTAGTTGTAGACAGCGCCGAAGCCGATCAGCGGCCGCCGCCATGCAAGGTCATCTCCCTTGGCCTGGAATTGCTTGGAGCGCGCCAGAGCGCCAGCCGCGCTAATTCCAGCCATGCTGAGCGGAGCTTCGTCTGCCGCGATGGCGGGAATCTCGGGAATGCTCGAGTGGTCGGGGAGGATTGAGCCGACCGGCAGCCCCGTCAACACCGCAAGCTGCTTCTCCAATGTGGCCGTGCGGGTTTCCAAATGGAGTCGCTGCAGTTTGAGCTGTGCAGCCTTCAACCGGGTCTGCAACACGTCCAGGTCGGAATCGACCCCGGCGTCGCTCCGCTGCTGCTGAATCCGAACAAGATCCCCCGTGAAAGTCTCCTGCTGCTGTGCCGCCGCGAGTTCGCGGTTTACCGTGTCCAGTTCAATGTAGGTGGTGGATGTGTCCAAAGCGATCTGCTCGCGGGCATCTTTGAGGCTCAGGTTGGCTGCCTCCACGCCAGCGTGAGCAGCTTTCGCGTACTGGCGCTGTGAATAGCTGAACACCAGTGACTGCATCGTAGCGTTTCCCACCGAAGGCTGGCCTGTGGGGTAGCCATGCGAGTACCCGGCATTGGAGCCGATGACGAAGTTGGGGATATAGGCGTCCTGGGTCTGGGCCAACGCTGCTTGTGCCTTTTGCAAATCGGCTTCGGCCAGCTTGACGGCGCTGGAATTGCGCTGGGCGAGGTCAACCACGGTGGGCAGGGAGACCTGGGCATGCAGCTCGGAGGGGGCGGCCAAGATGGAGCAGACGAGAATGACTGGCGTCAGCAGCAGGGTCAGCGAGGCGGTGCGCGGGTTGGGAGCGGGTTTCACGTGCGTCAAAATCTTGCCTGTTGGGGCCCGGGGTCCTGGGGGCGGAAGTCCTGGGCGGGTTTGTATTCGCTGGCTAGGGCCAGGGCGGCAGCGCGTTCGCGGCCGGCGGCGGGGTCGCCGAGCTGCTGCTTGAGGCGTGCCAGGCGGAAGTGGGCGATGAAGGCCGGGGCTTCCTCGGTCTTGGCGGAGTTTGACAGGTACTCGTCGAGCATGGTGGCGGCCAGGTCGGGGTTGCGGTTGGCTTCGATGAGCTGGCCTGCGCCGTCGTAGAGGGCAACGCCCGAGTGGCGGTCGCGCTGGGCCGAGGTGAACACGCTGTGCATAGCCGACTCCATGTCGGCGTAGCGCCGGCGGCGGTAGAAGAAGCAGGCCAGGGCGTTCCATCCGATGGCCGGGTGCGGGCCCGAGGCGATGGCCTGTTTGAACTCGCCCTCGGCGGCTGAGTAGTTTTTCTGCTGCTCGGCGATGCGGCCACGCAACTCGTGGCCGAGCTCCGCATCGACTTTGTCGAGCTGGGCGACGATCTGCTGGGCTTTGTCCATGCCTCCACCCACTACGCCGGGCGCCTGGCGATAAAACTCGCCGAGCGACGCGAGAGCCTCGGCATTGCGGGGGCTGAGGCGGACGGCCTCTTCAAACTCGGCGCGGGTGCGCTTGGCCAGGGAGTAAGCGCTGAGGAAGGAGGCGCGATCAGCCCTCTCACCCAGGGCCCGGCCCAGCCAGAGGTGGTAGTTGGAGTTCTGCGAGTCGAGCCGGACGGCATGCTCGCACTCGTTTGCGGCGGCATCAAATTGTTCGAGGGTGAGGCGGACGCGGCAGATGAGATTGTGGGTCTGGGCAGAGGCGGGGCCGGTGGTGGGCAGGGAGGCGAGCAGCGCCAGGGCATTGTCTGCCTCGCCGGCCTGGAGGGCGGCGTTCGCCTTGGCCAGGACCTGTGCTTGAGCGGGAGATACGGACGGGGCCGGGGAGGGTTGCGCGAACGAGGCAAGGGGAATGGCCGCCGCCAGCAATGCCGCGGTCAGGACCGGAACCAAAATGCGACCCAGCCTCACCGCAAGACCTTGACGGGAATGCTCTCCTGCAAAGGCAGTCCGCTGGTTGAGCCTGTGGCCACGATGTCTCCTTCTCCAAGTCCGGAGAGGATGGGCGCCAGGGTGAGGTTGGGAGTGCCGACAGTGACGGGGGTTCGGACGAGCTCGTCGCCGACGACTTTGAAGACGTACGGCTTGCCGTTTTCCACGTGCAGCGCCTCGCGCGGCACGGTGAGGGCATCGGGCAGGCTGGAGGTGGTCACGGTGACGGTGACGTTGGTGTCGGGCAGCAGGCCGCCATCGCCTCCGTCGATTTCGATGAGGGTTTCGCCCACGGTGCGGGTGGTGTACTGGACGACGGTTGTAGGGGTGCGCACGACGTGGCCAAGCCAGACATGGCCGGGGTGGGAGTCGCCGTCCCACTTGATCTGCACGCTTTCGCCGACGGCGAGCTGGCCGATGAGAGGCTCGTCAAAGTAGGCGCGGACGCGCAGGCTGCGCAGGTCGGCCAACTGCAACAGCAGCCTGCCTTCCTCGGCGAACTCGGAGCGGCCGACGTTGACGCTGTAGACGGTTCCGGCCACGGGAGCGTTGGGCGCGGTCTTGGCCAGCACATCCCTGGCCGCAGTCAGGCCGGCTTCGGCGTCGGCCAGCGCGGCCTGGGCGCGGGCTACGTCAGGCGGGGCATAGCGATTGCGGGCGCTGTCTTCGGCTGCGTGGAGGCCGGCTTCGGCGGTGTCGAGGCGCTCCTGGGCGGCGGCTACCTCGCTGGCCGAGGCTGCGCCGGTGGACTTGAGCCTGGCGAGGGCGTCGAGATCGTGGCGGGCCTGATCGCGATCGATGCGGGCGCGATTGATTTCGGCTGCCGCTGCCTGGCGCTCCTGCAGGGTTCCGTTGCGGTTGGCCGCATCGAGGGCTGCGTGGGCTGTCTGAACGCCGCTCTCGGCGCTGGCCACGTGGGCGCGGGCTTGGACGTCGTCGACCTCCAGCAGCAGCTTGCCGGCCGCGACCTTGTCGCCCTGCTGGACGTAGATTGCTTTGACGGTGGAGGCGATGGGGCTGTAGAGCGGGTAGTTGACAACCGGCTCCACGCGGCCATTGGTGCTGATGGTGTTGACCAGCTGCTGGTGGCTCACGCGCACCGCACGCACCGTGAGACGCTCCCGCGTGAGCGCGCGCGCCACAAAGAATACGAGAACCGTAAGAACGGCCGCGCCCAGCCAAAGCCAGAGCCGGCCCGATTGCTTTCTCTCTTCAGCCATTCATCTAACCAAGGTCAGTATATAGGACGCTCAAAAAGCTCAGAGGAATCAGGAAAATGCGTTTTGAATGAGGCAAATGCTGCGCGAGGGGGATGTGGCCTGCGAACGGCGGCGCACGTACAATGGGGCTATGGCTGCTGGACCGCGCTATACCGACGAACACGCCAAGGCCGGGCTGGACTTTACCTTTCCCGCCATCGAGACCTGGGAAAACCAGTTTCCCGGCTACGAGATTCTGATCGACGACCCGGAACTGACTTCGGTTTGCCCCAAAACCGGGCTGCCGGACTTTGGCGTGCTGACGATCCGCTACATGCCGCGGGAGCGCTGCCTGGAGCTGAAGTCCCTGAAGGAGTACCTGTTCTGCTACCGCAATCTTGGGATCTTCCAGGAGAATATCGTGAACCAGGTGCTGGAAGACGTGGTGAAGGCCTGCGATCCGGTGTGGGCAGAGGTGAAGGGCGTGTTTCGGCCGCGGGGCGGGATTGGGACCACGGTGTTGGCTCGGTGGCCGCGGTCGGCCGCCTGAGGGAAGCGAGTCAGCAGGGCAAGCTCTTGCGGGGATTGTGTACACTCGGTCCAGCAGATTCGCATGACTGAGGCCGCTTGTCCAGCATCTCCATCGCAAAGCACGCGCCGCTGAACCCCGCTGTGGGCACGCTGGTGCTGCTCATCGGGCTGAACCTGCTCAACTACATTGACCGCTACATCCTGCCGGGCGAGGTATCGCTGATCAAAAGCGAGTTCCACGCGACCGACCAGCAAATGGGCGCGCTGACAACGGCTCTGTTTGTGGTCTACATGTTGTCTGCGCCGCTCACAGGTTGGCTCGGAGACCATTTTCGCCGCAAGCCGCTCATTGTGGCAGGCGCGGTGCTCTGGAGCCTGGCGACACTTGGGACAGCCTGGGTGCATAGCTACTGGGCGTTGTTCGTCCGCCATGCGTTGGTGGGCGTGGGCGAGGCCACTTTCGGAATCTTCGCCCCCGCGGTGCTGGCCGACTTCTATCCCGAACGAGACCGCAACCGGATTCTGTCGGTCTTTTATCTGGCGATTCCCGTGGGCGCGGCGCTGGGCTACCTGGCGGGCGGGGAGATGGGGTCGCGGTGGGGCTGGCGCGAGCCGTTCTACGTCTGCGCCATTCCCGGCCTGGTGGTGGCCGCCCTCTACGGGTGGATGGGCCGCGAACCGGAACGCGGCGCCAGCGACCACGTTCGCGCTACGGCTGACCGCAGCACGGTTCTGGGGCTCTTCACGAATCCGGCATTTCTGACGGCAACCTTTGGCCTCGCGATGCTGACGTTTGCCATGGGCGGGATTTCCAACTGGGTTCCGACATTCTTGAGCCGCTTTGCAGGCCTCTCGGTCGCCAAAGCAGGTCTGGTTGTCGGGGCCATCACAGCTGCCGACGGCATTGTTGGAACCGCAGTGGGCGGATGGCTGGCCCAGCGTTGGCTGAGGACGAATCACCGCGCGCTCTACCTGCTCTCGTTCTGGAGTGTGGCGCTTGCCCTGCCGTGCGGTGCGCTGGTTTTCTTTGGCCCGCCCGCCTGGGCCATCCCGGCTCTGGTTGCGGCCGAGTTCTTTGTCTTCCTCAACACCGGCCCGCTCAACGCCGCGATTGTGAATTCGGTCTCTGCACCGGTTCGGGCGACGGCAATTTCGTTTAATCTGTTTTGCATCCATGCCTTTGGCGATACGTTTTCCCCAACGATTATCGGCGCCATCTCCGACCGGACGAACTTGCGCATTGGGCTGGGTGTGACGCTGATTTTTCTGGTCATCTCCGGGACCATTCTCCTGTTCGGGTCACGGTTTGCGCCGCTGCTGGACGATGCGCCGACGCCGGCTTGATGCGGTGAACAGGGGCCAGTCTGGCAGGCAGCCCGGGGCGAGCAGGTCGGCGATACTGACTGTATGGTTGCTGGGCAGGTTGCAGCGCAGGTCTTTCTCGTTCTCTGTTGGCTGCTAGCCCTGGGCTGGCTCTGGCAGGCTGTGGCGGCTCTGCGGGGAGTGCCCTCGCTGCCGGACCTGACGGGCGCGGACGGGGCGGCGCTGCCCGCATTGCCTGCCGGCGATGAGCCGGACCTGACGGTGATTGTGCCGGCCTGCAATGAAGGGGCGGCGATCAAGGCAACATTGCGGTCGCTGCTGGCTTCGACGGGGCTGCGACTTGAAATCATCGCGGTGGATGACCGCTCGACGGACCGGACGGGCGAGTTGATGGATGCGGTGGCCGCCGAGGCACGGGCTGCCGGAGGACCGCACGGCATCGAGGTGATTCACAATCGCGCACTGCCTCCCGGGTGGCTGGGCAAGCCGCACGCCATGCATCTGGCCGCGGAGCGGGCGACGGCGCCGTGGCTGCTGTTTACCGATGGAGATGTTCTGTTTGATCCCCGGGCGCTGGAACTGGGTTTGCGCTATGCGCTGGGCCAGAAGGCCGATCACGTAGTTCTGGGGCTCACGCTTATCCTCGAGACACTCGGCGAGGCCGCCATGCTGGCCGCCATGAGCGTACTCTCGCAGTGGAACATCCGCCTGTGGAAAGTAACCGACCCGCGCGCGCGGGATTTCTTTGGTGCGGGCGGCTTCAACCTGGTACGGCGCGAGGTCTTCGATCGGCTGGGCGGTTTTGAAGCGCTGCGCATGGAGGTGCTGGAGGACCTGCGGCTGGGCTGGAAGATCAAGCGCGCCGGCTATGCGCAG
>Ga0209517_10002189_pt1 | contig 28025 bp, 26 predicted proteins | sample PeaSoiMetSII2010_FD_187695 | JGI IMG/M metagenome (GOLD analysis project Ga0209517, IMG submission 187695) | Peat soil microbial communities from Weissenstadt, Germany - SII-2010 (SPAdes) (version 2) | ecosystem: Environmental > Terrestrial > Soil > Wetlands > Peat | place: Germany...
ATTCCGCGCCCGTCGCGCCCGCATCCGATTCCGCGCCCGCCGATCCTGCGGCCGCCGATTCCCAGCCCGCCGATCCTGCGGCCGCCGATTCCCAGCCCGCCGATCCCCAGCCCGCCGATCCCTCGGAGCCCGTTACCTCCGCGCCCGTCGCCGCGGTCCGGTCCCGGGCCGCCGCACAGCCTCACGGCCGGGTCGATGCGCGCTTGCTTGAGGCCGCCCTGCTCAACCTCAGGAAGCGGATCGCCGCCATCCCGCTCGTCTTCCAGATCTCCGGTTCCGCCGAGGTCAAGGCCGAACGCGGCAAGCTCCTCAGCCAGATCGACGACTACCTGCTGCCCCGGGTGCGCCGTTCCGCCGCGCCGGTGCTCGTCGCCTTGGTCGGCTCTACGGGCGCCGGGAAGTCCACCCTGGTGAACAGCATCGTCGGCGCGCCCGTGAGTGCCACCGGCGTGCGTCGGCCGACGACGAACAGCCCGGTCCTGGCCTGCCACCCCGACGAGATCGACTGGTTCGCCGAGAACAACTTCCTGCCCACGCTGCCCCGGGTCAGGCAGGAAGGCCTGGCCCGTCCCGGCCGGGACGGGCTGCTCGTGCTCGCGGCGAGCGAGGGCATGCCGCGCGGCATCGCGCTGCTGGACACGCCGGACATCGACTCGGTGGTGCAGGCCCACCACGAGTTCGCCTACCAGTTCCTCGACGCCTCGGACCTGTGGCTGTTCATGACCAGCGCCAGCCGGTACGCCGACGGGCCGGTCTGGGAGATCCTGCAGCACGCCCGGGACCGTAAGGCCTCCCTCGGCGTGGTCCTGTCCCGGATCCCGCAGGCCTACCGGACCGAACTCGTCGACCACTTCAACGCCATGCTGGACGCGAACGGGATCGCGGCTGCGGACCGCTTCGTCATACCGGAGATCCCCCTCATCGACGGGATGCTCCCGCCCGACGCCTACCAGCCCGTCCGCGACTGGCTCCCCGACACCGCCGCCCGGGCCGACCGCCGGGTGGCGGTGCTCTCCCAGACGATGTCCGGTGTCCTCGACACGTTCAAGACCAGGGTTCCGGCCGTCGCCGCCCACGTCGAGGCGCAGGTCGTGCTGCGCGCCGAACTGCGGCGGGCCGCCGATACCGCCTACGAGAACGCCTTCAATGAGGCTAGCGACGGTATGAAGGACGGCACCCTGCTCCGCGGCGAGGTGCTCGCACGCTGGGAAGATTGCGTCGTCGGCGACGACCTGCGGCCGCGCCGCGGCGCCAAGCCCGCCCGGAGCGGGAACAAAAAGGGCAAGCGCGCCCGCCGCGGACCTTCGCGGGCGGCGGCGCTGAACGCCGCGCTCCGTTCGGCCATCGAGTCCTACATCGTGTCCGTCGCGGACCGGGCGGCGGAGGCCGCGGAGGGCAGGTGGCGCGCCGACCCCGCCGGGGCCGTGCTGCTCGCGGACGCGGCCGCCGAGCGGGCCCGCGATGTCCGCGCCAAGCAGGTGTTCGAGTCCGTCTTTGGTCCCGCCGGGCAGAGCGGCGGCGGCGATCCGGCCGACGTGGACATCAAGGCTGCCGACGTGATCAAGGCCGCCGATGCCGCACAGGCCTCGGCCTTCAGCCGATCCTCACCGGACCTGGCGCTGCGCGCCATGCGGGCCATCGGGGCCTGGCAGGATCACCTGACCCGGCTAGTGGAAGGGGAGGACCTGCGGCCTGCTGCAGCCCGGCGCGTCTCCTTCGATGAAGAGGCGCTGAGCCTGGTGGTCCTAGTGGCGATGCTCGGCGAGGCAGTGCCCGCTGGGACCGGGCCCGCTGGGACCGGGCCTGGTGGGATCGGGCCCGCTGGGATCGGGCCTAGTGGGACCGGTGCCCGCCCGGCCGCGGCCGCGTTGTCGGCCGAAGCCGATGGCGGCAGCGTCTACACCGAACCGCGGCGGATGCTGACGTCGGTGTTCGGCGGGGTGATGCTGACCGAGATCCTGGCCAAAGCGCGCGCCGACCTGCTGGACCGGGTCCGGCTGCTGCTTAACGAGGAACTGGTCAGGTTCGTTGAGGTGCTCGACGCGGCCGGGACCTGCGACGACGTCGCGGCCATTCGGCTTTACCAGGCGGAATTCTCGCTCGAGGCGGTTAGGTGACAGCGAACACGATCGGGGTGACTGGGCTGGCGCACTCACGGCTGCCCGCCAGACTCGCCTCGCTCCAGGAGATGACGAAGATCGGGTCCGGAAGAACCGGGTCCGAAGGGTTCAGCCAGGAACTCCTCACCGAGGCGGAAGCCTTGCTGCGGCGGTCAGGTGAGCGGATGCGGATGTCCGCCTCGCACACCGTGGTGGCCCTGGCGGGCGGGACCGGCAGCGGCAAGTCCTCGCTGTTCAACGCCCTGGCCGGGGCGAATTTCTCGCCCGCGGGAGTGACCAGGCCGACCACCAAGCACTCGCACGCGTGCGTGTGGGGGATGGAAGGGGCCGCCCCGCTGCTCGACTGGCTCGCCGTGCAGCGGCGTCACCGCTACGCACGGGCGAGCGCGCTCGACGAGGGCGAGGCGTCGCTGACCGGCATGCTCCTGCTCGACCTGCCCGACCACGACTCGGTGGTCACCGGTTCGGCGGCACTGGTCGACCGCCTGGTCAAGCTGGCCGACATGCTCGTCTGGGTGCTTGACCCGCTGAAGTACGCGGACGCGTCCGTGCACCGGCGCTACCTGGTCCCGCTGGCTGGGCATGCCGCGGTGACCACGGTGGTGCTCAACCAGGTCGACACGCTCAGCCCGGACCAGGCCGCCGACTGCGAGTCAGACCTGCGCCGGCTGCTCGACACCGAGGGCCTGCACGAGACTCAGGTGCTGGTGACCTCCGCGACCACCGGCGCAGGCCTCAACGAGCTGCGCCGGGTTCTGGCCGGCGCGGTGGCCGCCCGGCGGGCCGCGAGCGACAGGATCACCGCCGACATCGACGCCCTGCTCGAAAGGTTCGCGGTCTACTCGGGCGATTCGGTGCCCGGCTGGTTGCCCCCTGTGGCGCCCGTACCGCTGCTGTCGGCCGCTCCCGATGCCGCCACACCCGAACCGGTTTCCACCCGGGTTTCGGCGCGCCCACCCTGGGAGCAACCGGACGGTGACGAGCACGAGGGCAACGGGCGGACAGGCGCGGCCGACTGGCGGCCCTGGCAGACGAGCGCCGCGCCGACGCGGCCGTCGTCCTCCGCCAGGCCGCCGTGGGAGGACGCGACGCAGGACGGCAACGGCACTGGCAAGCCGGCCGAGGATCCCGCGATCTACGTGCCAGCCGGTCCGATCGGCACACTGACCGCGGCGTTCGCGAAGGCCGCCGGGGCGAGGGCGGTGACCGAGACGCTGAACGGCGTGCGTGAGCGCAGCGCCGTCGGCTACATCGGCTGGCCGCCGGCGCGGCTGGCCGACCGGCTGCGCGGGCAGGCTCCGGCCCACAAGCTGCTGGCCAGCGACCCCGGCCAGGCCGGGCAGGCGCAGCGGTCCGATATCGACAACGCGATCAACGTGTTCGCCAACGAGGTGGGCAGCTCGCTGCCCGAGCCCTGGTCGCGGACTGTGCGGGCGGCGGCGCGGTCCCGAGCCGACGAGGCCCAGTCAGCCCTCGGCACAGCGGTGGCGCAGGGCCTGCCGCCGCGCGACAAGGTGATCGGCTGGGGGCGGCTGGTCGCACTCGCCCAGTGGCTGCTGATGGCGCTGATGCTGGTCGGCTTGTTCTGGATCGTGCTGATCCTGGCGTTCGGCGCGTCCAGTACGGCGCGCAAGTCACCGTCCCTGATCAACGACGTCTCGCTAGCCCCGTGGCTCGGGGTCATGGTGGTGGCGCTGCTGCTGCTGGGCTGGCTGATCTCGTCGTGGTGCCAGAACATGGTCGTCCTCGCGGCCGACCGCGAGCGCGAGCAGGCGGTGCGCGACATCCTGGCCCGGATCGCCACCGTCGCCAACGACCTGGTCGTGATCCCAGTCGGCCGCGAACTCAGCGACTACGAGCGGTTCCGCACCGAACTAGCCGCCGCCCGCGACAGCTAGGTCTCCGCCGCCTCGCCCGACCTCCTTGATCCCGTGGACGATTGCCCGTTCCGCGCCATAGTGCCGGGGAACTGGCCGTCGTTCCAGCGTGGGTGCTACTTGAGCCGATGGTTCTAGCGCCCGCCGGATGGGAAGCGCAGATGGTTAGGCCCGTCCACCCGAGAGCGCTGGTCCCCGCCCGGCGGCTGTCCCTTTTCGCCAAGACCCCGGCCACCGCGACCTGGCAAGATCGGAGTCGATGGGATCAGCGCGGTAGCGGGAACTGGAGAGGCACGTCACGATGGTAGAAGAGCAGCCGGAATGGCGCACGGGGAAGATCTGCTACGTCGAGATTCCCGCCGTGGACGTGGCCCGCTCCGCGAGGTTCTACCAGCAGGCGTTCGGCTGGAAGATGAGGCAGAGAGGTGACGGTTCCACGTCCTTCGACGACACCGTCGGCGCGGTGAGCGGGACCTTCGTCGTTGGCCGCCCGCCCGCGACCGAGCCCGGCTTCGGTATCTACATCATGGTGGCCGACGCCGCGGCGACCCTGGCGGGGGTACAGGCTGCGGGCGGCGAGATCGTCCGGCCGGTGGACCCGGCCGCGGGCGAGGTATTCGCCTGGTTCAAAGATCCCGGCGGCAACACCCTCGGCGTCTACCAGCAGCCCGGCCTAGCGCAGACCGAGGCGGCCGCGGCCCGGCAGGCGCAGACCAGCCCTCCCGAGGCCAGCAGTCCCCGGACCAGCGCTCCCGGGGACGACACCGCGGATCTCGGCCGGATGCTGGACCTGGCGACCCCCTGGTGCCTCCATGTGGCCGCGACCCTGCGCATCCCCGAACACATCTCAGCGGGCCGCACCGGCATCGCCGAACTCGCCGCGGCGACCGACTGCGACCGTGACGCCCTGCACGCCGTCCTCGGTCACCTGGTCTCCAAAGGGGTGTTCACCGAGGAATCGCCCGGCCGGTTCGGCTGCAACCGGGCCGCCGAGCAACTCGCGGAGTCAAGCTTCCTGGACCTCCACGGCATCGGCGGCCGGATGTCCCGTACCTGGGGCACGCTGCTCGACTACGTCCGCACCGGCCAGCCGGCCTACCAGCAGGTGTTCGGGAGGCCCTTCTGGGAGGACCTGGCCGCCCACCCGCAGATCGCGGCGGAATTCGACGCCCTCATGGGACCAGCCGGGCACGGCATCCCCGATTTTGACATCGAGCTCAGCGACGGGTGGGAGCACATCCGCAGCGTCGTCGATGTCGGCGGCGGGACCGGCGCCATGCTGGCCTCGCTACTCCGGCGTCACCCCCAGGCAACAGGCGCGGTCATCGACCTCCCGGGCACGGTAGCCAGGGCCGGCGAGATCATCGACAGCTTCGGAGTCTCCGGCCGGATGACGGTCAAAGGGCAGAGCTTCTTCGATCCGCTGCCCACCGGAGCCGACCTCTACCTGCTGAAGAGCGTCCTCAACGACTGGGCCGACGAGCCGACCGTGGCCATCTTGCGGCGCTGCGCCGAGGCGGCCCGGCCAGACGGCACTGTCGCCATCCTCGGCGGCGTCTCGGCCGACGAAACGCCCCGCTCACTGGGTATCGACATGCTGGTGGCGGGCGGGAAGACCAGCACGCTCACGCAGTTCACCGAGCTAGCACGGCAGGCCGGCCTCGACGTCGTCGCTGCGCGCACCCAGTCATCCGGCCGGTTCGTGGTCGAGTGCCGCCCCACCGGACCGTAAAGGACCGTAAGGGCGGTAAAGAACCGTAAGGGCGGTAAAGAACCGTAAGAAGATCATGAAGGGCCACGAAGAAAGGATCTCCATGACCCAGGACTCCGAAGCCGCCCGGGTGCTCGGCCTCGTTCACGGCCAAGTCTGCTACCTGCAGCTGCCGGCGGCCAAACGCGACCGAGCGGCCGCCTTCTACGAGGCGGTCTTCGGCTGGCAGATCGAAGCACACCACCCGGACTTCGAGGCGCCCGGCCTCATCGGCCAGTGGGTCGAGAACCGTCCGCCGGCCCGGGACGCCGGCCCGATGCTCTGGATCCACGTGTCGGACATGGCCGGAACGCTCGAACAGGTCATAAAGCACGGCGGCGAGATCCTCGAGCCTCCCGTCCCTGACGGCCCGACTCGCACCCTCGCCACGATCATCGACCCGGAAGGCAATCCCATCGGCCTAGCCGGCCACGCGCCGCCGCCCTGACCACGCCACGCGCCGCGGCCACAACCAAGGCACCGCGCCGCGGCCACAACCAAGGCACCGCGCCGCCAGGCGTTAGAACCCGAAGGATTCAGCTCCAGGCGGAACAGCCACGGGGAAGCAGCCATCCCATCGCGCGGTTACAGTGTAATCCTGTAATCAATTCTGCACGGGCTGGGAGATGTCATGGAGGCCAGTCACCCCCTGGACGCATATTCGCAGATCGTTTCCGCCGTGGCCGAACGGCTCACGCCCAAGGTCGCGAGCCTCCGCGTGCCCCTCGGCCAAGGCCCGGGCCGCGGCCAAGGCCCAGGCTGGGGCCAAGGCCCAGGCCGGGGCCAAGGCGGGGAGAGCCTCGGCTCCGCCGTGGTCTTCACCGGCGACGGGTTCCTGCTGACCAACGCTCACGTAGTCGGCAAGTCGACGAGCGGCACCGCGTCGTTCTCCGACGGTACGTCGGCGCCGTTCCGGGTGGTGGGCGCGGACCCGCTGTCCGATCTCGCGGTGCTGCGCGCCAACGGCCCGACCCCGGAGCCCGCCGAGCTCGGCGAGGCCGACAAGCTCGTGGTCGGGCAGCTGGTGGTGGCGGTCGGCAACCCGCTCGGGCTGGCCGGCTCGGTGACGGCCGGCGTGGTCAGCGCGCTCGGCCGGTCCCTGCCGACCCGCGGCCGGCTGATCGAGGACGTCATCCAGACCGACGCCGCGCTCAACCCGGGCAACTCGGGTGGCGCGCTGGCTGACGCCGGCGCGCGCGTGGTCGGCATCAACACCGCCGTGGCCGGCGTGGGCCTGGGCATGGCGGTCCCGGTCAACGACACCACCCGGCGGATCATCTCCGCGCTGATACGCGACGGCCGGGTCCGCCGGGCCTACCTGGGCCTGGTCACGATGCCCGGCCCGGTGCCGGCCAACTGGCGCGAGCGGCTCGGCCGGACAACCGGCCTGCTGGTCGCCGAGGTCGTCAGCGGCGGACCCGCCGACCGGGCCGGCCTGCGCCCGGGGGACCTGCTGCTCACCGCAGGCGGAAAACCAGTAACCGCAGCCCAGGACCTGCAGCGGCTGATGTTCTCCGAGGCGATCGGCCGCCCCCTGGCGATCACCGTCATGCGCAACGGCGCCCTGGTCGACGTCATCGCCGAACCATCGGAGCTAGTGACGGCCTGAGGCAGACCAAGGCGACGCGCCCCGCAGGAACCGCCGCACCGCCGCCGGGCTGGTGAGCCGAACGAAGCGGAGATGGCCGTTCGCCGGATCGGCCATCGCCGCCTGGAACTTGGCCCGGTTGGCGGCGTGCGTCTGCCAGGCCCAGGAGATGACCGACTCCTCCTTGTCCAGCGCGAACAGGTTGCGCCAGCGCTCGCGGTTGCCGTTCCACAGCTCGACCCGCCCGGCCGCGCGCCGGAACGACCGCCAGATGATCTGGCGCATCACCGTGCGCCGCGGCAGGTCGAGCCAGACCACGGTGTCCGCGCGGCCCCAGACCAGGTCCCGGACCTTGCTGTAGTTCCCGTCGACCACCCAGCGCTCGCCCGCCACCACCGAGGCGACGTGCCGCCGGAACTCCGGCGTGGGCAGCGGCACCCAGTCAGCCTGGTGGTAGACCGAGTCGAGCTCGAGGAAATCAGCGTCCAGCGCAGCCGCCAGCGACCGGGCCAAGGTCGATTTGCCCGCACCCGAGGTGCCCACCACCGAGACACGCCGCAGAGAAGCCGAAGACCCGGAAGCCGAACACACAGGCGCCGAACCTAGCAATGGTCCCCCCTGCTTGTCACCCTCATTTCCGTCCAGCCATGATGGGCACATGGTCGAGAGTAGGGGAGGCAGCATGGAAATCCGTGCACCCAGGGGCTCACAGCGCAGCTGCAAGGGCTGGGCGCAGGAAGCCGCGATGCGCATGCTGATGAACAACCTCGATCCCGAGGTGGCCGAACATCCCGACCAGCTCATCGTCTACGGCGGCTCCGGCCGCGCCGCCCGGAGCTGGGACGCCTACGCCGTGATCATCAAAACGCTCCAGGACCTCGAGGACGACGAGACCCTGCTCGTCCAGTCCGGCAAGCCCGTCGGGGTGCTGCGAACGCACGAGTGGGCCCCGCGGGTGCTCATCGCCAACTCCAACCTGGTCCCGCAGTGGGCGACCTGGGAGGAGTTCCGCCGCCTAGAGCAGCTCGGCCTGACCATGTACGGCCAGATGACCGCCGGCTCGTGGATCTACATCGGCACCCAGGGCATCCTGCAGGGCACCTACGAGACGTTCGCCGCGATCGCGGCCAAACGGTTCGGCGGATCCCTGGCCGGCACGATCACGCTGACCGCCGGGCTGGGCGGCATGGGCGGCGCGCAGCCGCTGGCCGTCACGATGAACGGCGGCGTGGTCATCTGCGTGGAGTGCGACCAGTCCCGGATCACCCGGCGGATCGAGCACGGCTACCTCGACGAGCAGGCAGCAGACGTCGACGACGCCATCCGCAGGGCGGTAACCGCGAGAGACAAGAACGAAGCAAAATCCATCGGCCTGCTCGGCAACGCCGCCGACGTGTTCCCGGCCCTGCTCGCAAGCAACGCCCCCATCGACATCGTCACCGACCAGACCTCGGCCCACGATCCCCTCACCTACCTGCCAAGCGGCATCGCCTTCGAGGACATGGCCGTGCTCCGGGCCGAGGACCCGGAGGGCTTCACCCAGAGCGCCCGCGAGTCGATGGCCGCCCACGTCGCCGCCATGGTCGGCTTCCTCGACGCCGGGGCGGAGGTCTTCGACTACGGCAACTCGATCCGCGGCGAGGCCCAGCTGGCCGGCTACCAGCGGGCGTTCGACTTTCCCGGCTTCGTCCCCGCCTACATCAGGCCGCTGTTCTGCGAGGGCAAGGGCCCGTTCCGCTGGGCGGCGCTGTCCGGCGACCCGAAGGACATCGCCGTCACCGATCAGGCCATCCTCGACTTGTTCCCGCAGAACGAGGCGCTGGCCAGGTGGATCAGGCTGGCGGAGGAGAAGGTGCACTTCCAGGGGCTGCCGGCCCGGATCTGCTGGCTCGGCTACGGCGAGCGGCACCTGGCCGGCCTGCGCTTCAACGAGCTGGTCAAGAGCGGTGACCTGTCCGCCCCGGTGGTGCTCGGCCGCGACCACCTGGACTGCGGCTCGGTCGCCTCGCCGTACCGGGAGACCGAGTCGATGGCCGACGGCTCCGACGCCATCGCCGACTGGCCGCTGCTGAACGCGCTGGTCAACACGGCCTCCGGCGCGTCCTGGGTGTCCATCCACCACGGCGGCGGCGTCGGCATCGGCCGCTCCATCCACGCCGGCCAGGTCTGCGTCGCCGACGGCACCGAACAAGCCGGGCAGAAGCTCGAGCGCGTCCTGACCAACGACCCGGCCATGGGCGTGATCAGGCACACCGACGCCGGCTACGACAAGGCCGCGACGGTCGCCACCGAACGCGGCGTCCGCGTCCCGATGGCGCCGGGATGACGTTCGCCGAGCTCTGGCGCGAGCTCGAGCCGCTCGGCCGCGCCCCCGGGACCGGCGGCTACCGCCGCTACTCCTGGACCGAGGCCGACGCGCAGTGCCGCGCCTGGTTCACCGCGCAGGCCACCAAACTCGGCCTAGCCGTGGAAGCCGATAACAACGGCAATCTGTGGGCCTGGTGGGGGCAGCAGAGAACGAACGCCATCGCGACCGGCAGCCACCTGGATTCGGTCCCCGACGGCGGGGGCTACGACGGAGCGCTCGGCGTCGTGTCCGCGCTGGCCGCCGTGGAAATGCTTAAAGATAAGAACTTTTCTCCCGAACGGCCCGTCGTGCTTGCCCTGTTCACCGAGGAAGAAGGCGCTCGGTTTCGCGTTCCCTGCCTGGGCAGCCGCCTGATGACCGGAGCCATCGACCCGGAGACCGCCCGGGCCCTCACCGACGACGACGGCGTCACGCTGGCCGCGGCAATGACCGCCGCGGGCTGCGACGCCAGCCTGCTCGGTCCCCGCCCCGACCTGCTGGACGGCATGGCCGCGTTCGTCGAACTGCACGTCGAACAGGGCCGTGCGCTCGCCCCGATGGGCGCCGCCCTCGGCCTGGCCGAGGGGATCTGGCCGCACGGCCGCTGGCGGCTGGTGTTCTCCGGCCGCGCGGATCACGCCGGCACGGCCAGGTTCGCCGACCGGAACGACCCGATGCTGCCCTACGCGAGCACGGTGCTGGCGGCCCGCCGGGCCGCGGCGGAGCGCGGGGCGCTGGCCACGTTCGGCAAGGTGATCGCCGAACCAGGCGGCGCTAACGGGGTCTCCTCGGCGGTAACCGCCTGGCTGGACGCCCGGGCGCCGGACGAAGAAGCGCTGGCGGACACTGTTGCCGAGGTCCGTTCGGCGGCCGAATTTTCTTGCGCGGAGCACCAGGTGACGCTCAGCGTCCGGCAGGAGTCGTCCACCCCGGTCGTCCGTTTCGACCAGGGGCTGCGGGACTGGATCGCGGGGGTGCTCGAGGCGGCCGGGGTGAAGGCGCCGGTGCTGCCCACCGGGGCCGGGCACGACGCCGGGGTGCTCGCGGCGCGGGTGCCGACGGCCATGCTGTTCGTGCGGAACCCCACCGGCGTCTCGCATTCGCCCGCCGAGCACGCCGATCTGGCCGACTGCGAAGCCGGAGTCCGCGCCCTCGCCCTGGTCCTCGAGGACCTGGCCCGGTGAGCAGTGCTAGCCCGGGGGGCCGACCCCCCCAGACCCCCCCGCATAGGCGCTGGCTCGCCGACCTGGCCTGGCTCCCCGGCCAGGGCGTCCGCCGCGACGTCCTGATCGAAGCCGACGGCGAGCGCTTCACCTCCGTCACTCCCGGCGTCACCCCCATCGGCGCCGAGCACCTCGCGGGCCTCACCCTGCCCGGGTTCGCCAACGCGCACTCGCACGCCTTCCACCGCGCCCTGCGCGCCACCACCCAGGCGGACCGTGGCACGTTCTGGACCTGGCGCGAGCGGATGTACGAGGTCGCGGCCCGGCTCGACCCCGACAGCTACCTCCGGCTGGCCCGCGCCGTGTACGCCGAGATGGCGCTGGCCGGGGTGAGCTGCGTGGGCGAGTTCCACTACCTGCACCACCAGCCGGGCGGGCGGCCCTACGCCGACCCCAACGCGATGGGCCGGGCCCTGGTCCAGGCGGCCGCCGAGGCAGGCCTGCGGATGACGCTGCTCGACACCTGCTACCTGGCCGGCGGCCTAGCTCCTTGGGGTCCAACCGCTCCGCGCGGGATGCTGCCGCTGGCCGGCCCGCAGCTGCGCTTCGGCGACGGCGACGCCGCGCGATGGGCGTCGCGGGCCGCCGACCTCGGCTTCGACCAGCACGGGATGATCTCGCCGCACGCCAAGGCGGGTGCCGCGATCCATTCGGTCCGCGCGGTCCCGCGGGACCAGATGCACGCGGTGGTGGCCTGGGCGCACCGGTGCGGTGCCCCGATGCACGTGCACATGTCGGAGCAGCAGGCCGAGAACGACGCGTGCCAGGCGCTCTACGGCGTCTCGCCCAGCAAGCTGCTGTACGAGCAGGACGTGCTCGGGCCGCGGACCACGGTGGTGCACGCCACCCACGTCGATGCCGGTGACCTGGAGCTGCTCGGCGGCAGCAGCGTGTTCGCCTGCCTGTGCCCCACCACCGAGCGCGATCTCGGCGACGGCCTCGCGCCCGCGCAGGCGCTGGCCGCGGCCGGCTGCACGCTCACCCTGGGCAGCGACAGCCACGCGGTGATCGACATGCTGGAAGAAGCCCGCGGGGTCGAGTACGCCGAACGGCTGGCCCGCCGCGCCCGCGGCCACTTCACCGCCGAAACGCTGCTGGGCGCCGCGACCTGCGACGGGCACGCCAGCCTGGGCTGGCCAGACGCCGGAGAGATCGCGCCCGGGGCCTGGGCCGACCTGGTCACCGTGTCGCTGGACAGCGCCCGGACCGCGGGCGCGGCCGGCGACCTGGCGCTGGAGGCAGCCGTATTTAGCGCCTGCGCCGCCGACGTGCGCACGGTCGTGATCGGCGGCCGCGACGTCGTCCGGGACGGAGTCCACCAGCTGCTGCCAGACGTGCCCGGCGAGCTCTCCCGCGCCATCCGCGCCGTCCTGAGCTAAGCGCTCCTGCCGCCGCCCCGGCGTCCGCACCCTCCGCCGGTTGCGACAATTGGGGCATGACCGCGACTGAGATTCCCGTAGTGGACCTGGGCGGCGGTGTCGCCATGCCGATGGTCGGGTTCGGCACCTGGCAGCTGGAGGGCCAGATGGCCTACGAGGCCACCCGGCACGCCCTGCAGGTCGGCTACCGGCACATCGATACGGCCACCATGTACCGGAACGAGGAACAGATCGGTCGCGCCATCGCCGACAGCGGCCTGGACCGGGCCGACCTGTTCGTCACCACCAAGCTGCCGCCGGGCAACGCGGGCCGCGTGCCCGCCACCATCGCCGAGAGCCTGAAAGCGCTGCGCACCGATTACGTGGATCTGTGGCTGGTGCACTGGCCACCCCGCAGCCGGAACCTCGTGTCGCTATGGCAGGATTTCCTGGCGGTCAGGGACGAGGGCCTGACCCGTTCGGTCGGGGTAAGCAACTACAGCGTGCGCCAGATCGACGACCTGATCAAGGCAAATGATGGGGGGAGGGGAGGCGGGTGGGTGCCCGCCGTCAACCAGATCCCGTGGAGCCCAGCCCGCTACGACGAGGCCCTGCTGGCCGCGCACGCCGAACGCGGCGTGGCGGTGGAGGGCTACAGCCCGCTCAAGGGCACCAGGCTGCGTGACCGCACGCTGGCCGAGATCGCCGCCAAGTACGGCGTGACCCCCGCCCAGGTGGTCCTGCGCTGGCACCTCGACATCGGCGTCATCGTCATCCCCAAGGCCTCCCGCCCCGAACACATCGAGCAGAACTTCGACCTCTTCAGCTTCTCCCTAACCCCAGAAGAAGTAGCCCGCATCACCCGCCTCTGACCCCCGCCTGACACCCCACCCGCGCCGGCCCAGCCCCACTACCGCGGGTAGTAACCGCACATGATACGGGATGACGTCTCAGATCGTCCTCATCAGTAACACCAGTAACGCAGTCGGCATACATGCAATCGGGGCGGCGCTGCCGGGCTCGCACCAGCCAGCCTTCGGCCAACAGCACCGCGTGTAGACCGCAGCGGGCGGGCATTCTTCCGCACCGTGTTGCCGATGGCAAATAGTTGTCCACAGGCGGAGCGCCGGAGCGGAGTTATCCACAGGACAGCGGCCGGGGCGGTGGCGGGATGCGCGGTCGGGCACGGTGGAGGGGACCCGGTGGCGTCGGGCCGCCGGGAATTCAAGGAGGAATCGAAAATGAGCCAGGGCGGATACGTGACCCTCGTCGGCTTCGTGGCCCAGGACCCGAACATTCGCACCACCGCGACCGGCAAGCTAGTTACCAAGGTGCGCGTCGGCACCACGCCTCGTTACCGCGACAGCGCGACCGGGCAGTGGCGCGACGCCGAGACCTCGTATTACAACGTCAGCTGCTGGGCCAGGCTGGCCGATCACGTGCGAGCCAGCCTGCACAAAGGCGACCCGGTCATCGTCAAGGGGCGGTTCAGGACCAGCACCTTCGAGGACAAGAACGGCCAGCTCAGGACCTCGATCGAGATCACGGCGGACACCGTGGGACACGACCTGAGCCGAGGGCCGGCGAACTACATCCGGCTGCGGCCCCAGCGCGTGAACACCGAAGACGACCAGGCGGGCGAGGAGTTCCCAGAGAATCCCGACGCGACCGAGGGACCGGAAGGAATGATCGATGAAGATGCGATCGAGCGGTTCGGCCGCGACCTCGACGACGCCGAAGTCGCCGCGCAGGCGCTCGAGGAGGACGAGGCAGCCGAGACCGCGGAACCCTCGGTACCCACGGCACCCTTCTAGGTGCAACGCCGACGGATCCACTGCTTCCCGCGGGTGTGCCCCCTGTTCGCAGAGCCCCGTACCCCGCGAACCCCGTTTCTCTCGCTGCTAAACGCCCCGAAAGCGCTAGCTCCAGATAACGCCTCGCATCGAATCCGCCCCTTCGACTGTCCTCTGGGTCTCCCGGCCGTTCCTCGGATCTGTCAGGTGCCGCATGGAGCGGAGACGCTCGGAAGCATAGCGTAACCCTCCGTGCGGCACTACGACACGCTCGGTAGCAATCGATACTCTGTCCGTAGTTCTGACATCTCTGTCCGTAGCGATCGGGGTACCTCCGTCCGTAGGCTGATGCCAAGGCAGCCGAGGAGGAGGACGAGGCAACCGACGCATGCCCGTAGGCTTGACTTTATGCCGGAGTTTGTCTAGTCTTCAACCGCAATCAGCCGCAACGCGGATCAACACGCTATAAGCGCTGCTAAAATATATTAATCGAACTTCTTACCGTGATTGAGTCATCGCGCGTTTTGCTTCGTTCAGGCGGTTACGGCTGCTTAGGACCCTGACTTTCCCATGACTCGCAGGGATGAGGCAGGCGCTTCAGGTCAAGGTCCCCACGTCGCGTTGGCCAGGGTCTTCGTACCAGTTGAGCCGGAACCATGCCGCGCGGCTTGCGTCATCGCCGTCGATTCCCCAGTTGCCGTCTCCTGCGATGGTGGCAACGATGGCAAGTCCGCGCGCGTGCTCGTCATCATGCTCATCCTGCATCCATGCGCCGCCTTGGTCGATGACTTCAACCCATGCATAGTCACCGGGGTAGAGAGTCGCCCGCACGGCGAACCTCCGAGCGGGGTGGCCGGATCGGCTGTGCAGGATGGCGTTGGTCGCCAGTTCGGACGCCAGCAAGACCAGGTCGTCCGCTACCGGGCACGCGGTGGCCACCCTTGCCAGGTCGGCGCGGACGTGCCGCGCCTGGTCGGTGGTGCCCGGATAGTCGCGTTCAAAGGTGATCGCCTCGGGTACCCCGGAGGTCTGTGTACGCACGGGCTTGCGCCCCCTTTCGTGCCTGCGTGGTAGCAGCGTGCACGCTCAGGGGTGCGCATGGTGGTTATCGGCCGGCATCTGGCAACCGTTGCCGTGGTTGGCAACTCCGCGTACAACGCCCGGAGACCGAGACGCAGACGAGGCACCCCCAGAAACCGAGGATGCCCCGCGAGTACGGGCTTTGGTCTAGAGCGTGGTCACTTCATCTCCGCGATGAACGCTCGCCACGCGCCGGCGGGCACGCTCAGGGTGCCGCCCTCGCGATTCTTAGTGTCGCGCACCATGACCGCGTTGGCAGCACTGGCGACTTCTACGCACTCGCCACCGTTCGCACCTGAGTAGCTGGCAGTACGCCAGTTGCCTGCTGTCTCCATTCGCGTGCACCCTCTTCGATCAGGCAGAGGCTTTCGGTGCCTCGCAGCGCTTCGGTTCTAAGCGCATCAAACCGGCCCGACAGTTCGAGAATCACCCGAGAATCTTCGAAAACCTGACCGGTCAGCGCAGTTTCAATATACGCTGCCGATCCAGTCGCCGCTTCGGCCAGAGCGAAGCCTCCGGTCAACTCGGCATGCGCGACGTTGGGTACTACCTGAACAGTGACATTCGGTAGCTCGGCGAGGGCTAGCAGCCGCTCAAGCTGATCGGCCATGATCAACGGGCTCCCGGTGCGGCGACGCAACGCGGCCTCATCGATCAGGAACCACACCATCGGCGCTGCGGGCATCTCGCGGGTGAGGATCGTCTGCCGGGCCATCCGCGCGCGGAGTCGCTCCGCGACTTGGTCAGCGGTGGCACCGGGGAACGTCCGCAGTTGCGCCAGTGCGTACGTCTCGGTTTGCAGCAGCCCCGACAGTGATGAGGGTTGCCAGATCCGCAGGTTGACAGCGCGTTGTTCGTGCTCGATCCAGTTGCGGAACCACGGTGGCATCGCTGACCACTGTCGGCTGTCCTCATAGAAGCGGAGAAACCAGCCGCCGCGCCCAGGAAATGCCAGGTCGCACATCTGCGCGAACTTCCTAGTGGGTGCGCGGACGCCGCGCTCAACACGCGAGACTTGGCTCTTGTGGTATCCGACCACCCGCCCCATCTCGGCAAGCGTCATGCCCGCCGCGATCCTGGCGCGCTTAACCTCGCGCCCGAAGTGCAGCGCGGGGTTGCTCGCGTCAGCGTTCATCGATGGATACCTCGCGCTACGCGGCGATAGGACCCCCGACCCCGCGCGACGCAAGCACGGGCCGGGGCGCTCCTCGGCAGGGTCGCGGGAACGGAATGCAAGCCGAAGCAAGCGACCGAACGACCCTGCCGGGAACATCTACAGGCTACATGCCATTGCTATGCATTGTCATGCCTTGTACTGGCTAGCTAGGCCTGACCTGGCATTGTCTTACCATGAACGGCATGGCCGTGAACTGGGCAAACTTCGTGGCGCACCGTGGCGCTACGCCGGTTTATGTCCAACTAGCCAACTGGATCGAGAACCAGATCAAGGCTGGCAACCTCGCGCCCGGAGACCAGCTCCCCAGTCAGCGGGAGATGAGAGACCTAACCGGCCACTCCATGGAGACCGCCGGCAAGGCCATGACGCTCCTCCGGGAACACGAGTTGGTCGAGACCTCGACCATCGGGACGTTCGTCAAGCGCTGAAAGTCCGAACCGGGGCAGCTACTTGGCTCGCAAAACTCCCAGGTCTGCCCGGTGAACCCGTGACGTTTCCCGCCCGTATCACTTCGTAGTGTGAGAGGTTGGGCACAGTGTTAGTCACAGGCGAGCGACCAAAGGGAACGGGCAGCGCGCCACATGACAGTGACACCCGCCGTCGTGCGGGCGTTCGTTGACCGCGTCCGCGCGTGTCCAGATGGACGAGACGCCGTCGCGGCCCGCAGCATGACCGCGTGTGCAGACCGCTTCGCCGGTAGCCGCGCATGCAGGTAGTCGCGACGTGGTCCGGTGGCCATGCGGATTTGCTTCGGCAAGCCTTCCGTATGACCAACGAGTCATTTGCGGCGCACCTGGGCGTGCACGCCCGCACCGTCGCCAATTGGCGCGGAAATCTTGAGGTCATACCTCGGCCGGCGATACAAGACATTCTCGACGCCGCGCTTGAGCGCGCCCCTGATCGGGTTAAGGCTCAGTTCGCCCTACTGATCGGCGAAGCGGAGACCGGCAATCAGGACGCTGGTCATGTGGAGTCATTTGAGGCGTCACTTAACGCTACAAGCAATGCGGACATTGAAGGTTCCGAGCTTCTTGAGTCAATAAATAGCCATATTCATGAGATCGTAGCTCTGGATAACCGATTTGGCGGTGCGGATCTTCTCAGGCTTTCCACGAGATTTTTCTGGAACCTGCGCGATCAACTCGGCACGGGTAGCTATGACCCAAGACTTGAGCGTGACTTGCATTCTGCGGCGGGAGAACTAGCCGAAGTCGTCGGATGGCTTGCTTACGATGCTGAGGCGCACGACCTTTGCCGACGCATGAATCAGGAGTCGCTGTATTTTACGCGCCTAGCTGGCGACAAAACTGTTGAGCTTCTAACGCTCCAGAATTCGAGTATGCATGCCGCCGCCGAGGGACGGCCGAGGGAGGCGCTTCAGATTGCGCGCTCAGTTCTGGAAGGGGATTACAAGCTTTCCCCGCGAGTAAAAGCGCTTTTTCTCACCCGCAAAGCTCGCGCTCTGGCGCAAAGCGGAGACGAAAGCGCTCTCGGGCTCCTGCCGGAAATCCGTGACCTATACCTGAACGGGGTGAGTGACAGCGACCCCGCATGGGCCTGGTGGATCGACGACCGCGAGCTTGCATGGCATGAGGGGATGGTGCAGCGTGACCTCGGGCTTGCCAACAAGGCGATTGACCACTTTGAGCGGTCAGTTATGGCGATACCGGCCGATGAAATACGAAGTCAGTACGTGCACCGTGCCTATCTCTTGCAATCGCAAGTGGACAACGAAACTTGGGACGCCGCGGAGCGGACAGCCCGACAACTGATTCCACTTTCAAGAGAAATAGCATCAACACGCACGGTTGTTATCCTGCGTGGCATACCGGGTCAATTGGCAAAGCATGGCACTGCGTCTTCTGGCTTTCAGGAACAGTTCTCAATGCTGAGTGCAGCCCTAGATGAGAGCCCGTATTATGCCCACTGACCGCGAAATCGCTGCCAACGCCGATCCGAACTTTCAACAGTATTTCCTTGTGTCCGCCGAGAAGCTGTCACAGTTGATATCGGCAGCGGACATCCGCCCCGAAGACGACGTCCTTGAAGTGGGAGCTGGAATCGGCACCGTCGCCAGAGAACTACCGAGGTCGAGAAGCCTCACGCTTGTCGAACTCGACGATCGGCTCATCGGATATCTTCGCCAGAACGTGCCGCATGCCAACGTAGTGCAGGGCGACGCTCTGGAGATGATCCGCTTGATGTCGTTCGACGTGCTCATCGGAAATCTGCCTAACAGGGTGACTGAATCTCTACTCGGGCTGATACCCGATTTGACGTTTCGGGTAGCCATTCTCGCGGTGGGGGAATCAACAGACCTAGATCAGCTTGGACCTGAATTCTCATGGTCTGAGATCACCCGAATAACCGGGGACGATTTTGTTCCGCCGCAACCTAGCGTGTCACGCATTGTGCGGGTGGTTCCCGTCGCCAGGGAGTTCTAAACCCCTTCGATAGTAATTTAGAGCACCGGCATAGCTGCCAGGTGCTCTCTTGCATTGCAGTTGCACTGCGGTTGCATGCTCACGATACTTCCTCTCGGTGAATTGCACTGCTACTGCATTGCCAGTGCATGGGAAATCAAGCCGGTACACGGTGAAATCGGAGACACGGAAGGAACGCCTCCGAGACTCCGAAGGAAGTGATGCCGGATGAACTATTACGGAAACGATGAGGAACGGGTTCGTCTGATCGCCGGATTGCGCGACCTCGCCAATTTTCTCGATCAGAACCCCGATGTTCCCGTGCCATGGCGGGCCGACGTGCTCGTATTCCCGACCGAGGCAAGTGACGCGGAGATGTTCGCCGAGATCGACACGATCGCCGAACTGATCGGCTCGGCTGCAAGCGACGCCGACAGCCCGCACGGGCATTACAGCGCGGTTCGTAACTTCGGGCCGATGCATTACCGCGCCGTCGCAATACCCCACAGTGCCCGCGACAACGAGGGGGTCGAATAGCGATGCTGATCAATCTCATTCTTGGTTCTGTCGCTCTCATAGGCACGGCATTCGCGGGGGGACTGCTCGTGGTCATCATCGGCATACGCCGAGGCGACCACTGCAAGCGCCTGACCGGCCGACCCGGCAGCACTTCCGAGGCGTTCGCCCGCCAGTTGCTGGCCGGCTCGCGTGGCTACGACTCACCTCACGACACGGGAGAGGGCCGATGAGCAGGATTACCGACCTTTCAGCCGTGGTCATTTCCGCCCGCCACTGCAACGAATTCGACTGCAAGAAGTGCCGTGCCCGCGCCCGTTGGATGCGGCGCAAGGCGTGGCGTTCCCGCAAGTCCGCGAACCGCCGCATGCGCGGCCGGAAAGGGTGATGCCGAATGACTGTCTCGATTCCGCTCATCGCGCTAGTCGCGGTTGTCACCTACATCGCCTACCGGCATATGGGATTGCGGGTTTGGCACGCGATCGTCTGCGCGCTGCTCGGATTCCTGATCGCCGCAACCAGCGCCGCACCACAAATCCGGAGCGTTATTGCCGGAATCATTCAGTGGCTCCGGTCCTCTGGAAAGGGGTGATGCGAGATGCCGAAAAGCGTTCCGTATTCCGCGATCGACATTCCGGACGTCATGAGCCGCAATCAGGCTGCGCGCGACGTGGTCTCTGGGTTCGCAAGCGCGATGCCAAGCCTGTCGGTCGCGTGGCGACACATTGACGCCGCTCTGACCGATGCTCGGGACCTGGCCACCGAGGTAACCCGACTGTCCGCCGAGCTGGCTGCCGCGCGGCTCTGGCACGCGAACGCGCTTGCCGCGATGCGCGCCACCATCAGCGCACAGCGCGACGGCGAGCCAGACCCCCTGTACTACATTCGCGACGAGCTAAGCGCGTCTCAGAACCTCTCTGAGACGCGCGAAGGTGGGCGACGATGACTAGTTACCGCCGGATGCGCCGGCAAGCTCGTCAGATTCGCCGCAGCGGAATGCAGCCGATGATGTTCGTCAACACCGACTCAAGTCAGTTCCCGGCTCCCGTCGGCATGATCCTTGCCCGGTTCGCCTGGCGCTACCGTTCCGAGCTGACGCCCCTTGGGATTGCCGCGATGACGCTCGTCGCGGCTTGCTGGACGCACGCCTCGTTGGCGAAGTGGTGGGCACTCATCCTGATCGGTTCCACTGTGGCCGGGGCACTGACCGCGATCTTCGGCTCGAGGTTCGGACTTGCGCCTATCGCAGAACGCGCCTACGCGGCGACGGCAACCTTCACGGTTGGCAGCTGGCTTGCCTTGGCGACTCTGCTGGGACCGTTCACGCCACCGCTCCCGCAAGTCCTAGGGATCGGCACGATGGTTCTGGGCGTGCCATGGTGGGCGCACCGGCGCCGGCGCGCGAAGGTCCGCGTAGAACGCAAGCTCGCGGCATGGCCGGACGTCGCCCGGGCAATCGGCCTCATCGGTTCTGAGGTCATGTCCGCCACCGTGGACGTGTGGGGATGGCGCGCAAGATTCCGTCTCGCGCGGGGACAGACCATCACCGATGTCACCGCGCGGATTCCCGCGATCGAGTCAGGTCTAGGCACATTCCGCGGATCGGTGCGCGTTTACCCAACGCCCGACGACCTAGCCAACCGTTTTGAGTTGCGTGTACTCGACACCGACCCTCACGCGGACGCTATTCCGTGGCCTGGTCCGTCCACCAGGTCGATAACGGAACCGATCGAGCTAGGGCCATTCGAGGATGCGGCACCCTGCCGCGTACTCTTGCTGCGCCGGCATGCTCTGTTCGCGGGCACGACAGGATCGGGCAAGAGCGGCGGCCTCAACGTACTGATGGGGAACCTTACCGCCTGCCAAGATGTCATCATCTGGGCCATCGATCTTAAGAAGGGGATGGAACTTGGTCCCTGGCAGGAGTGCATAGACAGGCTGGCCACGACCCCGGAGCAAGCAGCCACATTGCTCCGCGACGCGACCGCGATTCTTCAGGCTCGCGCCGAATACCTCGCAGAGCACGGCCGACGTACCTGGGAACCATCCTCGGAAATGCCCGCGCTGATCATCATTATCGATGAATACGCCGAGCTGGCCGAGCAGTCTCCCGACGCTATGGACTACACCGATTCGATAGCTCGCCTCGGACGAGCCCTTGCCGTGACGCTGGTAGCCGCAACCCAACGGCCAACACAGAAAGCCATGGGCCAAGGTGCCGTCCGATCGCAAATGGATATGCGGATATGCTTCCGCGTCCGGGAGCCGCGAGACGTGGACCTGGTCCTAGGTCAGGGAATGCTCACCGCTGGCTGGAACGCGCACAAGCTCAACGCGCCCGGTAAATTCCTGATCTCCGCACCTGAGCACGACATTCCCCGCCGCGCCCGCGCCTACCTCGTGACAGACGATGCGGTCGCTTACACCGCAGCGCGCCACGCGCAAATACCGCGCCAACTCGACGAAATATCGCGCGCAGCAACCGCTAAGACATACATGGACGAGGCACGCACTATTTCGGCCGACACTGAAGAAATCTCCGCAGAGCGCCTAGACGCGAACGCGATGCTCTGGGAAGCACTTTCAGCCGCGCCCCCAGAAGGAGTCCCGGTAAGCGAACTGATCGCCATAACAGGGATGAGCCGACGGTGGGTCTTCTGGCGCCTCAAGCAGCTCGCCGAGCGCGGTGACGCAGTCCAGACGGTACGCGGCCACTGGCGGGCAGCGTCATGACTCTCCGTAACCGGGAGTGCAAAGTGCAAGTGCAAGCCTCGCGCGTGTCTGCACGTATGGCGGCACTGACAGCCGTTGCACTTGCACTTGCACTCACCCGATACCCGGCTACCCTAGGCGACGACGAGGGACGGTCGGCACGCGGGACCGGAGCCCATCAACCACGCAGCGTGCGGCACGCGGAGCCGCAAAAAGGAACGCTAGGTGGCTCCAACCGACTGCTATCCTCGCGCGATGTCGCCGCAATCCTCGCCATCCCTGAGCGAACCGTCCGCGACAAGTGGAAAGAATGGGGACTGTCGGCCTACAGAATCGGAAAGCACCTACGATGGAAAGAGCGCGACGTATACGCGTGGATCGAACGCCAGTCCGCATGATTCGCAGGTTGGCCCGTGCCTGCCACGCCAGGCACGGGCTAACTGCGTTATTCACTGAACAGTTTGTGTGATTCCGAACGGCTGCTACAGCTTAATTTAATACGCTGACCAATCCGGAGTATTGGTGATCAGTATTGGCAGCTACGAATAGCCCGGCCGAGCTGTTACAACTTTCGCCACGGCTTCAAGGGCGCACCTTCGGCGCGCCGGGCCTGACGGCCTGGCGGTGAGCAGCCAGGACGGGCGCAAACTGAGAGGGAAGAGCGGCCAGGGTGACCCGCCCTAGGCGGCCGGGGTTCACGCGGGGTCTCGCCGTTACGGGGCGGCAGCTTTCGCCGCGTCCTTCGGACGCAAGCCCTACGGCGCGGCGACTGCCGCGCACGGCACCCCGGTGACCGGTCGCCTGCGGTCCCCGCCGTATCCCGCTGCCGCGCCCGCCAGCACCACAACCAGACGGTCGCCCTCACGTCAGGTGCGCCAATCGCCGGAAAGATGTCACAACCACCGGGCCGGGACGCCGCGCATTGTCCGGGTCGGCCCCTCCAGCCTGAACGGTGCTTTGCATCCCGCTGCGCGGGACGCGCCTGCGGCGCGCCGTTGACCCCGGAGACCTCTGCCGACCCAGCGGGCCTGACGGCGAGGGCCAGGCCAAAAGGCCAGGCCCTGGAGGCGCGGCGAACCTCTCATGGCCTGCGCGGCACCTCGGTATGCTAACTTCATGGCAATTCCCACCTGGCCGAAATCTGCAACTATGAATCCTCCGACAACACCCTGACTCGGACGGCAAGATTCAATGTCTGATCATGCGCTCGCTGTGATAGGCCTCGTCATCGGCCTCGCCGGAATAATCATCGGCGTCCTTACGGCTTACTATTTCTATCTGAAAGCTCGGGAACGGGCTGATCCGAGGTACGTCCTTCAGCACCAACCTCTAGTCGATAGCTCAAGCGAAGCTATGACCGATGTATCCGTGCTATACAAGGGTAACAAAATTACTAATCTAAACCGATGCCATCTTATCGTATGGAACCGAGGGAACCGAGTTATAACCCGTGACTCTGTCGCCGAAAACGACAAGGTGATGGTGCACTTTCCAGAGGGCGCAACGGTTCTAGGGGCAGCGGTGAAATGGAGCTCTAGGTCGGCAGTTGACCTATCTGCACACATAAGTAATGCAGGATCTGCTGTTACAATCGACTTTGCTTTCTTGGACGTAGATGACGGCGGCATCATAGAGATTCTATACCAGGGAGATTCGGAACAATCGCCCACTCTCACAGGCTCAATTATGGGAGCACCGAAAGGGATACAAACGATACCGAGGATGAAGCTAACCTACGGAGATGGGCCGGAAGATGACGATGATGAAGAAGAAGGGAACGGCTGGCGGGGCTGGCTTGTACCGGCGACCGTGCTGGCTCTAGCAGCGGCTATAAGCGCCGTAGAAGTTGGCCCAGCCCATCCACTATCTATCGTTCTCTATACTCTAATTGCAGAGCTGATCCTCGCTGCACTATTCTCTGCCTCTATAGGCCTTTATTTCTCGCGTAGAGTTGGTTCTCGGAACTTTTGGAAGAATATACCGCCGATGGATTAAGGCAACCAGGAGGCATTGCCGACCAAGCGCCTCCGGAGCCGTGAGCTGGAATCCATCGCGGACACCCGTAGCCATGCCACATCCGTGCCAGAACCAGCAGCAAACTGCGGTCACCAGCAGTCACCCACGGGCACGACGAACGGCCTCCGACCTGGGCACGTGCAGGTTGACCCCCCTGCGCGAAACGACCTTCTAAGCAGCGGGTCGCGGGTTCGGATCCTGCCGGGCGCGCTGATCAAAGTCGGGCAAAACCGAAGCGTGCTGTTCCCCGTCGCATCACTTCTCTTGTGCGTCGTCACCGGCGACGTCGAGGCTCTCGTTTCCTTTTCCTCTATTCCGTCGGCTCCTCGATCGCCCTTCCCTTGGAATCGCGTTCTTTGATCGTCAGGCCTTCCACAATTCCATAGAGACCGAGCGCAGCCGCTAGGGCAGTGACAAGCCCGAACCAGCGCCACCATTCGGGATGCTTAAAAAACCACAGTGTGCCGTACCCTCCTGCGAGAGCAAAAATCACGCCCAGCGTTGTGCCAGTCAAATCTCGTCGGCCCACAGTTTCACGGTCATGAAGTCGCTTGATTTCCGCCGCGATGTGACTCATCAAGATCTCTTTGGCCGCAAAGTTGTCCGGAAGGTCCTTCGCCAGCACCGCGTCGCTATGGAGGTTGCGCCGAAGCTTACCCTCCCCACGGTTCAACCCGATTACTGCAGCTCCCAAAGTCGCAAGAGACGGGGCGAGCTGGAGCAGCCATTGCAGTGACACGGAGAGTATGCTAGTGACTCCAAGGGGAAGTTGACGCCTACTTTCGGACATTCAGTCCGACTGCCCAACATAAGAGGCCGGACCGGGCCATGCACCGTGCCACATCCGTGCCAGAACCAGCGGCGAACTGCGGTCACCGGCAGTCACTCGCGGACATCGCGAATGACCTCTGACCTGCGACTTCCCAGGTCGGATCTGCATGTGAAACGAACTCCTAAGCAACCGGTCACGGCTGAGCAGATCCGCAACGAACTTGACCACCATCACCGTCCGCAACAGCGTCCACGTCCGGGAGCAGAGATCACAACGAATCAGATTCAAATCTGGCGGGTCTGTAGCCCCTGAGGCTTCCTGGCGCGTCTAGCAGTGTGCGAGCCGGAAACCAGCCTTGGGAGCTAAATCTCAGCCGGGTCGCCATAAGCAGGGGGGACACCTATGTCAATACCGCCTGGCCAGCCGCCTGGATCTGGCGGTTGGCCATATGGGCCGCCTCAGCAGAACTCTCCGTCCACTGCAAAGCGCCGCTGGCCGCGGCGACATCCCGTCTGGTCGGCCGTGATCGCGATCGTCAGCCTTTTCATCATTATCGGCGCTATGGCGAGCCCCAAGCCCGCCAAAGCTAGCCACACCACGGCAGACGCCGCTCCGCATTCCACCGCCACGCCTACCGCCGATAGGTCCTCGCTGAAATGCCGAGCACAGGCCGCCAGCAAACAACCACGCGATCACACCACAGTTACGATAAAGGTTCATACGGTGGCCCATGCGGACGTGACCGCCACCAGCCGCCTTGCGTCCCTGAAAAATAAGAATGTAACCGGTTCATCCAATGCCAGCGGGACTTGGACTTGGCGCGTGCGGGTCGGCGACGCCACACCAGGTACCCGCGTCGTTGTCGCCGTACGCGTCTCCCGCCACGGCAGCACCGGCAGCTGTCAGGCATGGTTCCGGCCGCGGGCGGCCGCGGTCTCTGCCGTGGCAGCGCCAGCGACACAGCCTGCCGTGCCACCGTCTCCCACGCCGACGATCACACAGCCTGCCGCGCCACCGTCTTCGCCTGTCGCGGCGCCAACTACAGCATCGTGTTCCCCCCTCACCAATGGAGGAAGGTGCTATGAACCAGGTGAATACTGCCGCAACGATGATCACGGCACGACCGGCATTGCCGGGGACGGCGAAAAGATCATCTGCGAGGACAATGACGGCTGGCGGTGGGAACCGGCATAACCGGCGGCGGGAGTCTGACCGAGCCGCCCTGACACTAGAGCGTCAACTCCGTACGGCAGGAGGTACAGCAACAGGGACGCACAACCGCTAGCGTGCACGACCGTGGACAACGCTTGCTAGCTGCCGAGGTCGTCCGTTTGTCGTACGCGCCGGTAGTTCGCATCGAGAGGGTCAAGCCGCTCGGCCCACCGATACATCGTGCCGTTGCGTACCCGATAGCACGGTCTGAGACGGTCTGTAGCGGGCACTCACGGACAAGGAAAATAGCCCGCTGAGCTGCAAATATTGTGGTCAGGAAAGCATGACAAGCCAGTTCCCAAGCTGATAGTCCGCTGTCAACCCAGGCTTGACAGCGTTCTTGCTGGCACGATTCGACGGCGAGCAGGGGCCGCGCCGGTAGTTTGCATCCAGGTGGCCAACCCAGAGACCGGGCGCAGCCGAGTGACCAAGTGAATAACGATCGCCACTGCTGGCACTGAACACCAGCGGACATCCAGGGACGATTGTTCCCCGGTTAGACAGGCCGCAGCGCTAACAGCATGCGCGATGACTTGGCTTCGGGACGAAGAGATCACGACAGGCATCCGTGCTACATATGGGCATGCTACGCGGAGAACGGTGGTCACTGGCAGTCACTCAAGGCATTACAAACGGTCGCTGACCTGGGCACATCAAGGTTACTGACTGTCGTGAACTCCTAAACGGTGAGTCATACCCGATGCGCTAGCTCTTGCTCCACTCGGCAAACTCGGCGTCCAGCGCCGCTACTGCTCGCTTCGCGGCAGAGGGCAGCAGGTGCCCGTACACCTGATGCGTGACGTTGATGTCCCGATGCCCAAGGAAGTGGGCAAGTTCGGTGATCTGCACCCCCCGCGCGAGCATCGCGGATGCGAAGGCGTGCCGTAGCGAGTGCGGCGTGAACCCTTCCGCGATGCCGGCTACCTCGGTAGCACGCATGAACCGGAAGTAGACCGTGCCGTAGCGCTGGAACAGCTTGCCGTTCCCTGGTATGAGCGGACCATCCGGCAGGTCTTCGACCATCCCCCACAGCCACGAGGGCACGGGTATGTCTCGGTACTCACCTGGCTTGCGGTGCTTGAGCGGTTCCCGCGTCTTGCCGTCCCCCGACGCCTGCCACGCCACCCGCAAGACGGTGCCGTCCTCTATGAAGTCCTCCTTGCACACCGCTAGCGCCTCTTCGATGCGAAGACCGCTGCCGCGCATGAGCCACACGCACAGTCCCGCGCCACCGACGGTGCGCTTAGTCTCCGGGTTATAGCCGCCATCCGCCACGAACCCCACTTGCTCATACGTCGGGAACACGAAGCTCTTGCGGGAGTACCGGCCGGTGTCGGCAAGCTCGATGCCGTCGAGCCGGTGCCTGCTGAGCTTGCCCGCCTTCACTGCCTCGTCAACGGTGGCCACGATGACATACCGCGCTTGCTGGCGAGCCGTATTGCTCAGGTGCTTCATGTTGACCGCTAGCAGGTCCATCACGCCGTCACGGTCGTTGGCCACCTGAGCTAGCGTCATGTCGCCAAACACGGGCTTGACGTGCTTGCGGTACACACTCCGGTAGTGGTACTTGCTGTTGTCGCCGATGGGCAGGCGCGAGATGAAGGCTTCGACCGCCTCAGCGAAGCTCTGCCTGCCGGCCCGCCCGTGGCTGGCGAACGTGATGTCGCCGGACCGCTTGTCCACGGTGAGCTTGAGCTGGAAGTCCTGGGCAAGTTTGCGGCCCGAGCCGTAGCTGATGCGCCCGTTGCGTATCGAGTCTTTGAACGACTTCTCAAGCTGCTTGCCGTTGACCCAGTAACGCAACGTCCAGGCGTGCTTGCACTTTTCCACAGTGTCTGACGGGCACGTATGCTGACAGGTGCCACTGACGCACTGCTTGACCGTCTCGGGACGATGATTGGACAGGTCGCACTTCTTGAAGATCACGCCCGTGCGGTTGACAGCAAGTGCCATGTCAGGCTCCCTGACTTTTCCCTGGCTTGGAAGCGGGTTGTGGGCAGCTTAGCTGCCACAACAGATAGGTTAGATGACATGCCGGAGTTCATTTATCAGATGCGTGCC
>Ga0209517_10002191_pt1 | contig 28020 bp, 19 predicted proteins | sample PeaSoiMetSII2010_FD_187695 | JGI IMG/M metagenome (GOLD analysis project Ga0209517, IMG submission 187695) | Peat soil microbial communities from Weissenstadt, Germany - SII-2010 (SPAdes) (version 2) | ecosystem: Environmental > Terrestrial > Soil > Wetlands > Peat | place: Germany...
CCTTGGAGTAAAGCCCGAGAAGAACGCTGAGCACGCCGTAGTCCTTGGATCCCGGAGGGGAGGCAAACCGCATTCCTACCTCCTTCTGGACCATGAAGACGGCCCGATCTACCGCCGGAAAACACTCGAGCAGGCGAAACATCAAGGGAGAACTGATGCTGTAGGGAAGATTACCCAGGACGACCACGCGCTTTTTGACGGTATCGAAAAGATTTCCAAAATCAAATGAGAGCGCATCCTGCTCGTAAATTACAGCCTCTTCCGATTTTATTCTTTCCCGCAGGTACTCAACAATTTCCCGATCCAATTCAATCAAATGAAGCTTCTTTGCTTCGGGCAAAATAAAGCGGGTGAGCGCTCCAAGCCCAGGACCTATCTCGACTACCGCATCGGCATCTCTTAGTTCGGCGCTTTGGACGATTCTTTGGGCGGTTGCCGGTTGAGCCAGGAAATGCTGGCCGAAATATTTTCGAGGCCTGGACTTTTTCAGGTAAAAATACTCGCCAGGCGACAGGAAATCAGGCATGAGATACCTCCAACTCACCTGGAAAAAGCGTCTAACTCAAGCATTTCAGGCGGGGGGCCGGAACGCTTCCAGATGTTGTAGGCGGCGGATGCGATCATCACGGCGTTATCGGTGCAGAACTGTACAGCAGGCAGGTAGAGCCGAAAATTTGCGGAGGCGGCCTCCCGCGCCAGCCTCTGCCTTAACCTGCTGTTTGCGGCAACTCCCCCCACGACTGCTATATCGGACAGGCCGTGTTGCAGCACGGCCTTGAAACTCTTTTCAACCAGCACGTCAACAATGGCTTCCTGGAAGCTTGCCGCAAAATCTTCCAACCTGTAAGCCCCGCCCCCGCCGGGGGCCGAACCGGGTGCAGGCGGACCGTGCTTGCGTATATAATTAGCGGCGGCGGTTTTCAAGCCGCTGAAGCTGAATTCAAGGGATTCTTTTTCAAACCTGGAGCGCGGGAACCGAATCGACTCCCGGTTTGCGCCCAAAGCAAGTTTATCGATCTCGATACCGCCCGGATAGCCTATGCCCAGCAGCTTTGCCACTTTATCGAATGCTTCTCCCGCCGCGTCATCCCTTGTAGCTCCCAGCAGGCGGCTGCCACCGTCCGGTTCCACCCTGTATAGAGCGGTATGGCCCCCGGAAACAACAAGGCAAATAAAAGGATTATCCGGAGCGGCGCCGGAAAGGAAGGCGGCCTGGATATGTCCCTCGATATGATTTACGGCAACAAGTGGTTTACCAAGAGCATAAGCCATCGCTTTTGCGGCGCTCAAACCTACCAGCAGCGCCCCCACAAGGCCGGGACCCTGTGTGACGGCAATCGCGTCAAGCTCTTCACCTGACAGACCGGCTCTTTCCAACGCATTTTCGATTACGGGTATTATATACTCAAGGTGCTTTCTGGATGCCAGTTCAGGTACTACTCCCCCAAAAGGGGCATGAATCGAAATCTGGCTGGCTATCACGCTTGACAATATATCATTTCCGTCCCTTACAACGGCTGCCGCTGTTTCATCGCAAGAAGTCTCAATGCCAAGAATTATCACTCAATTGTTTCCTCTCTTTCCGTACCAACTTGACAATGGCTGTTCAATACTGTATCAAGAACCAAGAATCCAGCGTTTTCAATGTTCAACTGTGGAAGTTTATCATGCATGTGCCTTCAGGCGAGCTGGTTTCATTGGTTTTAAAGCCGATTTCCTGAAATTCCTCAATTCCGGAGAGGCGCCAATGTTCGGTTCGGGCATTCTGCCTGACAAACATACCTCCATTCTGGGGATATTTTTACTGGCCGGCCTGCTTTGGGTTGCAGTTCAAGACTTCTTTATTTTTCATACTCTTATCAGCATGTTCACGTTAGTAGCCATATGGGGTATTTTCCTCACCTCATGGAATTCCCGGCGGATGGTCCGTAATGCTTATTTTTCATTTGTGGGCATTGCGTATCTTTTCGTGGGCTTGGTCGAGATTCTGCACATTCTGTCGTTCAGGAACATGGTGCTTTTCACCGGTGAGGCAAATCAGTCCGCCCAACTGGAGGCAATATCTCTGGGCATGCAAGCAGCCGCACTTGTTGCCGCCCCGCTTCTCCAGGGCAGAAAGTTCACAACCAGCGTTGCTTTTGCATCGTTTGGAACCATTACGGCCGGATCGCTTCTTAGCGTTTTGTACTGGCACAATTTCCCTCTCTTTTTCGTCGAAGGAATCGGACTAACCTACTTCGAGAGGTTAAGCCACTACGCAATAATCCTGCTGTTCATTACAGCAATGGTTATTTTATCGCTCAAGAGGAAAGAATTCGAGTTCGGGGCATTCTGTGCCCTGTTGGCCTCGTTAGCGCTCAGCGGGCTTTCGGAGCTTTCAGTTGCCTCTTACACCGCCTGGATAAACGCACTCGGCCATTTTCTGAAACTTATAGCAGTCTATTTGATGTACCGGGTTTTCCTAAAAACGGGGATCTTTGCACTCTTCAACCGGATTTCCCAAAACCTGAAGCTCAGCGAAAAGAATTTATTTTCTCTGCTCGAAGGACTTCCGGCCTTTGTATTCGTCCAGATGCCGGACTATACGATACGATACGCGAATCGAGTTTTCCGCGAACTGTTCGGCGAGCCTGTGGGGAGGGCCTGCTATGAGGTTTTAAAAGGCGAGAGTGAGCCATGCGCAGTTTGCCCTACAAGGGAAATACTTCGAACAGGCGTGCCGCACAACAGGGATTGGAACGTCATAAATGATAAAACATACGCGATTTACGAGTACCCGTATTATGGCCTCGACGATTCCGCAGCGGTCTTGAAGCTCGGAATCGACATCACTGAGAGAAAGAATATGGAGCGCGAATTGATCGCGGCCCGCAATGAATTGGAAGATCGGGTCCGGGAAAGGACGAGCGAACTCACCAGAACCAATGAGATTCTGCGGTTTGAAATCGACCACCGGGAGCGCGCGCAGATAGAGCTTGAGCAGTCCGAAGAAGAGCGGCGTCTGCTTTCGCGGAAGCTTCTCGATGCCCAGGAAATGGAACGCAAGCGAATCGCAATGGAATTGCATGACAGCCTTGGCGGCTCCATTGCCGCCATCAAGTTCAGAACCGAGTACGCGATATCTCAGATGGACCAGGCCGCCAATGCCAAATCCAGGGGGCTTTTCAACGATATTGTCGGGATGCTGAAGAACCTGGTCGAAGAGGTAAGAAGAATTCATTCCAATATCTGGCCCTCCGTTCTGAGCGACTGTGGCCTCGTCATGGCGATCGACTGGTTTTGCAGGAGATATGAGGAAACCTATCCCCACATCAGTATTGAGAAGAGTCTCCAACTTGAAGAGACAGACGTACCCGATTCGCTCAAGATCGTCATTTTCAGGATCATCCAGGAAGCGCTCAACAATATCGCCAAGCACAGCGGCGCCAATCTGGCTGCTTTGTGGCTGGGCATGGAAGATGGAGCCATAGGAGTGAAGATCAGTGATGACGGCAACGGATTTGATCTCGTCAAGACCCGGGAAACCATCGCTATCGGCACCGGTGTCGGACTCTCCAGCATGAGCGAGCGGGCGAGGCTTTCGGGAGGCTCCCTGGAAATCCGGTCAGGGGAAAGCGGTACGGAGATCAGGGCGTTGTGGCCCTTGGAAATGATTTCGACCAAATGAAGAGTAGTGAATTATCTGCGACGCATCTCTGTAAAGAATAGTAAAGCCGGATGGAAATTCGCTGCTTTTGACCGCGATAAAGGAATTTCTTCTTCACAAACCTCGCCTTTACAAGTAGAAAGTTCTGTTTATATCCCGGTTTATATTCCCGAGTTTTGAGTTTTGAGAAGGAAATTAATGAACTCACTTTGTACGAGCAACATGCTCAATTATTGCCATGACAATTATCTGCTCATCCTCGGCCTTCTTGGCCAAGGCTTCTTTTTCGGCAGATTTTTTGTCCAGTGGATTGCCAGCGAAAGGGAAGGCAAAAGCATCGTCCCCCTGGCCTTCTGGTATTTCAGCATAGGCGGCGGCGGGCTGCTACTCATCTATTCCATACTGAGAAAAGACCCCGTATACATTCTCGGACAGGGCGGCGGACTCATTATTTACGTGAGGAACCTTTACCTGATTCGCACGGAACACTCCAGGCGAAAGGTCTAGAGTCCTTCATGGGTCCAAGCCGATTTGTGTACCCTATAGTCCTCATCGCCCTGTGGGCTGCCATTTTCGCCGCTGCGATCACCCGTCCGGCGCTGCTCGACGACGCGGATTCCATCCACGCTGAAGCGGTCCGGGAAATGGTCCAGTCGGGAGACTGGGTTACCCTCAGAATAGACAACGGCATCAGGTACCTGGAGAAGGCCCCGCTTATGTATTGGCTGGCGGCCCTCTCGGTTTCCGCTTTCGGACTTCACGACTGGGCGATCCGGCTGCCCGCGTCGATATTCTCACTTTTGCTGATATTTTTGGTATTCAGGTTTGGAACGCGGTTTTGGGGCGAAAAGGGAGGATTTTACTCGGGGATCGTCATTTCGGCCTGTCTTGGCCATTACGCATTCACCCGGATTTTTTTGCCCGACGTGATGGTGACCTTCTTCATCCCGCTTTGCCTCTACTTATACACGCTTATAATTATCGAGGGAATCGAGCCAAAAAGGATCGGTCCAATAGACCTGCGGTGTGCCGGCTTCTTCATTTCCGCGGCCCTGGCCGTGCTGTCAAAAGGACTTATCGGTTTAATCTTTACGGGCGCAATTATTTTTTTCCACATCCTGGTGACCGGTAACTGGAAAACCTTAAGGAGGCTTCAGATCGGGTATGGGATCGTCATTTTCCTGATCGTAGCAGCCCCATGGCATGTTGCGGCAGCGCTCGCCAATTCGGATTTCCTGTGGTTCTATTTTATCCGGGAACACGTGCTGCGCTACCTTGGCATGCGCTATCCCAGGGATTCCGGTTCGGTTCCGCGTCTCCTGTTCTGGGGCCTTCACCTGTTGTGGCTTTTCCCCTGGAGCGCATTTATATGGAGACTTGTCCGCAATTTCCCACGGTCTATCCACCCTCAGGAGATGCCCGAGCGGGTAACACTGTTTCTATTCATATGGATTGGCGTAATCCTGGCATTCTTTACGTTTGGAGCGAGCCTGGAATACTACACCTTTCCCACGTTCGCCGCGTTCGCGCTCCTGTTTGGCAAGGCCATGTCGGACCTCGACACACGGCAAACCACTCCCAAGGGGGGACTCATCGGCCTGGGCGTTATGGCTGCCCTGTCGCTCTCAACAGGCGTTAGCATGATTGCGCTCGCATGGTGGGGCAACCACACAGCACAGCTCAAAACCCTTTCCTCGACTCTCAGCACACATCCAGAGCACTATGATCTGGCTTTCGGGCACATGACCGATCTCACCTCAGCAACTCTCAGCCACCTCGCGCCATTGGTATACAAGACGGCCGCCCTTCTGATCGCAGGCCCGTCAATCGCATTTGTGTTCGCTATCCGAAACCGCTGGATGGCATCGTTTCTATTGCTGGCCGCGATGATGGTCGGGGTGTGCCATTTATGCAATGACGGGCTGTGTGCCTTCGAACCGGTAATGGGCTCCAGGAACCTCGCCGAAGTCATCAATGAGAATTACCGACCCGGGGATAAGATCGTAATAAACGACTTCTACGAAAAAGGTTCGACCCTCAATTACTACACGGGCCGGCAGGTTTACGTCCTAAACGGCGGTGTCGGCGTTCTGTGGTACGGCTTGCAGGATAAAACGGCCCCAAAGCTGTGGTTAACAGAAGATGGATTACTCAAAGAGTGGGAATCCGGAGAAAGGATTTTTCTGTTCACCGAAGAACAGCCGCTTGAGTCCTTCCTTGGACGCCATCATGATTTTAAATACCGGATCCTGGCCGAAAATGGCGGAAAGAAAATCCTGATAAACTGGTGAGGTGAATTGAGGATTTCTTTGTAAATCGTCGACTTTTTCTCTTTTCTTCGCGTCTTGGCGTGCCAGAGGTTTTACGGTTCCTGTCCCTTCGTGTGACAAGGGGGAAAGGATTGATTTTGGATTTAACCCGCAAATCGATTCTTTCTTGCAAGGCTCGGAAAGCTATTTTTCACCACGTATCGATCAAGAGGCTTGTTCCTGGCATTGAATAGCCTCTTACCCCCTCAAAAAAAAACACCCCAACCAGCCGATCTGATCATTTTGCCAAATCATTTATCTTGACTTGCTCGGTAAATTGCCTGATATGTCTGGGTGCAAGGAACGAGGAGCATAAGAAGGAGGGAGATATTTTGTTCTTGTTGCTGTACTCCCCCTGTCGAAGAAGCCGCTGTTTCCGATTCATTTTAAGCTACGAAGAGGTCAAGGGATGAAATTCTGGCGCGTTCCCCTGGATACCGAGGAGATCGTCATCTCCAAGGGCGTGGTCTATATCATAGAAGATCGTTGCAAGGGGTGCGGCTACTGTATCGAATATTGCCCAAGGGATGTTTTGGAATTTTCCGAACGCTTCAACGGCAAAGGATACCATCCGCCAGTGGTTAAGCAGCCTGATTTGTGTGTCAACTGTCACTATTGCGAGGCCATCTGTCCGGATTTTGCGATCTACTCCGTGGAGGTTGCCGCAAAGCAGGCTCTTGAGCTTCCGATCGAATAATTATTTATGGACATTAACTTCTTATGAAACCCGCAGTTCTAACAGGAGAGCATTTTCTTACTGGCGACTCTGCATGCGCGGAGGGAGCCCTTGCCGCCGGGTGCCGTTTTTTTGCCGGCTATCCAATCACGCCGGCCACCGAGATAGCCGAGCACATGTCGAAGAGGCTTCCTGAAGTTGGCGGGGTCTTTATCCAAATGGAAGACGAGATGGCCGCAATGGCCGCCGTTCTGGGGGCTTCCTGCGCAGGGGCAAAGGGAATGACCGCGACCTCCGGTCCGGGGTTTAGTCTTATGATGGAAAACCTCGGACTCGGGATAGCGATGGAGACCCCATGCGTGGTGGTCAACGTTCAGCGTGCCGGTCCTTCGACGGGCCTACCGACTCTTGGGGCTCAAGGTGATATGATGCAGGCCAGATGGGGTTCTCATGGTCATTACGAGATTATAGCGCTTGCCCCGGCTTCGCCCCAGGAGATCTTTTTCCAGACCATTACAGCATTCAACCTGAGTGAAACTTACCGGCTTCCGGTACTGATAATGGCCGATGAGGTGGTAGGTCACCTCAGTGAAAGGGTCCTCATACCCGATCCGTCAAAAATAAGGCTTGAGTCCCGCCCCCGGCCTAAAGGAAGAAAGGACCGTTTCAGACCGTTTCATCCCGGCGCCAATGGGGTCGCGCCAATGGCAAATGCCGGAGAGGGCTACATGGTGCACTTCACGGGCCTGACCCATGATGAAAGGGGCTATCCGGTCATGACAGCCGAGGCCCACACGGAGATGGTTTCGCGAATAACAGGAAAGATTCGTGCAAACCTGGATAAGATCATACAGGTTGAGGAGTACAGGCTCGAGGATGCCGACGTGGCCCTGATATCTTACGGGATCAGCTCGCGAAGCAGCTATTCCGCTGTAGATGAGGCTCGAGCGCGAGGCATCAAAGCGGGCCTTCTTAGACTTATAACCGTGTGGCCCTTTCCTGAGGAGAAAATAAGAGAGCTCGCAGGGCGGGTGAAGTGCCTGATAACGGTGGAATTGAACCTGGGGCAGATTCATCTCGAGGTGCAAAGGTGCGCCGCGGGTATGGCCCCTGCCCTGCTGGTCGGTCATGCCGGGGGGACAGTAATAACCCCTGCCCGGATACTCGAAGAGATATGCGGGGCATCCAGGCAATGAACAGCAGTCACACTCAAAAACATCCGCTGGACGGAATTCTTCGAACAGATCGCATTCCACACATATGGTGCCCCGGATGCGGAATCGGCACAGTATTTTCATCAGCACTTATCGCCATTCAGTCAACCGGGGCGGACCTGACGAAGACCGCTGTAGTATCGGGCATAGGGTGTTCGGGAAGAGGCGCCGGATACGTCAAGCTTGATTCCTACCACACAACTCATGGACGGGCATTACCGTTTGCAACGGGAATGAAGCTGGCCAATCCGGAACTGACCGTAGTGGTTTTCAGCGGCGACGGGGACCTGTTTGCAATCGGGGGAAATCATTTCATTCACGCCGCCAGGCGTAATATGGACTTGACGGTGATCTGCGTGAACAATCTCAATTATGGCATGACGGGAGGGCAGGCCGCTGCGACGACCCCTCATATGGCTAAGACGACTACCACGCCGTTTGGCAATCCCGAGCCGCCGTTCAATCTGCCCCTTCTGGCATACGCTTCCGGGGCTACCTACATTGCGCGCTGGACAATGCTCCATACGCGCGATCTTACTCAGTCGATCGAGGAAGCCCTTGCACGCCGCGGCTTTTCGTTCATCGAAGTGCTGGCCCCCTGCCCTACCGGCTACGGGCGCAGAAACAAGCTCAAGCCGATCGATTTTCTCAAGATTTACCAGGAGAAGGCAATAGTGAAGAACGGCGCACATCCTGCCGAAGTTATTCTGGATTTCAATCAAGGCATAACGATTGGGAAATTCATAGAGTACGACAGGCCGACCTTTTCGGAGTCCTACGAAAGGATATGTCGCCCACAAGCGTCATGAGTAATCTTTTTCGGCAGGATTGACAGTATCAACATAGAGAGTGCAATGGACGACAGCCCGACTGCAAAATTCAAAAAAGAGATCCTCATAACCGGCCTTGGCGGACAGGGGATAATACTCGCGGGGCAGGTGCTCGGTACGGCGGCTTGTATTGCAGACCACCTGGAGAGCACTCTTACCCAGTCCTACGGCCCTGAAGCCCGTGGCGGCGCATGCAGCGCACAGGTAATCATATCCAATAAACAGATCCATTATCCTTACGTTCGCAGTGCAGACATTATCGTTTGCATGTCGCAGTCGGGATACGACAAATACCGCCATATGCTCGCAGACGACGGCATCCTCATTATCGATCAGGACATGGTGAGATCTGCCGAGGGGGCGGGCGGGGGGCTTTTTCCCATCCCGGCGACCCGTATTGCCGAGGAACTCGGCAGAAAAATGATGGCCAATATCGTGATGCTCGGCTTTGTAACTTCGGTGACCGGAGTTGCTTCTCTTCAAGGTATGCTCAGTTCTGTTTCTGATTCCGTTCCCAAGGGAACCCAAAGCACTAATATAGCCGCCTTCAATAAGGGTTACGATTTTGGACAGGCGCTGCTGAAGGCCAGGCAGAAAAAGGCCGCCGCAAAGAAGGGGGCCGATTCATGAAAGACCCCAAAGAACGCCTTCAGAAAGTGTGTATAATCGGCGCTACACCGGCCGGTATTGCGGCAACCACTAAGCTTGGAGAGATGGGGATACCGGTAACGCTGATTGACCAGTCCCCTGATCTCAACGAGAAACTGGCATCCGATATCTGGCGGATGCCCTCGGGAGTCAGCTTCAACTATGCGCTTCGCCCGGGGCTCATGAGGATAATGAGAAACGCAAGGATCAGGCTGGTCCTTCCTGCTTCCATCAAGTCGATCAAACACACGCCGCAGGGATTTTCAATACGCTACAAAAAAGCGGCCTCTTATGTTGACGGCGATAAGTGCACGCTTTGCGGCCTTTGTTTTCAGAATTGTCCAGCAATCGGTCCCGACGGCAATAAAGCCCTGAAGTACGGTGGAAGACAGGCCCTACCGGGGAGGCCGGTAATAGACAAGCGAAAAACTCCCTTGTGCCAGACCAGTTGCCCCCTGGGAGTCAACGTCCAGGGATATATGGCCCTGGCGCGTGCAGGCAAATACACTGAAGCGCTCGAACTGATCAGGAAAGACAACGTTCTGCCAGGCATCTGCGGAAGGATCTGCACCCACCCGTGCGAGGCTGCATGCCGCAGAAACGAACTCGATCAACCGGTTGCCATACGCGACATAAAGCGTTTCATAGCCGACAATGCCTCGCCTGAGCCGACTGGATCAAAACCGGCCGGGACAAGGCCCGAAAAGATTGCCGTAGCGGGTTCAGGACCTGCCGGACTTGCCGCAGCAGCCGATCTTATTCGCTTTGGATATGGAGTCACGGTTTTCGAGAAAGAAAATGAGCCGGGCGGTCTTTTGCGCTATGGAGTCGGACCTTACAGGCTCCCGCGCCAGGTGCTCGACAGGGAAATCGAATACCTTCGCGGGATTGGGGTAGAATTCCGATTGGGGAGCGAATTCGAAGCCTCCCAAGGCTCCGGCTTTTCTTCGATTATTCTCGCCACCGGATTGTGGAAAGACCGGAAGCTAAACGTCCCCGGGGAAGAACTTGAAGGGGTTGTCGGATGTGTCTCCTTGCTTTCTTCGGTTTATCGAGGAGAAATAAAGTCTGTTTCCGGAAAAATAGCGGTGATCGGTGACGGCAATTCTGCGTTTGAGACTGCTCGCACCCTTGTCAGGCTAGGGGCCGAGGTCACGTTGATTTCGTGGTTTCCGCAGGAACTGATCCCGGCGGATCCGCAAGAGGTGGAAGAGGCGCTAAAAGAGGGAGTAACGGTAATAACCAGCCTCAAGGCAGCCGAATTTTTGGGAGACGATGGCAAACTGAAGGCTATCCGCCTTTTGCCGACTGTCCCGGGGCCACCGGATGCCAACGGGATCCCATGGCCGGTTGCGGTTGAAGGCGGCGAGCCCATAATTATCGAATTCGAACGGGCCGTGCCGGCAATAGGACAAACCGGAGACCCGGCTTTTTTCAGGGGCTATGGAAAAGATTTCGCCACGCCGGGCGGGGTCATTCTGTCGGACGACCAGGGAAAGACCCGTGGGGAAAATGTCTTCGCCGCAGGCGACGCCGTGAGCGGGCCATCGACGGTCGTATCGGCAATGGCTTCCGGTCGTGCAGCCGCGCTGGCAGTGCACAGGCATCTAACGGGCGCAGCCCCCGAACCCTGCTGTTATTCCCGGCCCCAGGACATCGATTACCCTCAGATCACGAACGAAATTCCCACAATTGCCAGGGAGAGGATGCCGGAGCGTCACCCCACATCGCGCGGAGATCTCTGCGCAGAGGTCGAACTCGGCCTCACCGAAGATCAGGTTCACTCGGAGACGTCCAGGTGTCTCCAGTGCGGGGTGTGTTCGGAGTGCTCCCTTTGTGACGAGGCCTGCTCGGCCGCTGGAGCCATTTCTCATGGCGACGGTTCGTTCGAAGCGGTCGAACATGCCGGGGTCGTCATTATCGCCGACCCTGCCGCCTCTCCGGGAGTAAAAGGGGAGGACGTGATTCGCGCCTACAGTTCGAAGGCCATCAGACCGGATGTTCTCTCGATGATGCTGCGAGGTTTTGCCGCCGCAGCGGAAGCTGTTGTGTTGCTTGACGACGGTGCTGCGCGAATGAAGGGACATGGCATTTCGTTTTCTCCACCGGCGCCTCAGCTTTCCCAGGAACTTCGGATCGGCGTTTTTGTATGCCGCTGCAACGATTCACTGGGGTGGGACCCCGAGATGGACAGGTTCATTTCCTACCTTCCGGTCAACTCCCCGATAGAATACGCAGAGTCGGTTGCCTCGGCATGCACGCAGGAGGGAGCCGCTTCGATCCTTCGGACTATTCGAGAAAAAGGCCTCACACGGTTTATCCTAGCCTCCTGCGTATGCTGTCCACTCGACCTTGTATGCACCGCGTGCACCGACCAGCGCAGCAGGCTGAAGGCAGCGCTTTTCCAGGGCACCGGTATAGCCCGGGCAATGGCCGAGACATGCAACATGAGAGGTGAGGCGCTTGCTTTGTTAAAGAATGACCCGCCTCTGGCTGTAGCCCGCTTTAAGGGCCTGATCGAGCGATCCATCCGGCGAGCCGCGCTTCTTAAGTCCCTCCCCGCTCCAGCGCGCCAGTATAACTTCACGACCGCCATAATCGGGACATCCGAAGCGGTGCTAAGGAGCGCTCAGACCCTGGGTCAAATGGGGATGGAGGTCTTTTGGTTCGGAAGCACGAACAAACCTCTTCTTTCGGTACCCGATTATCCCAACGTCCACGCATTCTTAGGATCTTGCGCCAAGTCTCTCAAGGGCACGGTGGGAGACTTCCGGGTAATCGTAAGCATGCAGGACGGCACTCACCAGGTTTTCAGCGCAGGAGCGGTAATACTGGGAGACAGAGCGCGAAGGAGCATTGCTTATATGCCTCATCCCGATATGCCGCCCCATGAGTTTGCAGGTTCCATGCAGGCAAAGGGTGTAAAAGGGACCCCCTTCTTTGCCCCCGGCGCCACTTCCATTCCCGGACTCCTGCTCGCCAGTCCGACGGGCATTAACGTCTCCGAGCGCTTAAAGGGAACGGCAGCCGGAATTCTCGCTGCTACGGTCATGCCGCGAGGACCGAGGCAAAACAAAGCTTATACGGTCTCCATAAATAAGCAACTTTGCAGGGGATGCGGCCGGTGCGTGAAGGCTTGCCCCTACCGGGCGATAAGTTTTCACTGCAACCCGCCGGACTCCGGTTATGCTATCGTCGATGAAGCCCTTTGCAAGGGATGCGGCAACTGCATTTCGATCTGTCCGTCCGACGCCGCCGACAGCCCTTATCGTGACAGGCTGTTTCTCGAGCAGATAATAGAGGAGGTAATGACTGGTGTTTAGTCAATGGGTGGCTGGTGAATAGTGATTATGGAAGATGATCTCAAGATAATTCTTTTCCTTTGCAACTGGTGTCCGCACGCTGCATTCCAGACCCTGCAGGACACGCTTGCCCCGCTGCCCCGGGAGATCAGAATGATAAGGATACCTTGCGGCGGCCGAATAACCAAATCGCTGCTTTTCAAGGCGTTCGAAACCGGGGCCGACGGAGTCGCGTTGGTCGGGTGTGAACCAGGGACCTGCCGTTACGGAATCGGAACTCGTGTTGCAGAAAGAAACGTGGAAGACACCAGGGGGATTCTTCGCCTGCTTGGTCTGGGAGAGGAGCGGCTCGGTTTTGTATCATTCTATCCCGACCAGTCCTCAGAGTTGCTCGATTTTCTGATCGGGTTCAAAGACAGGATTCAGGAACTGGGCAAAACACCTGTCGATTATCCCCGCAGGACGAAAAAACCTGAACTCTCGCCGGAGTCGGCCGCATCTATTTTGGCGGCTCATAACATAAATGTTTGCCAGGACTGCGGCAAATGTTCATCCGCCTGCCCGGTGGCCCTGTCCGGGAAACAGTTTTCCCCAAGAGCAATCGCAAATGCGGCAGTGGCCGGCGACCTCGACTCCTCCTGCATCAAGGAGGACATCTGGTCTTGCCTCACTTGCGGCCTTTGCTACGACCGATGCCCTTCAGCGGTCAACTTTCCGGATTTCATAAAGGAGATGCGAAACGCCGCCTCCACAAATGGAAGGTTTGAGGCCCACGAAGGCTTTTTCCACTCCCTCATGCGCGCTATGACCTCGGCCCGCCTGCCCGTGGAGCACTGGAGATGGCTGCCGCCTGAAATTCAAACCGACCCGAAAAGTAAAATCCTCTTTTTCGGCGGATGCGCTCCCTACTTTGACACATTTTTCAAGAATCACCTGGCAATCAGCACCAGCGACATTTTAGCCGATGCGCTCAGGCTCATGAACTTTTTCGATATCCATCCGGCCATCATGCACAACGAGAGATGCTGCGGCCATGATTTGCTCTGGTCAGGTGACAGGGATAACTTTGTCAAACTCGCACGGCTCAATGTAGAGATGATCTCAAAGATGGGGATCGAAGAACTGGTTACCGCCTGTCCTGAATGCTACCGGGCATTTTCGCACGATTATCCCGAAAACGGTATCGAAACCGGATTCAAGGTTACCCATATCTTCGAACTCGCGGAGGCTGAAATCAGCAAGGGCGCCGTTGGTTTCGCAAAGCTCAACAGGAAGATAACCTTTCAGGACCCGTGCAGGCTTAGCCGCACACAAACCGGATGCCAACTGCCCAGGAATCTGCTTGAACGGCTAAACGTGCGCGCTTTCACAGAAATGCGCGACCGGGGGGCGTCATCCCTTTGCTGCGGCAACTGTGCATGGACAGGATGTGACAGTTACTCCAAAGCCATGCAGGTGAACAGGCTAAGACAGGCAAAAGAAACGGGAAGCGACCTCCTGGTGACGGCCTGCCCGAAATGCCAGATACACCTCAAATGCGCGATGGAAGATCCATTTCTCGAAGATGAAATCCGCATGGAAATGATGGACCTCACCTCCATTTTAGCCCGAACGATACAGTGGGAATAATAAGATGCAAAAACCTGCACACGGCGAAAGTCCAAGAATCGGCGTCTACATCTGCCATTGCGGATTGAACATCTCCAGAACTGTCGATTGCCCGAAAGTAGCCTCCGAGAGCGCCAAATTTGAACATGTGGCTCTTTCTCGAGATATCCAGTACGCATGTTCGGGACCCGGTCAGCAGAGCATCAGGGATGATATTGCCGAACTCGGGCTTGACCGACTGGTGATCGCGTCATGCTCTCCAAGGCTCCATGAACCCACCTTTCGGCAGATGATCGAGAGCGCAGGCCTGAATCCTTATCTTCTCGAAATGGCGAATCTGCGGGAGCAGTGCAGTTGGGTTCACATCAAGGAACCCGAGGCCGCAACCGAAAAGGCCGTCGACCTGGTGCGAATGGCCGTGGCCAGGGCTGCCAGGCTCGAACCTCTCCAGGGCCGCAAGATTCCGCTCAACAAGCGCACTCTCGTAATAGGGGGAGGCATTGCCGGAATCCAGGCGGCGCTCGACCTTGCCGATAACGGCTACGAGGTTGTGCTGGTGGAAAAAAAGGCCTCCATTGGCGGCCAGATGGCGCAGCTGGACAAGACCTTCCCTACCATGGACTGCTCCATCTGAATACTGGGGCCGAAGATGACGGATGCCGGTCGGCATCCCGGAATAAAGCTCCTCACCCTGTCCGAAGTGATCGATGTAAAGGGATATATAGGAAATTTCGAGGCCAGGATTCTGAAAAAGGCCCGCTACGTATCGGAGCAGGACTGCACCGCCTGCGGCGATTGCGCGGATGTGTGCCCGGTGGTTCGGCCCGATGAATTCAACTCCGGTCTTTCTACGAGGAGGGCCATCTACTCGCCTTTCCCGCAGGCGGTGCCCTCGGCTTACGTGATCAACATCAATGAGTGCCTGGGTCACAACCCGGTCGTGTGCGCCAAGTGCGCCGAGGTGTGCGAAAAGAAGTGCATCAATTTCCACATGTCGGATGAGGAAGTCATTGAACACGTGGGAAGCATAGTTGTCGCCACCGGTCTTGAAGCCTACGATCCCACGGAACTCGACGAGTACGGCTATACGCGATATGAAAATGTGCTGAGCAGCACCGAGTTTGAAAGGTTGGTAAGCGCCGGAGGCCCGACCGGCGGTGAGTTGATAAGGCCAACGGACAGGATGCCGCCCAAATCCATAGGCTTCATTCAATGTGTAGGTTCGCGCTCGGCAAAAAAAGGCGCCCCTTACTGCTCCAACATCTGCTGCATGAACACTGTCAAAAGCACGTTGATCCTAAAGGAACACTATCCCAATATGGATATAAAGGTTTTTTATATCGATATTCGTGCTTTCGGAAAAGGTTTTGAGGACCTCTACAAAAAGAGTCGAAGCCTGGGGGTGCAGTACATACGCGGTTTGCCCGGCAACGTTGTAGAGACCGGCGAACGCGGCCTGCGGATAGCCGTTGATAACGGGGCTGGTGGAAAAATAGCATTCCATAATCTGGACATGCTGATCCTGGCAGTAGGCATGAAGCCGTCCAAAACGACCAAAAAAATCCAGGAGATGTTAGGACTTCAGCTCTCACCTGACGGCTTTTTCCTGGAAGCCCACCCCAAGCTCCAGCCGGTCGATGCGGCCACTAAGGGCATCTATTTCGCCGGATGCGCCGAAGGACCAAAGGACATAAAGGAATCGGTCACCCAGGGATCGGCCGCTGCAGCGCGGGTCGTGCGCCTGCTTCACCATGGAGAAATGCTCTCAGATCCGATTACCGCCGAGGTTGTCCAGGAAGAATGCAAAATCTGCGGGAAATGCGCCGAGGTATGTCCATACGGCGCCATCTCCGTTGACGTGAAACGCAAAATCGCTGCAACCGTAAACCCTGCCGCCTGTTCGGGTTGTGGTACATGTGCCGCAGAATGCCCTTTTAATTCGATCGTCATGAACCACTTCACGGATGAACAGATTGTCGGCCAGATTGAAAGCGTCCTTTCGGAAGACCCGGCAACAAAGATTGTAGCCTTTGCATGCAACTGGTGCTCTTACGCCGGCGCCGATTACGCCGGGGTATCACGCCTTCAGTATCCGCCAACCGTTCGGCTTATCCGGACCATGTGTTCGGGCCGTGTGGACGAGTCTTTCATCTGGGAGGGATTTGCAAAAGGCGCCCCGGTCATCCTGGTCAGCGGCTGCCACATCGGCGACTGCCACTATATAAACGCAAACCAGTGGACAGTTAAGCGCATAGACAAGATTCACAAAAAAATAGAAAAGCTGGCAATAAGGCCGGAAAGGCTCCAACTCGAATGGGTCAGCGCCGCCGAAGCCATCCGGTTTGCCCGGTTGATGGAAGAGATCGAAACACTAAGGCGCGGGGTCACGCCGGAAGAGATCGAGCATACGGTGAGGGTGCTGGCTGAAAGAAAAAAGAATAATAATGAGTAATACCGATTTGCGTTCAAGTCGGGGCATCCGGGAGGGCATAAAGCCCTCCCCTACGAAGCGTAACGCGCCAACGACGTAGGGGCGGGGTGGACCCTCACTTCGCTTCGGGCCCCGCGCTTATCATGGAATCGTCACCTGACATGGATAGTCCGGCACCCGATCTTTTCGTGAGGGCGCATCCCCGCCCAATCTTGAACGCAAATTGGTATAAATCAGATCCTCTTAACTCTCTCTTAACTCCAAATCGAATATTAAGACCGGGGGATGATTCCTGTCCGGTCTCCATACCCGAGCTGCGATTCCCGTCAGAACGTTGCTGTCAGGTTTATGCCGCCGTAAAAATGAACGCTGTTTGTGTCCAGCGAATTGGCTTGCAGGTAGTCGTCGGCTGCGCTGGTCAAAGGCAGCCAGAGTCCGACTTTCGGAGCAATCGACAGACATTTGCCAATTGGAAACTTGATATCGGCGGTTAACTGGCAGGTGTGAAAATCCGAGTAGCTGCCGAGAGGTACTGTGGGGTCCAAAGACAATACATTATTATCATGATTGAGAATAAGATATCCGAAGTTTGCCCCAAGGTCCACGGTGGTCCCCTTGCAGAAGCAATCGACCGGAATGCTCTTGGAGAGGTCTAGCTCAAACCACTCATCCACGGAATGCATTACTTCGCCGTAAACAGTAAATGCCGCGGTGAACCACGGGAAAGTATAGCTTGCACCTCCGAACAATTCGTCTTCGTTCTGGCCGAAGGCGCTTTGCAATGGCGGGTTTAGGCCGTAGAATACGTTTCCGAAGAGTAATGAAAAATTCGTGCATACTTCCTTGGTATATGAAACTGTGAAGTCGGTCTCACTCCATTTCGATTGGCCATCTTCTATACCCGTCTGCAGAAAGGGATTGCTGCTGTGGCGGGAGGTGTCGAAATTCCCCCAGATATTAGCTGAAAAACCATTCCAGGTGATTGTTGCCGAAGGTTGGATGACAGCGCTGTCTTTGCTGTTGGCGAGTCCACGGAATATGTACTGGCTCAAGATATCTGTGGAAAACGTGTAAGACGCCCCTGCGGGCGCCGCCGCCTCTTCGGCCCACGCAGCCATAAAAGGAGAGAAGATAGTCAGTAGAAAGATCATTAATCCCAGTGTCTTTTTTCTGATTCCAAATGAGTTCATTTCATTAGCCCCTTCTTTTGATGTATCCGATCATGCCGCCTCATTAATAGCAGGCCGTTGTCTGTTGATACCGGTTCCTTTTGGCTCCGCCTTGGGGTCCATAACCACGACGGTCAGACCATGGGCTTTGAGAATCAACTGTTCGACGACTGTTTTTCGCCCGAGCAGCCTTCTCCACCATGGCAGAGGCCCCGGCCGGCCGATGACGATGTGGCCGACCCGGTACTCCCTGGCAAAATGCAGGATGGTATCCACGATATCTTCGCCTTTATACGTGAAGACTATTGCGCCAAGCGTGTTGGCAAGGGTCAACGTCTCCCCGAGATAGCGCTGGGTGCTTGCGTCTATGGCAGTGGGCGATTCCGAAGGGCGCTGGACGTAAACGGCGTACCAGTTGCGGTTCAGGCGTCCTGCAAGCCTCGATCCGTAGCGCAGAAGCCCCGCACTGTTAGGCCCGCGAGAACTCAAACAAACCATCACCTGATCGGGGGCCGTTCCGTGTTCTTCCTCGGGGGTGCTTCGTCGCTTCAGATCGATCTGGGAGGCAAGCTCCCTGAAAGCGAGTTCTCGCAGCTCATTGAGATTAGTGCGCTTGAAGAAATTATCGAGAGCGGTCGAGACCCTTTCCCGCGTGTAAATTTTACCCTCTCTCAAACGCTGCTGCAGGTCCTCGGGCGCCAGATCGACGTTGACGATCTCGTCGGCTTCCGCAAGGATCGAATCCGGCAACCGTTCGTGGACTTTAACTCCGACCAACTGTTCCACTGTGTCGTACAGGCTCTCCAGGTGCTGAATATTGAGTGTGGTAATAACGTGAATACCCGCAGCCAGAAGGTCCTGGACGTCCTGGTAGCGTTTTGCGTTTTCGCTGCCCGGAACGTTGGTATGAGCCAGTTCATCGACGAGCGCCACCTCCGGGTGGAGCGCCAGCATCGCATCGAGGTCCATTTCTTCAAGGAGAATGCCGCGATACAGAATCTGCTTTCTTGGCACGACCTCCAGCCCCTCTATCAGTTTTGCCGTTTCCGCCCGCCCGTGGGTTTCCACCAGACCGACAACGACATCGACTCCTTCCTGCTTCAGACGCTGCCCTTCGAGCAGCATCTGATACGTTTTTCCGACCCCTGGTCCATAGCCCAGATAAACCTTCAGCTTGCCACGTTGCGAGCGGCGTATCAACTGAAGAAAGCTAAGGGCCTTTTCTTCGGACATTTTTACTTCTCCCTGAAGCTTATGGCGTTCCGTAACGCTTATCGAGTTCCAGGTTTACTTCGAGAACGTTTATAAACTTCTCGCCTGCAAGTCCCCCCCATGGCGCCGAAGCATTTTCCTGCAAGATCCCCTCGATCTCTTTTTGAATCTGGGCCGGCTCGCGTTTCAAGTCTTCCGCTCTTTTGGATGCCACGCGCTCCAGTTGAAACTGCGCATTTTCCATCGAGATGTGCGGGTCCAGTCCTGAAGCCGAGGCTGTAACATAATCTCCCGGCACGTCCTGGAGTTCGACGTCGGGGTGGTCTTCACGCCACATCAAAAAGAAGGTCGATTGAATGTCACTGCCCGAATCGATCACATCGATCGTGGTCACCGATTTCCCGCCCTCTGTCTTGGTTGTCGCCGTAAGGAATTTGCCGGGATGTTTCTCCGAAAAATCCTTGAAGAACACCACTGCCAGGTCCGGGGCCTTCGGCTCGGGAGTGGTGGGATTGTCCTTGATAAATTGGGCCACGATCTTGGGATTGGCCTTTGTCCAGTCGTCCACATAGGCCCCGTGTGCATCATCCGTTTTTACCCAGGCCTGGGCAAGCGAATTGTGCTGGTCCGCCCATTGTCCCACAATCCCCGGTTTTGCCTGGTATTTGTCTGCACTGAACCAGCTCTCGACGTCCGGGGCAACGAGCTGCCCGGCCTTTGGTCCGCTCTTATACTTCACAACAGGTCCGAGCGACCGGCCCACCCGGTCGCGAAGCCCGTAATTGGATGCAGCAAGGGCCGACGAAGCCGATGCGGAGGCATCGTAAGAGGCCGCGGAGGGCCGGGGCTGAAAATATTCATCTTTTGTAAAGGGCTGGGCGATCAGTTTCGATCCAACGTACTTGCCGTCCGGCCCCTTCAGCATACTGCCGTTAGACTGAAAAGGGAACAAAGTTTGTCCGATCACCCACAGCACCAGAGGATAAACAATGCAGGTGACGGCCACTCCGAATATCAAAAGTAGAATGCTTTTAGAAAGATATTTCATCATATCCGTGTCTCCTGAAACTCATGTTTTTAGCTGGCCAAGTGCAGGGCTGTCATCACCACGTCGATCAGTTTTATTCCAATGAACGGTAAAAGCACGCCGCCAAGTCCCCATATCAGCATGTTTCTTAGCAGCAGGGCATCGGCGCCGAGAGGCCGGTAGCGGACCCCTTTGAGTGCAACCGGGATGAGGGCGGGAATAATCAACGCATTGAAGATAACACACGAGAGGATCGCCGATGTCGGCGAATGAAGGTGCATAACGTCAATCACCTTAAGCCACGGCAGGGTGCCGGCAAACAGCGCGGGAATGATAGCGAAGTATTTCGCGACGTCGTTTGCAACGGAAAAGGTTGTGAGTGCGCCTCGTGTCACGAGGAGCTGTTTTCCGACTTCCACCACTTCGATCAGCTTTGTCGGATCGCTGTCCAGGTCAACCATGTTGGCTGCTTCCTTGGCCGCCTGGGTCCCGGCGTTCATGGCCAGCGCGACGTCTGCCTGCGCAAGTGCAGGGGCATCATTTGTGCCGTCACCCATCATGGCAACCAGTTTTCCGCCCATCTGCTCTTTTTTGATGTACGCAAGCTTTGTTTCCGGTGTAGCTTCGGCCAGGAAATCATCGACTCCGGCCCTTTTTGCTATCGTTGCAGCCGTAAGCGGATTGTCGCCGGTGATCATAACAGTTCGAAGCCCCATTTTTCGCAATCGTTCGAAGCGTTCAGCCATGTGAGGCTTCAATATATCCTCAAGAACCACCAAGCCGGCAATATTGGGGCCATCGGCGACGGCCAGGGGCGTAGCGCCCTGGGACGCCACGCTGGTGACCAGCGAGCTGAGTTCCGTGGGTACGTTGCCGCCGTTACCGCCGATAAATTTAATAATGGCGTCCGGCGCGCCTTTCCTTATCTGTTTTCCGTCAGGCAGATCTATCCCACTCATGCGCGTTTGCGCCGTAAATGGAATGAACTTAGCCTCCGGCGACACATCTACCGGCGCATGGCTATCTTTTTCGAATAACTGCACTATGCTTTTGCCCTCCGGGGTGGCATCGGCGGCGGAGGCCAGTGCGGCAAGCCGTCCCACATCGGAGGCCGAGTATTTTCCAACCGGCAGGAATGTGGTCGCATTCCTGTTGCCTATGGTGATGGTCCCGGTCTTATCGAGCAGCACGACATCGATATCACCGGCCAATTCCACGGCCTTCCCGCTCTTGGCTATGATATTTGCCTGAAGAGCCCGGTCCATGCCCGCAATTCCAATCGCTGCAAGCAGTGCGCCGATGGTGGTCGGAATGAGACACACAATAAGGGCGATAAGGGTCGGGACGTCGGTCCCGAGACTTTTCACAGGCTCCGAAACGCCCAGGTAGCTCTGCATGTAGAGCTCGGCATTGCGGGCCATGGGCAAAAGCGGTATCACCACGATGAGAAAGACCAGCGTGAAGGCTGAGAGAACGAGGGTCAGGGCGATCTCGTTGGGGGAGCGCTGGCGGATGGCGCCCTCGACCAGTGCAATCATCCGGTCCAGAAAGGATTCGCCGGCGCTGCTCGTTATCTCGACCACGATACGGTCCGAGAGTACGACTGTACCTCCGGTAACTCCCGACCGGTCGCCGCCCGCCTCACGAATTACCGGCGCAGATTCGCCGGTTATCGCCGATTCGTCAACCGAGGCTATTCCCTCGATGATTTCTCCGTCCCCCGGAATTGCCTGTCCCGCCTTTACTACGACCCGGTCACCCTGTTTGAGATCTGCCGACGAGACTTCTTCGACGGCGCCTTTCGCCGTCAGGCGATAGGCAACAGTGTCGTGGCGGGCCTTTTTAAGCGATTCAGCCTGGGCCTTACCACGAGCCTCTGCAAGGGCGGTGGCGAAATTGGCGAAAATGACCGTCAAAAAAAGCCATACATCAAGGGCTATAAAGTAACTAATGGACACCTGGCTCGTGGAACCGCCCAATGCGGCTTCGACAATATAGAGAAGGGTAAGAACGGCCCCAACCAGGACTACGAACATGACCGGATTATTCCACTGGAGGTCGGGTCTCAGCATGACAAGCGCCTGCTTCAAGGCGACAGTTACTGTCTCCTTTTCCAACAGCTTCCGTGCTTTAACCCGGCGCACCGGCTGCTCCGAACCCGGACGAGCCTCCCCTACCGGTATTTTAAAATCTCGAACTTCCGTGCTCATATCTGGAACTCCTTTGAGTGCATCGTTTTTTCGCCGCACTTAATATCGGTTTTCATCAACGCTCCTGACGATCATCCCCCAAAAGGCATCGGGCCGAAGTGCTCCGCCACGGGTCCCAGCACGGCGACGGGCAAAAAGAGCAATCCAGCGATGATAATCACGGTCCCAAACAGGAGAAAACCGAACGTTACGCTGTCATCGCGAAGCGTGCCAAGACCAAAGGGGCTCGATTTCTTTGCCCCAAGGGACGCCGCCATCGCCATGGGTGCGACAATCGGCAGAAAACGGCCGAAAAGCATGGACAAAGCGGCAGCGATGTCGAATGCCACCGCGCTCGGTCCCGGACTCGCTGCATTCCAAAAACCGTACGTGACGCCCAGACCGTCGAACGCAGAACCGTTATTGGCCGTAGCGGAAGAGAACTGGTAAAGAATTTGCGTGAAGCCGTGCGCGCCGGGGTTGCTTATTGCCGCAAGCCCCCAGGACGTCGCGGCGAAAAGCCCCGTGGGCAGAAGAATCAAAACCGGGTGCACCAGGATGGCGATCATTGCGAATGTCACCTCGCGGGCACCGATTTTCTTGCCCAAATATTCCGGCGTTCTTCCCACCATCATGCCGGCGATGAAGATCCCGACGATGATGAAAGTCAACATGTTGATCATGCCCACGCCCTTGCCGCCGTACACGCAGTTTAGCCACATACCGGCCAGAGGCGCAAGCGCGGCCACCGGGTTGAGGCTGTCCTCCTCGGCATTGACCGCGCCGCATGTCACGTCGGTGGTCAGGGCATCAAAAGTTGCGCCGGCCGAAACTCCGAAACGCATTTCCTTGCCTTCGAGATTGCCCTGATGCTGCTCGACGGGCAGGCTCGCAACTGCCGGCATACTCACCGTAAGCTTTCCTCCGGGAGATGCCGCGCTGGGGACTTCGAACTTTTGTTCCACAGCTTGTCCGGTTAGGCCGGGGTTGGGTTTCAGCGTATCGAAATAGACCGACCATCCGATCGTGCCTGCCATCATGATGAACATGACAACGAAAATCACCAGGGAATGCCGGAACCTGTTCAGCATTCGCCCGAACATAAATACCAGGGCAAACGGGAAAACCATCATCGCCAGTGTGTTGAAAAAATTGGACAGACCAGTGGGGTTTTCGAACGGGTGCGCGGAGTTCATGCCGTAGAATCCGCCACCGTTGGTGCCCAGCATCTTCATCGATTCGAAGGCGGCGACCGGCCCCACGATAACGGTTTGCGTTTTGGCCTCGCCCGTGTCGGTAGTGCCCATCGCCCCCGCTTCAACCGTCGTAACATCGTGCGAGGTTTGGAAGGTCATCGGGCTGCCCTGTGTTATGAAAATGAGGCCGAATATAAGGGCGGCCGGCACGAACATGTAGACCAGCACGCGCCATATATCGACGAAGAAGTTACCAACCGACGAATCGCTTCGCAGCGCGCGGATGATCGCGGTCAGCGCAGCCAAACCTATTGCGGCAGACAGGAAAAGGTTGAAAATTCCGAAAAAGATCTGGCTGAAGTTCGACAGGTGCTGGTCGCCGGAATAATGCTGGAGATCAGTATTGGTCATGAAGGAGACGACGCTGCTTAAAATCGTGCTCGGGGCCAGCATCGTAAGCCCCCTGGGGTTAAGCGGCGTGTATGGCTGGAGCGCCAGGACCAGGAACCCGAAGACGAACATCAGGGTATTGAACGTGAGCAGGGAAAATAAATACTGTTTCCAGTTTTGCCCGCCGCTGTCCAGCCTCTGTTCGAACCAGCGAAAAACCCCCGGAGGGCGGTATTTTCCATCCATGATCCACGCCATATAACGGCTCAACGGGAATGCAACGACTGTGGACGTTACAAGAAGCGCTATAGGTAGTAACCATACCTGAATAAATGTCATTTGTTCTTCCTTTCAGGGCGGTGGGGCGGTGGGACCGCCGGCCGAGTTATCCGCCGCCTTTGGCGGCGGTAAGAAAAATCCCCCTGCCCCTTTAGCAAAGGGCGAGAAGAGACCTGTCTAGAACCATTCCGGCCGTATCATTGCAACAATAAGATAAACAAAAAGAAATACTGCAACAGCCGCTGTAATGTAGAGCATCGCTTGAACTCCTTTGCCTCATATTTTCTCGCAAGCTTTCACGAACACAAAAACTACTCCCATCCACACGATTCCCAGGAAAAACATTCCCGGCAGCCAAATTGCCAGATCCATCTCTCATACTCCTTTTAAATAGAAATCCCTCAATTCCTAAATTCCTCAATGTCGCTTGTCATACGGCCTTCATCTCGTTAGCAAATCTGTCGGCAGCCTTCAGTTTGAAACTGAACCTGGTGCCTTCCCCTGGTTTACTGCTCACCTCTATCTTGCTGCCGTGGGTCTCGACAATCTCCTTCACGATGGCCAGGCCCAATCCCGTGGTGCTCTGCCGCACCGCCCCCGGCACGCGAAAGAATTTTTCAAAAATATGGGGCACACACTCCTGTGGTATCCCCGAACCGTTATCCTCGACGGTGAAAAGCACCGAGTCTTCCTCACTTTTCGCGGATATCTTCACGTGTCCGCCCGGAGAGGTAAATTTGAGCCCATTGCTGAGCAGGTTGGAGAAGACGATTTCAAGTCTCAGCCTGTCGGCAAGGACCTCGGGGATGTCACCGCTCAAGTCGAGGATCAGAGAAATTCCCCGATCCACGTAGGCGGGCCTCATCTCCTCGGTGACATTGAGGAGCACCTGCTCGGGACTCACCGGAACCATCTCGATATTTGAATCTCCCGATTCCAGTTTATGAATGTCAAGCAGGTTCTCGATAATACGGTAAAGCCGCTCGCTATCCTCCCTGGCCGCCATCAGGAGTTCCGACTGTTTGGAAGAAAGCGGACCGAGCTTTTCATTGAGGAGCACATGGACTGCAAGCCTGATTGAAGTCAGAGGGGTCTTTAGTTCGTGTGAAACAATGGAAATCAGACCGCTTTTTACCTCATCGAGCCGCCGGAGCCGCGTCACGTCGGCCAGGATGATCGTCACTCCTATGAGCCGTCTTTCCTCGTCCAGTATCGGGACCGCCTCGGGCAGAAAAAAATGTTCCTCTCCATCCTTGAAGACCTGAATGGCCGAATCGTATGTCTTAAGGCGCACAGGACGCATTTCACGCGATGCGCGTTCAAAGAGTTCACGTATCTTGTCGTTTTCAACCGACTGGATTGTCGTCCCCGCTTTAAGGTCAAAAAGAAGTTGAGCCGTTTCGTTGGAAAGCTCGATATCGCCTATGGCATTGCAAATGGTTATGGCATCCGAAAGCGAGTTAAGGGCCGAAAGCGTGGCCTTCTCGGAGCGAATCAACCGCGCGCGGCTCGTACGCCTCAGCTTGCGCAGGGTCGAGGTCATCTCGTTGAAAGCTTCCGCAAGCTGGCCGATTTCATCTGCCGATCTGGCCTTTACGACAAGATCGAGGTTTCCCTTCTGAATTTCTTTCACCGAGCGGGTAAGACTGGATATCGGCCTCAAAATCGACGGTCCGATGATCACAACGAAGATCAGGGCCAGTACTGCCCCGACCAGCACCAGCAACATTACATTACGATTTGTTTTGTCTGCCTGCCGGCGCACCTGGCCATCGGCGGAAACCATGTTCTTGAAGTTGATGTCGATTATTTGCTGAGCCGCAATGAGGACCGCGTCCGATAGAGGCAGCAGCCTCCTCAGGTAAAAATCACGGAGCGAAGCGCCGTTGCGCGGCATTTGAAGAAAAGTCTCCAGCTCTTTCCTGTAATTATTCCACGACGCTGTCAACTGGTCTGTAAGCTCTTTTTCGCCGGGCAGGGAAATATTGTCCTGCTGGAATTTGAGACCGCGCGAGAACTTGACAATGTCTGAATCTATATTCGTCTTGTTGGCGCCGCTTTCCCAAAGGTATGCGTCAGCGCTCCGCTCAATTTCCTGAATCGCCTGCTTCATGGTCAGGCACGCGACAACACGGTAATAGTCTTCGCTGAAAATTCGCTCAATGGTTTTGCTCGATTCAGTAATGGTCCTGATGCTGATAAGGCTCACCACCAGAAGTATCAGCAACGGTCCACACGACGCCAACACCAGTTTGGTTTTCAAACTCATGAATATGCCTTCCCCCTCAAGTCGACTTTGCTAAGGCAAACGCCGTGCCAAATGCACTATAAGAGTAAGTTAAGCAATTTCAATTGATTAACCGGAAATAACAAAGACGGGGTATTTTGGAAAATTTCAAAATGAAGGATTAAGGCATTTCAGGCATTTCACAATGAAATGGAAGCGGGAAGCGGGAAGCGGGAAGCGGGGAGCAGGGAGTAGGGGGAAAGAACTTCCTGCTTCCCGCTACTCGCTTCCTGCTTCAGAGGCCATATTTCTTGCGTTTTCTCCAAAAAGTCACTGAGTCCATTCCCAAAATCCGGCATGCTTCCTCAATGGATTTGCTCGCTGCGAGCACGCGCCGGATATGGGTCCTCTCAAGCTCTTCCATTGTAACTAGATCGCCTGCTTCCGGTTCATGTTCCAAAGGCTTTAGTTTGAGCGGCAAGTGATGAACCCCCACTTGAGAGTCTTTGCATAATAGGACCGAGCGTTCGATCGAGTTGCGCAGTTCCCTCACGTTGCCGGGCCAATCGTAGTTTCTGAGGGCTTCGCACGCATCGTCCGAAAATCCGAGTGCCTGCCGGTGATTCTGCCTGGCAAAGAAAGCCAGGAGGCCATCGGCCAGCGGGATAATGTCCTCGCGGCGCTCTCGAAGCGAAGGGATTGTGATCTCTACGACATTGAGTCTATAGAAAAGGTCCTCTCGAAACCGACCCGCACTGATTGCCGATTCGAGGTCGATATTGGTCGCCGCAATGATTCTCAGATCGGCTTTCCTGGTTTTAAGGTCGCCAAGGCGCTCATATGCTCTTTCCTGGAGGACCCGCAGCAGCTTCGCCTGAATGGAAAGAGGCAAATCACCAATTTCATCCAAAAAGAGGGTCCCTCCTTCGCACGCTGCGATGCGCCCCGGATAATCACGCGAGGCGCCGGTGAAAGACCCTTTCGCATGTCCGAAAAGTTCGCTTTCAAGCAACTCGGCAGAAAGCGACGGACACGAAACTGTCCCGAATGGTTTCAAAGACCGGCCGCTCCAGGAGTGGATTGCATGAGCGAGAATGGTTTTGCCCGTCCCGCTTTCGCCGCGAATGAGGATGGTGGCTTCGCTGTCCGCCACCTGCCTGGCCATTGCCAAAGCTCTCTGCATGGCCGGGCTTCGGCTCTCGATGATGGCTTCCGGGACAAATTCTTTCAACCTTTCCTGAAGGGCCGCCACTTTCTGCTCAAGAGTCCTGACCTCAAAAACTTTACCGACCATCACCGATACCTGATCGTTGGTAAATGGTTTTGGCAGGTAGTCGAAAGCACCGCGCCGCATAGCTTCCACCGCAGTATCGATAGAAGCGTATGCCGTAATCACGATACATTTGATCCAGGGGCACAGCCCCAGGAGTTTCTCGATTAGATCCAGTCCGGATTCCGAACCCAGACGAAGGTCCACCAGGGCCAGATCAAAATAACGCGAGTTTGCCTCAACCAGGGCATCTTTGGGATTGCCCACAGCAGTTACCCGGTGCCCCTCGGTCTCCAGGGCGATGCCGAGGGTCTTCCGGATATTGGGTTCATCATCAACGACAAGAACGGAAAGGACCATGAGAGTTTTGAGTTTCCAGTTTTTAGTTTTTAGTTTT
>Ga0209517_10002192_pt1 | contig 28020 bp, 18 predicted proteins | sample PeaSoiMetSII2010_FD_187695 | JGI IMG/M metagenome (GOLD analysis project Ga0209517, IMG submission 187695) | Peat soil microbial communities from Weissenstadt, Germany - SII-2010 (SPAdes) (version 2) | ecosystem: Environmental > Terrestrial > Soil > Wetlands > Peat | place: Germany...
GCGACATGAACCAACTCTTCAATTCGATGGACCCTTCTCCGTTCATTGAAAAGGATCTCGACGACGACGCGGAAGAATTCATCGTAAGCTGGGCCCAAGAATTCTCCCCTAACGCTCCGCTCAAATTGCGCATTTACTTGGACCAGTGGCCGGCCGAAGACCCCAAAGAGTTGATCAGGACGGCCGTCCGCAACCATTTTGATCACCGTGCCAAAATCACTGACCTGGAGTTTAAGCGGCTCCTAAGGCAAGGCCGCACCAGTCTTTTCATCGGGCTGCTGTTCTTGGCTGCATGTCTAATTCTCAGCAAGATGTTGTTGGGTCATGATGCGGGCACCTGGGCTGCCATCGCGCGGGAGAGCCTCACGATTGCCGGATGGGTCGCCATGTGGCGACCCATGCAGATCTATCTTTATGATTGGTGGCCTCTGCTGCGACGGAGCCGGATTTATGCCAAGCTGAGCCACATGCCGGTGGAACTCGTCCCAAAGCCAAGAATTGAGTAGAAGCTAAATTCTTTACGGTTCACTGTGACAGACTTCTTGCGGGCTCAAGGACAGACTTTCGCGGGCATGGCCGAAGCGTTCTCGATAGCAGGTCTGGAATTTCGTGTGAATACCGCTGTCTTTTCAGGAACAGCCGCGACCGTCCCGCCGGCACCAATCGTGTCTCTAGGAGAGCTCAGAGCGAATTCCCGATTTCTTGGCTGGTCCGACAGAAAAGCTATCGTCGCTGAATACTCCGAAGAAGCAGTCCATTTGCATAATCGCGGTGCCCTGGTACGCCAATGTTCCCCTTCCGTCGGACGTCCGGGAACGAGCCATTCTGCACAGTATTCCGAGCGGGAATGAGCAAATCTATTGAAGGTTTAAGAGAGCAGTCTATCCGGAAACCAGACCCACCCATCTGTGGCAAAGGGCAGACTTGTGGTTTCTAGGGTGCAGCCCGACAGCGGTAGCGCGCGGAGAATGTAGGCACCCAATGCTACAAACAACCCGAGCGAGGACTCCGGCGCTGCATTAAATTGGTGGAGGCCAAAATGGCAAAGCTTGGTTTATTTGAGAATCCAGATTCCAACGATGAGCTCGTTCGTGATCTTGAGGACAGCGGTTACCCTGTGGATGGCTCAAGAGAGCAGTTTATTCGGCAACCAGATGGTCTAGTGCAGTGCGTTGAAAATGGCGACCGTTATGTCGCGTGAGTGTTCCGCGTGGGGATAGAGAAGAAAGGAAAAGCCTTTAACCGCAAAGCGCGCAAAGGGACATCCGCAAAGATCGCGAAGAGAAGCCGGAAAGCGCAAACCATAAAGGACGATCTGCTTGACGCACTACACTAGCTGTGGCGACAAGCGAACTTGTAGCGACTCCGGTGCAACTCGACAAGGGCAGCGCGCAGAGAATTTGCGCCACCCCAAGCGAAGACAAAAGCAGAAGTGATGGCGACGTACCGAAACAAGGCAATGCTGCAGACAGTACCATCCAATAAGCCATGAACCTGTTCGACTCATTCCAAATCCGCGATATTTCTTTTCGTAACCGCATTGCCGTCTCTCCCATGTGCGAGTACTCGAGCGAAGACGGCTTTGCCAACGACTGGCATCTCGTCCACCTCGGCGCTCGCGCCGTTGGGGGCGCGGGCACCGTCCTCACCGAAGCCACCGCTGTCGTCTCCGAGGGCCGCATCAGTCCCTCCGACCTCGGCATCTGGAAGGACGCACACGTCGAGAACCTCGCGCGTGTCGTCCGCTTTCTCCGCCAGCACGGCGCCGTAGCCGGAACCCAACTCGCCCACGCTGGCTTCAAAGCCTCCACCGGCGCTCCCTGGCGCAATCACGGCGCTCCCGTTCCCATCGCCGATGGCGGCTGGCGTCCCATCTATTCCTCCACGGCCAAGGGCTTCACCCCGGAATCCATTCAGCCCGAAGCTCTCAAACTCGAAGGCATCGCACGGATCGCCCACGCTTTCGCAGAGGGCGCTCGCCGCAGCCTCGAAGCTGGCTTCGAACTCGTCGAAATCCACGGAGCCCACGGCTACCTCGTCCACCAGTTCCTCTCGCCGCTGGTCAACACCCGAACCGACCAGTACGGCGGTAGCTTTGAGAACCGCACCCGCATCCTGCGCGAGATCATCGAAGCCGTCCGCAAAGTCTGGCCCGAACGTCTCCCCTTGTGGCTCCGCATTTCCGCCTCAGACTGGACCGAGGGCGGCTGGACCATTGAGGATTCCATTGCCCTCGCCCGGCAGGTCAAGCCGCTCGGCGTCGATCTTATCGACGCATCCTCGGGAGGCATTGTTCCCGGGGCAAAGATTCCTCTCGGTCCCGGCTATCAAACTCCTTTTGCCGAGCGCATCCGCCGCGAGGCGGGCATCCTCACGGGAGCCGTCGGCATGATCACCGCGCCCGAGCAGGCCCAGCACATCATCGCCACCGGGCAGGCCGACATAGTGCTGTTGGCTCGCGAGCTCCTGCGCGATCCCTACTGGCCGCTGCGCGCCGCCCACGTCCTCAAGCAGCAAATCGCCTGGCCCAAACAATACGAACGCGCCCGCTTCTAAAAAAGAAAACGGACGCAGTAAAAGAGAGGCAAGGCCGCCAAGCCTGCCTCTCTTGTCGGATTCGAACTCCATCCCGACAAGACACGCCGGATTGAGTTCGGGCGGTTTGCCGAGCAAAACCGGGAACGAAGAGGGGAGGGCAAGCCTGAGACTTTCGACTTCCTGGGATTCACGATGTTTCCCGTCAACGCTTTTCAGCGTGACCCGGCAAATTCGGCTTAAAGGTCCGGCTGCGCGATCTTCTTTACTTTCAGGACCACGCATTGCGACGCGCTGATGCGCAATCTCGGCTGTGGCTTCTCACGACCAAAAACTTGGGCAAGACTTGGGCAAAGAATCGACCCCGAATATGGTCCAAATCGGAGGTCGAGGGTGTAAGAGTCGTCGAATCAACAACAACTTAGATTGACCGAAGGTCAGTGATTCACCCGTAGTCGGGTCGCCAATGTGGTACAAAAAGCCTGCCTGCACCTGTGAAACGCCTGCCCCGACCCCAACCCCTAGGACACTCAATCCAACCCTCGATTGGGCATCCACTCTCGCCACGATTCAACCATTCAACCTAACACCCCAGATACGAAAAGAGACGAGCCTGAAACTGGGCGAGTTCCACAGGTGCAGAGCATTCCTCGCCGTCGTTCGCCACGTGATTGATTCGAGTGCTGATGGGAGCACCGCATCAGCGGACCATCATAGGGCTTCGCCCAAGCGTCTGCCGTCAGGACTACGGGTTCTCGGGAAAAAAGGGCGATTGGGTGCATGGGTGCAACTGAGTTTGCACCCAAGATTCGTAAGCGATACCAGACCAATGAGTTAGCTGTTGACTCTACTGAATTCGGGACCAGGGGGTCGGAGGTTCAAATCCTCTCTCCCCGACCAATTCCTTCAAGCAGTTAGAGCGAATTCAGCCGAGCTTTTTTTCGTGCAACAGGGTGCAACTGGCAATTTCGGTACCACAGTGGGCATGTGGAACGTATGCCGACCATGTGGGGCTACAGCATCGAGATTTCCGACATTTTCGGGAGTCGTCGCTGGGGTTGATTGGGATCGACGAAAGATAACTGGACCTGTCCAATTCCAACAAGATTGAACGTGAAGCGATCGGAGCCGAACGCCTCCAGGGCCTTTTTGTAGGTGATGAACTCAAGCTTCTGTCCGCGCGCGAAGATCTCCAGCATGCAATAGCCCGCGATGATGTCGGTCACGTTCTTTCGAGGAGCGCAGCATCTCTCGATCAGCCGATTCAGAAACCGCGGACTACCCAGGCGGATGAAGTCACTCTTCAAGCTTCCCGTGATTCTTATCACTGGAGTGGGAACTGCGGTTCGTGTCGGGGAGGAATTGTCGAAGTGCAACAACTGACCCGGTTGCGAGAAATATTTGATGATCGCCTCAGAGATTCGGGGAATCTCGAAACTCGGCGAGTTGCTCAGGATCTCCGCAACCGCCGGGAGTCCATCTTTCGATGCGAGCGCCGCTTCAATGATTTCCGTAGCATCATGCATGCGGCACGCGGCGTACGCGGTCCGCGCGTTCCACTCGTATTCCCTCAACTTCGCAAATTCGCCCGTCTCGACCCAGTATTGCGCCGCGAGAAAATCGTGCAGCGTGCGATGAACAAACTCGTAGCCCTCCTCGCAAGGCACGAGGATGCCGTAGAAGCGGGCGGTTTCCATGAGCACTTGCCGCGCATCGACCCTGTCGTAGGTCAGCAGATCGAGCTGCTTCCGGGCGAGCTCCTCGGCACGATGTTGCGGCACGTGAGCGGACTTGGCGATGTAGGCGATCCGTTTTAGAACTTGGATCCGATCCTTCCCGTCCAGTGGAGTGACGGCGTGCCTGTCGAGCCCTTTTTGCTCGTCCCATCGATAGCACAACACATCAAGGGCGCGCTCCAGGAGTCGCATTGCACTCTCCGATTGCACGCTCGCTCGACTCGTCTTGAGGATGCACGCGAGCGCCAAGAGCAGCGGGTGAGAAAGGAACTCAGAGAATCCCCTGGCCTCGAAGTCGTCGACGACCTCTTTCGGATCAAGCTTCGATTCGTACGCTGACAAGAACGCCCGAACAAAGCGATATTTGTCTTCGAGCGTGAAGCCGTCGATCCGCACTTCCCGGGCCGCGAGCTGAAAAACCTGGTAGTACTCCCGGCAGCTCAGAAAAAAAATGCCGACGGCGAGAGCTTGGTACTTGAGCAGAGCTTCCGAAACACGTCGCCGATCATGGACCGATAGCTCGTCGTAGCCGTCGACGAGAAGGAGGGTTCGGGACTTGTGCTGTTTTCCCTGGATTCTTGAAGCCGTGTCGACGAAGCGCTCCAGATCGTTGACGGCTGTCCAGCGGGTGCGAACAGAGGTCAAAGTGCGACTCTTCCGTTTCGCACTCTGAGTCATTGTGCACCATTTCGAGGGCAATTGAACGTACTCGGCGACTTTCTCAGAGGGCTGCGGAAGTGATTGCTCCGAAAGGGGCTTCTGAGCCGCAGAGTGCGACTTCGCACTTTTTCGCAGCACCCGCACTCGCACCCGTTGAGACACTTGTCTTTCACGTATTTTCAGGTACTTGGCAGTCCCCGCTAGCCTGTTAAGTTGTTGAAAGTATTAAATAGGAGAGAATTGGCAAGGTCGCACTCTACCACTGAGTTACTCCCGCTCGTTGTCTCATTCTACAGCACTTGCGCGTTTCGGCAAAATTACTGCACCGGCACTGCGCTCCCGCTCGTTGTCATCCTTTTTTCCACTTCAGCTGGAGTATCGGCAGGAACCGCTCGATGAATTGCACTTGCCCTAATTTGGCTGGTCATCCTGTTGTTCGCCGTGCTGCCTTACTTCTCTCATGACCGATTCCCAAATCTGCGAAAGAGGTTGGGCGGCGTGTTGAGTCAGGAGTCGCTCCAGCCGTTCCAGACCAAACTCTTCGTCGCGCTCGTTGACCACTTCCGTAATGCCATCGGTAAGCAGCAGGAACAAGTCGCGCGGCGAATAATTGACGCTTTGGCTCGCGTAACGCCCACCTGGAATTCGGCTGGAATGGAGTATATCTGGGATTTCGGCCCTCACGTGTCCCTATCGACCTCATCTTCTGCCTGTCACGAATGGTAAGAGTGCGCAGCTACAGTCCTAGTGCAACTTCTTGGTTGACTCCGGCGAATGAGTTTCGATAATGTTCAGACCTGATCATTTTACGGGCGGGCCGGTGTCTTCTTATTAATTACGCTGGGCAATTGTTCGCTAGTCAATTGGTCCTGCATACGAAACCGCCGTCCTTCCTGGGTTGAGGGCGACCCTGCCTTCTCCGACGAGTCGCTCCGAGCTTGATCACCAAGGAGCTCCTATGAAAGCGCGCATCTTCTTCTTTGTATTCTTTCTTTTGATCGCGATGAGCATGTGGGCCCAGACCTTTCGCGGAACAATCTTAGGAACGGTGACCGACCCGTCCGGAAAGTTCGTGGCTGGCGCGACCGTGAAAGTGAAAAATGCAGGCACGGGGCTGGAGCGGACGGCTACTACCGGCACCGACGGAGGCTATAACATCCCCGAACTGCCGGTCGGGAGCTATAGCGTTACGGTCACGCAAAGCGGATTTCAGACTTCGGTGACAACCGGTGTGGAAGTGGACGTGGCCACGGAACGCCGCGTGGATGTGCAGATGAAAATAGGACAGGTGACGCAGACAGTGGAAGTCGCCGGCGGAGACCTGCCCCAGATCGAAACCACCAGTGACGACCTCGGCGGTGTCCTGACCTCCAATACAGTCGAGGATATGCCGATCAACGGCCGCGACTACACCAAGCTGATCTATCTCAATCCCGGTGTCGCCGGCTCGCCGGACCAGATCACCGACTCTCCCGGATCGTTCGGCGAGTTCTCCATGAACGGCGCCCGAGGACGGTCCAACAATTACATGCTGGACGGCACCGATATGAACGACGGCTACCGCAACGATCCGGCCATCAACCAGGGCGGCGTGTTTGCGGTTCCCTCGGCGATTCTGCCCATCGGAGCGGTGGAAGAGATGAAAGTGCTCTCCAACTTCCAGCCCGAGTACGGACGCAACGCCGGGGCGGTGGTCAACATAGTGACCAAGAGCGGCAACAATAACCTGCACGGCGAGGCATTCGAGTATTTCCGCAACGATGCTCTGGATGCACGCAACTATTTCGACCTTGCCAGCCAGCCCCGCGCGCCCTTCCACAATAATCAATTCGGGGGCGCTCTCGGCGGGCCGATCATCAAGAACAAGACTTTCTTCTTCTTCGACTACGAGGGGCAGCGCGAGCCGGTAGGATTGGTTACGCTGGCCTGTGTGCCGGACCCGGCCCAAGTCGCAGCCGACGAAGCGGCAATCGTGGCGGGCGGCGGCACCGTGAATCCCGTCACGGAAGCCATGCTCAAATTCTGGCCGACGCCAAACATTCCCGGTGCAACCTCCAACGATCTCGGCTGTACGAACCCGACCGGGGGATCGAGCGACGCCTCACTGATTACTCCGTCTCTGAATAACCTGAGCAGCGTTATCGCCAAGATTGACCACAATTTCAACGTCAACAACATCTTTACCGGGCGCTATTTCTTTGGCGACAGCACGCAATCTTTCCCGCTGGCCCTGACCGGCAGCGGCGGCCAACTTCCCGGCTTCAACACCGTCACGCCCACGCGAGTGCAGTTGGTCTCGCTCTCCTATGTGCATACCTTTGGCACCCATGTGGTGAATGAGGTGCGCTACGGTTGGAACCGGTTCTCGGAGGGTTTCTTCTCCCAGGACCGGAGCTTCCAACCCACTTCGATCGGACTCTGCGCGGAGGGTACCAGCGACCCCACGCAGTGCTCAGGCGCCAGCGTGCACAACGCCGGCTTGCCGATTATTCTGGTCTCGGTGACTCCACCCGGTTCAACCAGCTTTTTCTCGCAACTCGGTACCACTTCCGGCGATCCCCGGGCTCGCCACGACACCAACGATCATTTTGTGGAAGACCTGTCCTACAAGATGGGCAAGCACGAGCTGAAGTTTGGCTTCGAATTCCGCCGCACCAGCATTCAGCAGTATTTCGACAAGTACTACCGCGGGAGAATTAAGTTCGCGAACCTGACTGATTTTCTCGAAGGCAGCATTGTCGACGGAGGTGGCCTTCAGTACACGGGGAATTCGCTGCGTCACACCTCGGAGAACAGCTACGGCCTTTATGCCCAGGACAGCTTTCGTATGAACTCACGGGTGACGCTGAACTACGGCCTGCGCTGGGATTTGTACGGAGTCGTCAAAGAGAAGAACAACCTCTTCGCCAACTTCCTGGAGTCGAGCTTCGATCCGGTGAGCGATACCGGAACAGGAACATACGAGCAGGTAGGGACGAACGGACTCAACCGCCTGTACGATCCCGACTACAAAAATTTCTCGCCACGCGCCTCGCTCTCCTGGGATGTAACCGGGAGAAGCAAGACCGTCATCCGCATCGGCGCGGGCCTCTTCTATGATGCCTTCTCCCAAGACATCTTCCTGGGCCATCTGCCGTTTTCTGCCTACTACGCTCCCGGCCCGGCCTACGGCAACTTTGGGCCAGACCCGATTCTCTCCGCAGGGCTGGGCCCAGATCTAGGGCCTAACAACACGATCGTCGCCGGTAAGCCGATATTCGGGGATGAGACTGCCTGTAATTATGAGTGCGACATTTTCGCCGTGGATCCCCACATCAAGACTCCTTACATGGAGAACTACAACATCAACATCCAGCAACAGCTCACCGCCAAGACCACGCTGCAGATCGGCTACGTGGGATCGCAGGGGCACCGGCTCTTCCGCTTTTACGATATTAACCAGCCGACAAACGCAGCGGTTACTGCAGCCGATACCGCTTGTAATTGCATCAACGACTTCAGCGTGCCGCGTCCGTTTGCCGGCAGCGTAGGCCAGTACGGCACGACCTATCTCTACCAGGAGAAGTCCACCGGCAAGTCCAACTACAACTCGTTGCAGGTCAGTTATCGAGTCAACGGATGGCACAACGTGACTTCGACGGTCAATTATGTTTATTCCAAGTCGCTCGACAACTCCAGCGATCTCGAGGACTTTGTGCCCCACGCTGGACAACCGCAGGACAGCAACAACCCGCAACTGGAATACGGGCCGTCAAACTTCAACATTCCCCATCGCCTGACCTGGATCTTAGCCTATGAACTGCCGAACCGGGGCGGAAGCATGCAACGGCTCAAGAACGGCTGGGGTTTCGAAAGCACGGTATCGATGCAAAGCGGTCAGCCCTTCGAATTTGCTTATAACTGTGAGGATGACTACAGCGGCGGCGGAGAGTGCTTTGACCGCCCGGATGTGGTTGCCCCCATTACCTATCAGAAGCGAAATCCCTACGACTACATTAACCTCAGCTCCTTCGCCATGCCCTGCGACTACAACCCCAACAACCCCAACGGCGGTGCGTTCGGTCTGGCGTCGGACTGCCTTCCCGGAACCCGGCACTATGGCGACCTGGGTCGCAATGCGTTGGTCGGTCCGACCTACAAACAGTGGGATTTCGCCCTCTACAAGAACACCTCGCTGAGTGAACGAGTGAAACTGCAACTGCGCGCGGAGTTCTTCAATATTCTCAATCATCCGAACTTCGCCAACCCGGAAATGCCGGCATTTATCGCCGATCCGGCAACGAATCTCGGCCCGTGCGGCTGCGGTTTTCAGCTGGTGAATGGGCGCGAAGTGATGGGCCAACCCAACAACCCCGGTTACCAGATCACCGCGACCGGCGACGTGGGGATCGGCAACCCATTCCTGGGAGGCGGCGGACCGCGCGGTATTCAGATCGCGGCCAAGTTCAGCTTCTAGAAGTCAGAAGTGCGAAGTCAGAATGCAGAAGTTGCGGAGAAGCTAAAGTCGGAAGTCGGAAGGCGGAAGGTAGAGAGAAGACGCCTCGACTTCTGAATTCCGACTTCTAAGGTGGATTCACAGTTGCCGTACCCGGGGCCATGGAGGCCCGGACGCCCCCGTCCAGGCGGGCGAGCGTAGCTCGCCATCCTTTGTCCGGGTACATCATCTGTGAATCCGCGCTGACTTCTGCATTCGTCATCGCCAGATCATTGGAATCAAAGAGTTAACGGGCACTCTGCCCGATGCGCTCGGCTTGAGCGCTGCATCCGGCCAACGCCTTTCGTGACCTCGCGGGTCGATTACTCTGGTGCTACCCTCCTTGCGAGCCCCCTCCCGCAAAATCCTGTTCCGGAGATTCCGATGCACCGCTCCATCCGCGCCGTCTGCACTTTTATTCTTATCGCATGCGCTGTTGTTTGCCTCGGTGTTGGCCTGTCCGTGCCGCTTTACGCGCACCATATCCAGAAGGGTGCGACCACTGCGCTGCCGGTTACGACTTCGTCCGCCAAGGCGCGCGCGCTGTATGAAAAGGGCATGGTTGATTACGAGAATCTGTACTTGGAGCGATCGAACGACGACTGGCGCGCGGCGGTCAAAGAGGATCCCAACCTCGCCCTCGCCTGGGCCTGGATCGCGTTCAACGGCAGCAATCCTGAGGAAGTGAGTGGGGCTCGCGCCAAGGCCAACGAACTCGCGCCCAAGACGTCTCCGGGCGAACAGTTGATGGTGGCGTGGATCGTGAAGGTGCAGGAAGGCGACTTTATTGGCGGCATCGAGTCCATGAACGACATGCTGGAGATGTATCCGCGCGACAAGCATTTGCTCTATCTCGCCGGCAACTGGCTGATGGGGGAAAACGGGAATGATCAAGCGCAGCGCTTCTTTGAGAAGGCGCTCGCCATTGATAAGAATTTTCCCGCCGCGCTCAACGACCTGGCCTACGCCTACGCCCGGAACCGGCAATTCGCCGAGGCTTTTGCCGCTATGGACCGTTACGTTGCGGTGCTGCCCAAAGAGCCCAACCCGCAGGATTCTTATGGCGAACTTAAGCGCATGGCCGGCGATTTCGACGGCGCTCTCCAGCACTATCGCGCCGCGCTCCGGCTTGATCCTGATTTTGTGACCTCGCAAGTGGGCCTGGGAGACACTTACGCACTCATGGGCAATCAGGAGCAGGCCCGCATCGAATATGACAAGGCCATCCGCTTTGCTCACAACGAAGCCGACCGCCTGTCCTACAGCATGCAAAAGGCGATGACGTATGTTCGGGACGGCAACTACGTCGAAGCCGACAGGGAATATGAGGAAATCGCCGCGACCGCGCATGCCAAGGAGCGCGGCCTGCAGGAAGCAAAGGCCTACCGGCAACTGGCGGAATACCAGGCCGACGACAATGTCGCGTTGAAGGATCTGAAGCTGGCAGAAGATGCGCTGCATCACCAGGCAACGATTTCTGCCCTGGACCGCGATGAAGAAATGTCGCGCATCCTGCGCAACCGCGTCGTGCGCGCGGCCCGCGCCGGCAATCAAACGCTGGCCGCCCAGTCGCTCGCGCAACTCCAGGCCATGGCCGACGGCAGCCGCAACCGCGTGATTCAGAGTTCCTGCCAGGGCGCCGCTGGAGAGCTCTTGATGCAGCAGAAGAAATACGAAGAAGCCATTGCTCATCTGGAGGAAGATGAGGGCAATCCTTTCACCATGGAACTGCTGGTGCAGGCTTACTACCATACGCTCGATACCGAAAAACTGCACGAGGTGGAAGCCAAGCTCCGCGGCACCAATGTGCCCACCATGGAGCAGGCGCTGGTAGTTCCGGCGATGCGGGCCAAGCGGCCCAACCTGTAGAACTGGTTTCACAAATAGGTTTTGGGTAGGGCCCGGCTTCAACCGGGCCGCCAAGGACCGCATAAACGCTGGGCTTTAGCCCCTGAGGGCTTGCCCCTCGTCCCGCTTGCGGCCTTGGTGTACAGTAGGTGGGCACGTTTTGCCCACGCCGAACAATGAAGGCTGATACCGAGCGCCGCAGCGGAAGAAGAATCGCGACTCGCGTTCCCACGCGGGTGCGTACTGCCCAGGGTGCCGACCAGACCGCCGAGACCCGCGACGTCAGTGCCAACGGCGTTTTCCTTTACACACAGTCCCGCATGGAGAAGGGAACCGACGTGGAGTTGGTGCTGATCCTGCCTCCCGAACTTACCTCCGGAGAAAAGTGCTGGGTCTGCTGCCAGGCCACAATCGTCCGGGTCGAAGAAGAGGGGAAGGAATTCGGGGTAGCGGCCCAGATTCGGCGCATGGACATCCTGCCCGAAGTCACTGTTTGACCGGCTTGGGATGATTCTCTCGACTGCGCCTGGGCGATAGCGAATACTGTTCCTGGTTGGGAACCTGCCTGAGTCGGAAATTCCCGGGACGGCGAGGTGAAAAGACCCTGGCTGGGGATTCTTCCCCACAAGCTGTGAAAAAAGGCTTCCTATTGCACCGTGCTCGGTGCAATAATGGGCGGCCTTAGAATTGCTCTGGCAATCTCAGGTTTCCCCAGGTGGGCCCGGTATGCTGATCGAAAAACTTGCGGCCGGTGTGGTACAAGTGCAAACGCCAATAGGGCCGCGCTACTTAATCCCTTCGTTCTTCCAGCGTGTATATCTGCTCTGGATGTTCCGCAATTTTCCCATTCTTCCTCACGCCGTGCTCTCCAGCCGGCAACAGCGCATGATCGACCGAATGTGCGGCGAACAGCGGTTTGCTTCCTTGCCGTACGCCCATGGCGTGGATGACGTGCCGGTCATTGGCACGGTCGAGCATCGCCCGCCCCTGGCCGACTTGCCCCCACGGCGCCCCGTTGCCAGCGAGACAGCACGCTCGCTGACCGCCGAAGTTCGCCAGCGGCCCTAGGCTGGGATAGACGAGACAGCGCCGCAGCGAGGAGAGCTCGAAACTCCAGCTACAGAAGCGCAAGCGCAGGAGTTTGCCTAACTGTGCTGACGCGATCTGCGCGTGTGGACCGAGACGCTGCAACTGCAGATCACGAGCAGAACAAGCGGCGGGCTCTGCCCGACATGAAGGGCATCTTCGGCGGACTTGGGCGAACTTGGCGTTACGGATCAAGGCCAAACCAAAGGAGGGGAACGGCTTCCGTGGTATAAATATGAAAGGGATGATCGTTTACGATTCGCTTGGCAGGGTCATCCGCAAGTCGGAGAGCGCGGGTGTTCGTGAGTTCGTTGCCGCTGGAATATCCGCAGGGATCCAGGCAGCGTTTGATCGCTGTGAGGTGGTCGGCAGGAAGGACTTATCGAAGGCAAGGGGTTGAACTTGCTGGAGTCGCAGGTGGAAATTCCGCAAGAGTTCATCCGCGGTCGGAACGACAGCTCACCCAAAGTAGTTCAGAATAAAGCTTCGGGCGCGTAGCTCAATTGGCAGAGCAACTGACTCTTAATCAGTAGGTTGAAGGTTCGATTCCTTCCGCGCTCACCATCTTTTCAATCACTTACCAGTTGTCTTCAGACTGATTTTTCCAGGTGTGCCGTAAAGTGTGCCGTAGGTGTGCCATAGCGGACGAGACTACGCGCTCACTGGCGGCGCAAGGCTGCGCGCGATCCGACGAAGCCTTCCCTTAATGCTAGACTGTGGCATGGTTGTCCTTCGCTGTTTCTTTGCGGTCCTCGTCCTGTGTGGGGCGGGTTGCCCTCGTCTTGTTGTCACCCGGCCCAGCTTCTACGGCTGGAATTTGCGACAACGTCCTCAGTGGATTTACCGCAAGCCAGCTCAGCGCGCCCAGCAGACACAAGCCGGCCGCCACCAGGAAAGATGCGGTCCATCCGTATCGCGCCGCGATCCAGGGAGTCATCGAGCCGGTCAAAGCTCCGCCGATCTGTCCGCCCATGTTCATGAATCCCGATACAGATCCAGCCGATGCTCCTGCGATGTCCGCTGTTAACGACCAAAAGGAACTCTGGGAAAAATAAAGCGCCCCAGCTCCGCCGGCGAGCACCAGGCTAGCCAGCCGCACACCTTGAACTTGCGATCCGAAAGCAATAAATCCCCCCGCCACTGCCATCGAAAACGCTGCGAGGCCGCAGCGCCCAAGCCGCGGTCCCCGCCACTGGGTGAGGCGATCGTTCACGGTCCCACCGAGCAGGCAGCCCCCGAGCATCGCCAAAAAGGGCAGCATCGAATAGAACGCGCTTGTCTTGAGATCGAGCCCGCGCACTTTCGCGAGGTAGCGATAAAACCAACTGAAGAAGATCCACGCAACGTAGCCGTAGCAGAAATAGCTGATGGTTACTGCCCAGACCTCGCGGCTTTGCGCGACTCGTTTCCAAGGAACAAGGGCGAGAGCCGCCTCCCTTGAACTATCCGATTCTCGCACTACCGTCAGACCGGATTGAATCGCGGCAAGTTCTGCGGGAGAGACACGCGGGTGCTCGGACGGGCTATCGCGGGAGGCGACGAACCATACTGCTCCCGCCAGGAAGCCGATCACTGCACAGACCCAAAACGACGAGCGCCAGCCGTAATGAATCGTCAGATAGGTGATGAGAGGTGGTGTCAGGCCGGCGCCCGCACCCACACCCGCGAAGATCCATCCGTTGGCGATGCCACGTTCGCGCACTGGAATCCACCGAGCAATGAACTGGTTTGCGGCCGGATAGATCACGGCTTCGCCGGCGCCGAGCAGAAATCGAACCATTACGAACAAGTACAGTGCTCCCCTGACACCAGCCGGAACAAGAGCGGTAAGCGCAGTGAAAATTCCCCACCAAACCACTCCTGCAGTCAATACGCGCCGCGGACCAAGCCGATCCGCAAGGTGCCCCCCAACTGTCTGGAATAGGGCATACCCTGCGAGCAATGCGCTGAACACCTTTCCCAACTGCACGTCGGTCATGTGGTAGGCATCAACGATGGAGCCGCTCGCTATGGAGATGTTTACCCTATCCAGGAAGGAGACGGCGCTGAGGATGAACAGCCAGAAGACCAAGAACCACCGCACATGCGTTGTTTTCGCTGAGAGCATGATTGTGATATTGGCGAACTACGCGGAGTGTTCCCTCAGAATGCGCGACAAGCGCTCGGCAACGATCTTGTCTTCTCCCGGCTGGAGCATGAACGAACACATGCTGAGCCCGGGCCGGCCTTCTCCTCCGCCGATAACAATCGCCGGCTGGGACTCATGAAGCAATTTTGAGACCTGCTTCGGCTCCAGAGAAACTCTCGAATCCCAGGTGATCCGCATGTGGGGGACGTGGTTGGCAATTTCGGGAGTGAAATACTCGGTGCTCACGCCGGGAATCTTCGTGAGTTGGCGGGAAATCCCTTCCAGCTGAGCCTGCCATTCTCGCGCCAGGGCATCGTGATCCTCCTGCTGGTAGAGCTCCAGCGCTTTCAGCATCCCGATGATTTCTTCCTTGCCAACTTTCTGGCTGCGTCCGATCGTGTCCTCATGCGGACTGTTGTTGAGCAAGGCGTATGACACGAGGTCCTTGCGCCCGATCAGCAGTCCTGCGCACTGCGGTCCCCGAATAGCCTTGCCCCCGCTGAACGTGACCAGATCGTATCCCATGTTGGCGTAATCCCACAGATGGGATACGGGAGGTGTGTCGGCGGCCGCGTCGTTCATGCATGGAATGTTGTACTCCTTCGCCAGCTGCACCCACTCGTCGACTTTGATCTGACCCGCTGCATTGGCGAAATTCGTGAAGTGCATCATCGCCGTTCGGTCGTTGACTGCCCGCCGAAGGTCATCGCGAGTCTCAATCTCGATAAGCTTGACTCCGGTGGATCGCAGCTGGTGATCGAACGGATTGCGGTGGGTTTTCTGGATGATGACTTCCGACTTCATTCCGGTGAGATCGGGAAGCTGACGAATCAAGGCCTCATTGTCCTTGGTGAGTATCCCCGCCAAACCAGACTGCATCGCAGCGGCTGCGCCTGACGTAACCAGTGCGGTGTAACCCTCGGGAAGCTTCAGCATTTCGGCGATTCGCTTGCCTGCTGCGACTTCGAGCTCAGGAATGCTGACAAAGTGGCGGCCGGCCATTGCCATGACTGCTTCGAGTTCGGGGCGAAGAACGGAGCCGCCAAGCATGGTCATTGTGCCCTGGCAGTTGATGACCGTGGTCACTGCCAATTCTTCATAGGGATTCCCGCTCTGGCCAAAGCCGGTCACCCTGGTGTTCCTGGAGGACGCGCTGATCTTTGAAAAAAGTCGGCGAGGAGCAGCCATCGATGCCACCATCGCCGCCACCGTACCCAGAAATCCACGACGGCTCCAACTCGAAGTCAGTCGCATAATGTTCTCCTTGGTTCTACTTCCGGGCCACTGCGGCAATGCAATTGATTTCCACCAGCGAATCACCCGGCAGCGCGGCTACGGCCACGGTCGTGCGTGCCGGCCCGCCGTGAGGAAAATAGGTCGCAAAGACTTTGTGCATCCCGTCCCAGTGTTCGATCTTCACCAGGAACACGTTGGCCTGAAGGACGGTGTCCATCGTACCTCCGCCGATCTCGACCATCTTCTTCACTTTGTCCATCACCATGCTCGTGTGGGATTCGATCGTCCATTCTTTCTGATCCCGGGTATCGTGTGCGCCCTGCCCCGAAACATAGATCAACCCGTTATGAATGACGACGGGCATGATCACATCTTTTTCGCCGCCTGGCTTGCCTTCGGCATTGAGCTTACGGATGGCGTTTGCATCCTGCGAACTTTGCGCTGTTGCACGAGTGGTTAAGCCGACAGCCGTAAAACCAAGAGCGGAAAAAAGAGAGCCCAACCGCATAGCAAATGTCCTTCGAGTCGAAACGAAATTCATATTCATGCTCCTTTCGGGCTTGTGATCTTAAGTTCGTGGTTCGGAAGGAGGCGACACGATCGAAAAGCCGATCCTCGTCTTGCCTGCGTCCAGAGTGTAACAACTTTCTCAGGCTACAGGCGGCCGACTTTCTTCACCGCCTGCACAATCGATTTCCATTGCTCGATGAGCGCGTACATCGAGTGCTCTTTATAATCCATCTGTTGCGCCAATGTAAGTACTGCTTGTGCCTGAACTCTTGGAACCACGGCGACCCCATCACTATCGGCGACCACGATATCGCCGGGATTTACCTGCACTCCGTTGCACACGATGGGAATCTGCGCCCTGTCAAACCGATAGTGATGCACTGAGGTAGACGGAACGATCCCAGTCGCAAAAACTGGAAACCCGATCTTGCGGAGATAGGCCACATCCCGCACTCCTCCATCGATCACCGCTCCAGCGTAGCCGCGCACCGACATGGCTGTACCCATCAGCCCGCCCATCCCGGCAATATCCTCTCCGTCCTCGACCACCATCACGTACACAGAGTCGGTCGATCCCTGATCAATGGCTTCGAGCATGCCCGTAAGGGCTTCCGGGTCGCTGTTGCCTTCATCCTTCTTCAGCTGCACGGTCCGTGCAAATCCCGCAAACTTGGCCGTAAAGATCGGTTGCATGCGATGCGTCATGTACATTCGCTTATGGATAATTTGTTCGAGCGCATCGGAAACGGAGGCCACTTCGACCCTCCGGAACTGTGCGACCAGTTCGCTGTCAGCCAAAGCGGGAGCGTCGGGGAAACTGGATTGTGCGCGTACGAGACGGACGTAGACGGTCGCAGCAAAAATGAAAGTCAATGCCGCGATAGTGGCCACAAAAACTCTTGTTTTCGAAAGTCGATGAAATAGACGCATGCCTTCCTCCACAATTCGCGGTCTCGCGAACTTTATCATTCTAGACGCGTCCTTTGAAAGGGCAACGAGTCGCAACAACGTGAAATAAAGTCTCGGCCGACTGCCTTTCTATCACACTCCAAGGATCACTCTTTGGGAAGAAGTTTCCATTGTGTGGGAAAAACGGCGAGCCAGCTTTTTTCTCATATGCGATAGAATGTTGGCGATCCTGCCCATGTTTCGGAATCCCAAATCGCTATATCAGGTCAGCATTTTTCTGATTCTGTCGGTCTCGCAACTCTCTTTTGGTCAGGCAAGACAGGCCTCCCCGAATCGCGACTCGAAAACACCATCCGCAGCGGGTCGAAGCGCTTTTAATTCTTCCTGTGCTGGGTGTCACGGATTGGACGGCCGAGGAAGCGACAAAGCCGTCAACATTTCTGAAGACGTCAGGGTGCGGCGGCTGTCAGACGCTCAACTGTCCAGCATCATCTCAAACGGTGTTCCTGGAACGGGCATGCCGGCTTTCCGTAATTTTCCTGAAAGGCAGGTTCGCGCTCTGGTCAGCTACCTGCGGTCTCTTCAAGGCCGGGATGAGGCGCATGCCCTTACCGGCGATGCAAAACGCGGTAGAGAAATCTTTTTCGGCAAAGGTGACTGTTCACGTTGCCACATGATTTCGGGCCTAGGGGGATTCCTTGGGCCAGATCTTACCAACCACGGAGCTAGTTCGTCGCCCAGCGCAATTCGCGACGAAATCATGAGATCGCCGAGAGTACCACCACCGGGTTATCGTGCGGCCGTGCTGACCACAGCGAGTGGCGAGCGACTTGAGGGATTAATTCGCAACGAGGACAACTTTTCCGTGCAGTTGCAGACAAAGGACGGGCGTTTTCACTTTTTGACGAAAGCGGAACTACAAGAGATCGAATATTTGAATGCGTCACTGATGCCCGCAGATTACCGCGACAGGCTCAGTGACGGTGAACTCAATGATCTCGTGAGCTACCTGATGGCGATCCCTGACTCGAACAGCAAGGTGACGCCGCACCAGCATGAGGATGACACCGAATGAGACTCAGGATTGCGCTTCTGCTCGCATTTGTGGCGGTAGTCTTCTCGGTGGCCTTCGTTCCGGCTCAGACTTCCAAGACTCCCCGGGACTTCAAGCTCGAACCTATCTCTCCCAAGTTTCTAGAACTCATCGGCGGCAAGGTGAAGTTGGAGACCGTGGCCACGGGTTTTGGCTTCACAGAAGGACCAATGTGGGATCCGGCTGGCTTTCTGTATGTCAGCGACGAAACGATAAACAAGATTTTTCGAGTCTATCCGAATGGCAAGAAAGAGGAAGTTATCGCGCTTGGCGATCCAGACGGGAATACATTCGATCGCCGTCATCGCTTGATCGACTGTGCGAGCGTCTTGAGAGCCATAGTCGAAGTTACTCCGGAAGGCAAGTACCAGGTGCTCGCAGATCGGTACCTAGGAAAACGTTTCAATAGCCCGAACGATGTGATTGTCGGGCCGGATGGCTCGCTTTACTTCACCGATCCAACACTGGATCTGGTAGCGGGAGAAAAGCAGGAAATTCCCTTTCAAGGGGTTTATCGCTTGGATGAGGCAGGGAACGTACGCTTGCTGACCCGAGATCTTACGCAGCCGAACGGGTTATCCTTCTCTCCGGATGGCAAGAAGTTTTATGTAGACGATAGCGAGCAACGGAACATTCGCGTCTACGATGTGGCGCCCGACGGAAGCCTAAGCAATGGCCGCATTTTTGGCGAAGAGCCAGGGGGAAAGAATGAAGGTGTTCCCGATGGCATCAAGGTGGACAACAAGGGCGATCTATTCATTACAGGGCCGAAAGGTATCTGGGTCTGGGACGCGAATGGAAATCACCTGGGCACAATCGTGATGCCGGAACAACCAGCCAATCTAGCCTGGGGCGGTCCGCAATACGACACTCTTTACATTACAGCAACGACGTCAGTGTATCGGTTGGCAACGAAAACCCACGGATTCGTCCCGTATCTGGTGCACTGAAAAGGTGCCAATCTCCCTCGGCAGTAGCAGATTTCAGTGTGGCAACGCGAAGCTGAACACATCGCTCCCGGCGCAGACCGCTACATACTGAACCCCGTCGACTGCATAAGTCATCGGAGACGCTTTGAATGACTGCCCAGTGTTGAAGTGCCAGAGGGGTTGGCCCGTTTCTGCATCGACGGCTTCGATAGTGTCCGCATCGTCACCAAAGAATACGAGTCCACCCGCTGTGGTGAGCGTTCCTCCCCACGAGTTGCCGCTGCCCGTTTGCGGATATCGCCAAACCTTCTTGCCGTCTGAGGGAGAAAGTGCCAACAGAATCTTCTGCGAGTGTTCGTCTGGGAGATGTTTCGTGCCCGTGGCGTAGAAGGTTTCGCCTGGCGTAAATGTCTTCGGTTTGGAATAGTAAACACTGCACTCCTCGAGTGCCATCACATAGAAGAGCCCTGTGTTCGGGTTGTATGAGGGTGAAAACCAATTCGTCGCCCCAACAACGCCCGGACAGATATATGTGCCTTCCTTCGTCGGTATTCGGCCGGACAGAAGCGGACGGCCCGAGGCATCAATTCCGGTTGCCCAGTTCAACTTGTCTACGAACGGCGTGGCACGCAAGAACTTACCGTTGCTTCGATCAAGAACGTAGAAGAACCCGTTTCGGTTTGCTTGGATCAGCAAGTGAGACAGCGTGCCGTTCTCTTCCTTGTCCACTAGCACCGGCGGTTCATTTGCGTCGTAGTCATAGACATCGTGCGGCGTGAACTGGAAATACCATTTCAACTTCCCGGTGTCGGGATCGATCGCAAGGACGCACGCGGTGTACAAATCGTCGCCAGGCCGGGAGCTTCCGTCGAAATCGGGTGCCGCGTTGCTGGTCGCCCAGTATAGTGTGTCCAGCTCCGGATCGTAGGTACCGGGCATCCACGTCGTACCGCCGCCGTGGAGGTAGGAATCGCCGGGCCAACTGGAAGAACCGAATTCTCCCGGCCCCGGAATGGTCCACAGCTTCCATTTCAGGATGCCTTTCCTTGCGTCGTAGGCCGCAACAAAACCGCGCACTCCGGAATCGCCGCCGGATGTGCCCACGATCACCTCATCTTTCACCACCAGCGGCGCGCTAGTCGCGCCGTACTGCTTGAGCTTGTCTGCGTATTGCACGTCCCATACCAGGTTTCCTGAGCGAGCATCGAGGCAGAGAAGATGAGCATCGTCCGTTTCCGAATAGACAAAATGCTCCCACACGCCGACACCGCGACTTTTGTGGGCTGCTGCATCGTCGAGCAGTCCCGAACTTACTGGCCGGGAATAGTGCCACAAGCTTCGACCTGTGGCGGCATCGAGAGCAAAAACATCATTGGCGGAAGTCACGTACATGATGCCGCGCACGACCACCGGGGTCGCCTCCAGCCTTTGCGAATTGCCCGGATGGAAAACCCAGGCGGCGCGCAGTTGGGCGACGTTACCGCGATGAATCTCGTGCAGGATGCTGAAGCGGCGTCCGGTGTAGTCTCCGTTATACGAGGGCCAGTTTTCTCCGACCGGTTGCTTCAACAGATCTTCAGCGCTGCCCTGAAGAGTTGAATTCGAACGGGACAGGTTCACTTGCCCGGCCAGCCTTGTCCCCGCGCACGCGGCGAGCAATAGAAGGACTACTCCGGCTGGCCGTTTCATCTCAATGACTATCCTGACCACCTAATTGGACTTCCTCCAGCGCTCCTCGGTCCACACCGTTGTTATCCACGAGATGAATCGACAGCCGCGAGCACTTTCCGGGTGAAGCAATCGCGGATTCTAGCAAGACGGGTTCGGTTGGGCTTACCTCGGCGACTGGCGTTGTGGCGGCAAGGTGTCCATATTCATCGTAGAGACGCGCCATCAATCTCCCGGGAAAGAACACTCCGAAAGCTCCTGAGAGGCCGATCTTGCCGTTCTGGTTGACCGTTGCCTTCAGCGGCCGAATCACAATCCCCGCCTCTGTGGCACCGTGAAATTCGCTTCCGGAACGGGTGGGAAACCACTCCGTGTCGAAGGCGCAACTCTCACCCGGACGCAGCCGGCACATGGGGCTGTTAAGTTCTGCTTCGAGGTAATAAGGGCCCGCATCTGGATCACCGCTGAGAGAGAGGTTCCCGTCGCTGTTCAATCTGGTTTCAGTGCCATTGGTCCAGAAAATGACACTAGCTTTTCCTGGATAAATCCTGCGCTCGTCGTACTGAAAGCGCTCGACCATGGCGTATTGGCTGCTGCCGTCGACGACTGCGAGCCAACCCTCTATCGAATCAAGCCACAATTCTGCTGCCATGTGAACGTAGTGCACACTAAACAGGCCGTCTTCTCTCACTCTGACTGCCAGGTTTTCTGCTGGGCCAAAGCGAACGTGATAACGGTTCAAATAGCTGCTCGCCGGATTCAACGGCGTAAACGTCCAGAAATCGTGGTTCATGTGTGCGTCCGGGTCCGAGTCGGCAGCGGCGGAGATGGAAGTATCGTACTGCGAAACGGACTGCATCGACCACTCAACGGTGTGGCCCGTCACGTTCTTCATGGAGGCATGGAATGCGATTCGCGGAGACTCGGCATCCAGGCTGATCGTGCGCGCAAATTGAATTCCCGTCTGCGGATCGGCTGGGCTGGTCAGTTCGATTTCACAACTGTGCCCTTCCGAGATTTTTCGAAACGTAAAGGGGCCATCATCCAGGACGTCGGAATTTCCGGCCCAATGTTGCTCATCATCATTTCCTTCGGGCAGGAGCCAGAGTTTGTCGCCGCCATAGTTGAACCACTGGCTGGAACTCGGTGGAAAGTACTTCCCAGCCAGCTTGGGATTCACGAACAGGTAAGGATGGCCCGCAAAAGTGACCTGCATTAACCGGCCACCGTTTTGGGGCACAACGATCAACTGCACCCATTGGTTCGACACCTGCTGCGCTTGCCATCCCTTATAGTCGACGGCCTCGATGCGGCACTCGCTGCTCTTGGACGCATTCCCTTGACTGAATGCCGGAGAAACGTCCAACAACGTCATCACCGCAAACGCAGCAGATGCAATCCAGACGATCCGCAGTGGTTTCCTAACGCCAGGATATGTCATGTTGCTCTTCATCTTATATGGCTGTGCGCTTGAGAGTAGCACGCCCGATTTTTCGGCTAAGGTCATGCGACAAACGAAACAAATCTCAATGAAACGAAAGATTCCGATTTGCGTCAAGAAGATTCTGTGGTATACCAGCGAACACACGAAGGTTGCTGAGACTTCTTCCGTTGGGAGGCCCTGATGGTAGTCCGAAACACTAGCCGTAGATCCTTTGTAAAACTGCTGGCCGCTGCTCCGCTGCTGGGCCAGATTGCCGTGCGGGACTTCTACGCGCAAGCTGCGACTGCCGTCGGGCGCGACCCACGACAAAACGTGTACACCCGGCTGGGCGTGAAAACGGTTATCAACTGTCGCGGCACCTGGACCTATCTGAGCGGCTCGCTCGAATTCCCGGAGGTGCGCGAAGCTCAGGTCGAAGCAGCGGAGCACTTTGTGAACATGCTGGAGTTGCAGCGGGCCGTAGGCAGGCGATTGTCCGAGTTGACCGGCGCCGAATCCGGAATCATCACTTCTGGAGCAGCGGGGGCAATGGCCGCTGCCACGGCAGGATGCATGGCCGGCGCCGACGATAAGTACATCTGGCAACTGCCCGACGTAACTGGATTGAAACACGAAGTCATCATGGTCGGCGGGCGAAGCGCCTTTGACAGCGCCATACGGCTCACCGGAGCCCAACTGGTTCTCGTCTATTCGCCGGAAGAACTGGCCAACGCAATCAACGAGAACACGGCGATGATCTACACAACCGATCTCGGCGACAAACTCCAGAAGGAGCTATCCATCGCCAAAGAGCACAGAGTTCCGGTGCTGCTCGACGACGCCGCCGGCATCCCTCCCATTGACAATGTCAAGCTCTATGCCCGCATGGGAATTGATCTCTATTGCTTCTCTGGTGGAAAGGGGCTCTGCGGCCCGCAGTGCAGCGGTTTGCTCCTGGGACGCAAAGACTTAATCGAGGCGGCATTAATGAATTGCAGCCCCCGGGAAGGAGCTGTTTGCCGTCCGATGAAAGTCGGCAAAGAAGAAGTCATCGGCTGTCTCACTGCACTTGAAACATGGTTGAAGTTGGATGAGAAGAAACTCTACGCAGAGTGGAACAGCCGACTGGATCGAATTCGAAAACTGGTGGAGACGGTGCCAGGAGTGAAGACAGACACATTCATCCCGGACGACGGTAACCGCTTTCCAACCCTGAGGATCGCGTGGGATCAACAAGGCTGGCACTACAGCATCAGCGATTGTGTAAAGGAACTGCGGGGGGGGGATCCAGTCATCGAAGTGCTGGGAGCCGACAATCCAAGTCTGGTCACAGCGGTTCACGAGGGCAATCCCAATCGCAAGGAGCGCAAGGAGCCGGATCACATTGAACTGGTTTCGATGACCATCAAGCCGGGCGAGGAAATGATCGTCGGACAAAGACTGCGATCCATCCTGGGCTCTGCGCAGAAGAAAGCCAGAGCCTAAACAAGCGAGGCTGACGTTGAGAATCTTTCACTTCCATTTATCCTTACGATTACTTATCGCGGCGGGTCTTTTTTCCTCCACGCTCGCGACCCAGGACGACATCCGTGCCATCGTCCCGGATCAGGCAATCACTCACACGAATCGTCTCTACTCACCAGGAGTAGATGCAGATGGCTACGTCTACGTGTCCGGACAAGGGCCAAGGAGACCGGACGGAAGCTTGCCCTCAAGTTTTGCGGACCAGGTTAAGCAAGCTCTGGAAAACGTGCAAACCGTGGTAAAGGCGGCAGGATTGTCCATCGATCATGTGGTCTACGTCCAGATCTACTTGGAAGACATGCGCCAATATGACCAGATGGACCATGTACTCGCACAGTATTTTGGGAAATCCCAGCCTGCTCGGGCAGTGCTCGGCGTTGCTCGAGTTCCGGAACCATCCATTCAGATCAACGCGGTTGCTGTCCACAGTCTTGAGGATAAGAAGCCTGTGTATCCACCGCATTACAAATCGGAGGACACAGCTCCTCCTGGAATGCTTACCCATGACCGTCTGTTCGTCTCGAGCATGACAGGCAGCGATCCCGTGTCCGGCAAAGTCCCGGAAGATTCGGCGGCTCAGGTCGACTTCGCACTCGATCGCTTAGAAGCGGTAGTTAAGGCGGCGGGCCTCGAACTCCGCAACATGGTTTTCGTCAATCCGTATTTAACAGCTGAAGTTCCGATGCGTGTTATGAACGAACATTACGCGCGGCGGTTTGAGTTCGGGAACACTCCCGCTCGCGCCACAATCAAGGTGTTGAGTCTTCCCGGTGGCTCACACATCGAGTACACGGGCGTGGCGGTGCGCGATCTCAACCAGCGAAAGGCCGTGCGTCCGAAGAATATGCCGCCGAGCCCCACCGCCAGCCCGTGTGTCTTTGCCGGCGACACTCTCTACTGCTCCGCCAAGGACGGCTTTATTCCGGGACCGCATGGCGGCGTTTACGCCACAACGACGGCGCATCAACTGCGCCAGACGATGCGCAATCAACTCGACAATCTGGAAGAAGCCGGCATGAATTTTGACGAAGTAGTCTCCGCCACCGCGTATCTCGACAATCTTTCAGACCTCCCTGCCTTCGATGATGTATACGCCCAGTATTTTGGTTCCGTGCCCCCGGCCCAAACGACCATCCAGCAAAACGCGCCGACGGAGCGCAAAGCCGATGAGGAAGATCACTTCCCGGAATTGGAGCAAGTATCACTGATTGCCGTCCGAAGGCAACGTGACCATTGAAAATCGATTTGCCGAAGGTAAACCTTGCATCGTGGTTTCGTCAGGTTGTGCTAGAGTCTGCGCCACGCGCATAGCCGCTCGTGACGTCGTAGGTGTTCTGCTTCAAGAGAAGCCGCGCCCAGAGCAGAAGCGCCCTATGAGAGCCAGACGCTGGTGGCTACCACTGTCGCTGGAGACTATGCAGCTTCAACAGTGGCGAACGCAGAACAAGAACCTGGAAGATAAAGTTTTGGCGGACACGGTGAAAAAGCAGAGCTAGACCCAAGCATTCAGGCGCTGGCAGCCTTTCGAGTTGTGGCTGCGGGTTAGATCATCGCGTGGCAGATCTCGACGAGATCCGAGCAGAATCAACCCGCTGTCTTGAACGACTTTGAAGAACGGCGTCCCCGAAGGTGGACCACTCTTGTCGCTTACGTTTAGCGAAGTCTCAAGTTTAGAATACGCTGTCAAACAGTATGTCAGGCATATTCTCTTCGTCCCGAACCGTAGGAAATCGTCGTAAGAATGCTACCGTTAAGAGCTTGCGGATACTAGCCTGCTTGACTCTGGTCCTGGGAGCGGCTACAGCAAGGCGAGGCGCCGCCCCAGTGCATATCTGGGAGAAGCAGGAGGTGATGCTCACCGCCGCCCGGTCCTATGCGAATCCGTACACCGACGTGACCGTTTGGCTGGACCTCAGTGGCCCTGGCTTCCGCAAACGGGTATACGGCTTCTGGGACGGCGGGCAGGTCTTCCGTGTTCGGCTGTTGGCGACGGCACCCGGGACTTGGACCTGGCGCAGCGGGTCGAGCCCCGAGGACCCGGGCCTGACCGGGAGAACCGGCGGGTTCACGGCAATCGACTGGACGGAAGACGAGAAGCGAGCGAATCCGCTACGGCGCGGCTTCTTGCGGCCCACCTCCAACCACCACGCCCTTGAGCAAGCTGACGGAACCCCGTTTCTCGTGATCGGCGACACCTGGTATTCAGCAGGAACCAACCGGTTCAAATGGTACGACGACGACCAGGAGCGCCCGATTGGTCCTGGGGCCGGATTCAAGGATTATGTCCGCTACCGCAAGGCGCAGGGTTACAACTGGGTCAATATCATTGCAGCGTTCCCGAACTGGATGACAGACGGGAAGCCGTGGCATGTCCGGATGCCCGACGGAACCCCGGTTCGCTCCGCCTGGCTGGAGTTCGGCACAGGCAGCGCAAAGAACATGGACAACGAAGGCGGGCGGCCATTTGTGTTCCCGGGGAAAGTGCCCGGGTATGAATACATGTTCCCCGACGTGGACCGTGTGAACCCGGAATATTTCAAATACATTGATCGTAAAATCGACTACCTCAACGCACAGGGCTTCATACCCTTCATCGAGGTGTCGCGGCGCGATGCCAGCCTGCTTTGGAGCAAGTACTACAAATGGCCCGACTCGTACGCGCGATTCATCCAGTATGTCTGGTCGCGCTATCAGGCTAACAATACAGTGCTCAGTCCGATCCACCTCGATGTCATCAGCGAGAGTGTCAGTCCCGAAGACTTCAAGAAAGCAATCAACCTGGTGGAGGAGAAGTATGGACTGCCGCCTTTCGGCACACTGCTCTCGGCGAATGCTAACCCCTCCACGCTTGAGAACTGGGGCGAAGATTCCTGGGTAACCCTGCACCAGACCGGCAACATGCGCGAGCACAATAATTATTGGTATCTGACAGAGATCTATCGGTTGGCCAATCCTCAGCCCGCGCTCAATGGCGAGCCCTATTACTCAGGCTACAAGGATGAGCGCGGTTTGGGAACGGGCCAAGGTTACCAATTCGGCGCGCCGGGCGGGACTCCAAAAGACGACCAGTTTGTGCGGTCCGCGATGTACGGCAGTTTTCTCTCCGGCGGATTCAGTGGTCACGTATACGGGGCCGAAGGCATTTGGGGGGCCGACATTGAGTCCGCAGCGCCGATCAAAATGTGGGATGCCTTCCAGTGGAACTCGGCGAGCCAGATGCAGTATCTGCGCACGTTTGCCATGTCGATAGGCAAACGCTACCAGGAGTTGGTTCCGGAGGCGGACCTGGTCTCCCCTGACAAAGACCACAACCTGGACGCGTACGAAGGTTGGGCCTATGGCGCTCGCACTCCGGACAAGGAAATCTTCCTGCTGTATTTCGAGAAGGGCTGCCCGATGAGCCAGGTTCGCGGCGCCAAGTTGTGGAGCGAGTACCGCGCGGACTGGTTCGATCCGCGGAACGGAACCTGGCAACCGGTGGGGAAGGGATCACTCCGGTCGGACGAGATCGGAATCATTACGCTGCCCCAGTTCCCGGCAGATATCGATTGGGGTCTGCGGCTCACCTACATCGATCCGATACCGGCCGCCGAGCGCCGGATTCCGGATGAATATTGAGGGCTTCGCCGTTCAGGGTATAAAGGTCCAGTCGAGCGGCCTACTCCACCCATGAGCATGCGGCGCCGGGAGTGCTTTCGCAGTAGAGCACACGCCAGGACTTCGGCTTGTGCGCCGCCGTCCAGGCAGGTCCTTGGATGAAGTAAGGCTTCGCCCAGACCTCGCTATCGACGGTGCGGGGCGCAATGACGGTCACCTGAACAGCGCTCTCGGCCGGAATGCCGCGGCGGGGATCCATGATGTGCGAGTAGCGGTGTCCGCCGACACGGAACGATTTCTCATAGCTGCCCGAGGTGGAGAGAGACATATCTTTGAGGAACACCTGCGCCGCGTTCTTCCGATGATCCCAGGGGTCGGCAATGTTGATGGGCCAGCCTCGGGGCTCATCCGGAGGGTTGCCAAGGCCGAAAATACTGCTGCCGGATGCAGCGACGAGCGCGTTGCGAATACCTCGTGCGCGGAGGACCTCGACCATGCGATCGACGGCGTAGCCTTTGCCCACTCCGCCGGGATCGATCTCGACACCGGCACGATCGAAGCGCACAGTTCGCTTCCGTGCGTTCAGTCGCACGTGCCGGTATCCCACCAACTCGAGCGCTTGGCGGATCTGGTCGGGAGATGGAACATGACGGTCTCCGCCGAA